>Ga0209189_1000390_pt1 | contig 37243 bp, 31 predicted proteins | sample C_130820_EF_Meta_FD_187308 | JGI IMG/M metagenome (GOLD analysis project Ga0209189, IMG submission 187308) | Freshwater microbial communities from Lake Croche, Canada to study carbon cycling - C_130820_EF_MetaG (SPAdes) (version 3) | ecosystem: Environmental > Aquatic > Freshwater > Lake...
TCATGGCGCAAAAAATCAAGGACGGTGATGTTGTGGTCATTCGTTACGAAGGCCCTAAAGGCGGTCCAGGCATGCGTGAGATGCTTGCCCCTACGTCTGCCCTCGTTGGCCAAGGCTTAGGCGAGACAGTAGGCCTCATTACTGATGGGCGCTTCTCCGGCGGTACTTGGGGCATGGTTGTAGGTCACGTAGCCCCTGAGGCTTTTGTAGGTGGCGTGATTGCTCTCATTCATGAAGGTGATTCTGTCACGATCGATGCCCATAAGTTACTCATCCAACTCAATGTGAGCGATGATGAGATTGCGAAGCGTCGTACTGCTTGGGTTCAACCTAAGCCACGCTACACCCGCGGCTTGCTGGCGAAATATGCCAGTCTGGCAAGTAGTGCTAGCAAAGGTGCAGTGACTGATTTGGATTTAAAAATCTAAATTGACTGACCTCACTAAAAAAGCCCCTAAGTAACACTAGGGGCTTTTTTGTTACACGTACTACTTAGTTCAACTTAGTGCTTCATTGCACCTGGGTTGCCCATGGCATTCACAGGCATCTTCACTTCCACTTCACCCGCTTTAGCAAACTTCAGTTTGACCGGAACAGTCTCACCAGCTGTCAATGGCGCTTTTATATTCATGAACATTAAATGCAAGCCACCTGGCTTGAGCTCAACAGCAGCGCCCGCTGGAACTAACACCTCTTTGACTTGGCGCATTCTCATGACGTTGCCTTCCATCGCCATTTCATGCAACTGTACTTCACCAGCAACTGGAGAGCTTGCTGATAAAAGCTGGTCGACAGCGCCCTTGTTTTCAATCTTCATAAAGCCACCGGCGGCCATTTGACCCGGAACAGTGGCTCGAGTGTAGGCAGCTTCTATTTGCAAGCTACCCGCCTTAGCAGTTTGTGCATGTGAATTACCACCACAAGCAATGATCAAAAGCGATAATGTCACTAACAAAGTATTACTCTTCATGTGTACTTCCTCCTAGTAAATTCATTTCAATATGTAATTCAAGTTAATAATAAATTTCGTCAAATTAATTCTTTTAATCCTATGCTCATTCGCCTCACTATCTTCATCATTATTGCCCTGAATTGCCCAATCGCTTTTGCAGCATTAGAAATTGGACAGGCGGCGCCTAATATCGAGGGCACCCTTATCAATGGCAAAGCGTTTTCTATGAGCGCGAATAAGGGTAAGGTTATTTTGGTTAACTTTTGGGCCAGCTGGTGCGAGCCCTGCAGAGAAGAAATGCCCATCATCGAAGCGTACCTAAAGAAAAATAGAGTAAAAGGGTTTGAGGTTTTAGCCATCACCATGGATAAACCCTCTGATATCTTGCAGGCAAATAAAATCATGGATCAATATTCCTTTCTATCGGCCGAAAAAAAACAAGTCGACTTTTCTGGATACGGGAGAATTTGGCGCATACCAAGCACATTCATTATTGATAAGCAGGGAATTTTAAGAAAGAATGGACTCACCGGAGAGCCTAAGGTTGACTTAAAAACTCTAGAAGAGATTGTTACCCCGCTTCTTCAGTAAATTCTTAAAAATGCACTCTCATCCCAATTGAGGCAATGTAACTTGGCACTATCTGAATACCATTCACATTTTGATAAATCGGTAATTGTAAATTAGCATAGACCTGAGTTTTTTCACTGACCCGATATAGCAAGCCCGGTGTCAGATAAGCAAGCGTACCCCCAGTTGCAAAGGTATCAGCAGTCGTACCGCTATCTACCCGCTTATTCAGTACATTTAACTGTAAGGTGGGAACCCATGTCTCAAACGCCTGATAGTTAACACCCAGATTCATGTTCGCTGAATTTCCAGGTCGATACGTGCCTCCATATATGCCATCTGGGTTAGGCGCATTACTTGGAACGGATTGAACTATCACGGCCGCTTGATATTGAAGCTGTGCAAAATACCCCCAATTCTCACTATCATTAATGAAACCAAATTTATACGCACCCACAATTAAATCAGTCGAGCCACTACCAGCCTGTAAGCCAGGATCAATCAGAGCTTGCCTGCCAGTTACTAGAGTACCCGTTTGATTACGAGCACCTGTAGGCAATTTAATACCGTACTGTAAGCCCCAATCCTTTTGTTCCGCAAAGCCAAAGTAGCGGCCAATGATTTTGATGTCGCCTACTCCAGCAGTTTTTGAGCTGTAAGCACCATCACCCTGCTCTGGTGGACTACCACCATCTATAAAGGCTCCAAAAGTACTATGGCTGCGCAAGATGTAAGGAAGAATCGCAGTTACCCCCCAACTCTCGCCATTGTTGTAATCCAACGAGCCGGTGACATAATTATTTTTCGTATAGTTTTCAACCTCATTACCCGTGGCAGCAGCCGCAGACTGGGATATGGACTTAGTGCCCGATCTCAATTTATTTTGATTTAAGGTGTCATAGCGAAGATCGAGGGTCCACCCCTCCGTCATACCCATTCCCTGGGTGCCGATATCGGTATTCAAACTACAGCCGCAACTAGCGCAAGCAATTGCTACCGCAGAGGGCAGGCCTAAAGCCATTAACGCCACTAATTTTCTTAGCTTCATGATTCTTTCTCCACACAATAAAACGGCAACAAAGTTGCCAAAACATAGCTAGGCTATGCCCTAAATAATTATTTAGGCTTGTGTTGGAGGCGCTGCTGAAGGTGGGGTCGCCCAAACAGCGAGAGGCTTAGGTGATTGATAGAAAAGCTGAGGAAATAAGGCTAAAGTCTTTGGGGCATCAAAACTAAAATTAGCGACAAAAGATAGAATGATGTCGGTATGAGCTAGGCAATAAGGACATGGCTGACCTTGCTCCGAAAATTGCTGCTCTTCACTCTGCACTTGAATCTGCATCTTCATGCCGTCTGCGGAACAGATCTCCATTGCAAAACCTTGACCATGTTTCGCAAGCGATACTGCTTGAGAAACTGCTGGCGCAAGCGCACTCATTGCGATTGCTAGAGCAGCAATCCAGTGAATGAGGCGGTTTCTACGGAAATTCATGATGAGTGGATTTTATCGGATTTTTCGCTGAAATAGAAAAAGGGGCTTGCGCCCCCTTTTCTTTACTCATTTCGCTGTTTAGCTTACGCTGCAGCTACTTTTTTCTTACCTACAAACTTACCAATCAATGGCCAGAATAGAAGCAATAGTGCGAGAGAAGTAATTGCACCTACCAAGTAGTTAGAGAAGAAAATATCTAAGCTTCCCTGTGAGAACAACATGGATTGGCGGAAGGAGTCTTCTGCACGGTCGCCCAATACCAGAGCTAATACCATTGGCGCCATTGGGTAATCGAGTTTTTTGAATACATAGCCCACAACACCGAAGCCCATCATCAACCAGACATCAAACATGGCATTGTGAACGGTGTACGCACCCACAGCGCAAATCACAATAATGACTGGTGCAATGATTGAGAATGGAATTCTCAAGATTGAGGCAAATAGTGGTACGCAAGTTAATACGACAAACAAGCCCGCCAAGTTACCTAAATACATACTAGCAATCAAGCCCCAAACAAAGTCTGGCTTCTCAACGAAAAGCAATGGGCCGGGTTGCAGACCCCAAATCAACAAGCCACCTAGCAATACGGCTGCTGTTGGTGAACCAGGGATGCCCAAAGACAACATTGGGAGCAGTGCCGCTGTGCCTGCAGCATGAGCTGCTGTCTCTGGGGCAACAATACCTTCCATCTTGCCGGTACCAAACTTGTCGCCATCCTTGGATACGCGCTTTGCAACGCCGTAAGCCATGAATGATGCAGGAGTTGCACCACCTGGGGTAATACCCATCCAGCAACCGATTAAGCAACTACGTAGTGAAGTAGCCCAATATTTTGGCAACTGCTTCCAAGTTTCCCAAACAACCTTACCGCGAATCTTTGCTGCAGCACCTTGGAAAGCCAAGCCCTCTTCCATCGAAAGAAGAATCTCACCGATACCAAACAAACCGATCACAGCGATTAAGAAGTCAAATCCACGCATCAACTCTGGATTACCGAAAGTTAAGCGCAACTGACCTGTAACGGTATCCATACCAACGGTAGCCAAGGCAAAGCCCAACATCATGGCGGAGATGGTTTTGAATGGCGAACCTTTATTCATACCCACAAAACTACAGAAAGTCAGAAGATAAACCGAGAAAAACTCTGGCGGACCGAATTGGAGCGCAAACTTCGCCACCAATGGTGCCAAGAAAGTAATCATCACAATTGCGAAGAAAGCACCAACAAATGAAGATGTGAACGCTGCAGTTAATGCCTCGCCAGCTTTGCCATTACGCGCCATTGGATAACCGTCAAAGGTTGTCGCAACAGACCAAGGCTCACCCGGGATATTAAAGAGCACAGATGTAATTGCACCCCCAAACAATGCACCCCAGTAGATACAGGACAGCATGATGATTGCGGAAGTTGGCGGCATTGTGAAAGTCAATGGCAACAGAATTGCGATTCCGTTGGCGCCACCTAAACCAGGCAATACACCGATGATCACGCCGAGTGTAACACCTACCAGCATTAACAATAAGTTAAAGGGCGTCATTGCAACGGCAAAGCCGTTGAATAGAGCGTTAATTTCTTCCAACTTGGACTCCTTCTTTTCTAATCTTTTTTAATAGTTATTGTTTTTTTATTGCACGCCAATGAACTCGAGCGGATTGAACCATGAGCCATGTGGCAATGGAACCTGAAACCAGAATTCAAACATGAGGTAGAGGGCAGCACTCACTCCAAAAGATACAGTGACTGCTTTCCAGATTGGATATTTACCCAACCAAACCATGAAGATGGCGATGTAGATAGCTGAAGCAACGTAAATACCAATCAACTGCACACCCAGAACAAACACAATCGCTGGTAAAAGCACAGCCATCACTTGCTTTAAGGGCTCGCTATCGACAAATGACTCTGTTTTCTTTTTCTTATTGACGATTGCAGCTTGATAGAGGGTTACCGTGCTTGAAAGCAAAATAATCAAACTAATATAGAAAGGGAAATATCCGGCTTCGGGACCATCAGCACCCCAGCTAGCGCCTAACTTCAGACTGCCAACCATCACCACTAGGCCTACCGCAATAAACAGGAGGGCGGTAATGATATCCATTGCTCTGACGCTGATTGCTGATTCTTGATTTGAATTATTCACTTGTTCAGACATTTTTTTATTCACTAATTAAAGTTGATTCATACGGGATACTTAAAAAATAGGACCCCCTAATCGGAGGTCCTACTCTATAGGCCTTTAAATTACTTAGCCAAAAAGCCAGCTTCAGTCATTAACTGCTTATGCAAAGCTTCGTTTAATGTGAGCCAATTTCTAAACTCTTTACCAGTCATAAATGTCTGATTGAATGCGCCATCAGCCATAAACTTTTTCCATTCTGGTGTAGCGCGTACTTTCTTGAATAAATCGATATAAAAATCAACCTGTTCTTGAGTTACGCCTGGAGCCATGAAAATACCGCGCAGCATCACATAGTCAGTTTTTACACCTGCCTCGTTACAGGTAGGTACGTCGTACCATGACATAGTTTCGGTCACTTTTTCTTTGTATGGCATCCGTGTGTCATCGAATACGCAGAGAGCACGCAACTTATTAGCACGCCATTGCGCTACCGCTTCGATTGGGTTATTCACAGAAGAATCAATGTGATTACCTACGAGCTGAACAGCAACGTCGCCACCCCCTTTAAATGGGATGTAGGTGAACTTAGCGCCAGTCGCTTTTTCAAGGGCAACGGTAATGATTTGGTCTTCTTGCTTCGAGCCAGTACCACCCATCTTAAATTTACCTGGGCCAGCTGCCTTAGCGGCATCAATATATTCTTTGGCTGTTTTGTATGGCTTGTCAGCGTTATCCCACAAAACGAATTGGTCAAGAGCCAACATCGCTACAGGAGTAATGTCCTGCCAATTAAATGGAACGCCAGTTGCTAATGGAGTTGTAAACAAGTTCGAGAGAGTAATCACGATCTTGTTTGGATCGCCCTTAGCCTCTTTAATTGCCAAGAATCCTTCAGCTCCTGCACCAGCACCCTTATTCACAGGAATGACTGCCTGCTTCATCAAGTTATTTTTAGTAATAATGCCTTGGATCATGCGGGCCATTTGGTCAGCACCGCCGCCAGGACCGGCAGGAATGATGAACTCAACTGGCTTCGTCGGCTCCCAAGCAGCGAACGCAGGTGAAGCACCTGTAACACCGAGGGCTAATGCGGTGGAAATCAATGCCTCTTTTAACTTCATCTTCATGAACGCTCCTCCAAAAAAAATTTGAATACCAATATTACTTTGGCTTTTATTTGTTATGTGAGGATTTTTACCTAATCTGAGGGGAGAGCACTTGACTCTTATCAACAATTATTGAATGGACAGTCAGGGATAACACTAATTACCTAGTGCTTACCCTAGTAAGAATTTTGCAGGGATTAACTCCTAGCGGAATCGATCCAAAAGCTTCTTACTGACTTTGTCTAGCTGAGTGGAATCTTTGATCAAAAATTGCAATCCATTGGAGTCGGCAATCAGGAGCGTATTACCAGCTATGCGGCGAATGTCTTCCTCGCCTTTGAGACGAATTCTGGTGGGGCCGCGATCGGTTTCGATATCCCAAATACTGGGGGTTGCAAAAGTCGATACCTTGGTGATTTTTTCAATTACAGGCATGAACTCGCGAGTAGCCAGCTCTTCTTCAATCAGGGCTAACTCGCCTTCAGGAATCGCGGTGATGCCGTCAAACCAGCATAACTCTTTGCCCGACTGATCCATGATGGAGATTCCGGCGCCTGGTGCGGTAATCGGATATGCCCTTATCGGATAAACGCCAACATGGTAAGTTCCAACTGCATCGATGAATACCAATTGACCGAGCGCATCGCGTTCTAATGTGTGCGACTGTTGATGCTGACTCATACCCCGCCCCCAGTTGCTTTAGCAATGACTTGCAGGCTTTCTTCTTTGCGCTCATTCTCATCGATGCTTTCACCAATAGCGCCACCTTCAACTAGCTCTGCAGCGTGGCGTAATTGAGCTTGATAGAGAGCATAGTACGCGCCCTGCGCATCCATCAACTGATCATGCGAGCCAATCTCCACGATCTCGCCTTTATCAAGCACGACCAAGCGGTCTGCTTTTCTTAAAGTGGAAAGGCGATGGGCAATCGCAATCGTAGTGCGGCCCTTAACCAAATTATCTAAAGCGCGCTGAATTTCTTTTTCAGTGGTGGTGTCTACTGATGAGGTGGCTTCATCCAAAATCAGAATGCTGGGGTTAATCAACAGTGCACGCGCAATGGAAATACGTTGACGCTCTCCACCTGAGAGGGATTGACCGCGCTCACCTACTAATGAGTCATAAGCAAGTGGTAAGCGAAGAATAAATTCATGGGCATGTGCAGCGCGCGCCGCTTCAATAATTTCTTCGCGAGTAGCCTCTGGCTTTCCGTAAGCAATATTCTCTGCAATCGTGCCAAAGAATAAAAATGGCTCTTGCAAAACCAAACCAATACGCTTGCGATAGTCAGCAATTCTGATACTACGAATATCACGTCCATCTAAGGTAATCGAACCAGCACTCACGTCATAGAAGCGGCAAATCAAGTTCACTAAAGTGCTCTTACCAGAGCCACTATGACCTACTAAACCAATCATTTCTCCAGGGGCAATATCTAAATCGATTCCTTTAGTAACCGCACGATTGCCATAGCGGAAACCCACGCCCCGCAGGGAGATACGGCCTTTCACTGCACCCAAGGGTGCTGGATTGATTGGCTCAGGAACACTCGATACGTGATCCAAAATATCAAAAATACGCTTTGCCCCAGCTGCTGCTTTTTGCGTATGCGAAACGATGCGACTCATTGAATCGAGTCGAATGTAGAAGCGTCCAATGTAAGCAAGAAATGCAATTAACACACCAACTGTGACCTTTTGATGTGCAACCTGCCAAATACCGAAACCCCACACTACCAAGAGGCCGGTTTCTGTTAGCAGCGTGACTGTTGGGGAGAACAATCCCCATACGCGATTGACGCGATCATTAATTTGTAAATTGTGTTTATTGGAATCAACAAAGCGCTTGAGCTCACGATCTTCTTGAGCAAAGGCTTTGACTACCCGAATCCCTGGAATCGTATCAGTCAAGATATTGGTGACTTCAGACCAAACGCGATCAATCTTTTCAAAACCAAAGCGCAACTTATCGCGCACTACATGAATCATCCATACAATAAATGGCAGTGGTGCCAAAGTAACCAATGCAAGCAAAGGATCGATCGACACCAAAATTGCTGCCGTCATCGTAATCATGATGACATCAGTTATGAAATCCAAAGCGTATAAAGATAGGAATACGCAGATACGATCTGTCTCAGCGCCAATACGCGCAATCAAGTCGCCAGTTCTTTTGCCACCGAAATACTCTAAGGACAGTTTGAGTAAATGCTCAAAAGTCGTATTACGCAGATCTGCGCCGATGCGCTCACTCACTAATGCGAGTAAGTAGGTTTTCCACCAACCAAGGCCCCATGCAACAATTGCTGCGGCAAATAAAGCGAAGAGATATTTGCTAGCTAAATCAAAATCAATCGGATTACCTTTTTCGTATGGAATCAACACATGATCCATCAAGGGCATCGTCAAATAAGGTGGAATCAATGTGGCACCAGTTGACAGCAAGGTCAGGACAAAACCCAACAAAAGCTCTTTTTTATATGGGCGTGCAAAGCGCCATAACTTAAATAAAGTCCAAGTCGATGGAGGGGCATCCTCCTCTGGATCGCAAGTTGGACAAGCGTCTGAGTTAGCAGGCTTGGGGCTTAAACACACCGAACAAACTTGTTTGTCGTATTCAGAAGCCTCGTGCTCGTTGCTAAGCTGATCACCCCTGATCAACTGCTTAAAACTACTCTGTAGGCGCAGTACTTGAGGATTGACAGCCAGAGTGAAGTACCAGAGTCGTAGAAGACTAGTCTCAGACTCTAGCTTGAGATGCCCCACTCCAGAGTGATCACCATGCAAAAGATGAGCTCCAGAGCTAGCAGGCCAAAATTCTGAGTGAGCACCGTCACTCCAAAATAGGCCCGCAGGGATCAAACAAAGTAGGCTTTTCTCAAAGCGCATTTCACCATCGAGATCAAGCTCAACCCATGCCAGTATGGAGTTGGGGTCTTTTACTGGGGATTGGGGAGCTGCTAAAACACTGGCCCAATGACCTGGCAACGGGGGAGCGGATGGGGAAATGTCTGGCTTCATTAGTCTTAAAAGTATAGTGGAGCTAGATTTTTTAGATTTAGTAAGACTGTCAACTTTAGTTGGTGGAAAGCCGTTAAATTGGCGAGTCAGGCTTTTTTATGCATTTTTGCTAATTTTGTGGATTTTGAATAATTACTAGAACCAGAGAGACAGTCTGAGACATCTCCGCCAACATTTTCTATGTTGGCGCTGAAATCCCCCACATATGCCCCAATTACTAGATAAAACCATTGAGATCTTAAGTGTCAAGCATCTTCGCGGCCCCAATATGTGGACTTACCATCCCGTTATTGAAGTTTGGCTCGATATTGGTGAATTAGAAGATTTCCCCTCCAATCTCATTCCTGGGTTTTATGACCGACTTGTTCGGGCGCTTCCCAGCCTTCAAGAGCATCGCTGTAGCTATGGTGAAGCTGGTGGATTTCTCAAAAGAGTTGAGGAAGGTACTTGGCCTGCTCACATCCTTGAGCACCTTACCCTGGAATTACAAAATTTAGCCGGCATCCCCGGCGGCTTTGGTAAAGCACGTGACGGTGATCGTCGCGGTGTTTATAAAGTCATGGTGAGCGCAATCAATGAAGAGGTAACACTGACTGCACTCAAATACGCTCGCGATTTATATCTTGCTCTAGTCCAGGACACCAAAGATCCTGTCGCACTAGTTGCTATCATTCTTGAGGAGCTGCGTGAGCTCGGCGATGATCTATTACTTGGCCCTAGCACCGCCTGCATCGTGAATGCAGCCGAAGAGCGGGGCATCCCCTCTATCCGACTCTCTGAAGGTAATTTAGTACAGCTCGGTTATGGCGCTAAGCAGCGTCGCATCTGGACAGCAGAAACCGATCAAACCAGCGCCATCGCTGAAACGATTTCTCGAGACAAAGATCTCACGAAGAGTCTTCTGTCTAGCGCTGGAGTTCCAACCCCCGAGGGTCGCACAGTTACCAGTGCTGATGATGCATGGGAAGCAGCTCAAGATATCGGTTTACCAGTCGTAATAAAGCCGATCGACGGCAACCACGGCCGCGGTGTATTTATCAATCTCTATACCCAACAAGAGATTGAGGCAGCCTATGCTGTTGCAATCGATGAAGGTAGCGAAGTGCTAGTGGAGCGGCACATTCTGGGTGATGAGCATCGCCTGCTAGTAGTTGGCAATAAAGTAGTTGCAGCTGCCAAAGGTGAGACTATTTGGGTTACTGGAGATAACCAACATACTGTTTTTGAGTTGATACAAATTCAAATTAACTCCGATCCACGTCGCGGCAAAACTGAAGAGTGCCCACTCAATCCAGTTCGAATTGACTCTGCGGTGGAGTTAGAACTTGCGCGCCAAAAGTTAAGCGGCACCAGTGTTCCAGGTTTAGATCAAAAAGTTCTGATTCAAAGCAATGGCAATGTCGCTTTTGATGTCACTGACTTGGTTCATCCAGATGTAGCCAGTCAAGTTGCTCTCGCTGCTCGCGTAGTGGGATTAGAAATTGCTGGCGTCGACCTAGTTGCGCAGGATATTAGTAAGCCACTACAGGAGCAGAATGCAGCCATTGTTGAAGTTAATGCTGGGCCTGGCTTATTGATGCACTTAAAACCTGCCAGCGGTAAACCTCAACCAGTCGGCAAAGAGATCGCCGACCACCTCTTCCCACCTGGAGCAGATTTCCGTATCCCTGTAGTGGGAGTTTGTGGTGCTCGCGGCAAAACCCCTGTAGCTGAAATGATTGCCCACTTCTTGCGACTCACGAATTTATATGTCGGTCTTTCTTGCAGCAAAGGTTTATTTTTTGGTCATCGCTCAATTCAAAAGAGCAATGCTGCTAACTGGGAAAATGCCCGCCGCACTTTACTCAATCGTGCAGTTGAGGCGGCCGTGATCGAAAATAACAATCTATCTATGTTGATAGAAGGATTAGCTTACGACCGCTGCCAAGTAGGCGTTGTATTAAATGTAGATCCAAAAGCCAACTTTCCTCAATACGCTATCTACGATGAAGACCAAGTGTTCAGTATCGTCAGAACTCAAGTAGATGTAGTGCTACCAACGGGAGTTGCTGTTCTTAATGCAGATGATCCCATGGTTGCCAGCATGGCGGAACTCTGTGACGGCGAAGTTATTTTCTTTACTCAAGACTCCTCATCCTCGATTGCACAAGAGCACCTTAAGAACGGTGGTCGTGTCGTGATGATCGGCAATCAACAAATTACTCTAAAGTCCACTAAGCATGATCAAAAGAGTATTCCAGTCCCGCATAACTCTGAGCCTAGCGCCAGTGAGCCATGGAAACCATTAAATCTGGGCGCCGCGATTGCTGCAGCTTGGGCCTTAGATATTCCTTTCAACGTTATCGAAGCTGGTGCTGAAACTTTTGTTTCCGACACTAGCATTCCAGTAGGGGCTTAATTGGAAATCACCCGTATTCGCATGTTGCGTGGCCCCAATTTATGGAGCCGACATACCGCTTTAGAGGCCATTGTGTCTTGCGAGGAATCAGAGCGTTCAATTGATCTGATTCCCGAATTTGAAATTAAGATTCGGGAGCGCTTTCCGCAATTAGGCAGTATGCGTCGCGGTGGGCACAATGAAACACTATCGTTAGCACACGCGCTAGAACATGCTGCTTTAGGTCTTCAGTCTCAAGCAGGCTGTCCCGTTACCTTTAGCCGCTCGGTACAAACCGTTGACGTAGGTGTATATCAAGTCGTAGTGGAGTACACCGAAGAAGTTGTCGGGCGCATGGCTTTTGACTTTGCCTTTGCCTTAATTCAGGCAACACTCAATGATGTGCCATTTGATTTAGCGGCCGCTCTATCAGAGCTAGAAGCCCTTTATGAAGATGTTCGCCTAGGACCGAGTACTGGTTCGATTGTTGATGCTGCAGTACAGAGAAACATCCCCTATCGCCGCATGACTGAGGGCAGCATGGTGCAGTTTGGCTGGGGTAGTAAACAAAAGCGTATCCAAGCCGCTGAGACTAGTGACACTAGTGCCATTGCCGAGGCGATTGCACAAGATAAAGAGATTACTAAAAACCTCCTGGCAGCTGCAGGCGTATCTGTACCAACTGGTGAAGTCGTTACCACCGCAGATGATGCTTGGCGTGTCGCACAAAAAATTGGTGGTCCTATTGTTCTCAAGCCCAAGGATGGTAATCAAGGCAAAGGTGTTGTTGCCAATATTCAAACGGAAGCAGAAGTACGTGCTGGCTTTGTAGTAACTCAGGCTTTTGGTCGTGAAACCATAGTTGAACGCTATTTACCTGGGGCCGACTATCGCCTGTTGGTCGTGGGTAATCGCCTCTCCGCCGCAGCCCGTCGTGAGCCTGCGCAAGTAGTGGGCGATGGTAAGCATAGCGTTGCTGAACTGGTTGAATTAGAGAATAAAAATCCATTACGCGGCGATGGTCACGCAACTGCATTAACCAAGATTCGTTTTGATGACATTGCGCTTGCACATTTAGCTGGTAACGGTCTAAGCCCGCAACATATACCCAATACAGGCGAACGCGTTCTCTTGCGCAATAATGCCAATCTGAGTACTGGCGGTACCGCTACCGATGTGACTGATGATGTCCATCCCGATGTTGCAGCCAGCGCTATCGCTGCTGCACAAATGATTGGGTTAGACATCGCTGGTGTCGATATTTTATGCGAGGCAATTTACAAGCCTTTAGAGGGTCAAGGTGGTGGCATCGTTGAAGTCAATGCCGCACCAGGCCTACGCATGCATCTCAAGCCTTCCTATGGCAAGAGCCGCCCTGTAGGCGAAGACATCATCAATACGATGTACCCACCTGGCGAGGATGGCAGAATTCCAGTTGTAGCGGTAACCGGGACCAATGGTAAAACGACGACCGTACGTCTGATTGCGCATTTACTCAATGAAACTGGCTTACGTGTTGGTATGACGACTACTGATGGCGTGTATATCAATCATCGCTTAATTGATTCTGGAGACTGTAGCGGGCCTAAGAGTGCTCGTAACGTCCTCATGCATCCCGATGTAGATGCCGCTGTTTTAGAAACAGCTCGCGGGGGAATGCTACGTGAAGGCTTAGGTTTTGATCGCTGTGAAGTTGCTGTAGTTACTAATATTGGTGAAGGAGATCATCTCGGTCTCAACTACATCACTAGCGTTGAAGATCTAGCCATTCTGAAACGGGTGGTTGTTCAAAATGTAGCGCCGTCTGGAGCTGCAGTCCTCAATGCTGCTGATCCCATAGTAGTAAAGATGGGGGATGTTTGCACGGGTCGAGTGATTTTCTTTGCACAAAATCAACATCACCCTGTAATTGCTGCACATCGAGCTAAAAACAAAAAAGTGATTTACTTTGATGGCGCTTTTATCGTCTGCTCCAAAGGATCACGTGTACTCTTCCGCTTCCCAGTCAGCGAAATTCCGTTAACTCAGAATGGTGTTTTAGGATTCCAAATTGAAAATGCCATGGCATCTATTGGTGCGGCCTGGGCATTAGGTCTGGATGCTGAAAAGATTGCGCGTGGCCTCCACTCTTTTGAAAGTACCGCTAATGCAGCACCAGGACGTTTTAATCAATTTCATCATAAAGGCGCCACTGTCATTGCTGACTATGGCCACAATCCAGATGCCATGCGCGCTTTAGCTAGCGCAATTGAGGCTATGAAACCTCTGAAGAGTCACGTAGTAATTAGCGGCGCCGGCGATCGTCGCGATGAAGACATTCGTGATCTGACCCGTATTCTGGGCAATAGCTTTGACAATGTCATCCTGTATCAAGATCAGTGTCAGCGTGGCCGCGAAGATGGTGAGGTGCTCAAGCTTCTTCAAGAAGGTTTAGTGGGCACTAAAAAAGCCAAACAAGTTAAAGAGATTACCGGTGAATTTCTTGCTATTGATACTGCACTCAATGATTTATCTGCCGGTGATATTTGCCTGATTCTCATTGATCAGGTGGAAGAATCGCTTGCCTACCTTAAAGAACAGGTTCGGCCATAATCATTGAATTCATCTTCCGGCGAGCACCTGAAGTAAAAAACGCCCAATCAGTGATTGGGCGTTTTTGTTTGATCTTGGTGATTCAGGTAGAAACGAATATTTACGCCTGAGAATGGTAATGCTGCAAGCGCTCAATCTCTTCTTTAGACCCCAACATCACAGAGACACGCTCATGTAATTCCGTGGGAATCATATCCATGATTAATTGATCACCATTGGTTGATGCACCACCAGCTTGCTCTACTAAAAAGCTCATAGGATTAGCTTCATACATCAGGCGTAGCTTTCCTGGCTTATGGGGCTCACGTTGATCCCATGGATACATAAAGATGCCGCCACGCGATAGGACGCGGTGAACATCGGCAACCATAGAGGCAATCCAGCGCATATTGAAATCTTTATCGCGTTCGCCACTCACGCCTGCTAAGCACTCATCTACATAGCGACGGACAGGCTCAGCCCAGTGACGCATATTCGACATATTGATAGCAAATTCTTTAGTGGAATGAGAAATCTCCACTGCGTGCTTAATTAAGACAAATTCACCGGTCACTTTATTTAAGGTAAACATCACTACGCCATCGCCCAGCGTTAATGCCATGGTTGTTTGCGGGCCGTAGACAACATAACCTGCAGCCACCTGATGACGGCCTGATAATAAGAAATCTGAAGTTTGTAATGGCGCTGCAGGATCTTGTTTCTTGAGCACAGAGAAAATCGTGCCAATGGATACATTCACATCGATATTAGATGAGCCATCCAATGGATCAAACAAGAGCAAGTAGTCGCCAGTGCCCTGAACTGGAAGTGGCAACTCCATCTCTTCAGAAGCTAGGCCAGCCAATGATTTACATCCCTGCACACCGTCAATTAATAAGTCGTTTGCAATCACATCGAGCTTTTGCTGGACCTCACCCTGGACATTACCAGTGCCAGCAGAGCCCAAGAGGCCAATTAAGGCACCTTGTGCGACCTCATGACTCAGGGTTGAGCAAGTGCCTGCAACTGCCAATAACAGCTCTTGTAGACCTGTAGGGATGTCTGCACCCTTTACCTTGGCGGATGTCAGGTATTGCTTGAAATTGGTATTAAAAGTACTTGAAGCGCTCAAAAGGAATGTCTCCGTAATGGGGTTGGTTCTGCAGTGGCTCTATTTTGCCTTGTTCTGAATCTATTAATCACCCAAGGCCTTAGAAACCACCTCTTTCACATCTGGGGAGAGGGTTTCGCATGCCGCAACCTGCTTTAGGGCTGACAGCATCTGCTCCTGATAAATCGGGGCAAACTGACGCCAGCGATCCAATCCCCTAGCTAAACGAGCGGCAACTTGTGGGTTGATTGGGTTCAAGGCCAGAACGGATTCGGCCCAAAATGCATATCCACTGCCGTCCGCCTGATGAAAGCTAGCGGGGTTGTTCATACAAAAGGCATGAATGACACTACGAACTCGGTTGGGGTTATTCATTTTGAAGGCTTCATGCTCACGCAAGCGCTTGACTTCATTTAAGGTAGATTCAGCGTTTGCGACTGGGGGTCTACTCGATTGCAATGCAAACCATTTATCAATCACTAAAGCATCGTCACTAAACCGGGTGTAAAAATCCTCTAAACAAGCTGCTGCTGATGTTGATCCATGAATGACTAAGCCAGCTAAAGCAGCGTATCGGTCAGTCATATTGTCAGCATTTTGATATTGATTGACCGCCATAGACGCCCAGATCAATGGATCTGCTTCGAGCAACATACTTAATGCCAGATTCTTTAAGCCACGCTTACCAGCACTTGCTGCATCAGGATTAAATGGTGCCGGTGTTTGCATCTGCTGATAGAGGGCAGCCCACTCGATGCGCAACTCACTAGCTAGAGCATGACGGAAAGCACGACGCGCATGATAAATTTGTTGTGGATCAACGCTTGCACACTGCTCATATAGATAAGTCTCGGCAGGTAGGGTCAGCGCCAGCTCTTTGAAAGCAGGATCTAAGTCCGGATCAGTCAACAAAGTGCGATAAGCCTCAATCAGAGCTTTATCAGGCAAACAATTACCCAGAATCATTTGCATTGCCAGTTTCTGACCAGCCTCCCAACGATTGAAGGCGTCATCATCACTCGAGAACATGGTGAGTAGGTCGGCCTCACTTTGATCAAAATCTAAATTAATTGGGGCTGAGAAATTGCGATTGATTGATAACACTGGACAGCTCGCTACCTGATCAAAAGTCCAAGTTTGCTGACCTTGAGTCAACTCCAGCAAGGCTTCAGGCTGATCATCTTCCGATGTTAGTAAGCGCATCTTCAATGGAATATGAAAAAGCTTGCTATCTTTGTGCACTGTATTTGCTGAAGAGCTTTGCGTCAAAGTCACTTGATATTGCTTTTTATCCGCATCATAGATTTCCTCTACCTTGACCTGAGGAGTACCAGCCTGGCTGTACCAGTTCTTAAATTGAGAAAGATCACGATCATTGGCATCAGCCATAGCAGCCAAGAAATCATCACAAGTCACCGCTTGGCCATCATGGCGTTTAAAGTACAGGTCCATGCCTTTACGGAAACCCCCAACACCCAATAGGGTTTGATACATGCGCACAACTTCAGCGCCCTTCTCATATACCGTCACGGTGTAGAAATTATTGATCTCTTGGTATTCATCTGGGCGGATTGGATGCGCCATTGGACCTGCATCCTCAGGGAACTGTAGTTGGCGCAATAAACGCACATCTTCAATGCGCTTTACCGCCCTACCAGACTCACTTCCCATCTGATCTGCAGAAAATTCTTGATCGCGGAATACAGTCAAACCCTCTTTAAGAGAAAGCTGAAACCAATCGCGGCAAGTAACGCGATTACCGGTCCAGTTATGGAAGTACTCATGGGCTACGACGCTTTCAATATTGGCAAAGTCGGCATCGGTTGCAGTCTCTGCTTGAGCCAGGACATACTTAGTATTGAAAACATTCAGACCCTTGTTCTCCATCGCGCCCATATTGAAGTCACCCACTGCCACAATCATAAAGCGCTCAAGATCAAGCTCGAGACCATAGCGTTTCTCATCCCAATGAATTGAGGCAATTAAAGAATCCATCGCATGACGGGTCTTTTTCAAATCATGCGGCTCAACCCAAATTTGTAATAACTTTTTTGCACCACTGCTAGTAGTGATCGTCTCTTCAATACACTCCAGCTTGCCGGCAACCAAGGCAAACAGATAGGAGGGTTTTGGAAATGGGTCCTCCCAAACGGCGCTGTGCCAACCATTCGGTAATTTTTCAGTACTAATGAGGTTGCCGTTTGATAGCAATACTGGGCACTCCGCCTCACGAGCGCGCAGAGTCACGCGATAACGCGCCATCACATCAGGTCTATCGAGGAAGTACGTAATCTTTCTGAATCCCTCGGCTTCGCACTGGGTAAAGAAATTTCCATTGGAAACATATAAACCCATGAGTGAGGTATTTTTCTCAGGCACACAGACGCAGATAATCTCAACAATGAAAGCTTGCTTACCATCATTCGGCAAAGCATGAACAGTGAGCGTTTCTGGGCTTAGTTCAAACTGACGATGAGCCACACCATTAATGCGTAAGCTCACAAACTCGAGTTCATGGCCCTGCAACACTAAAGGCATGCCAGCCTCATGACCAAGACCAGGTAGAACCTCTAGGCGACTCTTCACAATTGTCCTGGCCGGGTCTAAAGCAATGTCTAGTTCAACCTGTGAAAAGGTGTAATTGGGAGCGCGGTATTCGAGCCTGCGAAAGCTCTGTGGAAGATCGGTTTTCATAGGGCAATTTTAAGCCCCATAGGGAAATTCGACCTAAGCCCAAATAAGGGTGGCAACACCAATAGCGATAAAGGTGACAGCCGCTACCGCATGCACCCACTTAATGGGCATACGTTGAGTGAATTTCTGACCTACCCAAACAGCAGGGGCATTCGCCAGCATCATCCCTAAGGTAGTGCCAACCGTTACCGCAAAGACATCAGGGTATTTAGCGCCCAAGGCAATCGTAGCGATTTGGGTCTTGTCCCCCATCTCAGCCAAAAAAAAGAGTCCAACCGTCAGCATGAACACCTGGAAGGCTTTATCCGCCACCTTTGATCCGCCTGCATCATCAATATGATCGGGCACTAAAAGCCAGAGACCTATTCCTAAAAAGCTCAAACCCAAAATCCACTTAACAAGGTCTGGGCTCATAAAAGTGGTGAGCCAGTGCCCTAGTAAAGCTGCACAAGCGTGATTGGCAATTGTCGCGATGAATATCCCGCCAATAATGGCGAGCGCCTGCTTTGGATAGCGTGCAGCCAACATCAAAGAGAGTAATTGGGTTTTATCACCCATCTCAGCTAGGGCGACTACGCCGGTAGAAAGTGCTAATGCAGATAAGTCCATTCTTTGGATGATAGAGGAAAGCTTGGGAGCCTCGACTCCCAAGACATTCAAACTCCAGGACTGTACTAAAACTACTAGGCCACTAACAATTCTTCTGCCGGTACAAAGTCGACTTTCTGTGCTTTAGCAACGGGTTCAGATGTGAGCTTACCCCGATGAACACTCAAACCATTTCGCAAATGATGATCATGTGACAGCGCCTTCACCATGCCACGATTTGCCAAGGCTTCAATGAAGGGATAAGTTGCATTTGTCAAAGCAAAAGTGGAAGTTCTGGCAACTGCACCAGGCATATTCGCAACGCAGTAGTGCAGAACACCATCAACGATAAAGGTGGGATCAGCATGTGTAGTAGCTTTTGATGTCTCAAAACAACCGCCTTGATCAATTGCTACATCTACCACCACTGCACCCGCTTTCATTTTTCGTACCATCTCGCGTGTTACCAGCTTTGGTGCTGCGGCACCAGGCAACAATACAGCGCCAATGACCACGTCTGCTTCACAAACCTCGAGCTCTACCGAAAGTGGGTCGGCATAAAAGGTTCTTACGCGATTGCCATACAGAATGTCAATCTGCCTTAAGCAGTCAATATTACGGTCGAAGATGCACACATCTGCACCCATACCAACAGCCATCTGTAGCGCATTACGACCCACTACCCCCGCACCCAATATAACTACCTTTGCGGGTGCTACGCCAGGCACACCTGCCATCAAGATTCCTAACCCTCCATTTGTCTTTTCTAGATGCGAAGCAGCCGCTTGTATAGACATCCTCCCCGCAACTTCACTCATCGGAGCCAAAAGCGGTAAAGCGCCATTAAATGAAGTTACTGTTTCATAGGCAATACAACTTGCACCCGATGCGAGTAATGCTTTGGTCTGCTGTGGATCCGGCGCCAGATGTAGATAGGTAAAGAGAAGTTGATCTTCACGCAACATGGCACATTCTTGAGGCTGAGGCTCCTTGACCTTTACGATCATCTCTGCCTTAGCAAAAACTTCAGCAGCACTATTAATTAAAGTAGCGCCAGCCAAACGATAGGACTCATCGCTCAAACCAATCTGCTCACCTGCCCCACGCTGTACTAAAACAGAGTGCCCCTGTTTGCACAAGCCCCTCACATTACCCGGGGTCAAGCCAACACGAAATTCATTATTTTTTACTTCTTGAGGTACGCCAACAATCATTTATGTCTCCTTATTTGAATTCACGACTCAGTTTTGTTTTGCGATGCAAGCCAACGATGTAGAACATGACGAGATACACACCTAATAAGCACGGACCTAAGACCAAGGCAATCCGCGCATCCTCATGAAAGCCTATCAACACCACTACCAAGGCAATAAATGCCAATGCGAACCACGAGGAATAGGGCCACCAAGGTGTGCGATATGCCAACTCGGCAACTTGGACTTTTGTCAACGAGCGACGAAACTGAATTTGCGTGATCAAAATAGCAATCCACACCATCAGACCGATGAAGGTAACTGCCGCCATCACGTATTGAAATGCCTTATCTGGAACAAAGTAGTTCAGCACTACGCCAGTCATACAGACTGCCACTGTCGCCATTACCGCACGATGGGGAACGCCATACTTCGATAACTTGGCAAATGGTGAAGGTGCGTACCCATTGGCTGAAAGTGCGTATAGGAGTCGCCCACCACTAAAGATGCCGGCATTGCAAGATGACAAGGCAGCAGTGATCACTACAAAGTTAATAATTCCGGCAGCTTCACGTAAACCAATGCGCTCAAACATCACCACGAATGGACTACCTTGTTGACCAACCTCATTCCAAGGGAAGATTGCTAGGATGACAAAAATCGCGCCCATGTAGAAAATGAGGATGCGCCATGCCAATGAATCAATCGCCATCGGAATGGTTTTGCGTGGGTTCTCTGCTTCACCAGCAGATAAGCCAATCATCTCAATGCCAACATACGCAAATAGCACCATCTGCAAAGAGAGCAGCATGCCACTAATGCCGTTGGGGAAAAAGCCACCATGTTGCCATAAGTTAGCAAGGCCAATCGGATTCCAGTCATTAGTAAAGCCAAAGAAAATGACTGAGCAGCCCAAGGCAATCATGGCAACAATAGCAATCACTTTGATGAGAGCAAACCAAAACTCAAACTCACCAAATACTTTGACAGCAATGAGGTTAATCAGACCCATCATCACAATGGAAGATAAAGCCCAAATCCACTGCGGTGTCTCAGGAAACCAAATCCCCATATAAATGCCAACCGCAGTGACCTCAGCTATGCCAACAACGATCCAGTAGGTCCAGTAACCCCACCCGACCATATAGCCAGCAAGCGGTCCTACATAGGTATTGGCATAAGCTGCAAATGAACCGGCGACTGGTTCATGCACTGCCATCTCACCCAAGGCACGAAGCACGATGAAGGCCACGATGCCAGCCAGAAGATATCCCAATAAGATTGAAGGTCCTGCGATTTGAATCGCACTTGCCGAGCCTAGAAATAATCCAACGCCAATAGTGGATCCCAAAGCCATGAGGCGAATATGCCGCACTTTGAGGTGGCGCTGTAAACCAGTTTGTTCAGTCTGCAAAAGAGACCTCCTTTCGATTTGTCGTTGGTAAATCACCAACGAGGCAAAGTCTAGGGAGGACTGCGCTTCTGTACTAGGGGATGAAAATGCGCAAAGTACTTAAACGAATAAATGTGATGCGCAATAAATGAACGTTCCGCATCAGCGAGGGCTCAATGGGGCATTAATAAATTGGGGATGACATCAGAATCCGTAATTTCCTACAGGGATTCCCCTTAAGGATTTATAGATGGATTTGAAAGAATGGCTTACTGAGTAGCAATCAGATTTAAAACTTCAGCAGCAGCGGCTAAACCACAAGCTGCCGTGACCATCACGGTAGAACCATACCCAGAGCAAGCAAGGCCACCACTAGCAGCGCCAGCGCGTGGCTCATGAGAGTAGATTGCGCGAATACCTATTTTTCTTTTTAAGTTTCTAGAAAAACCATGGTCTTGTCGGAGGCCTTGACGTACTTTTGCCAACAAAGCATCTTGCTCAGTACGCGAGAGGTCATCGCAACGCACAGAAGTCGGGTCTAACTTTCCTCCAGCTGCACCACACATCACTAGAGCGCGCTCATTTTTGTTTGCCCACACTGCTAAAGCGATTTTGGTTTGCACTGAATCAGTAGCATCTAAAACAATTGCCTTTTCTGGAATCAAGATATCGAGATTTTCTGGCTCCAAAAACCCATCATGGGCAGTCAACATGATCTCAGGATTAATTTGGCGAATGCGATCAGTCATAGCCTGTACTTTTGCTTTGCCGTACTCGCCTTCTAAGGCATGCAGTTGTCGATTGGTATTACTCTTAGCAATGTGGTCAAAGTCGATGAGGACGAGATGTCCGATAGCAGTGCGCGCCAATGCTTCAGCGGCCCATGACCCTACTCCACCCAATCCAGCCACCACCACTGTTGCATGACGAAAGCGCTCACGCAGCTCTGGGCCATATAGACGCGCTACACCCCCAAAACGACGATCATCCAAACTGTCTGCTAACTTGTCTTCTGCCATAGACTCTCTTTATACTGAAAAAATGGACTCCATTGCTCAACTCCGCAAAAACTATACCTTCGGCCAGCTTTCAGAGGCCGAGGTTTCACCAAATCCACTGGACTTATTTCAGGTTTGGTTTAATCAGGCTGTCAAAGCGGAGTGTCCCGAACCCAACTCCATGACTTTGGCAACTGCCGATTCAGTGGGTAATCCATCAGCCCGCATTGTCTTACTAAAAGGCGCAGATAAGGCTGGCTTCACCTTCTTTACCAATTATGAAAGCCAAAAAGGCAAAGAGTTGGCTGCTCGCCCACATGCTGCCTTGTTATTTCATTGGCACGAGCTAGAGCGTCAGGTTCGTATCAAAGGGCTTGTTGAACGCGTTAGTTCTGCCGAGAGCGATGAATACTTTCACTCTCGACCAGCGGCATCTCGCATTGGCGCCTGGGCTTCACCACAAAGCTCTGAGATTCCCAATCGCGAATTTCTGGAGGAAGCTGAAAAGCGTTTTGCAGCAGACTTTGGAGATAAGCCACCACGCCCAGAACATTGGGGTGGGTATCGCCTGCATCCCACTGAGATTGAATTCTGGCAAGGCCGTCCTTCACGCCTGCATGACCGTATTCACTATCAACTTGATGGCGCTCAATGGCGCATTACTCGCTTGGCGCCTTAGAATCTAGCGAAACTCTGGCGCAATTAGAGATTGAAACTTTGCTCGGAATTTCGCTAATTTAGGAGCAACGACTGCCATGCAGTAGCCCTGTCCTGGATGCTGGCGAAAATAATTTTGGTGGTATTCCTCAGCCGGATAAATAACGGGTGCCACATCAATTTGTGTCACTACCGGATTGGAATACATTTTCGCACTCTCTAGCTCTTTCACTACTTCATGAGCAGTTGTGCTTTGGGTTTCGCTATGAGTAAAAATCACTGAACGGTATTGAGTCCCACGGTCGTTACCCTGGTAATTCAAGGTGGTTGGATCATGGATAACAAAGAAGATTTCCAATAAATCACGATAAGACACTGCCGCTGGATCAAAGTAAACGTCGACAATTTCAGCATGTCCGGTTTGGCCAGAGCAAATAGAGTCATAGTCCGGATTTGGCATCGCCCCTCCCGCATATCCTGAGACCACGGCACTCACGCCGGAGATTTGCTGATAAACAGCCTCCAGACACCAGAAACAGCCACCGCCCAAAGTGGCGCGCTCAAGATTTGGATGATTTTTGAGAATAGTTTCGTTCATGGCTTTATCCTAATGCCTTATTCAATCGTTTGCTTGCTCTACATAAAACCCCATGTCGATAAACCGCTTCACACTCCAATTAGACGAAATCAAGGCAGCTTATGCCTCAGAACCCAACCCAACACCTCAGGTCCGCCTTGAGCGGATAGGCCGTATTGAGCGGATGATTGCCGCCAATGAAGAAAAGATCTGCAAAGTATTGACTGCGGATTTTGGCAATCGCCACCCCATTGAGAGTCGTCTAATTGAGTTTCAGATGATTTATCAGGCTTGCAAACATGTCCGCGAGCACCTCAAAGAGTGGATGAAGCCTCAGCTTGTAGCAACACCAGGATTTTTAGGCTCATCTCAAGCTTGGACTCAAATGCAATCCATGGGAGTTGTGGGCATTATGAGCCCCTGGAATTACCCAGTACAACTCGCCCTTGTTCCAGCCATTGCAGCCTTTGCAGCGGGTAACCGTGTTTGGCTCAAGCCCTCTGAGAGAAGTTCACGCACCTCTGGATTCTTGGCGGCCTTGATTCAAGAATATTTTCACCCGAGCGAATTTTGCGTTAGCGTTGGTGGCACTGAAGTTGCAGAATCCTTTGCAGCATTGCCATTTGATCACCTCTTTTTTACTGGCTCAGGAGATATTGGTAAGAAGGTCATGCGCGCGGCTGCAGATCATCTGACTCCAATTACATTAGAGCTTGGTGGTAAATCACCAGCGATTGTTGATCCTTCAGCCAATCTTAAAGAGGCTGCTGCTAGCATTGCTTACGGCAAGCTAGTGAACGGTGGCCAGACTTGTATTGCACCTGACTATGTAATGATTCACGCAAGCGATTACGATGCATTTGTTCAAGAGTTGCAGAATGCAGCCCAAAAACAATTCTCCAACCCAGCAGAATTCACTAGCGCCATCGACGAACATCAACTGGCACGTTGGCATCATCTTGTTCAAGATGCTGTGGATCGTGGCGCACAAGTTATCCCACTCATTTCCTCTGCTGACAATGTTGATTTGCCATTCACTCCGGTAGCTCTTCGCAATGCTCCCGAAGATTCACTCATCATGCAAGAAGAGGTATTTGGCCCTATTTTGCCAATTGTGACAATCAACGATATCGATTCCACTATTCGCTATATCAATAATCGTCCAATGCCATTAGCTCTATATTGGTTCGGCAAGAATAAAGAAGTAATGAAGCGCATTCTGAATGAAACTCGCTCTGGCGGTGTAACGATCAATGACACTTTGCTACATGCAGCCGTGGAAGATTTGCCATTTGGCGGCATCGGCGCAAGCGGTATGGGCGCCTATCATGGCAAAGCGGGTTTTGAGGCATTTAGCCATCGCAAATCTGTTTTAGAGGTTCGAGGTTTCCTTGGTCTTCATTTTTTACGCGGCACTCAATTGGCAAGACCACCCTACGGTAAAGGTGTTGAGCGCCTATTGCGATGGCTTAAATAATGATCAAGCGAAATTCATCAATAGAGTAGTAGCTTGCCAGCAAAGCCAATTAGCAGAGTCCCCACTAGAAACCAAAGAGCTGCGGCGTAATGAGGGTGCCGATTAAAGAAGCTGAGAAAAAACTGGCCAGCAAAAATTAGGCTAATCAAGTAGGTCATGCTCACTATTTGCAATACCAGGGCTAGGTATAAAAAGGTATGCACTGGATACGCATACTCTGCTTGAATAAACTGCGTAAAGAATGAGATGAAGAAAAAGATTGCCTTAGGATTGGTTAAGGATAAAGTCAGCGCTGCTATTGTTGGATGAAGAGTGTTGAAGTACTGAGGTCGACTATCTCCTAATACCAATTCTTGAGTGCCATGCCAACGTGCAAGGCCACCTCGAATAAAGCCAAACCCCATCCACGCTAAATAAGCAGCCCCAAGCATACGCAAGAAGTTGAATGTGGTTGGCGATGAGTTGAGTAAAGTTGCAGCACCTAAAGCGATACCCATCATTAAGATAGCGTCACCAATAAAGATGCCTAAAGTTGCCCACGCACCAGCACGCCATCCCTTAAGCGAAGCAATCGCCAAGACATATAAGGAATTTGGGCCAGGAAATAAGATCGTAAAAATGACGCCCGCCAAGTATGCGGGGAAATCAACGATGCCTACACTTGAGGGCGAAATAAACCAATTCATCACCTGATCATAATTAAATTCGGGAATACCCTTGTAATACGCTTCTTAAAATGCCATAATAAGAGGCTTTTTAAAAGCAATTTGATTCATCGCCCCCCAGCTATATTTCAGCGTATCGTTTAGAAGTCATAAACACCGAATTTACAAAACGCGCTGCCGCCTGTCTGATGGTCGATGCCTTTGACCATCACACTCAATAAAAAACAGAGAGTGTATACACGGAGACATCCCATTAACGGGATGTGTAATAGCATGACTTTTTCTAAAGAAACCAACCCTACTGGAACAGAGTTCCAGTCTTTCGCCCTCGCGGCGCCACTCCTTAAAAACGTTGCTGAACTGGGTTATACCCAAGCCACCGAAGTGCAAGCTCAGGTTATACCTGCCGCTCTTGCTGGTGGTGACTTATTAGTCAGTAGCCAAACTGGTAGCGGTAAAACCGCAGCCTTCTTACTGCCTTTAATTAATCAACTCATTGAAGACAATCCAAACGGCTCACCTGTACCAGGTCGCGCACAACCCAAAGTGCTAGTGCTCTGCCCTACTCGTGAATTAGCTCAGCAAGTTGCCGCTGATGCAGTGAACTTAGTTCGCGGTATGAAAGGTATTCGTATTGCAACCGTCATGGGTGGCATGCCTTATGGCAAGCAAATCCAAGCAATTAAAGGTGCAATGTTAGTTGTTGCAACTCCTGGTCGTTTACTCGATTTGACCGACAGCAAAGCAATTCGCTTAGATGATGTGAAACAACTCGTTATCGACGAAGCCGATCGCATGCTCGACATGGGATTTGCCGATGACCTCGAGGCAATTGATAAGCGCTGCGCTAATCGCACCCAAACTTTGATGTTCTCTGCAACTTTTGCGCCAAAGATTATGTCTTTAGCTAATGAGTTGACTAACAACGCTAAGCGTATTGAGCTGGCTCATGCTGGCGAGAAGCACGCAAACATTGAACAGAAGCTGCATTGGGCTGATAGCATGTCACACAAACATAAATTGCTCGAGCACATTTTAGCTGATGCCTCTTTGGATCAAGCGGTAGTGTTTGCAAGCACCCAAATTGAAAGTGAAAAAATTGCTGACACCTTGCGTGCTAACGGCTACGAAGCTAGCGCCCTACACGGTGCCATGCCTCAGGCTGTACGTATGCGTCGTCTTGAGTCATTACGTAAAGGTCACACCAAGATTTTGGTTGCGACTGACGTAGCTGCTCGCGGTATTGATGTGCCACGTATTAGCCACGTAATTAATTTTGGCTTGCCAATGAAACCAGAAGACTATACGCACCGTATCGGTCGTACAGGTCGCGCTGGTCGCAATGGTGTTGCTATCACTTTGGTTGAACATCGTGATCGCGCCAAGATTCGTAATATCGAACGCTTTACACAGCAAGACATCGTTGCTTCAGTCATCGCTGGCCTCGAGCCACAAGCCAAGCCTAGCTTTGGTGGTGGTGGCGGTCGCCCAGGTGGTGGTCGTTCAGGTGGCGGTTTCGGCGGTGGTAATCGCTCTGGTGGTGGCGGTGGTGGTCGTTATGGATCTGGTTCTCGCTCAGATTCTCGCTCTGGTAGCGGTGGCGGAGGCGGTGGTAATCGCTCAGGCAATCATTTCGAATCCCGCTCTAGCGATTCACGCCCTGCTAGTGACTCCCGTCCATCCGGTGATTCACGCCCTACTGGTGCTAATCGTTTTGCTGATTCACGCCCTACGCGCTCTGGTGACTCACGTCCTGCTAACGGCAATCGCTCTGGTGACTCACGTCCGTCCGCTGGCCCACGTTTTGGTAAACCTAAAACTGGCGGTCAACGCAGAAGCTTTAGCGGTAACTAAAAATGGTTCGCCGTCGTCGTCTCCGTTCTTCATGGAATCGAGTCGATTCCGGTGAATTGCATCAAGCGCCACGCCAATGGCAGCCTTGGCTTAGCGATACTGGTTCTTTAACCCAAAAAATTGAGCGTGCAATCGGACAAAAACTAGAGGTAGTAGTTTTGCGTGATTGCCGCCAAAACCTAAATAGCGACGAGAGTCGCTATTTCCATTTTAAGATCAAGCGCTGCCGCATCAGAGAGGTGCTACTTTGCTCCAATGGCATTCCGCTGGTGATGGCACATAGCATCATCCCCAGTACTAGCTCGAGCGGAAGTAATCATGAGGTTCTTTGCTTAGGAAAGAAACCATTAGGTGCAGTGCTGTTTGCCAAAACACGCATGCGCTCCCACAAGAAACCACCCCGTGAGATTGCTCGCCTTGATAAGCAAAGCGCTCTATGGAAAAAATGTTTTCAGCAATATTCAAGCTTGCCACAGGTCAGCTGGGCAAGACGTACGCTATATCAACTGAAAGGACGCCCACTCTTAGTGAGTGAAGTTTTTCTGCCGGCCCTTCTCAACTATCCTATTGATTAAATAGACAGCCAAGCTTGCGATGCGGCAATCAAAGCCTCATCTCCAGGCTCACACGTAACCACTACACCAAAGCCAATCTGCTCAGCCGCCTCGGCAATATTGTGATGCGGACAAATAGCCGTAGCGAGATCAAGTGGAAGTTTCGCTTGACCCAAATACCTTACCGCCTCCGATGAAGTCAGAAGCCAAAGTGATTTAACAAACTCCATCTCATGAATTTCATTCCAGGCCGAACTATTGAAATCTAAAGGAACGCGGGCATAGACTGAGAATGCTTCAACTTGCGCACCAGCATTTTTTAGAGTATCAGCCAACCAATCGCGCCCACCCTCACCTTTAAAGATAATCACTTTTTTAGTGAACCAATTCCAGTGTAGATTCTGCAATTCAGTCCACAAGCCCTCCGAATCCCACTGCGTATTATTCTGAGGAAGAATGACTTTTGAGGGCTTACTTTCAAGACCAATGCCATGATTTTTGAGAGCTGCCATGCTGCTACCACCCATCACCCCAATTAGCACTGGCTTGTTAGACAACTCTTGCCAGGAGCACTCCAATAAACGCATCATGCACTCAATGGCATTCGGACTAACAAAGATAGCCAAGTCTGCGGTTTGTAGCGCTGCAGTAATCTGCTCCACCAAAAGATCATCGCCCTTTGGGACAATCGTCAGCAAGGGTAAAGAAATGATTTTGGGGATAGATTCAGAGGTAAAGCCACTATTGCGCAAGCTCAGCTGAAGTGCTTCTGACAACTGACGCGCCTGTCCACTAGGGCGGGTAATGACAATGGTCTTATTACTCATCCGCAACTTGTCTATTGGACTCTTACTTATCAATTCTTATTTAGGCAGGCCATTAGGCAATAAACGCTCAGCACCTTGAGCAATCAGATCTTGCGCTACTAATAAACCTAAAGCTTCTGCATCATCTAGACTCTTTACGGCACCTTGAGCGCTAGCTAGGCAACTTGTAGTGCCGTCCACGCTAGCAACAAAAGAGCGGATGTTCATATGGTCTTGATCCCAAGTAGCATATGCAGCCAAAGGTACTTCACAAGAACCGCCTAATTGACGCGACACCATGCGTTCAGCAGTCACTGCGTAGAGGGTTGGCAAATCATTAAGAGGTGCAAGCCACTCTTTGATTCCGGGATGCTTACTCAGGGTTTCGATGCCAAGAGCACCTTGTCCGGCGGCTGGGGTATACGGATCAATCGGTAGTAAAGCCCGAATACGACTTCCTAAACCCAATCGCTTAAGACCTGCAGCAGCCAAAATAATTGCTTGGTACTCGCCGCGATCGAGCTTACCCATGCGGGTATCTAAATTGCCACGCAAAGGCTGGATCACCAAATGCGGAAATCTGGACCTGAGAACGGACTCCCGTCGCAAACTAGAAGTACCCACCACCGCACCTTTTGGTAAATCCTCCAGGCTGGCATAGTCATTAGAAACAAATGCATCATGGGCATCTTCCCGTACCATCACACAGGACAAATCAAAGCCCTCTGGCATGACCATAGGAACGTCTTTTAGAGAATGCACCGCCAAATCTGCCCGACCATCTTCTAGGGCAGTTTCTAACTCTTTTACAAATAAGCCCTTACCGCCCACCTTGGAGAGGGCTTTATCCAGTATTTGGTCTCCCCGGGTAGTCATGCCCAGGATCTGTACATCACATGCTGGATAGAGCTTTTTAAGGCAATCCCGAACGTGTTCAGCCTGCCACATAGCGAGGCGGCTCTCACGGGAGGCGATTACGAGGCGCTCAGGGGGACTAGGGTTAGAGGCTGTAGGGCTAGAAACAGGGGTTTGGGACATAGCATTTAAAATAATTAAAGATTTACATCAATATACTGCGTTTATGAGCTCATCCAAAAATTCCCTTTCCAACAAAGCCCAAGCCTGGTCGGCCCGGTTTAACGAACCTGTTGACGAACTTGTTCAACGTTATACCGCCTCTATTGGTTTTGATCAACGATTTGCCTTAGTGGATATTGCCGGATCTTTAGCCCACGCTGAAATGCTGGCTACTAAAAAGATTATTGGCGCCCAAGATTTGGCGGATATTCAAAAGGGTATGGCCCAAATCAAAGCCGAAATTGAAGCCGGTGAATTTAACTGGCAACTCGCGCTGGAAGATGTACATCTAAATATCGAGGCTCGCCTCACTGAGTTGGTTGGCGATGCCGGAAAGCGTCTTCATACCGGTCGTTCGCGTAATGACCAGGTGGCGACTGACTTACGCTTATGGTTGCGTGGCAGCGTTGATGAAATCGCAGCCACCCTCAAAACTCTGCGCACAGCCTTACTGAACCTTGCTGAAACTCATGCTGCCACGATCATGCCTGGCCATACGCATTTGCAAGTAGCTCAGCCAATTACTTTTGGTCATCACTTAATGGCCTATTACGAAATGTTTAGTCGCGATGCGAGTCGCTTGGCTGATCTGCGCGCCCGCTTTAATCGTTTACCGCTAGGTGCAGCTGCTTTAGCCGGAACAACTTATCCCATCGATCGCGAGCAGGTTGCCAAGATCTTAGGTTTTGATGGCATCTGCAATAACTCTCTTGATGCGGTATCTGATCGCGACTTTGCAATTGAGTTCTGCGCCTTTGCATCCATCTTGATGATGCACGTGTCCCGCTTATCTGAAGAGCTAGTACTGTGGCTCAGCCCACGCTTTGGCTTTATTGATTTGCCAGATCGCTTCTGTACCGGCAGCTCGATCATGCCGCAGAAAAAGAATCCGGATGTACCTGAATTGGCACGCGGCAAAACTGGTCGCGTCTACGGTGATTTAATTTCTTTATTAACTTTAATGAAGAGCCAGCCATTAGCGTACAACAAAGATAACCAAGAAGACAAAGAGCCTTTGTTTGATGCGGTGGATACCGTACAAGATACCTTGCGCATTTTTGCTGATATGGTTCCCCATATTCAGGTGAAAGCCGATGTGATGAAGTCAGCTGCTGAAGAAGGCTTTGCAACCGCTACTGACTTGGCTGATTATTTAGTTAAAAAAGGTTTGGCTTTCCGTGATGCACACGAAGCAGTAGCTCATGCAGTGAAAGCCTGTGTAGGTCGCAACTGTATGCTCATCGATTTATCACTCTCTGAATTGCGTTTTGCTTGCGGCTTAGATAATCGTCCTGAGCTTATGGGTGATGATGTCTTTGCTTTATTGACCGTAGATGGCTCCGTGAATTCTCGCCAGCATGCTGGTGGCACTGCACCTGCGCAAGTACTAGCCGCAATTAAACGGGGTCGTGCAGATCTCTAAACTGCATGGGCTTTTGGGGAACACTCTCAACCGGGATTGACCGTTTAAATCAATTCCTAGGCAAGGCGGCTGGCATCATGATCTTGCTGTCTTGTGTAGTGTCAGCTGCTAATGCTGTACTACGCTATACCTTAGACATGAGTAATAACTGGCCACTAGAATTACAGTGGTATTTGTTTGCTGCTGCTGTCATGCTCGGGGCTGCATACACCCTCAAGCTCAATGAACATGTTCGAGTCGATTTAATCTACTCACAGCTTTCTGATCGCGGTCGTCTTTATGTTGACCTCTTTGGCTTGATTGTTTTTTTATTGCCCGCTTGCCTATTGTTTGCCTGGCTATCTTGGACTACTTTGTTTTACCCATCCTGGCTGGTATCTGAACATTCACTTAATGCTGGCGGTTTATCACGCTACCCCATTAAGTTTGTTGTGCCCTTTGGTTTCTTCATGCTGAGCCTCCAAGGACTTTCAGAAATCATTAAACGCATTGGCGCCCTCAAAGGTAAAGCAACATTACCCGCTGCTGATCTCCATTATAAAAAGCCCACGCAATGATTCCACTTGAATGGATGCCACCGCTGATGTTTGGTGGACTCATTGTGTTTATGCTGATCGGTTTTCCGGTGGCCTTTTCTTTGATGGCTGCAGGATTATTCTTTGCAGGTATTGCGATTGCTGAGAATTTCTTTGGTATGCCGTTTTTGCAAGCTATTCCTCAGCGTATCTTTGGTAGCGTTCTTGCTAATGACCTTCTACTAGCAATCCCCTTCTTCACATTTATGGGCGCCATCTTGGAGCGCTGCGGTCTTGCAGAAGAAATGCTGGACTCCATGGGTCAGCTCTTTGGACGCATTCGAGGTGGGCTTGGTTACTCCGTCATCATTGTGGGATTTATTTTGGGGGCAATTACTGGCACAGTAGCCGCTCAGGTGATCGCTATGGCGATGATTTCCTTGCCGGTGATGATGCGTTATGGTTACAACATGCGCTACGCTACAGGGGTTTTAGCGGCCTCTGGGACCATTACTCAGCTTGTGCCGCCGTCCTTAGTGCTGATTGTTTTAGCCGACCAGCTAAAAACCCAAAGCGGTAGCGCCGATGTGGGCAGCATGTACCTTGGTGCTTGGGGACCTTCGCTACTGCAAATTGGTCTTTTTGCGCTCTACACCTTTTTTCTTTCTCGCTTTAAGCCTGATTACCTTCCTGCCGCCCCAGAAAACGAGCTCACTCTCAAAGGCTGGGCACTCTGGAAGAAATGCCTACTAGGAATTATTCCCTCTGCGGTGCTAATTTTCTTGGTATTGGGAACCATCATGACTGGTATCGCAACCCCAACCGAGTCTGGTGCTATGGGGGCGATGGGTGCCTTGCTTTTAGCATGGATTCGTAGGGCCGGCATTCCTAATCTCAAAGGATTAATACAAGAGGCTTATCAAAACACCATGCGGATTACCGCCATGGTGGTATTCATCTTGATTGGTTCAACTTGCTTCTCAGTTGTCTTCCAAGGTATTGATGGCGGTCACTGGGTAGAGGCATTATTTTCAGACCTGCCAGGAGGCTGGATTGGATTCTTGGTTGCTGTAAATCTATTTGTTTTCTTCTTGGCATTCTTCTTGGACTTCTTTGAAATCGCTTTCATCGTTGTACCCTTACTTGCACCAGTTGCCGTCAAGCTACTCGCACCAGTATTGCTTGCTTCCATGAATGGCAACCCCCAAGCAGCGGCTAGTGCCGCTCTAGTGTGGTTCGGCGTGATGCTTTGTGTGAATATGCAAACCTCATTCATGCATCCCCCATTTGGATTTGCACTATTCTATTTGCGTGGTGTAGCGCCTAAGGAAATCAAGAGTAGCGATATCTACTGGGGCGCATTACCTTGGGTTGTTCTGCAACTGATCATGGTTGTCATAGTTGCAGCATTCCCAGCCTTAGTCACCACCTTACTTGATAGGCCTGCGGCAGTAACACATAGCCAAGACTTTAATTTCACAGGAAGTGAAGAAGCTAAACCAGACTCATTGCCAAACAAGGTTGATGAAGATGCGCCGGTAGTCTTTCAGCTAGATAAGCCAGGAAAATAAAACCACCCGTAGGTGGTTTTTATTAAGCAGTCGTTAATTACAAAGTAATATCCGGTTCCTGCCTTACGCAATCAACGTAGTACTCACTACTTCCATTGATATCACCCTTTACCAATCCATGAATATCAGTCTCAAAGCCCGGGAATTGGGCATTGAAGTCACGGGCAAAGTAGAGATAATCAATGATGCGTTTATTGAAGCGCTCGCCCGGAATCAAGAGTGGAATACCTGGAGGATACGGCGTTACCAACATTGCGGTAATGCGATCTTCAAGTTGATCCAAAGGAACACGATCCACTTTTTTGTGCGCCATCTTTGCCCAAGCTTCTGAAGGCATCATCGCTGGCACCATATCGGAGGTATACATCTCTGTAGTCATACGGGCTACATTACGACCCTTGTAGAACTCATGGATCTGCTGGCAAATATCTTTGAGGCCTACGCGCTCATAGCGAGGGTGTTTAGCAACGAACTCTGGCAATACTTTCCATAATGGAGCGTTCTTATCAAAGTGGTCCTTAAATTGCTGCAACTCAGTTACCAAAGTATTCCAGCGACCCTTGGTGATACCGATGGTGAACATGATGAAGAAAGAGTACAAACCGCACTTCTCTACGATCACGCCGTGCTCAGCCAAGTACTTGGTCACAATGCTCGCTGGGATACCCATAGAGCCGAAGTTACCTTCAACATCTAAACCAGGCGTCACTACGGTAGCCTTAATTGGGTCCAGCATATTAAAGTCTTGTGCAACATTACCAAAGTCATGCCAGCTGGCATTAGGCTCCAGAATCCAATCCGAACGCTCGCCAATACCTTCTTCAGTTAAATGGTCTGGGCCCCAAACCTTAAACCACCAGTCTGCGCCAAACTTATCATCCACCTCACGCATCGCACGACGGAAGTCCATCGCCTCGGCAATAGACTCCTCAACCAGCGTAGTACCGCCAGGAGATTCCATCATGGCGGCAGACACATCGCATGAAGCGATGATGGCGTACTGCGGACTAGTAGAGGTATGCATTAAATAGGCTTCATTGAAGCAATCACGATCAAGCTTCGTATCTTCTGCATCCTGTACCAATACCTGTGAAGCTTGTGAGAGACCGGCCAATAACTTGTGAGTCGATTGGGTAGCAAACATCAAGCTCTTCTTAGTACGCTTACGGTCGTTACCAATAGCATGCATATCTTTGTAGAAAGGATGGAATGCAGCATGCGGCAACCAAGCTTCATCGAAATGCAATGAATCGACTTTGCCATCGAGCATGTCTTTAATCATCTCGACGTTATAAATAATCCCGTCATAAGTACTTTGCGTGAGCGTCATGACTCGTGGCACCACGTTTTTATCTTTAATGAAGGGGTTGGCATCAATTTTCTTCTTGATGTTTTTCCACTCAAACTCTTCTTTAGGAATCGGGCCAATAATGCCGAGGTGGTTACGCGTTGGCATTAAGAAGATCGGAATCGCGCCCATCATCGTGATCGAATGAATTACCGACTTGTGGCAGTTGCGGTCTACCAGCACTACATCACCAGGGGCAACGGTAGAGTGCCAAACAATCTTATTGGATGTCGATGTACCGTTTGTCACAAAGAACAAATGGTCCGCGTTAAAGATACGCGCAGCATTACGCTCGCTTTGCAATACAGGTCCAGTGTGATCTAGCAGCTGACCTAATTCTTCGACTGCGTTACAGACGTCAGCACGCAGCATGTTCTCACCAAAGAATTGATGGAACATACGCCCCACCGGACTCTTCAAGAAAGCTACGCCACCAGAGTGCCCAGGGCAATGCCAAGAGTAAGAACCTTCAGAGGCGTAATTGGTAAGCGCGCGGAAGAATGGGGGCGCCAATGAATCCAGATAGACTTTGGCCTCACGAATGATGTGGCGCGCTACAAACTCTGGCGTATCTTCATTCATATGAATAAAGCCATGCAGCTCGCGCAAGATGTCGTTCGGCATATGGCGTGATGTTCGGGTCTCGCCATACAAGAAGATAGGGATATCTTCGTTGCGCTTACGAACTTCAGTAATAAAAGCACGCAAATTATTTAATGCAGGTAAGTCATGATCTTCAGAGTCGGAAACAAACTCCTCATCATCGATCGAGACAATAAAACTAGAAGCGCGGGAGGCTTGTTGGGCAAAGGATGTAAGGTCACCGTAGCTAGTTAAGCCAATCACTTCCATGCCCTCGTTTTCAATCGCCTCCGCTAGGTCGCGAATGCCCGAACCTGAGATGTTTTCAGAGCGAAAGTCCTCATCAATAATGATGATTGGAAAACGAAATTTCATGTGTACCCTTTAAAGTCGCCAATATGGCGATTAAGCAGATTAAGTAGATTAAGTCTTCGGCAGAGTAACGCCGACTTGGCCTTGATACTTGCCACCACGGTCTTTGTACGATGTGCCACAGACTTCATCACTTTCAAAGAACAGAACTTGTGCACATCCTTCGCCGGCATAAATCTTTGCAGGTAATGGGGTTGTATTGGAAAACTCGAGTGTGACGTAACCTTCCCACTCAGGCTCGAATGGAGTGACGTTCACAATAATTCCACAACGCGCATATGTACTCTTTCCAACGCACACTGTTAAGACACTGCGTGGGATCTTGAAGTACTCAACCGTTCTTGCCAAGGCAAATGAGTTTGGAGGAATAATACAAACCGGACCCTTAAAATCGACAAACGATTGTTCATCGAAATTCTTGGGATCAACGATAGTGCTGTTGATGTTCGTAAAAATCTTGAACTCATCAGCACAACGGATGTCATAGCCATAGCTTGAAGTGCCATAGCTCACAATTTTTTGCCCAGCATCATCATGGCGAACCTGCTCAGGCTCAAATGGGCTGATCATGCCTTGCTCGCCCATGCGGCGGATCCAGTGGTCAGATTTAATAGTCATGGCCGAATTGTAAAACCATCACGGGCTAGTTGCCCACGAATTTAAGAGGCGGCAGGTGGAGAGGTAAAAATTACCCTCTCTGGGGCATTAAAGATCTCAAAATGCTTCCCAGAACAACGGGATAGCAAGGTGAGATTGGTCTTGCGGGCAAGCTCCAGCCCCATTAAGGTCATGCCAGAGCGAGTCATGAGGAAGGGGATGCCCATTTGAGCGCCTTTAATGACCATCTCGGAGGTGAGGCGTCCAGTAGTAAAGAAGATCAGGTCTTTACCTGGCTTATTCGCCAGCCACATCAACCCGGAGATCGAGTCAACGGCATTGTGACGCCCAACATCCTCAATAAAATGGAGAAGGCTGACATTGTTGTTACCGTCCCGCTCAAACACGGCGCAAGCGTGAACTGAGCCAGATTTTTTATAAATAGTGTCATGAACTCGAATGTTATCAATCAGATCAACGATGGCCTCTTGGGTCAACTGAGGGCCATCCGGCAATCTAATCTCTGCCATCTCCTCAATCAGACCACCAAACATGGTGCCTTGGCCACAGCCTGTTGTTACAACGCGCTTACTGGTGAGAGCATCGATGTCGACCGTGCTGCGATGAGTCTTAACTGCCGCTGAATCGGTTTCCCAATCAACCTGGATGCTTGCAATATCATTTGGCGACTCTACTAGGCGTTGATTACGCAAATAGCCCAAAACTAAGGCCTCAGGGGCACTCCCTAAGGTCATCAGAGTGACCACTTCGCGCTTATCTAAATAAATGGTTAAAGGGCGCTCCCCGGGGATATGAGTGGTCTTGATACGACCTGCCTCATCCATGACCTGCACTTCGTGCACCAAGGGCACGGAGGCGTGAGACATCTGAATGTTGTGGGGCAAAGCCATAAAACGCCTCTTGAATAGGTTCAAATCGGTACTAACTTTAACCGCAGACTAAAATTGGTGCTGAAACAG
>Ga0209189_1000394_pt1 | contig 36908 bp, 40 predicted proteins | sample C_130820_EF_Meta_FD_187308 | JGI IMG/M metagenome (GOLD analysis project Ga0209189, IMG submission 187308) | Freshwater microbial communities from Lake Croche, Canada to study carbon cycling - C_130820_EF_MetaG (SPAdes) (version 3) | ecosystem: Environmental > Aquatic > Freshwater > Lake...
GCGATGGTGAATCTCGTGATCTGCGACCACCTGCTCCGCCAGCACGGCCAGAATGTCCTTCCCTAAACCGACGTCTCTCCTGGCTTCTCTGGCTGAGGCACTCCGGGAGCGACTCGCCGTCATCGCCGACCACGCCCATCGCGACAGCGATCAGGCTGGCCACCTTCAACGCCTCATCGATGTCTCGGGACGGATCGATGCCCTGATTAACTTTCTATCCGCGCAGGAACTCGATCCCCAATTCCGGCACTACCTTGAGAAGAAGAGCTATGACAAGGCGCTGGCGTGGATAACGGAAACCATTTCAAAAAAACAAATGTTATGAAGTTCTTAGCCCTTATTATCACAAGTTTGATTCTGAACGGACAGGCATTCGCAGAAACAGTAAGCCGGCCAAGGCAATATTTTATAAGCCAAGATAAGGACAAGACAAATCCCCATGCCCCCAAAAACAATGGGGATTGTGGTCCAACATGCCTATCAATGATAGCTAGACATTTCGGTAAGATTCCCAGTGGTTATTCAGCCTCGCCGGGTGATGCGGAGCGACTCATTAGCCATGTTCGCGAGTTGATGACCAACAAAGACAATCATAAAGCGGGCACACAGGTTGCCGATATTATAAGAGGAGCGGAACGTCTGGGAATGAAAGCTCACGAATTGAAACCGAGAACAATGAAGGTTTTAGATCAAGAGTTGAGTTTCAAACACTTGGTGATAGCAGGCGGGAATCCATCCGCCCCTGGTGCATTCGGCCCCTCACATGGTTACACTAAAAAATGCAGCCATTGGGTTGTAGTTACCAAGAAAACTAACGATGGGTATTATTTTATCAATGATCCTGGAGGAATCTCTAGTCGCAAACATAAAGAAACGGGATCCTATAAAGTGACTCGTAAATCACTAAATTGTCTAATCCAGACTAAAGGGGATGGTGATGCTGTCAGTATTTCCGATTTTTAATTTCTCCCTTCTCTAGTCACTTTGCATCCCTCATCCTTTCTGAATGGACTCCCTGATCCGCATCCTCAAACAGAACTCCTCGATCCCCCGCGCCGACCTCGCCCGCCAACTTGGGCTCAGCGAAGCGCAGGTGACTGCCAAGATCGCGAAACTCGAGGCTGACGGAACGATCCTCGGCTACCATGCCGTCATCAACCGCGAGAAGTTGGACGCCGACACGGTCACCGCCGTGATCGAGGTGCGCGTCACTCCCGAGCGCGAGGGTGGCTTCGACCGCATCGCCAACCGCATCGCCGGATTCGAGGAAGTGGAGAGCGTCTACCTCATGAGCGGCGGTTACGACCTTCTGGTCATTGTCGACGGGCGCTCCCTGCGCGAGGTCGCCTCCTTCGTGGCCGACAAGCTCAGCACCATCGAGGCTGTCCAGTCGTGCGCGACCCGCTTCCGCCTCAAGACCTACAAGGAGAACGGCGTGCTTCACGCCGCCGAGGAGGCTCTCGAGCGCCTCTCGGTGACTCCCTGAATCCGGATTAGGGGGTATTGTCCATGAACAGTTCACGCATCGCATCGCATGTCCGCGCCATCCCCCGTTCGGGGATCCGCGACTTTTTCGAGATCGTCCAGTCGATGAAGGAAGTCATCTCCCTCGGCATTGGCGAACCGGATTTCGTGACCCCGTGGCACATCCGCGAGGCTGCCGTCTATTCTCTGGAGAAGGGAAAGACCGGCTACACCTCCAACCTCGGCTCCCCGCGCCTGCGGCTCTCCATCGCCGCCTATGTGGAGAAACATTTCTCGGTTGGATACAACCCCCATGACGAGATCATCGTCACGGTCGGCGTCTCCGAGGCGATCGACCTTGCTCTCCGCGCCCTGCTGAATCCGGGCGACGAAGTCCTCTACCACGAGCCGTGCTACGTCTCTTACAGCCCGAGCATCCAGCTGGCCGGCGGCGTCCCCGTGGCCGTTGCTACGCGGGCGGATGACGAGTTCTCGCTGAAGGTTGCCGATCTGGAAAAAGCAGTGACCAAGAAGACCCGCGTCCTGATGCTTAACTTCCCGACGAATCCGACCGGAGCCGTGATGCCGCTCGAGGAGCTCAAGAAAATCGCTGCCTTCGCCGTGCAGCACGATCTGGTCGTGCTCACCGACGAAATCTACAGCGAGCTCATCTACGACGAGGTGCCGCACCACTCGATCGCCGCCCTCCCCGGCCTGAAGGAGCGTACCGTCTTCCTGCATGGATTCTCCAAGGCTTTCGCCATGACCGGATGGCGCATTGGCTACGCCTGCGGTCCTGCCGACATCATCGAGGCGATGATGAAGATCCACCAGTATTCCATTCTCTGCGCCCCCATCATGGCCCAGGAGGCCGCCACCGAGGCGCTTGAGCGCGGCACTCGGAGCGTCGAGCGGATGCGAGAAGAGTACCGGCTCCGCAGAAATTTCATTGTCTCCTCGCTGAACGAGGCCGGCATCACGTGTCATCTCCCGAAGGGAGCCTTCTATGTCTTCCCCGACATCCGCGGCACCGGCCTCTCGAGCAAGGAGTTCTCACTCAAGCTGCTTGAGAAGCACAAGGTCGCCGTCGTTCCCGGCACGGCTTTCGGCGCGAGCGGCGAGGGCTACGTGCGCTGCAGTTACGCCACCGCGATGGAACAGATCAAGATGGCCGTCGAACGCATTGCGGAGTTCGTGAAGAAGTAAGATTCCCTATTTGGGAGCCTGATTGGGGAAGTTTTCCCTTCACATGCTGTGGCCGAGGGCGGCTTGTCGGGAACGATCGGAAGACAAAAGCTTCGCCGAGCGAGTGGCAACAACGCGCGGGGCTAAAATCTCAGGCCTCTCAAGAGACAAACTCGAGCTTGTCGAGGCGCGGCACGAGCCCCTGGTCGGCGGCGCGGCCGAGGAACTCGCGGATCGCCGCGCGTCCCTTCTCGCCGTAGTCGAGCGTGTAGTCGTTCACATACATGCCGATGAACTCATCGGCCAGCGTCACCTCCATCCCGCGGGCATGGGCCATGCTATGATCGACGGCGGCCTTCCGGTGCTCGAGACCATAGCGGATGCTCTCCTTCATAATCATGTTGAGCTCCCCGCGCTGATCGGCATTGAAGTCCTTCCGGACGACGTTGCCCCCGAGCGGAAGCGGCAGCCCTGTTTCTGCCTTGAACCACTCGCCCATGTCGGCGATTTTCTCGAAGCCCTCGTTTGCATAGGTGAGCTGCCCCTCGTGGATGATAAGACCGACGTCCACGGATCCCGAGCGGATGGCATCGAAGATCTCATCGAAGGGAACAACGGCGTGATTGAATTCCCTGCCAAGGAAAAGCTGGGCGCTCAGGAAGGCGCTCGTCATGAGTCCCGGGATGGCGATCCGCTTGGAGCGGAGCCAGGTTTTCTTCTCCTCCAGTGAGGCATCGTCGGCGGGGCCTTGTCCCTTGAGAGACACGAACATCGGGCCGTAGCCGTCACCCATGCTGGCGCCGCAGGGTAGCAGGGCATACTTGTCGAGCAGGTGGGAGTAGGCGTGGATCGAAACGGCCGAGAGGTGCAGTTCGCCGCGCATCGCACGCTCGTTGAGCGTCTGGATATCCTGGAGGATGTGCTGGAACCTGTAGCCCATCAGGTCGATTTGCTCCGCAGCCATCGCGTAAAACATGAAGGCATCATCGGGATCGGGAGAGTGGCCGAGCAGAAGGGTGGAGCCGGGGGCGTAGGACATGGGTAGAAAGTGGAAAGTGAAATGTTAGAAGTGAAATGTTAAAATGCCGAGCCCCGAGATCCACTTGCTGATTTCAGCGTGTCAACTTTTCAGTATTTTAGGATGTTGCTTTGGAGAGATCTCTCAAAAGCCCCGGTCCTTGGTAGATGAAGGAGGTATAGATCTGCAGGAGATCGGCGCCCGATTCGAATCGTTCCTTGGCGCTTTCCGCGTCAACGATCCCGCCACAGGCAATGACTGGAAGATTCGTGTGACTGCGGATGGTGCGCAGGGCAGCCAGCGAGCGGGCGCGGACCGGAGCGCCACTGAGGCCGCCGCTCTGGTCTTGGCCCGCCGGTATCGACGAATGGTCGAGCGTCGTGTTCGTGGCGATGATCCCGGCGAGTTTTTCCACACAGGCCAGCTCGGCGACGGCGACGAGATCTTCCTCGGCGAGGTCTGGGGCGACCTTCACAAAGAGCGGCCTCTTCGAGGAGCCCTCCCAATCACGCAGGGTGCGGATGATTTTACCCAGCGCCTCGGTGGATTGTAGGTCGCGGAGGCCGGGGGTGTTGGGGGAGCTGACATTGATGACCACGTAATCACCTAAACCATAAAACCTCTTGTAGGAGAGGAGGTAATCATTGTGGGCATCCTCCGCGGTCGTGACCTTGGACTTGCCGATATTGATACCGACAGGGATGCCGGGCCAGCGTCCTGCGGCATGGAGTCCCTCGAGGCGGGAGGCCACGACTTCGCACCCCTCGTTATTGAATCCGAAGCGATTGATCAGCGCCTTCTGCACGGGGTAGCGGAAGAGGCGTGGCTTGGGATTGCCTGGCTGGGGGAGAGCCGTGACCGTGCCGATCTCGGCGAATCCGAAACCGAGCGCCTCCCAGGCGGGTAGGGCCATGGCGTTCTTGTCCATCCCAGCTGCAAGACCGACAGGGTTGGGGAAGGTGATCCCGGCAACCGTGCGGGGGCTTGGGGGAACGGATGTTCCTGATGTCAGCCTGATGAGGCCCGGCCAGTGTGATCCGGCATCCAGCATCGCCAGTACCGCGTCATGGGCCTCCTCGGGATCAAGAGCGAAGAAGATCGGGCGGAGCAGTCGCGTATAAACGTCCATTGTGGAGAGATTATTATGGATGCAACGGATGCGAAGCAACGGCCAAGCAAGCCAAGCAGGAACTCAGGAAGAAGAGAGAGGGCAAGCGTCCCAGCCTCCAACTCCAAGCGCCCATCTTATTTCCCAATGCAGAAGTTGGAGAAGATCTTGCCGAGGATTTCCTCCGTCCCGGCCTCGCCGACGATTTCCCCGACATCACCCAGCGCGGAGCGCAACTCCACGGCCACGAGTTCCGGCGGTTCTCCCGATTCGAGCAGGGCGATCGCCGCATCGAGGTGACTGCGGGCCTTGAGGAGGCAGTCGCGGTGGCGGGTGTTGATGGCCGTGACATTGGGAGCCGCTTCGCTCAGCGCGGGGGATCGGCCCGTCGCCTTGGCAAGGATGGCCTGCACCAGTGTCTCGATCCCCTCGCCGCTTCGGCACGAGATCTGAATTCCTGCAGGCAACGTATCCCGGTTTGAAACAAGATCGACCTTGTTGAGAACCAGCAGTTCGTCGCCAAAAAGCGGGGACGGCGAAACCTTTTCCGCCGCATCGATCAGATGGATCCTCAGGTCGGCGGCTTCCGCGGCCCGACGCGCGCGTGCGACACCCTCGCGCTCCACGGGATCCTCGGTCTCGCGCAGTCCGGCCGTGTCGATCACGCGGAAGGGATAGCCGCCGAGGCTCGCGCATTCTTCGATCGTGTCGCGCGTAGTCCCGGCGGTCTCGCTGACGATGGCGCGCTCAGCTCCAAGCAGACGGTTGAGCAGGCTCGATTTGCCGGCATTCGGTGCACCGCAGAGAGCCAGCGTGATCCCCTCGCGCAGGAGGCGACCCTCGATGGCGGTGGCCAGCAGGCCGTCAAGATGTCCTCGGACCCACTCCATCCTCTTGCTAAGCACCGCGCCGCTCTCCGGATCGATTCCCTCCTCGGGAAAATCGATGAAGGCCTCCAGATGGGCGACCGTTTCGAGAAGCTGTGCGCGCAGGACGTTGATTGCAGAGCCGAGCCGCCCTTCGAGTTGTTCGGCTGCGGCCTTCGCTGCACGGTCGGTCTGGGCATGGATCAGATCCATGACCGCCTCGGCCTGGGTCAGGTCGAGCTTCCCGTTGTGGAAAGCCCGTTCCGTAAATTCTCCGGGGCTCGCCATCCTCGCTCCGGCGGCCAGCACGGCAGCGAGCACACGCGAGGCAACAACAGGTCCGCCATGACCGCTGATCTCGACCAGATCCTCGCCCGTGTAGCTGCGGGGATTGCGGAAGACGGTCAGCAGCACCTCATCGAGCACACCGCCTTTGGCATCAACGATCTTTCCAAAAACAACCAGTCGATCCTCGGTGGCCGAAGGGGGCTTAGCCGCACGGAAGACTGCATCGGCGACCGATAAGGCCTTTTCACCGCTGATCCTGATGACAGCAAGCGCCCCCTCGCCTGAAGGCGTGGCGATCGCGGCGATAGTTTTCCCCTGCACGGATTTTCTCTTCTTTTTAAGCTGGGAGCGTCCCTTCCTTCGCAAGCGCTTTCAGTTCCTCGATGCAGCGGCGGTTCTGCTCCATGGTGCCGACGGAGATGCGGATCCACTCGGGAAGGCCGTAGCTTGCCATCGCCCGCAGGATGATTCCCTTGCGGAGCATCGCCTGGAAGAGAGCATTGCCGTCTCCGACCTTCACGAGGACGAAGTTAGCGACACTCGGGACATACTCGAGTCCCATCGCCGCAAACTCGCGCTCCAGATACTCGCGGCCCTCATGCGTGAGTTCGCGGGTCTTCCTCATGTGCTCCTCATCGAGGAGTCCCGCGAGAGCGCCTGCCTGGGCAATGCCGTTGGCATTGAAGGGCTGGCGGGTGCGCTGGAGCACGGCGGCGAGTTCGGGCGTGGTGATACCGTAGCCGATACGGAGATTGGCCAGTCCCATGATCTTGGAGAAGGTGCGCATCACGACGACATTCCGTCCCGAGCGGACATACGGCAGCACATCAGGGGCCTTGTCAAGAAACTCGTGGTAGGCCTCGTCGAAGACGACCAGAACATGATCGGGAACCCTCGCCATGAAGCGGTCGATCGCCTCCTGACCGACCATGGTGCCGGTGGGATTGTTCGGATTGGCGATGAAGACGGTGCGAGTCTTCGGAGTGATGGCCGCCAGCATGGCGTCGAGATCGGCCGTGTATCCGGGATCGGGAACCTCGACCGTGTCGGCTCCGAAGAGCTGGGCCATCAGCTTGTAGACCGCGAAGGAATGACGGGCCACCACCACCTCGTCGCCGGGGCGGAAGAAGGCATGGCCGATGAACTCGATGATCTCGTTGGAGCCGTTGCCGAGGACGACATTCTCGCGGGCCACGCCGAGACGCTCCGCGACGGCACCGCGCAGTTCGTAGCCGCCGCCGTCGGGATAGAAGTGGGAACGCTCGAGTGTGCGGCGCATCGCTTCGAGTGCCTTGGGGGAGGGGCCGATCGGGTTCTCATTGGAGGCGAGCTTGATGATCTCCTCCTCGCGCAGGCCGAGATCGCGGGCCAGCTCCTCAACGGGCTTGCCGGGCTCGTAGACGGTCAGCTTCAGGACATGCTCATGCGCGCTTTTCCACATACGGTCGATCTTAGGAAGATAAATAAAAATATGGAACTCAGGAACTCAGGAGACTTGAGAAAGCGCTTTCGATTTCCTTTGGTCTGGAACTTATAAAAATACTGGGCGACTCTGCAGGAACCATGACGACGATACTCATCACGGGTGCATCAACCGGTTTCGGCCGCTCCCTGGCCACGGAGGCCCTGAACCGCGGCCATCAGGTCGCCCTGGCCGTCCGCACTCCGGAAAGTGTCGCCGATCTCGTCGCGGCCCATCCGGGAAAGGCCTATTCCATCCGCTTTGACCTGACCAAGCCCGCCGATGCGGAACGCGCCGTGAAGGAAACCGTCGAGCAGTTCGGATCGCTCGATGTGCTGATCAACAACGCCGGATACGGGCTGCTCTCCGCGCTCGAGGAAACGACAGATGAGCAGCTGAACCGGAACCTTGAGACTAACTTCGCCGGTCCCTTCCGCCTGATCCGGGCCGCCCTGCCCGTCATGCGTGCTCAAAAATCAGGACGCGTCATCTCCCTTTCGGCCATCGCGGCCTATGCGAACCATCCCGGCTTCGCCGTCTACGCGGGAGCCAAGGCCGCGCTCGACGCCGCCTGTGATGCCGCCGCTCAAGAAGTGGCCCCCTTCGGCATCAAGTTCACCCAGGTCATACCAGGCCCTTTTCGCACCGACTTCATTGGTCGGTCACTCGATCATGCACCTCGGCTACCCGACCACGAGGGAACCGTGGGAAAGTTTGGCGAATTTCTCTCAAAGATCGATGGGAAGCAGCCCGGCGATCCTGCCAAGGCCGCCTCATTGATTCTCGATCTGCTTGACGAGGAAAAACCTCCCTTCAGGCTGGTGATCGGCCACTACGCCACCTCCATGATGAGCAAGAAGCTCGCCTCCTCCGGCACGGAGCTGGAGTCTTGGAAGGAGAGGGGAATTGCAACCGATTTCCCTGCGGGAAGCTAAGCAGGGAAGGTTGGTGCGTTCAGCTCGGAACGCCCAGGGCCTCCTGAGGATGACTCTTCCAAGAAGGCTCACTTCCTTGAGCTGTAACCTTCATTAGGAAAGGCCGTACCACGGTGGACCTTCCTCCACCGTGACGCACCAAAAGCCTCTTCTCGACGAGATTGCTGAATGTCGCTTTTAGAGTGTTCGGGCTGGCACCCGTCTCCCTGACCATGTCACGTGACGTCACCCGGCCATGATTGCGGACATAGTCGAGAATCTTGATTGCCAGCTCTGAAAGTGAGGCCAGTGCATTCTTCTCGCGCTCGACTTTGATCGCCAAACACCGCCTTCTAAAACTCCGTTCCATCCGTAAGGAAAAGTTCCTTCTCCACCTCAAAGAATGCGAGTGGCGTTGGAACCACAGACATCATAAAATCTATCCCAACCTCCTCAAACATCTCCGCCAATACCCCCTCTCAACTACATAAGACCCTACCTGATTATACCCGATTACCACTCTGTCGCTGTTTTACGAATTGCAAAGAAGGGTCGCTACTCGCGGGAGCGCGAGTGTCAAATCCCAAGCCGCTACACTGGCTTCCTGACGGGAATGCCGCGAGCCGCCAATTCCCTCTTCACATCACCCACGGTGTACTGGCCGAAGTGGAAGATGCTCGCGGCGAGGACGGCGTCGGCCTTGCCGACGGTGAGTACCTCCGCCATGTGGTCGATGTCTCCGGCTCCGCCACTGGCGATGACCGGAATGCCGATGGAATCGCTGACGGCCGCGGTGAGAGCGAGGTCGTAGCCTTGCTTCGTCCCATCGGAATCCATGCTGGTGAGGAGGATTTCACCGGCTCCGCGCTTGGCGATTTCGATTGCCCAGTCAACCGCCTGCCACGTGGTTGGCTTGCGACCACCATGGGTATGGACGATCCAGCCGCCGTTCCCGTCGCGCCGTGCATCAATGGCCACGACGACGCACTGGGAGCCGAATCCTTCGGCCGAGGCATTCACGAGATTCGGATCATCGAGCGCGGCGGTGTTCATGCTGACCTTGTCGGCTCCTGCCAGAAGCATGGCGCGAACATCCTCGACCTTGCGGATGCCGCCGCCGACGGTGAGGGGCATGAAGCAAGCGTCGGCGGTTTTCTCGACCACCTCGCGCATGGTGGCACGGCCCTCGTGGGAGGCGGTGATGTCGAGGAAGACGAGTTCATCGGCCCCCTGCGCATCGTAGGCGCGGGCGCACTCGACGGGATCCCCGGCATCACGGATGTTCTCGAACTTGGTTCCCTTGACGACCCTGCCGCCATCGACGTCGAGACAGGGAATGATGCGTTTACCGAGCATCGGCAGAGGGTATGGGATGAAGGATGAAGGATGAAGGAAAAAGGATGAGAGGCGTGCACCGACGGGCGTGGGCACGGCGTAGCCTCTGCGACAGCAGAGTCCGTCATGACGAGGTGAGTGGGAGCGAGCGATGCAAACGGGCGCGGAAGATCGCGCGTCAGCGCGACCCCAAGGGCGGCACCGCTTGCTGGGAAGCAAGTGCCGTCACTTATGAAGGATGAAGGTAAAATTCAACGAGGTAATGATCTGGTCATCTGAACCATAAAGGGTTGCACGCTCCGTCTCGTGCCGTAGATTCCCTTTTCGTCATGACCAAGCGAGCCCTCATGATCCCAGCCCTGCGCCTGCTGCCGCTCCTGGCGGTGATGCTGCTGCCGGGTTGCGCCCTCTTCGAGCAGGGAGCCGGTCTCTCCAATTTCCGGACGGTGGTGCTCGATGCCGGTCACGGGGGCTACGACAACGGGGCCAGAGCTCTCAAGGGTCTCCCTGAGAAGATGCTGACACTCGATATGGCCCGCAGGGTGAAGCCGCTCCTGGAAGAGCGCGGTTACAGGGTCGTGATGACCCGGACCACCGATGTTTTTATCCCGCTAGGCGGGCGCACCGGGATCTCCAACTCCCATCCGGAGGCCGCCTTCGTGAGCATTCACTTCAACTGCTCGCCAAAGCGCTCGGCCGATGGGGTGGAGACCTACTACTACGACCGCCGTTCCGCACCGCTTGCCGCCAACATTCTCCGCGAGATCGCCTGCTGCTATGGTTCCCACAGCCGCGGGGTGAAGTATGCCCGCTTCTACGTGCTCCACCACAACGAGCGTCCGGCAACCCTGCTGGAGCTCGGGTTTGTCTCCAACGCCAAGGAGAACGCGAAGCTGCAGGATCCGCGGGTACGCCAGATTCTCGCGGAGAAAATCGCCACAGGCATTGCCAAGGGCCACGGAGGCCGCGCGCCTAGCGAGGGAAGCTAGAGGCTCGCCTTTTGATGGGTTGTAGGATGTTGGTTGGAGAGCAAGGCGCGCGAGTGCAGCTGTCGTGAACTACAGCAAGCGGGCGGCAACGCCGCGATCCGCCAAAATCATCAGACCCATTAGGCGAAGAGGTCTTTGAGGCGTTCCGTGAATGACCGATGGATCGGGGTGTTCTCCTCGCCGCAGAGTTCCGCGAAGCCCTCGAGCGCTTTGCGCTGTTCGGCGTTGAGCTTTGTCGGAACCTCGACCTCGAGGCGGACATGGAGATCCCCCTTGGCATGGCTCTGGAGGCGCGGCATGCCGTGACCCTTCACGCGGAAGTCGCTCCCCCCCTGTGTGCCCGCAGGGATCTTCATCTTCACGGGACCGGAGAGGGTCGGCACCTCGACCTCACCGCCAAGCGCGGCGGTCACGAAGGGGATCGGGATCTGGCACTGAAGATCCATCCCGTCGCGGGTGAAGATCGCGTGCTCCTTGAGATGGATGACGACATAGAGGTCGCCGTTACCACCGCCACGGGCGCCCGCCTCGCCGGATCCCGAAGAGCGGAGGCGTGATCCCTCGTCGATGCCGGCGGGGATGTTGAGCTTGATGCGCGAGGTCTTCTCCCTGCGTCCCGAGCCCTGGCAAACTTTGCAGGGCTTGTCGATCGTGCGGCCCTCGCCGTGGCACTGGGGGCAGGGCTGCGCCACTTGAAAGAATCCGCGCGAGGCGACCACCTGACCGCGTCCCTTGCAGAGAGAGCAGGTCGAGACCTTGGCACCCTTGGCGGCACCGGAGCCATCGCACGGATCGCAGGTGTCGAGCTTGCGGAGTTCGATCTCCTTCTCGCATCCGGCGAAGGCCTCTTCAAGCGTGATGCGCAGGTCGTAACGGAGGTCGGAACCGCGCCCGTCCTGGCCGTTCCCCCCGCCGCCGAAGAAATGGTCGAAGATCCCGCCACCTCCGCCCGAGGCGCCGAACATCTCGCGGAAGAGATCGAAGGGATCGTGCATCCCTCCGCCGCCACCGCCGGGCATGCCACTCTGGAAAGCGGCGTGACCGTAGCGGTCGTAGGCTTCTCGTTTTTCCCGGTCACCGAGAATGTCGTAGGCCTCGGCGATCTCGCGGAAGCGTTCCTCGGCGGTGGGATCGCCGGGGTTCTTGTCCGGGTGATGCTGGACCGCAAGCTTGCGGTACGATTTTTTGATCTCCTCGAACTCGACGGTCCGGGTGACCTGCAGAACCTCGTAGTAACACCTCTTTGCCATGACGATTCGGACCGCGGAGGGCTCAGCCGAGCTTGTTGACGATGACGCTGGAGGGGCGGATCAACCGGTCGGCGAGTCGGTAGCCGCGACGCATCTGGCGGAGGACCACGCCGTCGGGTTGCGCCGGATCGGATTCATGCCCGAGCGCCTCGTGGAGCTTCGGGTCGAAGGGCTGGCCCTCGGCGTCGATCGGTTGGAGGCCGCTTGCGACGAGGAAGTCGCCGAGTTGGCGGTGCACCATGGAGAACCCGTCGACGATGCCCTTTGTCCCCGGGGCACCGGCATCGCCGCGTGCGGCGTCGAGGCCGAGCTGGAAATTGTCGAGGATGGGGAGAAGCTTCTCGAGGATGCCGGAGTTGGCGAAGCGGATCGCTTCCTCCTTCTCGCGGATCATGCGCTTGCGGAAGTTCTCGAGATCGGCGGCGGCGCGGAGGGCTTGGTCGCGGTAACGGTCGACCTCAGCCTGAAGGTCGGGAGGAGTCGCGGGCTTATTCTGGGCGTGTTGCGACTGCTGTCCCTGCTCGGCCGGCACTTCGTTCGGTGAGGACTCCGCGTTGGGGTCCTGCACGGTTTCCTGATGATGATGGGAATGCGGTTTTTTCACGGCGTGTTCCCCATTATGCAGCCGAGGTCTTCCTCAGGGCAATCAAAGTGATGTCGTCGTGCTGGGGCTGGCCGCCGACAAAGGAACGAACCGAGCGGGACAGGCGGTCGAGAGTCACGCCCGCCGCTTCGGCGGGATGCTGGCGCAGTTCGGCTACGAGGCGCTGGATGCCGAATTCATGGCCTTGGGCATCCAGCGCCTCGGTGAGTCCGTCGGTGTAGAGGAGGAGGAGATCTCCCTGGTCGAAGCGAAACGGAAAGTCGGCGCAGAACCTGTCAAAGACCCCTCCGCTGTCGATGCCAACGGCCATTCCCTTGGGATTCAGGCACTCGACCTCGCTGGTCGCCGCTCGAAAAATCAGGGGGGCGTCGTGCCCGGCACGGGCCAGGAGGGCCGCGCCGGTATGCCTGTTGAGCACCACATAGGCCATGCTGATGAACATGTCTTCCTTCATGTCGGGATAAAGCAGCGTGTTCACGCTCCTGAGCACGGCCGCCGGAGAGCATTCGCCGCGTGACTGGCTGCGCATGGCGCTCCGACACATCGCCATGATGAGGGAAGCAGGAACGCCCTTGCCCGAAACATCCGCGATGGCGATGCCGAGATGGTCCTCGTCGACCGGCAGAAAGTCGAAATAGTCGCCGCTCAGGGTTCGGGCGGGAAGATTGAGCCCGCAGAGCTCGTATCCGGGAAGTGCGGGTGCGCCCGAAGGGAGGAGGATCTTCTGGATTTCGCGGGCAATCTCCAGATCACGGTCGAGGGCGTGCTTTTCTCCCGCGGCAAGGTGGATGGCCTGATTGAAGAGGGCGAAGGCGGACTGCTCCAGGATGGCCCGGAAGAGCTCGAGCTTCGTGTTGCTGAAAGGATCCTGCTGTGTTCCCCGGCAGAGGGCCAGCACGCCGAGCAACTTCTGCCGGTAACGCAGGGGACCGATCACAAGCGAGCCGAGTCCCTGCGCGGTGAGTTCCTCCGGCAGATCGCTTTTTCTCCTCAGAAAGCGGGGATCTAAGGAGTTGGCGGCCTCTCCGACGATGCCCCCGCCGATCGGAACCGCGTGGAGACGCAGGAAACTTTCGATGGCCCCCGCCGCAGATCCATCGCCCGCCGTCAGATTGGTCGGCAGGATCACTAGCGGGGGGCAGCCCTTGGAGAGGAAGGAGGGAAGCAGATTCTCGCCCGTGCGATCTGTCAGGTAGAGCGCCCCCCCTGTGGCTTTCAGGATATGGACTGCCCCCTCTACGATCAGGCGATGGAGCTCACCAGCAGGCACACCTTCCGAAAAAGCCGCTCCCAGCCCGTGGAGGAAATCAAAGACGCGCTGCTCCTCCTGGGTGATTTCGGCGGAGCTTCTCTTGAGTTGGCCCACGCGTCGGCGGGATCCGAAGACCACCGCCCCCAGCGTGATCACGGCCACCAGCATGAGGGCGATGACGATGGACTCGATGAGCTCAAGCTTCATGATCCTCCATCATGCACGCTCTTCCTCGGGAATGCCAGCCCGTGCGACCTCCCGATCCCGGGACTTGGCATCAGCCGCCCTTGAGGTACGCAAGAACGTCGCGAAAGCGGTCTGCGTTGGCGGGGTTGGCGGCGATCAGGGCCTCGTGGGCCGAAAGCACGATGTCGCGTTCGGGTCCGGCTTCCATCGGCAACTGCAGAAGCTTGGTTCCCTGCTCCGCAGGCCTGACGGGAACCTCCCCCGCGGCCTCGACACCGAAGAGCATGTCGAGTCCCAGGTTTGCGAACAACTCGACATTGCGGGGGTTGGCGTTGAGCGCCCTGAGCGACCCCTGACCGAGTTCCCGGAGGTTCTGGGAGATGCCAGTCAGGGTTCCCATGAAGGTCGAGTCCATGTGGTCGCAGGTGGCGAGATCGATCACGAAGTCGCGATATCCCCTGAGGATCATTGCCTGGACGAATTTCTTGAGCGGGGCGCTCCCTTGGAAGTTGCCGCGACCCTCGACATGGATCCAGACTTCGCGGTCGAAGCAAGCAGCGCTGATGGTGACGGGGAGGGTCATGGGGAGTTTTGCGCCCTGCCGAGAACAAGGAACGCCGTGTGGTCCGCATGGTCGACCAGGACCCTGGAGAGGACGCGCAGGGTGTTCCCCTCAAGCAGTCGAGCAAGACCGGCGTCGCCTTCGACAAGAACGCCGCAGTCCGCCTCGTCACGGAGGATGGCCGCGACGACCTCGTTGGGGCCGGAATGGAAGGAGTAGCGGATGCTTGATCCGAAATGCTGGCGCGCCGCGAAGTGGGATTCGCAACCTGGTTCCCCCTCGCAGGCGACGAGCATCTCCTTCTCAAGAGCGAGCGAGGCCGACATGATCTCGATGTAGATCGCCCGGATCGCGGCTTCGTCGAGGGGGCCGGTGCTTTTCTCGGAAAGCCGCCGGATCAGCTGTTCGGCGCGCTCCGGGGCATAGACCGGCGCGCCGTTGCGTTCCTTGACGCGTCCGATTTCCTGGGCGATGCGTGCCCGGTTGTTCAGAAGGCCGAGCAACTGCGCGTCGATGGCGTCGATCGCGTCGCGGAGTTGCCTGATGTCCTCCATGAGGGATTATTTTCCCTTCCCGGATTCCGGACGACTCACGGCGGAGTCGCTGCCCGGCTCCTCCGGATCGAAGGCAACCTCCCCGAAGACCACCGGTTCGCGAACCTCGATGATCTCGGTGACTTCCACGGCCGCGGCCGGAGTCTCATCCTCATTTTCCCCGGAGACGCCCGGGAGTTCGGGCGTGGAGCCGCAGGTTGTTTCGGACACGCCCGGTGCTGTAGCCGCTTTCGGCAGAGGGACATGGCGCAACTCGGAGGCATTCGGCAACTCGTCGAGATGGCGGAGGCCGAAATGATCGAGGAAGTACTGCGTGGTCGCGTAGAGCAGGGGGCGGCCTGCCACTTCGGCCCGGCCCGCGATCTTCACCAGGCCGCGGTCGAGAAGGGTCTGCATCACTCCATCGACGGAGACGCCCCGAACGGCCTCCATGTCGGCGCGCGCAATCGGCTGCCTGTAAGCGATGATGGCCAGTGTTTCCAGAGCCGAGGGGCTGAGCTTGGTCGGTTTTGCCTCGGGATAGAGGGCGCGTAGCCAGGGAGCGTATCCCGGCGCACTCGAGAGGAGCCATCCCGTGGCCGTTTCCCTCACCTGATAGGCGCGGCCCGAGGCGGCGACCTCGGCCTGGAGCCCGATGAGGGCATCGCGGATGTCGGCTTCCCTGATCCTTGCGAAGGCGGCGGCCGCCGATTCCGGCTGCGCTGCCGCGGCGCTCTTGAGATGGGTGACGAGCTCCTTGGGAGTGATGGCTTTCTGCGAGGCGAAGAGGATCGCCTCGATCACATGGGAAAGGAGGGGCACCTCACCCGCCGGAACGTCACCACGGAGAGCCTCCTCGGTGACGGCTTCGGGCACTTGGAAATCTTTGGATTCGGCGGGTGCTTCCGCTGCTCGCTCGCCGATGCCTTGGATGACCGCTTCGGACTCTCCCGATGCCGGGGACCTCAGCCCTGCGTCGGCGGACTCGGCGCGGAGTTTCTCCTCCATCAGTTGCTTGCGGGATTTCTTGCTCATGGGGATTGCTGGAATGATTGCTGATCGGCTTCCTGGTCCGGAGGCTCTTCCTCGCCGGCCAGGGTGCGGTCGAGCCAGATTTCACCGAATTGTTCCTCCTGACGCACGCGGAATTGTTTCATCCGGATCAGTTCCAGGATGGCGAGGAAGGTGACAACCAGTTCCGAGCGGGTGGAGGCTTCGCCGAAGAGTTCCTCGAAGCGCATCGAGACCCCGCGGTCGACGATCCGCATGAGGTGATTGATCCGGTCGGTGACGGTGAAGACCTCCTCGCGGATCTCGCCGGTCTTTTCCTCCGCGGGCAGGCGCTTGAGGGCCCGCTGGAAGGCGTTGATCAGCTCGAAGATGCCGACATCGCCGAGCATCATGGTCTCTTCGAGGACCGGCGCGTGGGCCGGGTCGAGGGAGACGGCGCGCGGGAAGAGGGCCGACTGCAGCTCCTCCTTGTCGCGGAGGTGGGCGGCGGCCTCCTTGAACTTGCGGTACTCGACCAGCTGGCGGATGAGTTCCCAGCGCGGATCATCCTCCTCGGCTTCCTCCTCGGGCATCTGCTGGTCCTTTGGTAGCAGGGTGCGGCTCTTGATGTAGAGCAGGTTGGCGGCCATGACGAGGAACTCACCGGCGACCTCGATGTGCAGAACCTCGAAGGTCTCGAGGTAGGAGAGATACTGCTGAGTGATCCTCTCGATGGAGATGTCGTAGATGTCTATCTCGTCCTTCTTGACGAGGTAGAGCAACAGATCGAGGGGCCCCTCAAAGGCCTCCAACCGGACTTTGTACTCGGACTCCATCAACCCGCCCAAGATGGCCTAGCGGCGGCGCCCGCTGCGTTCCGCCTCTCGGGCGACGCGGACCTTGTGTTTGGCCTTCTCCTTGACCTTCGTCTTCCGCTTGCGGAGCTGGGAGACGAGTTTGTGGACGCAGAGGTCGATGGCGGAGTAGAGGTCGTCCTCGGCATCCTCGGCATGGAGGTCGGGGCCCGGAACGGCAAGATGGATCTTCACCTGATAGTCCTTCTTCTTGGAGCGGTGCTCGTCGAAGAGGAGGACGACGTGGGCGGCCAGAATCTGGTCCGTGTATTCCTCAAGGTGGGCCACCTTATCGGCCACATGGGCATGGATGGCGGCGGTGAGCTGAACGTGGCGGGGACTGATGTGGATTTGCATGGGCTTTTTCTTCTGGGTCCAACTTACGGCCGCAAGGGGGATCATGCCACCAAAATGCGGAACCGGAGCAAAGGTTTACTTGCTAGAGGAAACGCTGAATCAATCCCATGATGGCCGCTGAATGGCAGTTGCTGATTTTTGAAGGCGCGAGCGCTGGGCGATACCCGCAGTGGTCTCGCCTGAGCGAGCAACGCCACAAAAATCGACAACTGACTTCAGCCCATAGGGTTGCGGAGATAACAGGCCGGGGGCTGTGTTGGCTTGGCACTTTGCTTGCCCGGTCGTTGCTTCGCATCCGCTACGGCTTCACGCAACGGCCTCTATGCGATTGATTCAGCGGTTCCCCTCCACGCAAAAGTTGACGATGGCTTCCGCCAGCCCGGGAATGTCGTGCCGAGGGGCCTCCAGATCGACCGGGAGGCCGAGGCGGCGCATCTCCTCCGAGGTGACGGGGCCGATGCTGGCGGTCTTGAGCCCCTTGGGGAGGGGAAGGCCGAGCGCCATGAAATGGGTGGCTGTGGAGGCGCTGGTGAAGGTGATGATGTCGGCCCCCTCCTCCCGGAAGCGGCGGATCCCCCCGGAGACATCCTCGGTTTCCGGAACCGTCTGGTAGACAGGGACATCGTCGACGATGGCGCCGAGCTTCTCGAGCTCCACGGCCAGTATCTCGCGAGCGCCTGCCGCGCGCGGGAGCAGCATCTTGAGATGCTCGACATCGAGCTCCTGGAACGACTTTAAGAGCGACTCGGCGACGAACTCCTCGGGGATCAGGTCGACCGCGTAGCGGTACTCGCGGACCTTCTTGGCGGTGCCGTTACCGATGACCGCGATGCGCGCTCCGCCGAGGTCGCGTGCATCCTCGTGGGCCGTGAAAAACGCGTTGAAAAACGCCTCCACGCCGTTGGGACTGGTGAAGACGATCCAGTCGTAGGTGCGGACATCGGCCAGAGCCTCCAGGAAGGCGGTCTTCTCGGCCGGGGGCTCGATCCGGATTGTTGGCAGCTCGTAGGCATCGGCTCCCATCTCGCGCAGCAGGGACAGCAGGCCGCCTGCCTGCTGGCGTGTGCGGGTGACGGCAATGCGCTTGCCGAAGAGGGGGCGGCTCTCGAACCAGTTCAAGCTTTCGCGCAGGTTCACCACATTGCCGAAGACGGCGATGGCCGGTGCCTTGAACTCTTTCTCGGCGGCCAGTGCGGCGATGGTTCCGAGGGTGCCGGTGAGGGTTTGATGGCGGCCCGTGGTCGCCCAACGGACAAGGGCGACGGGGGTCTCACCCGTCATTCCGGCCGTAAGGAGACGCTCCGTGATGAGGACGAGCCGCTCCACCCCCATCAGCATGACTTTGGTGCCGGGTGCCGAGGCGATCGCCTTGTAATCGATGCCCGAAGTCTCCTTGCCGGGTTCCTCATGGCCGGTAAAGATCGTCAGCATGGCATTGCTGGCGCGGTGCGTGACCGGGATGCCGGCGTAGGCCAGGCCGCCGATGGCCGAGGTGACGCCCGGAATAATCTCGAAGCGTAGTCCGGCGGCGGCAAGTTCCTGGGCCTCCTCGCCGCCCCGTCCAAAGAGGAAGGGATCCCCGCCCTTGAGTCGCACGACGCGTTTTCCGGAAGCGGTGTGTTTCACCAGAAGGGCATTGGTCTCCTCCTGCTTGAGGGCATGGCGTCCCGCCGTCTTCCCAGCATAGATGATCTCCGCACTCGCCGGGGCGTGGCACAGGAGTTCGGCATTGGAGAGGTAATCGTAGACCACGACCTCGGCCCGGCCGAGGCACTCGCGGCCCCGGAGCGTGAGCAGGCCCGGATCGCCGGGTCCGGCTCCGACGAGGTAACAGATGCCCTCAGCGGCGGCGGGTCCCGGGGATGGTTTCTTGGAGGAATGTTTTGGCATCGGAAAATCAGACGGCAAGGAGTTGGTCGGCGACGATTCGCGCGGCCTCCGCGGGCGTGGAGGCCTCGGCATGAGCAGTGCGCGGGGTGACGGTCCGTGAATCCGGATCCGCGACATAGACGCCCCTGAGGGAGAGGATGCCGTTGTGTTCCGTGGCGAGCGAGCCGAGGGCGAGATGACATCCTCCGCCGAGATATTTCAGGACGAGCCGTTCCGCCTCAACACAGCGGGCCGTCGTCCCATCGTGCAAAGCCCGGAGCAGTTCTGCGGCACGGTCTCCTGCGCGCGTCTCGACGGCGATGGCCCCCTGTCCCGGCGCCGGAAGCATCCAGTCGAGCGCCTCCAGCAAGAGCTCCACCCCTTCGATCAAAAGCTTCCCTCGGGAGAGATCGTGACCGAGACGGCGGAGTCCCGCAGCTGCCAGAAGGGTGGCGTCATATCCCCCGCTTCCGGCTACCTTCGTGAGGCGGGTCGGGACATTCCCGCGGATCGGCACCATCCTCAGATCGGGCCGGCGATGTGTCATCAGGAGCGCGCGGCGCGGGCTGCTGGTGCCGACCGTGGCTCCGGGCGGAAGCCCGGAAAGGCCTCCGGAATGACGCGAGACGAGGATGTCGTCGACAGGGGCTCGCGGAAGGATCGCGGCGAGCACGAGACCCGGCGGCGTCTCGACGGGAAGATCCTTCAGGCTGTGGACGGCAAGGTCGATCTCACCCTGCAGGAGCGCCTCCTCAAGTTGCCTGGTGAAGAGCCCCGCGCCTTCGGCTGTCGGTTCATGGAGCGGCATCGCGGCGCGGGCGTCGCCGGTAGTCGTGATGATTTTCAGCCCGATGGAGAGGCCGGGATGGGCCGCCTCCAGAGATTTCCGGACGAGGTTGCTTTGGGCCAGCGCGAGATCGCTGCCGCGTGTTCCCAGGAGGAGCGGCTTCATGGGGTGACGCGGCGGCTTTCCGGGGAGTGAACGGAGCGCATCCAGCCGATGAATCCCCCGACATGCTCTTCAATCAGTGATTCGCAGCGGCACACCTCCTTGCGCCGGATCGTCAGCGATTCGGCGGCGATCTGCTCAAGGCTGTCGATGTCGTAGAGGAAGATACCATCGAGATCGTTGATCGCGGGATCGGCATCGCGCGGCACGGCCAGATCAATCACGAAAAGAGGGGCGCCGCCGCGCAGGCGCATCAGCGGAGCGAGCTTTTCGGGGGTGAGGATCATGTGCGGCGCATTCGTCGAGCTGATCAGGATGTCAATGTCGGCGAATGCCTTCTCCCAGTGGTCGAAGTGCAGCGCCATCCCGCCGATCTCCGCCGCCAGCGTGGCGGCGCGTTCGTAGGTGCGGTTGGAGACGATCACGCTGCGGACGCCGCGTGACTGGAGGCTGCGGGCCGTGCGCTCGCTGATTTCACCGGCCCCCAGGATCATGACCCGCCGCCCTTCGAGCGATCCGAAGATTTTGCCCGCCAGCTCCACGGCGACCGATCCCACCGAGGTGGGGCCGCTCGTGATCTGGGTCTCTGTGCGCACCGACTTCGCGACGCGGAAGGCGTGCTGGAAGAGCTTGTGCAGGGTGCGCGTGGCGGAGCCCACCTCGGCGGCGACCGAGTAGGCCTTTTTCACCTGACCTAGGATCTCGGTTTCGCCGATGACCATCGAGTCGAGACCGCTCGCCACACGGAAGAGGTGGCGAACGGCCTGCGGGGTGTCGTGGTGGTAGAGGGGTGCTTCCAGTCCCGCGCGCTCGATCAGGATCGACCGGAATCCGTCAAGCGTCCGCAACTGGCAGAGGCTGGCCGCATACAACTCGACGCGGTTGCAGGTCGAGAGCATCACGGCGCCGGTGACCCCGTCGATGGCGCGGATGCGTTCGAGCACCCCGGCCATCTCCGACTCGCGCACGGCGAAGCGCTCCCTCACGTCCAGATGGGCCGTGCGGTGATTAAGGCCGGCGCAGAGGATGTTCATCGGGTGGAGAGATGCTGGATGACGGGCAGCAGGAGCAGGACGATCAGGAAGGTGAGGGCCGCGCCGAGCGCCTTCCTGCGACCGGTCACACCCGTCCTCATCCCGAGGATCAGCCCTGCATAGAGCAGCCAGATCAGGAGGGAAAACCAGAACTTCGCCCCGTCAATCGAGACATGGGCAAGCCATCCGGCGGCAAAGCTCAGGGTCAGTAGCAGAAAACCCGCCCAGAGTAGCCGGAGGATCGTCTCGGAAAGGGTGCTGATGGGGGGGAGATGATGGAAAATCGGGTCTGGGCGGCGGGACTTCAACTGCCTCTCCTGCACGAGGAACATGAGGCCCGCCACGCAGGCAAGGCCGAAGGCACCGAACGCCACGAGCGAGAGGGCGGCGTGGGCCTCGACCCACGGATTGGGTCGTAAAAAACCATGACGCGCCTCATTGGGGAGTAGCAGGGAGATGATCTGCAGCACCAGGAGCAGCGGCGCCGTGAAGGCGCCCATGAGAGAGAGGCGGTAGGCTGGACCGATGACCAGGTAGATCAAGGCGATCGACCACGAAAGGAAGAGAAGCGTCTCCGAGAGATTCCCGATCGGGCAGGAATGCTCCGCCGCCCCCCTCATCAAGAGATACCAACCCTGTGCCGCCGCGCCCAGGGCCACTGCAAGGATGTTGAACCGTCCGGGGTGAAACCGTCCCGCCCCGAGCGCGAAGAGCGTATGGCTGAACCCGAAGAGGTAGCAGAGGGTCGCGGCAAGGAGGGCGAGGCGTTCCATGGATCCGTCGGGAATGCTCAGGGCTGTCCCAGATCCCGCGCGTCCCTCCGCTCGATGAGTGCGTAGGCGTTGTGGTTGTGGATCGACTCGAAGTTCTCGGCCTCCACGCGGTACCACAGAATGTTGGCGTCCTTTTCGGAGAGCGCGGCGACATTGCGGACGAGATCCTCGACGAAGACGGGATTGGCATAGGCGCGCTCGGTGACGAACTTCTCGTCCGGGCGCTTGAGCAGGCTGTAGAGCTCGCAACTTGCCGAGTCCTCGACGAGCCGGATCATCTCCTCGATCCACATCGGCTTGGCGCAGCGCACCGAATAGGTGACGTGCCCGCGCTGGTTGTGGGCCCCTGACTCGCTGATGGCCTTGGAACAGGGGCAGAGGGTCGTGACCGGGACGACCACGGTGACAACGAAGTCGCCCTTGCCCTTGGGGCCGCCCGCGAGCGTGGCGCTGAAGCGGACCGTGTAGTCGAGCAACCCCACGGAGCCCGTTATCGGGGCCGGCTTGCCAATGAAATAGGGAAACTCGAAATCGACATGGGCCTGATCGCTCTCGAGCCGTTCGGAGAGTTGGACAAGGATGTCCCGGATGTTGCGCACGTGGAGGACCGGGCCGTGGGAGTTGAGAACCTCGACGAACCTGCTCATGTGGGTTCCCTTGAAGTGGTGGGGAAGGTCGACCGTCAGTTGAACGGTGGCGATCGTCGCCTGTTCGCTGTGATTCTTGTCCCTGACCCGGATCGGGTAGCGGAGGTCCTTGACCCCGACGCGGTCGATCGGAATCTGCCGGTCATCGGGCAGATTCTGGGTGTCAGAAAGTTGGGCTGCGGACATCGGGGGATGTATGATGCAGGGAAAAGGAGGTGTCTTGAAAGACGAAAGAGGTTTTGGGAAAAGCTACGCCTTGGCGTCAGACGCCGCGGCTGTAGACGCTCGACGGCCCGCTCCTTCACCATCTATTCTCAAAACCATGCTAGAAATTTTGCAAAAAGGAGGACCCCTCATGTGGATCATCCTGCTCTGTAGCGTGGTGGCGCTGGGGGTTTTTTTTGAACGGCTGCTCTTTTTTCGCAAGTCATCCATCAGGGTGGGCGAGCTTCTCGGAGGTCTCTCGCTGCTGATCCGCCATGGTCGGCTCGACGAGGCGCTGGGCGAGAGCTCGGCCAGTCTCGGTCCCGTCGCGCGAGTCCTTCAGGCGGGCCTGCTCCACCCCAGGGAAGAGAGAACCATTCTGCAGTCGATCACGCGCGACGCGGCGCTGCTCGAGATTCCGAAGCTGGAGCGGAACCTGCCCATCCTCTCGACGCTCGCCTATGTCACGCCGCTGGTGGGTCTGCTGGGAACGATCCTCGGCCTGCTGGATGCCTTCCTCGCACTCTCCGCGCACGGTGGATATGCCACCGCCGCCGAACTTTCGCGCGGTGTCTACCAGAGCCTGCTGGATGCGGCCGCCGGTCTCGGGGTCGCCATTCCGGCACTGTTGGGGCACAGCTATCTGGTCTCGCGGGTCAACGACATCATCCACGACATGGAGCGTGCGGGTATTGAGATCGTTAACCTCCTTGAGGATCACAGGAACGGCGGATGAGCCTTCCGCGCTGCAAAGGAGCGGAGGGGCCCTACCTCCTGATGGCCCCCGCGCTTGGCACGATGCTGAGCTTGGTCTTTTTTCTTCTGCTTGGCGGCTATTTCACGCTGCAGCCGGGCATTGAGTTGAGGGTTCCGGACTCCCCCTTCCTGCTCTTGCCGCAGCATGATCCGCGGGTGGTGAGCGTGACGGGGGCCCCGCTACCCCAGATCTATTACGACGGGCAGGTGGTGACGCCTGCGGAGCTGGAGGCAGCCCTCAGGAAGGCGCGGCGCACAGGGAGCCTCATCATCAAGGCCGACCGCCTCGCGCCTTACGACCTGCTGTTGCGCATCATGACGATCGGCGCCGATTGCGGCTACACCGTGGTGCTGGCGAGCGGCGTCGGGGGATCATGAGCCCCGAACTTCCGAGGCTGCCCAAGGCACCCTTTTCTCCGCGTGAGATCGGGGATTTTGCCCAACTTCTCTTCGAGTGGCCGATCCGGCAGGCCCCCAGGCTGACCCTTCCCCTCTGCATCGTGCTTGCCGCCCTTGTGCAGATGGCGATGGTCGTGATCTTCTCGGTCAGCTACGAGGCTCCCGCCGCAAAGCTGAAACTCTCTCCGCGATTCTATTTTCTGCCTGCGGACTCGTCAGCCAGCCGGCAGCTTGGCCCATGGCTGGATGCCAACGATCCGGCTCTCTTTTTCCCCGGGCGCGCCACAGCATCGGCGTTCCCTCCTCCTCCCCCCTTGCAATACCGCCCCAGCTATGAGGAGCCACCCCCTCCCCTTCGCCCCCTCCCGGAGCAGGAGCCTCCCATTCTTGAGCCGCCCCCACCCGTACCCTTGGGCACCCTTGAAGAGGCTTTCCGGAGACGCGCCACAACCCCTCCGCTTCCCATGGTGAAGCAGGAACCGGACGCACCTTCCGCGGCTCTTGCTTCCCCGGTGCGCTGGCTTGATGAGCTTGCCGGGCGTGTGTTTGCAACCGGCTATCCCGCCGAACTGCCTTCACGGATTTCTGCAACAAAACCTTCACTCTACCAAGTGCAGGTGGGCCCAGAAGGGGTGCCGATGCATGGCACGCTGATCGACTCGTCCGGAAACGCGGAGGCCGATGAGGCCGGGTGCATCTGGATCATGGCGAGCCGCTTTCAGCCCGCCGGATCCGCATCCTGGGGCCGCGTCCTCATCTTCTGGGACCCATCTGTGAAATCGACCCCAGCTTCCCCGGCACAACCATGATCCCCATCACCCTGACATGGTTTGTGGGCGTCTATCTGGCACTTTTTCTCGCCGGTGTTTTGGTTCTCTGGATTGGGTATGAAATGACCCGCAAACGCCGGGCCACCCGCATCGCCCGGGATCGTGTTTTCTGCAGAATCTGCGGCACGTGCTACACCGACACCACCGGCACCGATCTCACCGACTGCCCCGTCTGTGGTAGCAGGAACGAACGCTCCGGGCAGGCTTTCTAGGGAACCGTCGTCGGTTTCCTAGATGTGGAGGCAAGGGAAGCCCTCCGCTGCCATGGAGCGGAAAAGCCCCATTTTTTGCCCTGGGCGCCGCGCCCATCACCCCATGAAACCATGGCCCGGAATTCCTGGAAGCGACGGAATCCCACAGGCAGGGGAATCTTGACGCGTCCCCCCGATCCCGTCCAATGTCGCAGGCATGAGCCAGTTCCAAAGCTCCCTCCGCTCCCTTCAGGAAGTTCTCGAGTCGCTCCCCTCCCTTCAATCCGATCTCGAGCAGGCGGCCGCGCTTGCCGGGGATGCCCTCCTTGCCGGCAACAAGCTGATGTTCTGCGGCAACGGCGGCAGCGCCAGCGATAGTGCCCATCTGGCTTCGGAATTCACCTGCCGTTTCAAGGAGGATCGTCGTCCCTACCCGGCGATGGCCTTAACCGTTGATGCCGGCCTGCTGACGGCGATCGGCAACGACTACGAATTCACCGACATCTTTGCCCGACAGGTTGCGGCTTTCGGGAAGCCCGGGGATGTGCTGGTCGCGATCACGACCAGCGGGAAGTCCCGGAATATCCTGTCTGCCCTCGAGGAGGCCCGGCGCCGTGGCATGAAAACCGTCGCCTTCCTCGGCAAGGGGGGTGGCTTCACCAAGGGGGCGGCCGATGTCGAGTTGATTGTTCCCGGGACCGAGACTGCGCGGATCCAGGAGGCCCAGCAGTTTCTTCTCCATGTCCTCTGCGAGATCGTCGAGGAAAGGCTTCCCCGGGAGTAAGCCAAGGCCTCTTGGACTGTTCTGCGGCAACCTCGGTTTCGTGGATGGTGGCAGGTCTGCTGGGCCTGATCTCCGGCTCCTTTCTGAATGCGGCGATCCACCGCCTGCCGCGCGGCATCTCGCTGCTCAATCCCCGTCGCTCCTTCTGTCCCGGATGCGGCAAGACCATCCCGTGGCACGAGAATCTCCCGATCGCCAGCTGGGTGCTCCTACGCGGCCGCTGCTCGGGGTGTGCCGTGCCGATCGCGGTCCGCTACCCCCTGGTCGAGATCCTCACCGCCGGGCTCTACCTTCTGGGCTGGGGGCGCTTCGGCCTCCCGCTGGCACCGGTCGTCTGGATCTTTCTCTCCCTGCTGGTTGCGGCGACCTTTATTGACGTCGATCACCTGATCATTCCCGACGAGATCACCCTAGGGGGGGTGGTCGCGGGTCTCTTCTGCGCCACCCTCGCGCCCAGCCTGCTCGGGGCCTCGGTCTGGTGGCGGGGGCTGATCCTTTCCCTTGCAGGGGCCGCATGCGGTTACCTCCTGCTCTGGGGTGTGGTGGAGCTTGGGAAGCTGGCCTTCGGCCGCAGGAGGATTCACACCGGAACCCCGCAAGAACTTGAAATCACGGGAAGCGAAACCCATCCGGTCTTGAGGCTTGGAGGAGAAAGCCTTCCGCTGGCCGAGTTCTTCTACCGGGAGAGCGACCGGATCGAGGCCGTCTGCACGCGGTTGGAGATCGACGGCGGGTCCCTGGAGGCCGCCACGCTGACGATCTGCCCCGCCGGAATCCGCTACGGGGAGAAAGAGTGGATCCACGCCATGCTTTCCGAGGCGATGCCGATACGCGCCGAGGTGACGGAAGTCGTGCTTCCCCGGGAGGCGATGGGATTTGGCGATGTGAAGTTCCTGGCCTGCATCGGGGCCTTTCTCGGATGGAAGGGGGTGCTCTTTTCCCTTTTTACGGGATCGCTGGCAGGAGCCCTGATCGGTGTGATCACGATGGCGGCTACCCGGGGGCGCTCGGGCGGCAGAATTCCCTTCGGCCCCTACCTGGCCATGGGCGCGGCTCTCTGGGTTTTTGCGGGAGCCGAGTTGCTGGATCTTTACTTTGCGTGGATGCGCGGGGAATCACCCCCTTTTTTGCTACTGCCGCCCCACCACTCCCTGTAGGGTTTTTGTTTCATGTCAGAATATGCGCAGCAGCAACACGGGGAGAAGCGTCGCCTCCGAATCTTCCGCCTTTTGGGAAGCGATTGGGAAACCTACGCCAAGCTGGCCGCATTCCTGAAGCCCTACCGTCTCCGCCTAGGGCTGGGGCTGCTTGCCGGAGTAGGCTATGCCGCCTGCAACAGCGGGATCATCCTGCTGGTCCGCACGATCACCGACACGGCCTTCCACGGGAAGTTCTCCCAGTCCGAGCTTCTCCAAGGAGCGGGCATGGGACAGGGAGGCGGCGTCGCGGAGTTCCTCTGGATGATCCTGCCGATCCCGGCCGTGATGATCCTCCGCGGCATGCTTGCCTACGCGAATGTCTACTCCCTTACCTGGGTCAGCCTGCGTGCCCTCCGCGACATGCGTCGGCGTGTCTTCGGTCACCTGATGCGCCAGTCGCTCGATTTCTTCGGCCGCTCCCAGTCGGGGCGACTCCTCTCCCGCGTCCTCAACGACACCCAGATGGCCCAGGAGTCATTGGTCTCCATCGTAGGGGAACTGGTCAAACAGCCCCTGACCGCCGCTGGGGTGATCGTCGTCCTCTTCCGGATCGACTGGAAGTTCTGCCTTTTCGCCTTCGTCCTCTTCCCCCTCTTCCTGCTCCCGGTCATCATCTACGGACGCCGTGTCCGCAAGGCGGCGCGCGCCGTCCAGAACGAGGCGGGGGTCATGGCGGTGATCCTGCAGGAATCCTTCGCCGGCATCCGGGTGATCAAGTCGTTCGCGCGAGAGGCCTTCCAGCTCCGGCTCTTCGACAAGTCGAGCGACGAGCAGTTCCGCTCCGGCATGAAGGTCAAGAAGAGCACCGCCATCGTCCAACCGATGATGGAGAGTGTCTCGGCCTGCGGTGTGGCGCTGGCGCTTGTCTACGTCCATTACTCCCACCTCTCCATCGGCAGCTTCATCGCCCTGCTCATGGGCATGTTCCTGCTCTACGACCCGATCAAGAACCTGAGTCGCATCCACGTCGTCCTGCAGAACTGCCTCGGCGCGGCGACCAGCACGCTCGAATTGCTCGACACGAAGCCGAGCATCCACGATCTCCCCGGAGCCATGCCGCTGGAAACCACACGGGGACATCTCGCCTTCGAGGGGATCAACTTCTCCTACGGCACGCCCGGTCACGAAGGGAATGCCGTCAACGGGATCAGTCTCGTCATTGAGCCCGGCATGAAGGTCGCGCTGGTCGGCTCCAGTGGCGCTGGGAAGAGCACCCTGCTCGCCCTCCTTCTCCGCTTCTACGACCCGCAGCAGGGCCGCGTCCTGATCGATGGGCGCGACCTCCGCGACCTGACCCTCCTCTCGCTCCGTGAGCAGATCGGCATCGTGACGCAGGAGAGCTTCCTCTTCCATGACTCGATCTACGAGAACATCCGCTTCGGCCGACTCGACGCGACGAAGGCGGAGATCGAGGAGGCCGCGCGGCTCGCCCACGCTCATGACTTCATCACGGCCCAGCCCCACGGCTACGAGACCGTGGTCGGCGACAAGGGATGCCTCCTCTCGGGCGGCCAGCAGCAGCGCCTCGCCATCGCCCGCGCCCTGCTCAAGGCGGCACCCGTCCTCCTGCTTGATGAGGCCACCTCGGCCCTCGATTCCGAGTCGGAGAAGATGATCCGGGATGCCCTCGAAAAGCTCTCCAGAGGGCGCACCGTGATCGCCATCGCCCACAGGCTTTCCACAGTGCTCGGGAGCGACATGATCGTCGTCATGGATCACGGCCGCATCGTGGCGACCGGCACCCATGCCGAACTGTTGAACTCTTCGGAGGTCTACTCCAACCTCTACCGCCTCCAGTTCACGCACGAAGCGTGAGGGCACCCCTTTTTCAAAAGCATGAAAATCCAACGCGCACTCCTCTCGGTCTCCGACAAGACCGGACTCATTGATTTCGCACGCGGCCTGCACGAGCAGGGCGTCGAACTACTCTCCACCGGCGGCACCGCCAAGGCAATCGCCGCCGCCGGCATTCCTGTCCGGGAGATTTCCGACTACACCGGATTCCCGGAGATGATGGATGGCCGCGTGAAGACGCTGATCCCGAAGGTCCACGGAGGGCTTCTCTTCCTCCGCGACGATCCCAAGCATCGGTCCGAGGCCGCAGAGCACGGAATCCTCCCGATCGATCTCGTCTGCGTGAACCTCTACCCCTTCGAGGAGACCGTGGCCAAGAAGGGAGTGACGCTGGACGAGGCCATCGAGCAGATTGACATCGGGGGCCCCTCGATGATCCGCAGCGGATCCAAGAATCATCGCTCCGTCACGGTCGTGGTCGATCCCGACGATTATCCCCGTGTCCTTGAAGCGATGAAGTCGGACGGCGGCGAGACCTCCCCCGAGCTGCGCGCACGTCTTGCGGTGAAGGCTTTTGCCACGACCGGCGCCTACGACCGCGCCATCAGCACTTACCTCGACAACGAGAGCGCCCCGGGAGAGACCCTCTCCATAGAATTTCCGCTGGCCGGACGACTCCGCTACGGCGAGAACCCCCACCAGGAGGCCGAGCTCTACGGAGGCTTCTTCGACTATTTCGAGAAGCTCCACGGCAAGGAACTCTCCTTCAACAACATCCTCGACATCACCGCCGCCGCCCGCCTTATCAGCGAGTTTTCCAAGCCGACCGTAGCGATCCTCAAGCACACCAACCCCTGCGGCGTCGGCAGCGATGAAAATCTTGCCGAGGCATGGGAGAAGGCCTTCGCCACCGACCGATCTGCCCCATTCGGCGGCATCATCATCGCGAACCGCCCCGTCGACGAGGCCCTTGCCCGCGCCATCTCCGAAATCTTCAGCGAAGTCATCATCGCTCCCGAGTTCACGGCTGATGCCCGCGCGCTGCTCCAGAAGAAAAAGAACCTGCGTCTCATGCGTCTCCTTCGGGAGATCCCGGCCACCGACCGCGACATACGCTCCGTCATCGGAGGACTTCTTGTGCAGGATGCCGACGCCGCGCCGGCGCCGGGGCCTGGAACCATCGAACATCAGGTCGTCTCCGCGCGCCCCCCGACGAAGGACGAGATCGAGGCGATGGAGTTCGGCTGGAAGGTCGTCAAGCACGTGAAGAGCAATGCCATCGTCTACGCAGGGAAGGACCGCACCCTCGGCATCGGCGCCGGCCAGATGTCACGCGTCGACTCCTCCCGCATCGCCGTTTGGAAAGCGGGAGAAGCCGGGCTTTCCCTCAAGGGGAGCGTCGTCTGCTCCGATGCCTTCTTCCCCTTCTCCGACGGACTCATCGCCGCCGCCGAGGCGGGAGCCACCGCGGCCATCCAGCCGGGTGGTTCCGTCCGTGATCCCGAAGTGATTGCCGCCGCCAACGAGCGCGGTATTGCTATGGTCTTCACCGGAGTCCGCCACTTCCGGCACTAACAACATGGGTGCGTTGCTCGGCGTCAATATCGACCATATCGCCACGGTACGGCAGGCTCGTTACGCGAAGAACGCCGGATCGATCAACGTCGAGCCCGATCCCGTCGAGGCGGCCTTGGCCGCCGAGCGCGGTGGAGCCATCGGCATCACCGCGCATCTCCGGCAGGACCGCCGTCATGTCGTTGATCATGACATCTTCGGGCTGAAGGAGGCGATCCGCACCAAGCTCAATCTCGAGATGGGGAATTCCCCGGAGATCGTGGCCATCGCATTAAAGGTCCTTCCTGCTGATGTCTGCCTCGTCCCCGAATCGCGCGAGGAGGTGACGACCGAGGGGGGGCTCGATTGCATCACCCATCGCGCCACGCTGGAGCCGACGCTCAAGGCGATGGCGGAGGCCGGTATCCGGGTCAGTCTCTTCATCGATCCCGAACCCCGGCAGATCGGGGCCGCCGCGTCATTGGGAGCCCCGGTCGTGGAACTCCACACGGGCGCCTACGCAGAGGCCTCGGGAGCCAAACGCGCCGCGGAACTCGCCCGCCTCATGGAGGCCGCCCGTCAGGCCTCCGAAGCCGGAATCCAGGTGAATGCCGGGCACGGACTCAACTACGAGAACGTGAAGCCGATCCTCGCCCTGCCGAAGCTCGTCGAGCTGAACATCGGCCACTCCATCGTCTCGCGCGCACTGTTCGTCGGGATTGAACAAGCCACGCGAGAGATGGTCGCTTTGCTTGCGTAGGGCTTAAGATTTTTGCGCGGGGCGGTGTTCCCCTGCGCCGCGGCGTCTCTGCACAAGCGCATCGCAATCAAGCTCCAGTGGATTAGAACAGCAGGCTCGCGACGACCTTGACCGTGCAGGGGGCGATAAGCTGGTTGCCCACGACATTGTTCATCACGGGAAGTTCGGCGTCTGCGTAGAGGCGCACTTTCTTGAAGTCGAACTCGATTCCGGGAGAGAGGGAGAGCTGCTGGTAACCAGTATTGGCAGGGGCGGCGGCGGGGCCTGAATCGGAAGCGCGGTTCACGAAGAGAACCTGCCCAAGAGGACGGATCTTCACGCCGCCCAGCCTGAGCCCCGTGTAGTAAGCACCCGCCGTCCCATTAACCTTGATGCCCGGGGTGTAGCCGGCCTGCGTGATGACCGGTGCATCGAGTTGGGCGTTGACGAACCAGTTCCATTGATCATCCGTGGTGATGCGGTGGCGGTGGAAAAAGCCGAAAAGGATGTCGGTGCTGCCGGTGCCGATCTGGTTGTCCCGGTCGATGTCGGGCTCGGTCCAGAGTCCCGAGGCGAGTTTCAAGCCGAGGTTCAGACCGGTCGACATGTCGGGGGAGAAGCCGGTGTAGTAGCCGTTGAGGCGGATATCACCCATACCCCACCACTGCTTGGTGAAGGTTTTGGGTGCGGCCGCTTCTTCGCCCTGCTGGACTTCCATCCCATCCTCGCTTTGGGCGCGGACGATCCGGTTGGCGGAGGGGACAACCACGGAGGCCCCCCACTTCTCATTGAAGAAGTATTGGAAGCCCCCCTGCAGCCAGGAGGTCTGGATGAGCTGGTGGGGGTTGTTCGCGGCGGCAGAGGACCCGAGGCCGCTCCAGTTCTGGCTCTGGCCGATGTAGTCGTATTCTGTCCAGGCGATGGCGCCGGGGCCCTTGGGGAAGTTATAGCTGGTGCCGACATTGTAGGTGCCGCATCCGCAGGCGCAGGCGGCGGCGTTGCGGACAGTGATTAGCAGGACAGCAGGCATCAGGAGTGAGGTGAAAATTTTTGAGACAAGGGATTTCATGAAAGGAATTAGGTTTTGGGTGTGGTGTGCGGATCGGGACGACATGTCGACGAACGAAATCCCGGTGTCGGAGCCGGCATGCACGCGATGCCAGACTCAGGATCGGTATCGGGGGATGAAACCCACCCGCCTGCGGGCGGTTCGTTTCAGATCAGGCTGCGATGGGCACCGGGACGGGCGGAGCAAAACAAAGCTCCGTCATCGAAACAAAGGGTGCGGGCCCGTAGGCAAACGGGCGGGAAACGGGTGCCGGCAATTCCGAGCCGGGAGCCTTCACGAAGACCTCGGCCTTCTTGTCCGCCTTCACGGTAACGGGGGCTTTTTCCTCATGCGTGCGCGCCGCGGCGATCTTTTTGCAGAGAGGGCAGGGGTGCTTTCCGTCAAAGGTCTTGCCCACCGCCTCGGTCAGGGAACCGGTGCGTGAATAATCCTTCACCATGCCGGCCCATGCGACTCCCTGCAGCATGGCCCAGTGACCGCCGGCCACGAGGAAGAGGGCCAACCCCATCGCGGCACACGCGGCGTGTCGCAGGATGGGATGGCTGGAGGACATGGGAGAAGTCGTTCTAATTTTGCCCACCGCATCCATCAAGGACTTTTTCGCAAGTCGGCCCTCGCGCTTGCCGGAATCCCTGCTTAATTAGTCATCCATGCGAACGTTCCTGATACTGACTCTCCTCCTCGCAGGCGCCGCCCTCCGTGCCTCCGACCTCCCTGACGCCGCGGTTCCTTATCCGCTGCAGACCTGCATCGTTTCCGGTGACAAACTCGGCGAGATGGGCAAGCCCGTCATGATCGACTACAAGGGACGGCAGATCGGCTTCTGCTGCAAATCGTGCATCGGGGATTTTGAGAAAGATCCCGCCAAGTATCTCGCCAAACTCCCGGCGAAGTAGTCCACCGTTCCCCTCCTATTGTCCTAAAGCCTCATTGTCTAGAGCCTAAACCCCTATTCCGATGTCCGATCCCCGTTACGATTCCCTAGCCCGCGTCCTCACTGGCCACTCCACGAAGCTGAAGGCCGGTGAGCGTGTCCTGATCGATGTCTCCGACACTACGGAGGAGTTCGTGATCGCGCTGATCCGAGCCGCCCGCGCGGCCAAGGCCGAGCCCTTCGTCATCATGCACTCGGGACGCATCAGCAGGGAGCTGGCGCTGGGGATCACCGGCCCTCAGGCCACGACCATGGCCGAGATCGACCTTGCCCGCCTCAAGAAGATGCAGGCCTACATCGCCGTGCGCGGCTCGCAGAACATCTCGGAGATGTCGGATGTGCCGCAGGCGAAGATGGCCCTGCTCTCCGAGAGGCTCCGCCCCGCCCTCAACTACCGGATCAACAAGACCCGCTGGGTGGTGCTCCGCTGGCCGACCCCCTCGATGGCCCAGCAGGCGCAGATGAGCACGGAGGCCTTCGCTGAGTTCTTCTTTCGCGTCTGCACACTCGACTACGGCGCGATGATCCCCGGCATGAAGGCGCTCAAGGCGCTGATGGATCGTACCGACAAGGTGCATCTCAAGGGGCCAGGCACCGATCTTCGCTTCAGCATCAAGGGCATCGGCTCGGTGATTTGCGGCGGCGAGCACAACATCCCCGACGGCGAGGTCTTCTCATGCCCTGTGAAGAACTCCGTGGAGGGAAATGTCACCTTTAACGCCCCCACCTCTGCCAGAGGGATCGCCTTCGACAATGTGCGCCTTGAGTTCGCGAAGGGAAAGATCGTGAAGGCAACATCCAACCATACCAAGGAGCTCAACGAGATCCTCGACACCGACGCCGGCGCGCGTTTCATCGGCGAGTTTTCCCTCGGATTCAATCCCCACATCCTCCACCCGATGCGCGACATCCTCTTCGACGAGAAGATCGCGGGCTCCTTTCACTTCACGCCGGGGCAGGCGTACGAGGTGGCCGGCAACGGCAACAAGAGTGCCGTCCACTGGGACATGGTCTGCATCCAGCGCAGGGACTACGGCGGCGGCGAGGTCTGGTTCGACGGGAAACTGATCCGCAAGGATGGCCTCTTCGTTCCCGCCGCGCTCCAGGCTCTCAATCCCGACCGACTCCTTGGAAAAAAGGGTCAACCGCAGAAGAAAACCAAAGCTTCCAAGACTGTGAAAATCTCAACGGGCGGGACAAGGCGCGGGCGCTGATCTGTCCGCAATACCAGCCACCCCGACTGATCCATGATCCGCCGCTACATCATCGAATACGTCCGGAAGTTCCATGAGCTTCTCGACGCCAAGGATGCCCCCCACTCCGTGGCAGGGGGAACATCCATCGGCGTTTTTTTCGGGTTTCTCCCGATCTTCGGGCTCAAGACGCTCAGCGCGATGGGCATTTCCCTGATGACCCGCTGCAGCGTGGTCGCCTCGGTGGTGGGCGTTTCGCTTCACGATCTCTTCCTGCCGATTTGGCCCCTGATCCTGCGCTGGCAGTTCCAAGTGGGGTTCTGGATCCTGAGCCATCCTCATCATTTCGCCCCGCCGCTTTCCAAACAGGACTTTCATTTTTCCGAAATCCTGCAACTGGATAACTTTGTCGATATCGGCCTGCCTCTGGCCGTCGGCGGCGCCGTTTTCGCCACGCCCATCTCCATCATTACCTACGGGTTGGTACTCTTCATCATGCGCATCCGTACGGAGCGTCGGAACAACAGTGCGCTCCGGGACAGGGCTTGGGAGCAGCCTTGACGGCCCTGAGGCCATCAGGTGAGCGGGGGGTGGGGATGCACCTTTTAGCTTGTAGCACCTGCTTCCGAGGGCCTATCGTCCCACCCCCTCTTTACTATGGCTGATCCAACACTCACACTTGGCCTTCCTTCGGGAAGCCTGATGGAGGCGACCCTCTCGCTCTTCCAAAGGGCGGGTTTTGCCATTTCCGGAACCAGCCGATCCTACCGCCCCACGGTCGATGACGCGGAACTCCGCCTCCGCCTCCTCCGGGCTCAGGAGATGAGCCGATATGTGGAGGGGGGATATTTGGATTGCGGCATCACCGGCCGCGACTGGGTCGAGGAGAATGCCTCCCGGGTGGAGTTTCTCGCCGAGCTTCCCTACAGCAAGGCGACCGCCAATCCGACCCGCTGGGTGATCGCCGTGCCCGAAGATTCCCCCTACAGGAGCGTGAAGGATCTGGAAGGGAAGCGCGTCGCGACCGAGGCCGTGGGTCTCACCCGACGCTACTTCGAGAGCAAGGGAGTGAAGGCCGAGATCGAATTCTCCTGGGGCGCCACCGAGGTCAAGGTTCCCGACCTCGTGGACGCGATCGTAGACATCACCGAGACCGGCTCCTCCCTGCGTGCCAACAAGCTCCGCATTCTGGAAACCATCATTGAATCCTATCCCGTCCTCGTCGCCAACAAGACCGCGTATGCCGACCAATGGAAGCGCGAGAAGATGGGGCGCATCGCCCTCCTGCTCGTCGGTGCCCTCACGGCCCGTGACAAGGTCGGGCTCAAGATGAATCTTCCGAGGACAAAACTGCAGAATCTCCTCGACGCGCTCCCCGCTCTCCGCAATCCTACCGTTTCGCCTTTGGCCCAAAACGACTGGGTGGCTGTGGAGACCGTCATCGACGAGAAAATCGTCAGGGAGATCATACCGCAACTGAAGTCACTCGGTGCCGAAGGCATCATCGAATATCCGCTGAACAAAGTCGTCTACTAAGACCGCTTCTCCAGAACCGAAAAAACAAGCCCCGATGGGATCGATCAAAAAGAAACGCAAAGCCAAAATTGCCAAGCACAAGCGCCGCAAGCGCATGAAGCTGAACCGGCACAAGAAGCGCCTGCGTTACAAGTCCTAGCAGGACTAGGCGCCCCATCCGGGCCAATCCGCCGCGCAGGAAGGAACCGCTCGGCCACCCTTTCAAGACAAGCTCCCGACTTCGGGAGCTTTGTCCGTTTTGGGGACACCCTCGTTTTATCGAAGAGAAGTATCAGTCGGGTTATCTCGCGCGGCCGTAACGGATGCGTAGCAACGGCCGGGCAAGCAAGCGCAGAGGGAGTGGAGTGATGCGTTTTATACCCCGATGTCGCGGCGGAGCTGTTTCCCTTCGAAGCGGATCTTCTCCGCGGCAGCGTAGGCCTTGGCCCGTGCCTCATCGAGTGTAGCACCGAGGGCGGTCACACCCAGGACGCGACCGCCGTTGGTCACGACCACCTTTTCATCCCCATCCTTGAGAGCTGTCCCGGCATGAAAGACCACCACATCGGGATCGGCCGAGGCGGCCTCGATCCCGGAGATCACCTTCCCCTTCTCGATCGCTCCGGGATAGCCACCCGAGGCGAGTACGATGCAGACGGCGGCACGGTCATCCCACTCGGGGGTCACCGAGGCCAGCGTTCCGTCGATGGTCGCCTCGATCAAATCGAGCAGGTCGCTCTTTAATCGCCGCATCAGGGATTGCGTCTCGGGATCGCCGAAGCGGCAATTGAACTCCAAGACTTTCGGCCCGTTCGGGGTGATCATCAGCCCCGGAAAAAGCATTCCGGAAAAGTGGAGGTTGTCGGCTGCAAGTCCGCGGACGAACGGATCCAGGACCTCCGTCCGGATGCGCTCCTGCATCGCGGCATCGACGACACGGGAGGGACTGATCGTCCCCATCCCGCCGGTATTGAGCCCCTGATCGCCGTCGAGGGCACGCTTGTGATCCTTCGCATCGGGAAAGAGCGTGCATCCCTTTCCATCGACCAGCGCATGGATCGAGCACTCGGGGCCGGTCAGGAACTCCTCGATGACCACGGTCGCCCCGGCATCCCCGAAGACCCTTTCGATCATCGACTGGCGCACTGCAACCTCAGCCTCCTCGCGGGTCTGCGCGATCACGACCCCTTTGCCGAGGGCCAGACCATCGGCCTTCACGACCAGCGGATACCTGGCCGTGGAGCAATGGGCCAGCGCT
>Ga0209189_1000395_pt1 | contig 36665 bp, 58 predicted proteins | sample C_130820_EF_Meta_FD_187308 | JGI IMG/M metagenome (GOLD analysis project Ga0209189, IMG submission 187308) | Freshwater microbial communities from Lake Croche, Canada to study carbon cycling - C_130820_EF_MetaG (SPAdes) (version 3) | ecosystem: Environmental > Aquatic > Freshwater > Lake...
GGAAAAATGCATTAGAACATTGGAATCGAAATGGACAATTTGAGGGAAGATTTGCAAATGAATATCAACAAAATATTGCAAAAAACATTCCAAATACAGAAGTAGATAAGCTTGAAGCCGAAAAAACAACACTTACTTCAGACTTAAAGAATTTACAAATTGAAGCAAGTATAGGCTCGCTTTCTTCTTCACCTATTGAGGCAAAAAAAACCTCTAGTTTGCCTGGATTAGTTTCTGAAAATAATGCAGTATCAGGGCTTTCGGCTGAACGCAACTATGGTGCTTCGCCACTTGCGGCTAAACTCAATTTTCAAGTTTCCGATGACCAGATATTAAATGATTACAATACGGCCAGGATGGATCGCTACAAGAGAGTTGTTGAGCTTGGCAACACTCAGGCGGTTGGCATTCAAGAAAGGCTGACGGCAGCAGAAAAACTTCTTGCCACTCTTCCAGCCGATAGCGCACAGAGGACTGCCAGCGATGTTTATGTCAGTGGTTTGAAGAAAGACTTAGCCAGCGTGCAGAGCGCAGTTTCGGATGCAACAAGTCAAATAAATAATTTCAAACCCTTTGCAGTTGGTTCACCCCAAGCTGCCAAGGAGATTACTTCCTTCCGATCCTACTTGCAATTGCCCGAAGAACGAGCCAGCCAGCAGTTGCGCCAGATTGATCCAGAGTCCTATCAGACATCTGTGGCTCTCGGCCAGAAGTATCGCCAACTTGCGACTGCGCCTATCGGCCAAACTCAGAACGCACAAACCGAAGCGTTCAGAGCAGAACTTGAAAAGGGTTATAGGGATTATTCCAAGTCACCAATTGGCGCGACAACCACAGCCGAAACTGAAGCATTGCGCAGGAGGATTGAGGGCGAGGCGATGTCGCAACTCTCCCTTGGCGCGCAATTGGGAGCAGAGGAACAAAGGCAATACCAGCAAGCCGCGCGTGCTGCTCAAACTGCGCGTGGAAATATCTTTGGTGTTGCCCCAGCGGTTGAGGAAGCAGTCACAACTGGTCGCGCTGGTGAAGAAAGAAAGCTCGCCCGCTATGGCGCAGCATCACAATTCCTTTCCTCTGGTCAAACAACTGGAGATGCGCTGGCTAGGGATGTACAATTAAGAAACGCACTTCAACAGTCTAAACTTGGTGCTGGTGGTCAATTCTTAACATCTGGTCAAACCATGTCTGATGCTCTTCGTGGCGATATTGCCTTTAGGGATGCGTTACAGCAGAACAGAATGGGCGCGGCGGCTAACTTTGTTGCTGGCGGACCTTCGGTTTACAACCTTGCGCAAGCAAGAACGGCTGGACAACAGAATGCATTTCAGAATTACATCCAAGCCAATCAAGCTTTACCTGGTGGATTTAACCAACAGCCGTCTACGGCTGCTAACTTCTATCAGACAACAAGCCCAGAGATTCCAGTTGCGCTTACGAATGCCTTTAACAATCTTTATAGCTCGCTGGCTGGGTATCAGGCAAATACCTACGGCGCGCAGGTTGGGGCAATTTCTAGGCAGCCGAGTGGGGCATCGCAGTTTGCTCAGATTGCTGGTGGAATTGGCAGTCTTCTTAGCCCGCTTAAATTCGGATAAAGGATAATTTATGGACAGAGTATCATACGGACCATTAACGCTATTTGAAAGCGATGCATACAAGCAGGCAAAGGCAATGAAGGCTGAAGAAGATGCGTTAAAACTTCAGAAACTTCGCATGGATATTGCAAAGAGCCAAGAGGAAGCCGATATGTCAACCGCAATTGGAAGAGCGTCAAAAGCTGGTGATATTGCCGCATTCCTTGAGCAAGAAAAGCAAAAGGATGTTGGCATTCCAATTGGCGAGGAAATGGGCGCAAAGATGACCGCCAAGGGCGGACCGAGCATACTTGAAGCAACCAGAATGCAGGGCGAGCTTGACGTTGAGGCAAGGGCAAGACAAGCGCGAAGAGATGCGGCAATGAATTTTGCTGCTGGCGAGAAGTCTTTGCTACCTACTGCAAATGTTGATCTTGGTGGAGTAAAGCAAACAGTGTTGGCTGGTCAAGCTGGGAAAACTAGCGCAGATATTTATGGTCAAATTTACAGAAATCAAGTTCCACAAGTTGCGGCTACTTATGAGGCAGAGGGATTTGATAAAGACACTGCAATCAGAATGGCAAGTCAAGATGTACGCAAGGAACTTGTGAAGGCATCTACTGGAGGAAAAGTCGTGTTGACGGGCGCAGATGGTCTTAGCACAATTTCATATAATAACGAGCAGGCTGAAAAAATGTGGAGAGATCCAAAAACGCCTAAGGCAATAAAGATGCAGTTAAATAATTTCTTTGGTAAAGAAGAAGAACCACAGGCCGCAAGCTGGATCAAATCAAGATTAGGTAGATAACATGGCTGAAGCCCAAGTACAGGAGCTATCATCAGCCAATAAGATTCGTCAGTTAGCTGGAATGGCTTTAGAGCCAGAAGCAATACAAACACCAAAACCAGAAGAACCCCCAGCGTGGAGTGAGATCAAGACTTCTGAGGATTACAAGACTCTTACCTATCCAGAGCAGGTTAATTTAGCCCAACAATGGGGTGCGGAAACCAAACAGTACGCATCTACGCTTAAAGATTATACGCCAGAGCAGGACGTTGAAATTGATGACTTCGTAAACACGCAGGCAGTTGATGTTCCAACGAATGTAAAGGTTGCTGCTGGTGCTGCTGGTCTAGTCAAGGGATCGGCTTCAGTTATGGGTGGGATTGCTGGGGGATTGGGTGGTCTTGCTGTTGGCGGGCCTGTTGGCGCAGTAGTCGGCGGAGTTGGTGGAGCAATTGCTGGTGGCGAGCTGGCTGAAGCTGGACTCCAGAAGTTCACTCCTAATGTTGCTAGAGCAAGAGAGTTTGCGCCAGGTTATGCCACTGCTGGCCAGTACGCGCCAGAGGTTGTTATGGGTACGGTTGGAGCAAGACAGTTAGTACAGGCTGGCAAAACATTGTTCCAAGAATTAGGGGCAAATAGAGCAGCGCAAGAATTAGGTAAAGTTGTTGGCACTTCCGCTGGAGTCAGCGCGGCTGTTGGAAGTGGAGTCAGGGCAGTTACTGGTGGAGAGGTTACTCCTGGCACAGTTGCCGAGGACGCTCTATTTGGCGCGCTATACGCTGGTCTTGGAAGCGGGTCTAGGGTTAAGGGATACAATTTCAACGAGTTTAAGAATCTAAATTACAAAGTTAAAGCTGGCAGGGCCACGCCAGCAGAAGTTCGGGATTGGCAACAAATACTTAACGAAGCACAAAGGACGCAAGCCACTGGAGTTGAGCGAGCGAAGCGTACCGAGGTTCAACTCGGTGGTAGGACTGTTCTTGATAAAGTAAATCTTGAAGGTGGCGCGCCAACACAAGTTCGCCCTTACTACGAACCACTGCCAGCACCAACGTCAACTGAAATACAGGTCACTCGGCCACAACCACAAGAGCGTCCGATTAGGCAAGCCACAGTAATTCCCCAAGAACAATTGCCAGAGGCTGGCGTGCGCGGGAACGCGCGCGGAACGCAGGCTGATACGGCTGCTATGCAACGGCGTGGAATCACGACTCCAATGCAGGAAAGCCTGGTCGATCTGAACGATCCAGTACCGAAGACAAACGTATTTACTATTGAATCACAAGGCATCAATCGTGAGGCCATTATTCCAGACACTCGCGGACTGCAAGGCGAGATAGTCCGCGAAGATCCGATTGTTACGCCAAGGAGTCAGTTGCCGACAACGGAGAGATTGGCGTTGCCAGCGGAGGGTGAAGTTGTTCCAGTAGAAGTTTCTCCAACCGCACAACCTACCATCCCTCGACCAATGCGTGGCAAGGCTGGTGAGGCTGGGTTTATTGTATCCGATGTGCAGGAAGGTGCGGCCAAGGTAGCGCAGAAGTGGCTTACTACTGAAGGCAATCTTCCTAAAGAGATGTTTGACATTATGGAAGCCAAAGGATCGCGCACGCAAGCAATGCTGAAGCAAATTGATTTCACGCTGAAGGATTTATCGAATGCAGCCAGAGAGCTTAATGGCAAGCCTAAATTAACCCAAGATCAGTCGCTCCAGGTTGACCAGTTCCTTCGAGGTTATCTACCAGCAGAGAATCTTCCAGAAGCAATCAGACCAGTAGCACAGCAGATGCGCCGTCAGCTAGACAACCTATCTGAAGGCTTAATCCAGTCTGGCGTGTTCTCACAAGAAGTTGGTCCGTCTGGAATGAGCAAGGCTGATATGATTAGGATGAATAAGGGCGAGTATCTGACTCGTTCTTATGAGAAGTTTGATAATCCTAGGTTTAATGTAGAACTGTTAAAGAAAAGGGATCTAGTTAAGTATACACAAGCTGAGACATTTGTTCGCAATGAGCTAAAGGCTCAGAATCCAAGCATTACCGAAGAAGAAGTGCAGGGCAGGATTAGAGAGATAGTCGAGCAAGGCCGAGATGAGCCAATGGAATCAATGATACAGGCTTCTGGAATTGGAAAGAAGCTTGGAATTACCAAGGCGAGACAAGACATTCCAGAGCAGATCAGATATTTGATGGGGGAATACAACGATCCAGTAATCAATTACGCAAGGTCGGCAAGTAAAATGATTAACTTGCTACAGTCCCAAGATCAATTGAACAAGTTGAAAGAGTTTGGCGTTGCAAACAAGTTGTTCTTTGAAAAACCAACTGGAAATGCTGTTAAACAGATTGCTGCTGATGGTTCTGATACTCGCTCTCCACTAAATGGACTTTACGCAGAGCCAGAACTTGTGGATGCGATTGAAAACTTTGAGATGATGCATAAAGGCGGAACATTGTTTCAGCTTTACTCAATGGCGAATGCCTGGGTCAAGTGGGGCAAGACAGTTGGAAGCATCCAAGCTCAGTTTAGGAATCCAATTTCAAATGTATTGATTGAAGTTGCCAATGGAAACGTGTCATTTGGTGGAAATCTAAAACCACTTAGGTCTGTTTTAGCTGAGTTTGGAGTTCCAAGCATGGACACTAAAGAAGGTCGAGCCTATTTGACTAGAGCAACGCAACTTGGACTTTATGATAATACAGTTCTGAATGAATTCTCTCAAATACTTAAAGATGCACAGCAATATAAAGGATCAACAATTGATTTTGCAGAAGACCTATCTGGAAAAAGTATAAATATTGCAAAAAAAGGACTTGCAGCACTGAATAAAACATATCGCGCTGGAGATAATTTATTCAAATTGATGGCTTGGGAAAACGAAACAAAGCAATTGATGAATGGAAGAGGATTATCTAGACAAGAAGCAGAAGTGATAGCAGCCGAGCGCGTAAAAAATACTAGGCCAACTTATTCTCGCGTTCCAAGAATTGTTAAGGCATTAAGGCTTCAACCATTTTTTGGTAATTTTATATCTTGGCCTTCCGAAATGTTGAGAATTATACCAAATACACTCAGATATGCTGGCGAGGATTTGAAAACACCAGGAATGCGTAGGTATGGATTTGAAAGATTGATTGGAGTTCTTGCGGCTACCACTGCAACCGTTGCAATAACAAGGCTCGGCATGTGGGCAACTGGATTTAACGACAGGAAGATGCAGGCTTTAAGACGTTTTGTTGCACCATATCAAAAGAATGCAACGCTTATGCCAACTGGATCAGATGGTAAAGATGTTGGTTATGTTGACATTTCATACACAGATCCATACGAAGTATTCAAAGGACCAGCTTTTGCAGTTGCATCTGGAAGAGATCCAGAAGAGTCAATACTTAATGCAACAAAAGATTTTCTTGAGTCTTATATTGGTCCAAGCATCTTGGCGAATTCAATTGCTTCTGCAATTTATGGTAAAACTCCTCAAGGCAGAGCAATTCGTAATCCACAAGACACGACTCTTGATCAGACATTAAGTACAATCAATTATTTGTGGAGGCAAAACGAGCCAGCAACAGTTTCACAGCTTCGCAGAATTGGATACGCCCTAACTGGTCAACCCGATACAACCGTTTCCAAATATGGCCGTGTGTACAAGCCGTCCGAGGAGTTGTCCGCGCTGTTCGGTATCCGTCCGCAATCCATCAACGTATCAAAAGCACTCGAATCGAAGGCATCCAGGTTCAATACTGATATGGCCGATGTAGGAAGAATCTTTACCGAAACCTATGGCGCGGTTGGCAATGTTCCAGAAGCGAAAGTTCGGGAACAATTCGATAAGATGCAGAACAGGCGCAGGATTATGTTCGATGAGGCCAACAAAGATTTCCACGCTGCTATGTTGCTTGGTCTTTCTAGGTCAGAAGCTATCTCTGCAATGCGCGCTGGTGGTATGGGCGTTGACAACGCTTCCGCCATAGCCAACAACAAGTACAGAGACTATAAGATCAGCAAGTCGCTTACAAAGAGCATGAGGCGCGAGTTATCTCAAGAAGAAATGCAGAAGCGTCAAGAGATAGGCCGAGAGCTTATGATGCAACAAGGAGAGTAAATGGCTAAATTTGACATCTCTGGATCAGCGTCACGCCAAACTGGTTTAAGCCAGCAGGATCGTAATAACGCGATCCGTATGGAGTTTGAGCCTTACTCAAAACCACCACAGCAACCACCAGAACAAGCCGCAAGGATAGAACCTATGAGCGAATATGTTAAGCCACCGACAGTACCAGCCCAGCAGCCCTCTGGCGCACTTCCGCTACCATTGCAAACCGTGGAATGGGAAGGTCGCAAGGATAAACAAGGCAATCTTGCTGTATACAAGTTGCCAACTGGAGATATGGGTGGGAACTTTGAGGTAGCTGGAATCAATGACCGATACCATCCAGAAGCATTCAAAGCCATCTCATCGTTACCTCCGCAAGAAAGAGCGAAAGCTGCGGCAGAGTACATCCAAGGATATACCGCGCCACTCGTCGAAAAACTTCCACAAGCACTCCAGCCATTCACGCAGGATCTCGCGTTTAATCGCGGGCTGGGCGGTGCAACGAAATACATCCAGCAAGGACTAAACGCTCTTGGTCAGAAGGTGGCAGTAGATGGCGGGTTTGGTCCTAAAACACTAGCCGCAATAAATCAAGTCGAACCGAGAGCCTTAATGCGTGCAGCCAGCGATGCTCAATTGCAGGATGAGTACAATATGGCGGAACGCAACCCAGCCAGAAAGAAGTTTATTCCTGGCCTAGAGGCTAGGATTAGGAATAGATTGTCAACCTTTGGGCAAGGTTAACGGCTTGACCAAGATTGTTTAAAGATAGTAGCTCCAGAAACAATCGCCACAGATCGACCAACAAATACATTATCAGCTTTTACTTGCGAAGTATTATATCCGACAAATGAATCACCAGCGCGAACTATTGTTCGGTTTGCGGAAACATAACTATCTCCAGCTTTCACATAAACTCCAGTAGGAGTAAAATATGTATCACCAGCCTTTATTATCGAGCCTTGTGTTCCAACTGCGACATTCCCAGCAGTTGCAGATATTCCGTTGCCTTCATACACACCACCAACGAAGTCGTTCATTTCTGTTTCATCTTCCGCCATTCCCGATGCCATCAGCATCGCCGTCAGTGTCATAGTTATTATTGCTTTCATTGGGAAAAGTCTCTAGCACAAACCGAAAGCCGTCAAGGATGAAATTAAGTTCCCGCCAAATAGGTGCAGTTGGGGTGGCTCGCGTTACTGGCGCGCTACTGCGGTGCGGGTACAACGTGCTTACGCCTTACGAGGATTTTGCTGGGTACGATGTGGTGGCAGAGAAGAATAATAAGTTTTACCGCATCCAAGTTAAGACTGCCCAAGCGATAGAACCTGGTCGCACCAAGTATCGCTTCACCACTAGCAGTGGCAATGGATTTAACATCCCAAAGCGCGCTATCAGTGGCGTGGATTACGTTGCGTGTTGGGGCATGAACGATGATTTATTCTGGCTGTTGCCCATTGCCAAGTGCAGGTCGGTAACAACCAAGCTTTGCCCATCGACAGGTGGTGGTTGGCGTGTATTTAAGAACCTGTGAACGACAAAGAGGCGTGGGATCAGTTTGAGGATGGATTGCAGGATGCAAAGTCATACGATGAGGCCATCGCGTGGATTAAAGCAAATCAAGAAATTGTTGAGAAGCTGACCATAAGAGCAATGATTAACAAATTTAATAGGGATATTAGCCACGCTAATAAGACTTGGCGTAATTAAATATACGCTCGACCTTGCGGTGGGTGGTTGGCTAGACACAACCCATGGGCAAGATCAACAGCAGGGCTAAAGGCGCAGCAGGCGAGAGAGAGTTGGCAAACTACTTGCGCGAACAGGGCTGGCAGAAGGCAAGACGCACCCAGCAGTACGCAGGCAATCCAGAGGGCGGTAGCGGTGATGTAGTCTGCGAGAACTTTCCATTTCACATCGAAGGCAAGCGATGCCAAGCACTCAAACCTGAAGAGTGGATGGATCAATCCAAGCGGGATTGTCCAGCAGGCAAAATTCCAGCAGTATTCTTTAGGCGCAACGGACGCAAAGAGTGGCTAGTCATACTGACCGCCGACAGTGTGTGTGAATTAGCTCGACACATCGCGCCAGCCAATGTCACTATCGAGTATGCAAAGACCGCAACCATTGCGCAGGGCTTTTACGTTAAGTCACCAGCCTTTGACGAACTTACCCCAACAACAACAAACCCAAATAAATAAATAAAGGAGATACTACAATGGCATTGACATTAAGTGAATCAGCAAAACAAGAGCGCAAACTACCAGAAGCAGGAGCTACTGTAGGCGTTCTCTACAGCCTAGTCGATCTAGGCCATCAGAAAACCAATTGGGATAACCAAGAGAAGTGGACCCCTAAAGTTCGCTTGACCTTCGAGTTGCCAGATCAGACTGATGAGTTTGAGGTAGAAGAGAAGGGCAAAGTAACCAAGGTTCAAAAGCCTATGGTGGTATCCATCGAGCAAACCCGCAGTCTTGGCGAGAAAGCAAGCTTGCGGAAACTGCTTGAGCAGTGGAGAGGCCAGACCTTTACATCCAAGGAACTACAAGCGTTCAGCTTGAAGAACCTTCTTGGCAAACCAGCCATGCTCACGCTCATCCACAAGACGAGCCAACAGGGCAGGCAGTATTGCGCCATCGCGGGTGCATCCAAGCTACCCAAGGGCATGAAAGCACCAGCTACCACTACTAACGATCAGTTGTACTACGAGATCGAGCAGGGTGAGGCTGGGCAGTTTAATGACATGCCTGATTGGTTGCAGGAGAAGATCCGCGCTTCCAAAGAGTTTGCTACCGCTGCGGGCAAGTCCACGGCTATTAAGGTCGAGGTGGACGCAGACGGTAACGCAATGCCGTTCTAATTGTAATGGCTCTTACAATCACATCTAAAGAGCCTACCAATTCCCGTCTGGTAGCTACTGACCAGGCGGGACACTGGTACACAGCCGAGGGTGAATCCGCCCACGTTGTGATCGGCAAGAACGGAAAAGAAAGAAACACAACCGTAGCCGATGCGCGCCAGATGGGATTGTACCCATCCGTAACCAGCGTGCTTGGTATTATGGATAAGCCGCAATTGACGGCGTGGAAGATTGAGCAGGCCATTATGTCCTCGCTCACGCTTCCGAAGGAGGCAGATGAAACGCTCGAAACCTACGCGCGCAGAGTCGTTAAGGATAGCAAAGAGTCTACAACAAAGGCAGCGGAACACGGCACGAGGATGCACACCGAAATGGAAAACATCCTTTTGGAACGCGCTTGCTCCACAGATGAAATCCTTAAACCTTACATCGAAACCTTTAGAAAATGGGCAAGTGAAAATGTCGAGAAAACGTATTGGTGCGAAAAGGGTCTTGTCGGCGGAGGGTATGCGGGCAGGTGTGATGCCTACGTCAAGTTACGCGGTATTGGTGACGCTATCATCGACCTAAAGAACCGCAAGGTTAACCCAAAGTACGATCCATTCTACGATACAGATTGCGCCCAGCTTTGGGCATACCGAGCCGCAAGCGAGAACCCCCAATGCGCCTGCGTGTCGGTGGTCCTAGCGTCCAACGATGCTACCAAGCTGACAACGAAGGTCTGGGACGAAGACGAACTATACCAAGCTGGCATTGCCTTCTGCGCGATGCAGAAAGTATGGGCTTGGGTCAAGGGCTACACGCCTCCTGGGATGAAGTTATGATCGACCCATCAGATGTCTTATGGCTAGAAGGATTACTGGATCAATTCTACTTAAACCAAATGAAGGACAAATAAAATGAATAAAACAAAGAAGACAAATCCAGATAGAATGCTAATAGAATTAGCAAATTTAACTGATGCAGTTCTTACGGTTGCCGCTGCAATAGCAGTCTCAAGATATAGTGATGATGAATTAAGTGAATGCTTGAAGCATAAAACAGAAGATGGTTTTAATCTTGGCTGTCTTAGAGGTGATGACACAAGAGAACAAGCAATTGAAGAAGTAAGAAAAAACTTTTTTTTCATGTTAGAGTAAAATGACACCTCCAACAATCCAAGAGATGGGTAACGCTGCGCAAGAGATAGTCTGGCGCGTAATGGGCAAGGGATCAGAGAAGTCTGGCTACGGAGATTGGTTGGAGAAGGATCGGCCTACCCACGATTACCATATAGCCAGAGCCGTACGCCACCTAGCCACAGCACAGATGCAACTGCACAAGTCCACGCCTTGCCCTGATAATAACGGAGAGACAAGTGTTGACCACTTGGAGCGTGCGCTGGTAAGAACATTGTTTGTGTTGGCTCAAATAAAGAAAGAAGTACCAAGATTATGAGATGGATTAAGAAAGAGTTTGATGATGACGGTAAGCCAGAGTGGGCTGTCTACATTGACGAAGCTGGCGAAGGCAACGAAGAAGATTGGTCGCACTTTGATACCTACAGAACCAGAGACGAGGCAGTCGAAGCTTGCTGGAAGTTCACTTGGGAAGACTACGATTGTAGTGACAAATGAAGCAGGCGTTGTCTAAATTGTTCTACTTTTTGGGTGACACAATAAGTCGTACGCTTTTGCGTGCGGGTATTGGATACGGACTATACAGAACCTTTATGCTTTGGTCCTTGGAGCTAGATGACAAGTTTGATGTATGGAAAGAAGTTAAACCGAAGCGGAGGAAGAAAAAATGAAGCAAGCAATGGTAACACAATCGTTCGGTGAGGATTGGCAGAAGATTCTGGATCTGACTAGGCCGCGCATGGAGGCGTACTGCAAGCGTCACAACTGCGATTTCATTTTGATTGACAAGCCCCTAACCCATCCGATGCAGTATTCTAAGTCTGCTATCGGAAACATCATGGCCACTAAGGGCTATGACCAAGTGACATTCGTTGACGCTGATGTTTTGATTACAGCCGATTGCCCCAAGCTATCCGATGACGCTGGGGTTTTCTGCGCCTTTGATGAAGGGGCTTACCTAGACCGCAAGCCAGAGATGGTGAAGCTGGCTGGAGCTTTCGGGGGTATTATTGAGCCTCGATTTTACGTCAACACTGGCGTGTTTGTGGTTCATACCAAGGCCGTTGGTATATTATCAATGCCACCCATTGGCCTACACCCAAACCACTTCGCCGAGCAGACTTGGCTCAACGTGATGGCGCATTTGTGGAACATCCCGCTGACTGAGCTTGACCCATCCTTTAACTGTATGACGAGTGTGGAGTCGCATTTTGGCTTAGACCGCTACAAGGATGCAATGATTATTCATTACGCTGGGCAATCGAACGATCTGGTTAAGTTAGCTAACCAGATTAAAGAAGACGAAGCGAAGCTGGTGGGGTTGGGTAGGTGAGGTCAACGCACCTTTGTCGTGGTGATTATGACGAGAGGTTGCAGCAGTTGGCTGGTGAGGTTGCGTTGCAAGCCATCCGTGACCTGCGCCTGCTGCGCAAAAGGGGGATGGTTAAAGGTATGAGGATCGTCAAAGATCACCATGGCGTGCCACTCAACGATGCCCTGGAGTATAAGAACTCGCACGAGGTGCAGAAGCTACTGCGTGACTTTAAGAATGGAACAGTTAGCTGGTGGTGTCGGGCAAGCGGAGTAAGGATCGATAATCGGACTTTACTGCGCAAACTAAAGGAGAATGACTATGCTCTGCCTACTTGAATTAAAAGACATCGTGTGGGTAATTGGTTGGTTTATCCTTTACAGTTGGATCTTCCTTTCGATAATCTACTGCGCTGGTTACATAATATTAAAACTGATTGATTTTATAAAGGAGGAGCTTGAGCTATGAAGAAGAAAACTAAAGACATTAAGCTGGTTAGGGTTGATGAGTTTAAGGCCGCAAAGATTGTAGTTGAAGTTGAGGATGAGCTTTTTGAGGCAATGGCTCAAGCTGGTCGAAAGCATATCGCCAAGGATAAGGTTGCCTGCTTTAGCTATGCTCTGAACAAAGCGTTGTTGGAACTTTGCGAGGAAGTTAAATGAGCGAGTTTAAGCAGAAGGTTTTGACCGCAGCCGTAGACCGCTACGTGTTGACACCAACTCAGTGCATGATGCTACGCCAGGATGCAGAGGTAATCGGGATGAAGCGTGCAACTGTTATGAAGAAGGATGGCACGACCAAGAGATCGTTCGCGCGTAGCTGTTCATCGTGCTGGGTTCCCATGGCTCCGCACTACAAGTGGCTTTACTCAATCGTAAATGAATTGACTATGGCCGTAAATGCCGAGCATTACCGATTTGATATTACTGGCGTGCAACAGTTGCAGATTCTAAAATACAATCCACTCCAGCAGTTCTGGTGGCACTGGGATACGTTTACTGGATCGGATCGAAAACTTACAGCCGTAATCAATTTGTCTGCGCCAACTGAATACTTGGGTGGCGGGTTGCAGGTCAAGGCCGACATTGAGAACGCTAGGTTTATCCAAGAGCAAGGCGCGGGTTGCTGGTTTCCATCCTACATCGAACATCGTGCGCGTGCGCCAATATGGGGAACACGCTGGGTGTTGGTGGCCTGGTTGACTGGACCTCAGTGGAAATGATTCAGCTTAATCCCGAACTATGGATGATGACACCCAAGGGTGAGGGACTGGCATTTATCGTTACTGATTATGGGATGGATCATAACAAGATATTCACAGTCATGCTTAACTCTGGTGATATACTTGATTTTGACATTCGTGATTGTCGCAGATGTGAGAACCCAAGCTTCGGGGTACAAGCACCATCAGTGCCTAATCCCTATTACAACATATAAGGAGAACTGAATATGCTAGGCAAAGACGTATCAAAGAATATGCATGAGTTGGCTATGGACAATAAGAAGAAGGGCAAAGAGCGCGGGGCTGGTGGAACGCCTCGCTCACGCCAGCAGATGATTGCGATAGCACTCTCTGCTGCTGGGAAGAGCAACAAATCGCCTCGTAAGTTTCGGATGCGGTCAGGCTCGTAATGCTGGTTGAGTCTAAGGCTAGGCTCAAGTGGGGGCGCGACATCCTTCTTACAGCACGCGACAAGCTTGCAGTAGAGAGGGATCGCGCTTCTCACGGTCACGCAATAGATATTATTAGGATTATTGCGATGGTCGATGCGGTGGCTTTGATTACGAAAGAAATATTGGAGGAAGATGAAAAAGGATTGACGCAGTAGAACGAAACAATAGAAAGGAACACAAAATGAAACTATGGACAAATAACACCAACGCAATTCACAAAGTCGATGACAATATGCTTCATCCACGCAATACCTATGTGTTGCCCGATGAACTAACTGGACCAATCTGGGACGATTCAATCCCTTGCCCGCACAAGATTAAGCCGTACTACAAGGGGCGTGCGATGGGCGGGGCAACAGCCGTCTACCGCGCTGGTGCAATTGGTGATGCGATCATCGCCACTGCTTTCGTTAACTACTTGGTGCAGGAGTCAGGTGGGGTGGTTGATGTTTATGCGCCCGCACGCAATCTACCTCTATACGCTGGGCTGGGTGCAAAGCTGTGGCCGTTGCCTTGCTCGCTGGAGGCGTGGGATTCCTACGATGCTCACGTTCCGACTGATGATTTATTCAGCGGTCAAGTTGGCAACACCAAGCTAGGCACTGGCGGTGGAAACTGCTACCAGCGGATCTACGAGTGGATGGGTGTATGGGATGATAAGAAGATGGCGAAGTATTGTAAACCAGTTTTACACCTAATTGAACCAGATCACGAAGAGTTGAAGGCGATGGGTAAGTTCCCGTTACCAGACCCATACTTTGCCTATCATGTTTCGTCCAGTGGTCCTACCCGCACCTACCCACCGACGATGGGGCAGGAAGCGGTGCTGGCGTTGCTTGAAGCTTACCCCAAACATCACGCTGTGATTATCGGGCTGGATAACTCAAACAACTTTAAGGTGGATCATCCCAGAGTGATTGATTTGTTCAACACGACCAAGGCGATTCGTTCTTTGTTCCCTGTGGTAGCTAATGCTGACTTCGTTGTTGCGCCCGATAGTTCAGTCAATCACATGGCTGCTGGGCTGGATACGCCGTGTGTGTCGCTGTGGGGCAGCTACGATCCCGCTGACCGCATGACTTATTACCCTAAGAACATCTCGGTGTTCAAGCCCGATACTTGTCCGCACGCACCGTGCCGACCGCACGCTGGGTTGCCACAAGCCAAGTGTAAGGATGCGAGTAACCGCACACCCAAGACGCAATACTGGTGCAATGCTCTGCGGAATATAACAGCGCAGGATATTGTTGAGGCCAGCAAGAAGGCGATGGAGTTAGAGGAAGTTAAAGAAAGCAAATAACCTAACTGGCGTTGTGGTCTGTGGGGAGATCCCACGGCGGGATATTCCTCAGTGTGTTCTCCTCTTGAATCAGAGCCAGTTTGAATTTTATGAAAAAAATAAAAGTTAAAAAAATTGATGACAGAATACTTGAATTGCTTAGGAATCCAATCACCACTATGGGAAGTAAAATGTGGGATGAAATAGCATTGGTTGTAGATTATTTGCGCAATACGCTGCATTTTTCTCGTGAATCTATATTGGCTGTAATTAATGCCAAGGGTGGTTATGGAAGAAATCCAGAAGTACCACATAAGGAATTAATTAAGCATATAGACAACATTCTTAAAGTTAACAAAAAGAATTATAAAAATTATTTACTATGTCCAGAATGGGAAAAGAAAAGAAGGTTTATAATTGAAAGAGATAAAATTTGTCAAGGGTGTTTAGATGCACCCATACATCAAGTACATCACTTGACATACAGGAATGTTGGCAACGAACTTATGTTTGAACTTGTGGGCTTATGCAGAGAATGTCATTCAAGATGTCACCAAGAATATAAATGACCCCCGCCCAACTACAAGCTGAAGAGATCGTAGGCCAAGTGGATTGGCAGTCCGAAAACCACGGGCTGTGCAAATGCCCAGGTGAGGCTGCGCATACAAGCCACACCCGCATTAGAGACACAACGGTGTTCGTAGATGGCGCGCCGACCATCTTCTGCTGGCATACTTCCTGCACGCCGTATCGGGACGAGGCTAACCGCAAGTTGCGCCGAGCTATATCCACCGACCCGCTTTACAAGCCAGTCAACATTATGTCGGGTGGTACTGCTGTGCCGAAGCTGGTTGTTAAGAAAGACCCGCACGCCGAGGTGTTGGATAGGATCAAGACGATTGCTGAGTCAAACAAGCAACGATACTTAACGCATTACAATTGGGACCCAGCGGATATGTACGAGGAGAGTCCAGTAAAGCTAGGCGATCCAGCACAAGACTATCAGTTGTTTCTCTCAATGTTTAATGTCGCTGACAATATCTGGATTGGTGATGTCAAGGATAGCGGGAGACATCCGCAGAACTTTAGGTCAGCTTGGGATTGGAAGAAGTTGGATGAACCAATCGGGCAGTACACGACTGGTGCGACCTACAAGCTGGATACGGTTAGTAGATCAAATGACACCGTTGAGCATAGGGTGTTCCTCGTTGTTGAGTCCGATGTGTTAAGCAAGCCAGAGATGGGCGCGGTGTTTCAACTGATGCGTGATTTATTCAGCATGAAACTACACGCCGTTGTGGATACTGGTGGAAAGAGCTTGCATGGTTGGTTTGAGATGCCACCTAAGAATGAATGGGTGGATCAGTTAAAAGCTTTTCTTATTCCGTTAGGATGCGATCCTGCAACATTCAAACCCAGCCAACCCGTTAGGATTCCTGGGGCAAAAAGAAACGACAAGATGCAAAGCCTGCTTTGGTTTTGCAAAGGAGGAAAATGATAGAGCCAGCCGTAGCACTTGGTATCAAACCGAAGACCGATGAGTGGCCGCCGATTAAATCTTATGCACAACTTGTTAAGGAAGACTTGCCCGCACCAGAGACGCTAATTGATGGAATGTTGCACCGAGGCGGGAAGATGTTGTTGGGTGGAGGTAGCAAGGCTTTCAAGAGCTGGAGCTTGATTGACCTAGCTTTATCGCTACACGCTGGCGTGCCTTGGTGGGGGCAGCAGTGCAAGATGTCGCGGGTGTTGTTTATCAATTTCGAGATTCAAGAATGGAGTTTCCGCAATCGTTTAGCTGATGTTATCAAAGCCAAGGGATTAGAAGATAAGTCCGATGACTTCGATGTGTGGACGCTCCGAGGTCACGCTGCCGACTTGACTCTCATCCGTCCTATGATCGAGAAGCAGATTGAGGGCAAGGGATACCAAGCGATCATACTCGACCCAAACTATATGCTGATGGGTGAGAGGGATGAGAACAGCGCGGGGGACATGTCAAGCCTAATGAATGAGTTTGAATACCTAGCGACCCGCCACAATCTGTCGATCATCCTGTCACACCATTTCAGCAAGGGAAACAAGAGTGGATCAGAGTCGATTGATAGGTTCAGTGGGTCAGGTGTTTTTGCGCGCAACCCAGATACGCTGGTAGTTCTGACTGCCCACGAGGAGGATGAGAAGACTTACACTTGTGACATCACACTGCGTAACTTCCCGCCAGTAGATAGCTTTGTAGTTCAGTGGCATTATCCGCTGTTCCAGGCTAACTTTGCGCTCAATCCAGATAAGCTAAAGAAACCAGGCGCACACAAGGCGGTTGACGATAAAAGGTTCTTAACCGAGATGGGCAGCAAGCAGTGGCAGGCGGGTGATTTATGTCGTCATATCATAGAAAAGTTGGAAGTATCGGAAAGCACGTTTTATAGGTATCTAAAACGCCTTCATAAAGCCAACAAGATATTGTCTGACAGCGGCTTGTATATTGCCAATCAGACCACTTTCTAATCCACTTTCAAAACACTATCATCTCTTGAGCAGTCAAACCCTTATATAGTATATAAAATAATTCGCGAAGGAAAAGTAGGAACAGGACTCCTTAGTCCGTCCTGTCCCTACTACGCTACGCTATTTCCGTAGCGTTCTCCTAAATAAACAAACAAGGCTGGCATGGCTGGGCTGGGCTGGCTCGCACACGCTCGCACCTGCCAAGAACGAAGTTGGTTATCAGGTGGGGGATGTGGTACAATCGTGAAATGAACAACAGTAAACCAGGTTTATACGCCAACATTAACGCCAGACGCAAGGCTGGCACTAGCCGTCCTAAGTCTAAAAGCACCATCCAACCGAAGGTGTGGCGCATGATGAAGGCAAAGAAAGGTGGGTTTGAACCAAGATAGAGAGCAACTGAAGGCGAGCCATAAGTTTATTGGCCTACTTCAGCGAGAGAATGCCCAACTACACGGCGTGCTAAGGCTATTAGGGCAACTCGTAGACGATATGAACGCTAATTGCTCCTATGAGGTGTTCGAGGCACAGTGGAATGGGCTGACAGAGCAGGTTAATAGGCTGTCGGGATTCTTTGAGAGCCACCAGAAGGCACTACAATCGCTTCAGGACTCGATTCCTGATGACTTTGACAATGATGAGGTAGATGACCAATGAGTACACAAGATTTACCATGTAACAGCCCAAGGCGTACACCTGGAGAGCGCAAGAAGTTTGTGGTACGAGCCTGCCAGGGCGGTGAGAGCAAGACCATCCGCTACGGAGACCCAAAAATGACCATCAAGAAGAGCAATCCAACCCGCAGGCGTAGCTTCAGGGCTAGGCATCAGTGTGATTCCAAGCCTCCCAGCAAGCTGACAGCGAGGCATTGGAGCTGCAAGAACTGGTAAATATGCCAAAGGTAGCCAAAAATAAGGCTCTAAAACGCTCACAATCGAGCAGAAATGCCATTTCTAAGCGTCTTTGTAGCAAGGCTGATGCCCCAGACCTTCCAGTGGTCAAATTTAAGGTTGAGGAGCTGGGAAACAAAGCCTGCTGTTGCCGTATTGGTCGCTAGACTGCCGTTTATAGTACCCTTATAGGGCTATTCTACACACCCCTTATAGGGCTAACGCTCCCGCAAAAGGCTACGCTACCGTTTGGTAGCTGGCCTACCGTTTTCGGTCCGCCACTTTTGCCAACGCTCCCGTTGTGCCTGCCCTACCGTTTGATAATGCTCCCGCGATAACTTGCGAGCCTTGCAAGATCCTTTGACGCTCCCGCCCTTCTTACCTAGGCGCGAAAGGTAGGCTTTTATAATTTCGTCTTCTGTCATATTTTTATGTTGTCCTTATAGGCTGCGCTGCCGTTTGTAAGCAAGCGCGAAAGTTATGAGCCGCCAAGGATGGAACTTGGCTAACTCTAAAGACTAGGCGCTCTCTAGTTCTTCTTCTTCTGCTTCCACTTCTTCCACTATGCTTTCAGCCTGCCTATAGTCATAATGATTGCCGTTAATCTCTTCAGTGATACTATCGTTCACCAAACTATCCGCATAGTCACAAACCCCGCAACGGAATGCCACGGGGTCAAGCTCCTCGACAATGCGAGAAGCGCAGAACGAAAGCCCCGCCACTTTCACTTCTGGCTCGCATTCATCTAACATATCGCGGTAAAGCTGCTCCAAATCTACAGGCTCAAGTTTCGCTATTATTCTTTTTTCTGCTTTTTCTTTTATTGTCATATTGTCTTTTCTTTCTTTGTTTTCATTCGCGCAATCACAAAAGACTGCGCTGCCGTTTGGAGTGGGTAAACCTATCGGTTTAATCCATCCTCCGTTCCCCTCATTGACGAGGGGAAACGAGGAGAGACTATTTTCCTTTACGGATAAAATGGATCGTCAGTATTGGTGACATCATAAACACTATTCAATTCAACTTCGCAGTCCCCAGTCTCTTGATAGTCTCCAGCGTCAAATCTTATGCCCGCTAGTTTTTTCGCTTGCTCTTGATTATTCGCATAAACATCTACAACGAATGTCTCTGTCTGCTTATACTCAACTTTATATTTTCTTTTTACCATTTTCTTTTTCATAGTGTGATGCTCTTTCTTTTATGTTTCGCGCATCGCTGCGCTTCCGTTTGTAGGCCATCCCGATAGGGTTTGACCTCTCCTCCCCTCAGTAACAAGGAGAGACGAGGGAAAACCTATTTCCGTTTCGGCCAGACTAACCAGACAAACCCCAATAGGAGTCCGCCGTGTAGCAGCCCTAGCGCGTAAACTTGCAGGCAGTTCATTTTGATTCCTCATTATTCTGCGTCGCGTATTTGACCCCCAAGTCAAACATAGTGTTATATGTTACGCTCAGGTGAGTAATCATCTCCGCAATCTCATTAGGCGGGTAGGTTTCGAATGGCTCCCACGCTTCAATATCATATGGAATATCTGATCCGCATTCGTCAAGTGCCTCCACAATCTGTTCCCCTGTGGTGTACTTCTCTTCATCCCAACTTGAAAGGTAGTGCCCACAAGCTTCTTTTAGAATATCTGGTTTATTCATTTGGTTTTTGTCTCCTTCTTAATTGTCGATGATGCCAATGTATAAGTTGCCATCACGATATTTAATAAGTCCGAATTGGAATATCCCAATTCATCGTTTTCTGGCATGGTTAACCTTTTGATTGCTTTTAATATATCTAACAATTTTTTTTCTTTTCTGCTTTTCATTTATGCAACCTCCAGATTGTCAGCAATCGCTTGATTGCCTGCTTCAATTAGTGCCTCTCGCAATCCCCAACGGATTGACTCGAATTGCTTTTTAGCCTGTTTTTCGGTTAGTGTTACGCCTTGCTCTTCCGCCTGCGCCTGCACGTCCTCCCAAGAGAACCTTATTGTGGTTTGATATATAGTATCTTTCATTTTGTGTTTTCCTTTTCTTTTTGTTCATTGTAATTCTCAAGTGCTTTCCTAATCAGTTCCCATCTTTTTTTGCCCCAAGGGGTAAGAATCATGATTTCATTTTCTTTCTTCATTTTGTGCCTTCCTTTTCTTTTCTTATTATCGCGCTCCATTCCATTCCCTCCCGCTGCGCCCAACGTAGGGCGCGAGCGTAGGAAGTGAACCGCGCGAAGAATTGACCAACTGAATTGTAAACGGCGTAAGATGTCATTTTGCCTTCTCCTCGCTTGGCTGGAAGGCGGGCTTGTTTCTCGCTATAATTGTAGCAAGTATGTTTTCCCGATTTTCCGTTTCTTGCCAGTATGCGTGCTTCCGTAGTTGGTCATTATCCAATCGCTTCCAATCCTTCTTTCCATCTTTAGATTGCTCAATGACGATTGCGTCACCATCAAACGAAACTTTATACGTTCCGTTGTCATAGTTTTCGCAATCCAGGTGCTTTAGGATTCCAACTCCAACGCAGAGAGTTCCACCGAAGAAGTTACCGATGATCTGCGCGAGCCTTGCGGTTGCATAGGTTTCATCGTGAAGACGAACGCCAAAATGCTTTGCAGCCTCAGCAAACGCTAAGACTGATTCCGCACCGCCGTTCCAGTGGAGATATATTCCTACTGAGTTTTGGGTTGGTTTTTTTGCCAATGTGATTACTGCTCTGTTTCCCATATTGTGTTTCCTTTCTTTGTTAGTTTTTACCAAAATACCAAATCGCCATAAAGACAACGCAGGGTGAGAGGAGGATAGATACCAGAATGAACTCAGTCATTTTGCATTCTCCCCATCACTCCTTCTGCCAATAGCTTATTTTCACCAGCTCCATGCCAAGGCACTAATTCAACCCGATACGATGTTGAATTGGTTTTCTTGTCGTGTTGCAACTCAACTCTAACTGCGCCATTCCAGCAGGCCGAGTGAGTCACTAACTCACGATGCCCGCAGCGTGTCGCCATTCCTTTAACTCCTTTGATTGTTCCATATAGTGCGCTCATTTTATTTTGTGTCTCCTTATTTTTCTTTTATGTCTTGGGAGTTCCTATCGGATTCTCCATCGACGATTGACAACTTATGCTATCCGCTTGGATTAGTCAATAGTTTTTATTTAGGTCAAAGTGTGGTAGAAGTAAAACTTATGGATGAAGCAGCGGACTCCACCGCACCAAGCAAGGGAGGAAGACACTCGACACTCACTCCCGAAATCCAAGAGAAGCTCTTGGCCTATGTTCGCAAAGGATTAACTTACGAGAGAGCTGGAGAGGCTCTCGGCATTTCGCCCGCCACTATTCAGAATTGGCAAGCAAGGAACAAGCAGTTCAACAATGCTCTAAAAAAAGCAAGGCGTGACCTAGAGGCTTCTCTGCTCGACTCAATCAATCTTGCGGGCGAGAAAAGTTGGCAAGCGAGAGCATGGATGGCAGAACGAATCTTTCAATATGCCCAACCCTCTGCCCGTCTGAATGTTACACAAGATGTCACCCACGGCATCAGCGGGAATCTTGCCCAACTTCTGGCGGGGATTGCGGGCAGAAAGAAGATGCAAGTCATTGACGCTAAATCAGTTGAGGTAAAACCAACTCTACCAATTCGAGACAATAGCTATTGTGCGACAGATACCACGCAAACCATTGCTACTACAACTCTAAAAGTTTTGGGAAAGACTAGACATAAGCGCATTAGAACACGCAAGCCAAGGGCGGAGAGCTTGGCCAAGTACACCACCACGCCCCCAGCCACTCCCTCTGCCGCCATTTAATACACATATACCCCCCCAAATTATTGTGGCTCAAAACAAAAAGAGGTCTTAAACATTGCCCATGCCAAAGCCTCCAAAACGCAGTCAAGAAGAGATACTGGAAGACCTTGCTAAACCAGCCGCTTTCGCATCTAACGTCCTTGGAATCAATCTGTACGACTGGCAACGCAAGGTACTGCGTGATTTAGAACCTAAAGACTGTCGCGTAGCCTTGCGTGCAGCCAACGGCTCTGGCAAGACCAGCACCGTCATTTCGGCTATTTTGATATGGCACGCGCTCGTTTACCAGCGTTCCATCGCCGTAACCACAGCAGGCGTTTTCCGTCAAGTCGAAAGCCAGCTTTGGCCTAGCCTGCGCAATCACATTGCCAAACTTGGTGGTGCCTGGGAGGTCACATCTGGCGAGATCCGCTACCTTCACCCCAACGGCAACACATCACGCATTATAGGCTACTCAGCGACCGACCCTGGGCGTGCTGAAGGTTGGCACGCAGAGGACCACGAATACCATCCGTTGCTGATGGTGGTTGACGAAGCCAAGACCGTAGCCGACCCGCTGTTTGAGGCTATCAGCCGATGTCAACCAACCCGCTTGCTAATTGCATCTAGCCCAGGCGGGACTAGCGGAGCTTTCTATCGGGCGTTCACCAAGGAAGCCAATATGTGGAGCAAGCACGCCGTCACAGCCTTTGACTGCCCGCACATAACCAGAGCGCAAATTGACGAAGTAACCCAGCGGTACGGAGAGAAGCATCCGCTGACCCGATCTATGATCTACGGAGAGTTTGTTGACATAGGGCTGGAAAGCCTAGTTATCAATCTGACCCAACTACAGAACTGCCACAACACACCACCTCAATTTAGGCCAGGTGTACGCATAGCAGGAGTTGACTTTGCGGCAGGTGGCGATCAAAACGTAATCTGCATAAGTGACGGCAACAAGATTCTACCTATGATTGCATGGCGTGAGAAAGATACGATGGCAGCCGTAGGTAGGTTTATAGTCGAGTTTAAGAAGGCTGGGCTGGAAGCTAACAACATCTACGCTGACGCAAGCGGGATGGGGATGGTTATGTGCGATGCCTTGTCTGAGTCTGGCTGGGTAGTCAATCGCGTGAACTTTGGGGCTACGGCGTATGACAACAATGCCTATACCAACAGATCGGCTGAGATGTGGTACAACATGGCAAAGAAGATTGAGGATGCCGAGATCATACTGCCAGAGGATGAGGACTTGACGGCGCAACTGACTTGCAGGCGCACAATCACCAACAGCAAGGGCAAGCTGGGCGTGGAGTCCAAGGACTCAATGCGCGCCAGAGGCATAGCCTCACCCGATAGGGCTGACGCGCTGGCTTTGTGCCTTAGTAGCTCAAATAGCGGTCTTGACTTGACATTTCAGATAGAGCGTCCAACTTGGAAGTCACTTCAAGAAATGATGGTGGCACACGACCCCGTCATGGCTGGATTTGACCCAGGAGGATAAACACTATGAATATTTGGAATTGGATTACTTCAAATTGGACTGAAATTGTTGCCGCCGTTGGTGGCATCGTATTGGCTGCTCGCATTGTTGTTAAACTCACCCCGACCCCAGCGGACGATACGTTCTTGGAAAAGATCGTAAACTTCCTAAAGACAGTCGGACTTAATATTAAATAATCTTTTGTGCTGCGTGCAATCCTTGAGATCATCGCAGCCGTGTTTCGCATCATTCCAGGCTGGAAGGAAAAGCGAACACAAAACCTTGAAAACGATTGGCGCAAGAACCGCAATGCTATTGACAGCGATCTGCGCAGTGAGTCTTGGTGGTTGCGCAACAATGACACCAGTAACACACACAACAGGGATAGTTGAAGAGCTGATGAAAGATCAAAACTACAATGAAATTCGAAGAGGCACACCTGGCACACGCGAATGGGCTAGGAAAGCTTTGAATGCAGTCAACGATCTTTCTTACGAACTTCAAACCGAGAGGAACAAATAATATGGCATCAAATGAAATTAACCCGATGGATTCACAATTTTCGTTTTTGTACGGGAACATGAGCGAAGGCAAATCAAATGCACAGGGCGGAGCGGAATTGCTGACAGTAATCGTCACCGCTCAACAGCAGTACAGGATTTTCCATTGGCAGACCAAATCATACAGCCAGCACAAGGCGTTTATGAAAATTTATGATTCACTCAATGACAACATTGATGAATTGATTGAAACCTTCATGGGTCGTTATGGCCGAATTATTCCTAGCAATGGATTTAACTATAAGGTTCAGAATTACATGAGCCTTGAATCCTCCGTTGCATTTACAAACAACTTGATCAAATTCCTGTCCGAAAGGTTTAATGAAATTGTCGGGGATAAGTCAACTGATCTTCTCAACATTCGCGATGCAATCTTGGGCGATCTAAACCAACTCAAATATCTCCTCACCCTGGCTTAATCAATGTCCGCTATTTCAAATAGAGACGAGCGCAGGGATAAGTATTACACGCGCATCATCAATGCGCTTAACCAGCGTGAGACTTGGGAGAATCGCCAGAGGTTGTTCTACCAAGCTCGCTACTTTGGTGTGCGCCGTAAGGTCAAGCCTTGGCCCACAGCAGCCGACCTGCACGTTCAGTTGATCGACACGGCGATTGAAAAACTAAAGCCTTCATTTGTAAACAGCGCAATTGGCAACGATATTCTTTCTAGTTTCGTACCAATGCGCCAGCAGCTAACCCCGCTGACCGTATCAGCCGAGCGTTGGTTTGATTACAATATGCGGGAGCGTACAAACTTTCAGAAAGAGATTGTTTCAGTAATTGACCACATCCTTCTTTACGGACGAGGAGTTGCCAAGATTGTTTGGAATGAGGACAAGAAGCGCATTGACTTTGAGGCGATTGATCCCTTCCATATTATTGTTCCAGCCCACACAAAGGAGTTTAAGGATGCCGATTTCATTGTTCACATCGTCTCAACAAGTGTCGATTCCTATAAGGCAAATCCCTTGTACAAACAGGATGAGGACTTTATCAAAACAATTTCAGGTAAACCCTCGAAATCAGTGGGCTTACGAAGTGAGATTCAAGACGAGATTTACAGGCGTGAAGGAATTACTCAGGAAGCTGAGAACGACCGTATTATACTTTGGGAGATGTACACTCCGTCCGAGGATGGATGGAAAGTCGAAACTTATAGCCCGCTGGTTGTAACCGAAGATGTCCGCAAACCCTTCACATTACCCTATCGTCATGGCGAACCACCTTTCGTAGATTTCCCCTATGAGGTCACAGGGGGCGGTTGGTACAGTCCGAGAGGCGTAGCAGAGATACTTCTCCCGAATGAGAACCTGCTAAATAAGCTCAAGAACTCCCTCTCCGATTACGTTGAACTGGCCAACCGACCCGTTTTTGAAGCACAGAATCCGATCTCGCTAAACACATCAAACTTGAAGATGCAGCCTGGGCAGATTCTGCCACAAGGCTTAAAGCCAGTTCAGTTTAGCCAACCTCCATTCGACTTCCAGAAACTGATGCTCGAAGAGCGTCTGCTCTCCGAACAGCGGATGGGCAATCCAGACTTTGGTGCAGGCTCGCAGTTCCAAGTGTCGGATCGCAAGACTGCCACCGAAATCCAGGCGTTGCAGTCGCAGGCAGCAGCGTCTGGTGATTTGCGCAATCGTATGTTCCGAATGGGTCTAGCTCATCTCTTCAAACAATGCTGGTCGCTTTACACGCAGTACAACAAGAAAGACTTGATGTATCGGTACGCCGAAGAGACTGGCTCGATGCCATCCGAAGGCATCCATGACGAATATTCAATTGAACCCAAGGGTGGACTTGACTTTATTAACCGCCAGTTTGCTTTACAGAAGTCAGTATCGCGGATGCAAATGTTCCAAAATAATCCTTTTGTGAATCAGGGCGAATTGGTAAAGTCGGTGCTTGAACAAGACGATCCCTCGCTGGTCCGCAGACTCTTCCAAGATCCGAACGCAGCCTCTGGCGATCAAGCTGAAGATCAAGCGACTGAAATTGCGACCATGCTTGCAACTGGATTTCCAGTCGCAATCAAGCCTAGCGATGATCACAAAGCGCATATATCCGTTCTCTTCGCGTTTAACCAAGCGGCTCAACAGCGACAACAGCAGGTCGATCAGAGCGCAATGCAAGTTCTGATGGCTCACTTGCAACAACACTTGCAGGCGTTAGAGCAAGTTGATCCAAACACATCCCGCGCTATCCAGAAACAGCTTCGTGATGCAGGTAAGGCTCAAGTGCAACAGCAGGGGCAACAACTGCCACCTGAAGCGATGCAAGGCCAAGCACCAGCACCGATGGCGGGTTGAAAGTACCAGTAATGCGTGATGCCTTCCAGCAGGAAGGACTAGCAAAGCTGTGTGAGTGGGCGAATGAGCAGGGTGCGACTAACAGGGCGGTTGAAATTGGGTCTTACAGTGGCGAGGGAACGGTAGTTATCGCAAAGCATTTCAAGGAGGTTATGGCGGTTGATCCTTGGCTAAATGGATACGATATTAACGATAGGGCAAGTCAGCAATGCCCAATGAAGTTTGTCTTTGACGCATTCCAAGAGCGCACAACTCCGCTTGGTAATGTTCTATACAGCAGGGGTAAAAGCCTAGACGCGCTCCAGTTGTTCAAGGATGGCGAGCTAGACTTTATCTACATAGACGGAGATCATCGCTACGAAGGCGTGCTTGCAGACCTAAAGGGCTGGCGCAAGAAGCTTAAAGAAGGCGGGATTCTGGCTGGTCACGACTGGAGTTGGCAATCAATCAAGAAAGCTTTGCTGGAGGAAATAGGACAAAAGGACTACACGATATTCCAGGGCGATTCTTGGGCAATAAAGCTATGAGAAAACTAAAAGCAGCATTGGCGTTCATAAGAGATCAAGAATGGGTCAACGAACCGAAATGGGAGGATGAGGACGAGAAGGCGTGGACAGGATTCTTGTCAACCCCAACTGGCAAGCGTCTTAGTTTGATTTTGCTTAACCTAACCCTGCGTCAAAACGGCTCTGCCGTGATGAAGAAATCAGAGGCACTTGCAGACGCTTGTGGTTATGCTAAAGGTTTCCGTGGTTGTGTAGCGACTTTAGAATCGCTCGCATCCCAAAAACTCAACTCCGCCATTCCAGGCTATGGGGATGGATCGGATGAAACAATAGCCGACTAACCTTTAGGTAGAATGACTCCCTACCGACAAGTGTAAGAAAGGGTCAAAATGGCGGATTCAAACAACCTAACTGAAGCGGATGTATTGGCGATGGCGCAAGCGGCTGACGAAGGACGGAATTTTAATCCTACTCCCAAGGAAGACGAAAAAGCCAAAGTAGAAACAGAAGCTACAGAAAAGGCCAGCGGAGATAACGAGCAGACACCCGCGCCTGCTGAAAAAGCCCAAAAACAAACAGAAGCCTCGGATGAGGTTTCGTCTACCAAGGAGAAATCCAAGGAAGATAAAAGTTCTTTAACAACGCAATCTTCAGAAGACAAGTCGGAGTCGGCTTCCGAAAAGAAGCCTACCCGTTACGAGAAGGCTAAGTCGCGACTTGAGAAAGAGTGGGAAGATGTCCGAGCAGAGAAAGCCAGAATCAAAGCAGAGCGTGAGCAGATCGAGGCTGAAAGGGCAAGGAAGACTTCAGAAACTCATCAAGGCGAGACAAAGTCGGGAAGTCGCAAGTTTAGCGCGGAAGATTACAGGGAAGCAGCAAAGAGCTACCGTGATGAAGGCCGTGACGATCTTGCAAAACTTGCCGAACAAAAGGCTGGTGACATCGAAGTTGAGGATAGAAAAGAGATTGAGCAGAAAACCCAAACAGAATTAAAGTCTGCTTGGGATAAAAATTTGCTTGATGAAGTCGAAGCAAATCCTGAACTTAAAGATTCAAACAGCACATTGTATAAAGCCGTATCGGAAATGTTGCAAAACCACGCAATCCTGCGTAATTACCCAGCGGGTATTAAGGATGCGGTAGGAATTGCCAAGGTAAAGCTCAAAGCGGAGTCCGCCTCCGATTTGTCGAAAAAGGTTGCAGAGTATGAGAAAGAACTTTCTCAACTCAGAAAAGCGACTACTCCAGCGTCTGGACAACCCAAAGGTCCTGCCAAGACTAAAGCTTTTCACGAACTGACTCTTGATGAGCAAGAACGTGAATTGATGAAAATGGCAAGCGAAGTTGACAGAGGTTGAGTAGTCATAACAAACAAGGATACTTAATTATATGGTAACTACTGGCTCAGTCAGCGCGCAGTTCCAGGCATACTTCTCAAAAGCATTGCTCGAACGCGCAATCCCATTGCTCCAGATGGAGCAATTTGCAATGAAAACCCCCTACCCGACCAAAACGGGTGGAAACAAAACGATTCGCTTCTTCCGCTTCGGCGATCCCAGCATCACTGCGATCTCCGCTTTGTCGGAAGGAACAACCCCCTCTACTGGCGACGAGCGTGATCTCACGTTGTCCTCAGTTGAAGCCACGCTTGTCCAATACGGAAGCAAGATCATCCTCACCGATGTCGTTCTTGCAACCGAATTGTTCTCGCACTTGGCACAGGCCACCAAACAACTCGGCGAAGATGCCGCCCTCCACGCTGACACCCTCTGTCACCGCGCGTTGGTGCAGGATTCATCGACCAGCACTGGTACTGGCGTAGCCACCAAGTCGTACAACCGTTATGCTCAAAGCAGCACCAACGGCACGACCTGGGCCGCCGCGTCAGTTGCTAACAGCGCATTGACATCCACCGACTTGCTCGATGGTGCTACTGCGTTGTTCATCAACCGCGCTCCTAAGATCAAGGACGGCTACGCGCTTGTTGCGCATCCTGCCGTTATCCGTGATCTACAGCAGGACGATGATTGGTTGAAGGTTTCGAGCTATTCGAATCCCGATGCCATCTTCAAAGGTGAAATCGGCAAGTTGTTTGGCGTATCGGTCATCTCTTCGACCAACGTACAGACCTTTAATACCTCCTCCTCTGGCATCGCTGAGAACAGCGTTGGAACAACTGGTGTTAACACTGGTTATGCCAACGTCCTCCTCGGTGGTGGTGCGTTCGGAGTTCCTAGCTTGTCCTCATTGGCAGCCTCTGGCTCGCCCTTCGCTCCGAAGGTGTCGATCCTTGATGCTCCCGATAAGAGCGATCCTTACAACCAGCGCATCGTAGCGTCCTTCAAGACGTTCTACGCGGCCAAGCAACTCGATCCTCGGTTCTTCCGAGTCATCGTTGCGAAGTCCAACTACAGCTAATAATTAAATGGGAACCCTAGTTATCGCTATGGGTCCTCGGAAAGCTGGGGAGGATAAAACCTCCCCAGCCTCTTCCTCATCTGAAAAACCTATGAATAAAATGATGAAGTCTGGAATGGTGATGCTTCCTGTTTCCAAGTTCGAGATGAACGATGGCAGCGAGAATGTTTCGCCAGAAGTAGGTGATTCTGTTGAACTCTCTGGAACTATTGACATGATCGAGAATGGCGTTGCCCACGTTAATGTGGAACACGCCATGAGCGAGAGTGGATCCAAGGACAAGTCGGAAGACATGGCCGAAGGTGAAAACTCAATGTCCGAAGAGGAAAAGATGATGAAGATGGCCGAGGAGTCGGATAAGGAAAACTATAGCTAATGCCTGTTTACGAGTACGAGGACACCAGAAATGGAAAAGTTGTCGAACTCGAAAAGACAGTAGCCGAAAGGGATTCAGTCCCTCGTTACCTTAAAAGATTCACAGTACCTAGAAAATTGACCCTAGTGGGGGTTGGCGAACCCCTCGACAACCCGCTGGGAGTCAATCAAACAAATCTATTGAAGGGGTACTACCGCCAAGAACAAAAGCTTGGCAGTAGATTCAAAAGTGAGCATACGCCAGATAGCATCAAACGTGCTGCTCTAAGGAGAAAAAAATATGGCGACTGAATTTGTAAGAAGCACTCGTAAAGCTAAGAACAAAGCTCTGCGCTTTGATGCTCAAGGCTTCACAAATGTGTTTGAAGTCACGGCAAGCTCCAGCGGTGGAACGGTTAATACTGTTGCCACAGCTCCTGCTTCCTTGAACGTAACGCTTAACGGCACTTCCTATCGGATTGCCCTTCACACCTAATGTCACGCGCATTAGATAAATTCCAAGCTCAATACGGATTTTCCGTAGGGACGCAAGGAACAGCTACTGGTGGCTACTGGGCGATCCAAATGCTTTCCGATACCACATTTAGCGCGATTAGCGGTAAATATGATGGTACTCTGACAGGCGTTACGATTGGCTCTGGCAACATCATCTATGGCGAGTTTGACAGCTACACGGCTGGAACTGGCAGGGTGATCGGCTACATAGCTGGTTAATGATTAAGCAACCACACCGCCAAAGGTTCAAGTCCTTGGCGGGTGATTGCATTTTAATTATATGCCAAGATTATCTTTAGGCTTGGGTGTGCAATCTGTTAGCAGAATTAAAGCTGGAACAGCACCAGCACCAATTGGTTTGCCAGCACAAATTATAGTTTCTGGGGCTGGGATTGCGAATGGAACATACACAAAAACAACTTTAGCTGGAGTTTATACACCAGCATCAATAGGTGGAACATATAACTATTTATTAGCCGCAGGCATTTTCTATATTACATCACCTGGTAATACAAACTTCAATGGAGATTATGCTGGGAATGATTGGGTTTTAGCCACTGGAAGCGATTCGGCTACAATTTATTCAGAAAACACAAGCACAGATGCAAATAATGTTCCTACAACTGGATGGGCACCATCCATAATTGTCAACCCAGCGTAATCACTTTATGCCAAGACTATCTTTAGGACTTGGAGTGCAAAACAAAAGTAAGATTAAAATCGGAGGAATTGCCCAATTTTCGCCATCCGACTTGTCTTGTTTATCATTATGGCTGAAAGCTGATTATGGAGTTACTTTATCAGGTTGAGGCGTATCTAAACACGAAATATGCGATTTATTAGCCGAATCTTAATTTGCGTTTTTTTATCCTCCTGCTCACCACGCAAGGTTGACAGCAACCCGCTTCCTGTATATTCGGATATGGGGGCAGCATCTGACCTAGGGGCAACTAAGCCATGAGTGAAGAGCAAGTATGGAATATGGAGGTTAGGCTCGCAAGGATGGAAGAGCGTCAAGTTCAGCTTTACGCTATGGTCGAAAGGTCACTTGCTTTCCACGGGGATGTTGCTAATAGATTAGGTGCGCTGGAGCATCTTCGGACGAAGGTTCTGGCTGTAGCTGGAGTCGTTGGGCTGGCCTGCTCAATGGCGTGGGATGTCCTAAAAAACCGATTTAATTGATAGGGAGATAATACAATGGCTTCATTTACCGCAGGAACAACCTTTGTTGACGGAGTAGCTAATGACGTAACGGCTGCCAAGCTAGGTGCGCTAGTTACCAATGCAACCCCAACCTCTGGGCTTATCCAGGATCGCACTGCTGAGACAGTTGTAGCTACAAACGATACCTTTCTAATTGGCGATGCTTCTGATTCGAATACGCTCAAGCGCATGACAGTAGCCAACGTAATGAAGGCCGAGCTTACTGGAACGATCAATACAACGGCAGGGACGATTACTACGCTCAATAGCACTACTGGAACGATTACTGGATTGAATACGACTACTGGAACGATTGCAAATCTTAATTCCACTACTGGCACTGTAGCTACGCTGAATAGTACTACTGGAACGATTACTGGATTGAATACGACTACTGGAACGATTGCAAACCTTTCCGCCACTACATCCACATTCCTTGGAGCAATTACTGGATCTACTAATGTAATCAACATTGGCAGTGGACAGATTTATAAGGATGCCAGCGGCAATGTTTCTATTGGGACTACGAGTGCCACATCAAAGCTTCATATATATGGGACAGGATCTACCGCATCTAATCCACCAACATCAGGAACACTAGGAGCAACACTAACCATTCAAGATTTTGGGTCGACTTATGGTAACGGCGGAATGCTTATGTTTGGAGCATTCCAAGGTACCCATGCTGCAATAAAAAGCTATTTAACAAATGGTGTATCCAACACTACTGGCGATTTATTATTTTGCACAAGAACAAATGCAACAAACACAACTCTCACGGAAGCAATGCGGGTTACTGGGGATGGTAATGTTGGGATTGGTTCCACATCTCCAGATGCAAAGCTTGAAATTGAAGGTGTAGGATCTACCGCATCAAACCCATCAACAACGAGCAGCATTGATGCAACTATTGGAATTAGGTCTGGAATTGGGAGTGGCAATGGCGGAATGCTTATGTTTGGAGCCACCCAAGGATATTTTTCAGCAATAAAAGGTTTTTTAACCAATGGCGGATCTAACACTACTGGCGATCTATTATTTTGCACAAGAACAAATGCAACAAACACAACTCTCACGGAAGCAATGCGGGTTACTGGGGATGGTAATGTTGGGATTGGGGCAACCGCACCAGTAAACAAGTTAGAAGTCGTTGGTTCCTTCGGTCGCGGTGCGCCAGTAACAAAGACTGCTGACTTTACTTTGGCCTCAACTGAAAATTGGATTATTGTAAATAAGGCCACAACAAGTTGTACGGCCACGCTTCCTGCTGCCTCGTCATGGACGGGCAGGGAGTTTACAATAAAAACACTTCAAGCTCTTACAGTTGTTTCAGCGTCAGCAAATGTTGTTCCAATAAACGGAACAACGGCTGGAACTGCAATTCTTCCAGCAGCCTCTGGATCATGGGCTACACTTGTTTCTAATGGAACAAACTGGGTAATAATGGCATCATAATATGGAATACAATCTAAACATCAAGCAACTCCTAGCAGCAAAAGAATTGGACAACAAGCAAGACTTTGTTGTTGAGGTTGATTGGGAGTACACCGCAACCGAAGGTAGCGCAACGTGCGCTCGTTATGGAACATCTTCATTCTACCAACCAAACAGTTCATTTATTCCATTCAATCAACTGACTGAAGATGTTGTGAAGTCTTGGGTTACTTCCTCAGTTGACATTGCTGGACTTGAAGCAAGCCTTTCCGAGCAAATCAACGACATTCTAAACCCTAAAGTCTCAGTTGTTCCTTTCCCTTGGAATAACTAAATGACCCTAACCGAGATCGCTCAGTACGCAGGCGAGAAGGTTGGCAAGACCGACTCGGACACGCTTACCTTTCTACAAAAGGCCGCAAGCTTGGCCTACAGGCGTGTATGGGACTTTGCCCCTTGGCGCGAGACTGTAACCAGCTCCACCTATTCAGTTGGCACAAACCGTACAATTACGCTTGGCACGAATGTAGAAACCCCTCTTTCTGTGGCTTATAATGATGCAGAGGTTGATCCTGTTGATTTGGCCACCATTATCAGCCAAGACCCAGGCTTGCTATCCGATGAGCGCACTGGCGATCCAGATACCTACCATTTCACAGGTCGCAACAGCAGTGGCGTTGCAGAACTTGACCTGTACCCAAGGCTTGCAACATCTGGAACAATTCCATTGCGAGTTATTGAAAAGTTAAAGTGTATCACTCGCTCCAACTATATCGTTGACTTCCCCCCGTCAAATGACGCTCTTGGTGACGAACTTCGCCTTCCCCACGTTCATCACTTGGTTCTTGCCTTAACTCACGCAGACGCACTTGAGCGTGAGCGTCAATATACAAAGGCGCAGGTAATTACGCAGGGCGCGAACTCCGATCTTGCAGCCATGGCTAACTATGAGTTGAGCCAAGTTGGAGGCGTAAAACAGATCACGCCGCAAAGCTTGGGTGAATTAACAATAGAAGAAATGTTCTCGGCTTAAAAGTAAGGCTTTATGCCTCTCTACATAGACACAACAGACGATGTATTGGCTATAGCTGGATCGCCCAGCTTTGAGGGTGGGCAGGCTTCTGGAATCTCGCCAAGTTCAATTGGCAATAATCAAGCCAGCGATATTTACAATATGACGATCAGTCCGTCTGGAAACCTACAGACCAGGCAGGGAATTGAGACGGTATCAACAAATGTATCAAGTGGTTCAGCAATTCAAGGAATGCATTACTTTGATACGGCAAATTTTGAAAGAATTATTGTAGCCTGCAATGGAAGGCTCTCTCAAACAACAAGCGCAACAAGCTTTGCCACAACTGCTGGTACTGTGACAAGTGGTGCAGTGCGGGTTAATTTCTCTCAGTTCAATAACAGGCTTTATTATACGGATGGAGCAAGCAATTTATTCTTTACTGATGGAACAAATTATTACAGGCAAGGCACAACACTAGGATCAGTATCAGTTACAAATCCAGGCACTGGGTACACATCAGCACCAGCAGTAACAGTTTCTGCTCCACAAATGGCTTATGGCACAACGGCATCAGCAGTTGCATCTTATGCTGCATCACAAGGAGGAATCGTTACTGGAGTAACAGTTACCAATAGTGGTTCTGGATATACATCTGCACCAACCATAACTATAGCACCACCATCATCTGGAACGGCAGCCACAGCAAATGGAGTCCTGTCAACTTCTTCAGCCCCATCTGGTCTTCGCCTAATTCGCCAGTTTACTAATCGCTTGTTTGCTATTGGAACTGGAGATAATCGAAACACGCTTTACGCATCTGATCTCTTGGATGCGGAGGTATGGAAATCAACCAACAGCATTATTGTTGGTGGTGATGATGGTGAAGATATTATTGCAATTCAACCCTTCTTTGATTATGAGCTTATAGTTTTTAAACCAAACAAGATTTACTTGGTTAATGTAGATCCAACCGCAACTACAGCATCTGGATGGACAGTAAGACTCATTAACGATAAGGTTGGGTGCCAAGCATCCGCATCTGCTATTTTTACAAATAAAGATGTATTCTTCTTGTCAAACGATGGCATCAGAAGCGTTGTAAGGTCTGCGGCTGATGATTTCTACGCAGTCGGACCAACCCTTACCGAGCCAGTAAAAAACATTATTGCAAGAATTAACCGAAGCTACATAGGCGATGCCAACGCAGCGTTCCATAACAATAGATACTATCTATCTCTTCCGCTTGATAATTCAACAACCTGCAATTATGTGCTTGTCTACAACACGCTGTTTGGTTCATTTGAAGGCTTGTGGTCAATAGCTGCAAGCGCGATGACAAAGACAAACTTTTCTGGTGGTTACTCAACAAACTGCTTGAAACTTGCGATTGGTAGCCCGACAGGTCAAGTTGGACATCTTTACGATTACCTTGACCCAGACCTACAGGGCGATGGAAATACCGAGTTTAAGGATTATGGGACATCCTATACGTCATACGTTGTGACCAAGGCGTATGACTTTGATGACAAGATTTCAAAGAAGTATGGTTCGCATTATGAGATGGAGTTTTATTACTCTACGGCTACTGGATGTACGATTGGCATGAAGAGGGAGACAGACTCCCAATATGTTACAATTGGCACAAATGTTGATACATCTACGCCAGGAGGCTTAACTTTGCCGTTCACGCTTCCAGCCACACTTTCGGCTCAGACCTATAACTTTAGAGCTGATAGTCTTAGGTCTTATCAGAAGTGGCGCAATATGAAGTTTAAGATGGAAGCTCCAGGTAGGAAGCTTTCCGTTAAGCAAATTATGCTTGCAGCCAACCCCGACACCATTGAGGTGCAAAAGATTATATGATGGCTGTTGAGTATATTGAGCAAAGCGGTGTTCCAGAGTCCATGTGGCCTAACCTAGCCGAGTGGTTTGGCTGGTTTGAGAAGCAAGGGATGGTTGGCATTGTGGAGGACAAGGATGGGATTGCTGGAGTAGCTTTGGCTAGATGCATAAAGGATGGGCAAAAGCCTGACCATTATGTGCATAGCGAGGATGGCGAGAATGTGTTTGTTGATTTGACTATCTCCTCAAAAGGTGCTAAATCCTTAAGGTGCTTGCTGTTGCTCCTTTGGGAGCGTTTTGGTCCCCGCAAGCGGATCACCTTTAATCGTTCTGGCAAACCAAGGAGTTACGACTATATGACATTTATGCGAAAGGCTAGGGTTTAACACCGTGGGTGGATCACCTTCTATTCCTTCACCGCCTCCACCGCCCGATCCGTCAGCGGTAGCGCAGGCCAATGCAGAGGCGTATAAAAAGAATATTGATACTTATATTGAGAAGTCTCCAGAGCTTGCTGCTCTTGAAAATAAGCTTCGCATTCAGTATATGCCCCAGCAACGCTCACTAGAACGTCAATTGGCGGCTTTAGACCAGCAATCGGCAACCTTAGCTGCCCTACAGAATGAACGGCAATTTGGCTCACAGCGTACTACTGAATCCTTGCGAAGAGCCTACGAACAAAGCCCACAGGCATATGCCTTGAATCGTGGGCTAGGCACACAGATGACTCGCCAGTTTGAGCGTTTATACGGAACAAGCCCATACGGCTCGGTTGAGCCAGAAGTTGCATTTGCCCCTCGCGGCATGCCTACTGAAGACATTTACGGAACAATTGGAACCAATATTTCTGGACCCTCTTTAAGAGTTTAATTTATGGCTATTGATCCAAAATATAAAGCTCAATTTGACGAAAAAAATAATAAACTTTATGAAATTGATTCAAAAATAGATCAATTAAAAAATAAATTTGATGAAAAGTATTACTTAAAATCAAATCCAGATGTTGCAAGAGATGCGTATTACGGGAAAAATGCATTAGAACATTGGAATCGAAATGGACAATTTGAGGGAAGATTTGCAAATGAATATCAACAAAATATTGCAAAAAACATTCCAAATACAGAAGTAGATAAGCTTGAAGCCGAAAAAAC
>Ga0209189_1000396_pt1 | contig 36603 bp, 40 predicted proteins | sample C_130820_EF_Meta_FD_187308 | JGI IMG/M metagenome (GOLD analysis project Ga0209189, IMG submission 187308) | Freshwater microbial communities from Lake Croche, Canada to study carbon cycling - C_130820_EF_MetaG (SPAdes) (version 3) | ecosystem: Environmental > Aquatic > Freshwater > Lake...
TATTACTGGAAGACCCGCAGCTGTGTTTACTGAGAATAGAGATCCGGATAACGAATCGTCTACTTCGAATAGTCTTCCTGAAGTTCCGTCTACGCTAAATACATTAGAGCCGCTTCCTTGAATCGATAACGCCGTAGCTGATGCTGAAACGGTTAAAGATCCAGATATGATTACGTTTTGTCTTAATGGATTTACAAAAGAAGCTGTTAATGCAAAGCTAGAACTAAATGCGTTAGTAGCTGAGCTTGCCGTGAGTGCGTAAGACGAACTGATTGCTGAGCTTGCAGTAAACGCATAACTAGCTGAAGTTGCTTGTGATGCTGTACCAAACAGTGAACCAGTAATGCCTGCAGAAACTGATAAAGATCCAGTCACTCCTAAACTACCAGTGATTTGAGCTGAACCTGTATAAGGGAATGATGATGCGTAGCCTAATAAATAAGAGGCCGTGAGTGCGTAAGAAGAAGAAATGGATTGGCTCGAGGTTCCTTGCAAAGATCCAGTAAAGGATCCGGTAAACGAACCTGATAAGGGAAAGTGTAGTTGTTTATTATAAAATTGCGCCATTCTTAATTAAATTTACCGACTCCTACTACAGTGTCTGTTGTGTCTAAACTATAACCTAATTGTGATGCATCTATTATCAAAGTAGATGAAGATACGTTATCAGTGAAGCTTACTATTGCTGCAGGCTCTACGTATTGTCCATTTACAAAGAACGTAAAGTTCGATGCGTTATTAGCTGGAACTGCCGTAGGCGCAGTAGCCCAACCTTTATTGAAGCTAACAGTAGTAGAAGAAACGTAAGTTCCCAATACTTCTTTTTGATTGGCCAAATAAGTTATAATTGCTGGATCTGTGCCTCCATAATTATAGGTGTTGTTTATCACGTTTTGACCGTCTGATGCTATTATACCTGCAAGTGTAACTGTGCTTGGATTGGAAGTAGCCACAGTTATTTGCTCAGTAGAAGTAGCGGTTTCTAATGTAAATATAACATTGCTTACTCCATAATAGATATTAGAGTTTGCTAAATTTTTATTTATAGAATCAGGAATTAAATAGCCGTTCAAAGTTAAATTAAAACTGCTTTTTACAGCTCTATCGTCTCCAACTTCGTAAGTTAAACTATCTGTAAACGCTTCTATTTGACTATAAAATTGAAACCTATTTGGATCTCCCCAATAGGATCTAGAAGCAAAGTTAAGTGCTTCTATTAGTTTATCCATTTGTTCAACTGTGTAAGTCCATATCATGCATTCGTATTCTACAGTTACATAATCAGGAGTTATCGAAGCGATGTATTCTTTTTCAGGAGATCTACTATTTAATACGTTAAAGTTACTATAAAAATTTCTTTTGCTATAGGCCTTTTCAAAAAGTTGTAAGTTATGTACTAGGTTACCGTCCAATTTATTTCCCAGATTTCTGTTAGGAGTTGTGCTAGTTCTCTTAAACATAATCAATGGAGCGAATAACTTTCCCTCTTTATCTCTGTAATATCCATCTTTTTGCACCGTCTTCCAATTTTCTGGACTTCCGTAAAGTATTGGAACTGCGACTCTATTATTATTTTGAACAACGCTAAGTTGAAGAACATTATCGAAATAGTACATAACGGCCTCAACCAAATCTTTCATTCCAATATAAAAATCCTTATCAGTACTTGTCTTTACACTAATTTGTTTGGCACGATTCTTTTCTGGCTGTCCTAATTTTGTGGGTTCAGAAAATACGTTGTTCTTGTTACCTTCACTTTTATCGTAAGGAACAATCAGCTTATTCATGAACTCTCTTCTATTCTGTGGTCGTACTGTTTGATTCATTATAAACGTTGTTTAGCAATACCAAGCTTATCGTCGCTCGTATAATGCGTGTTTAATGATACTGAATAAGAAGTTCCAAAATTTTCCAATCCTGCAGAATAAGCGTAAGAATTGTCCTTTCCAAGTATGAATTGGTTTTCGTTAACGTTATCTACTTCGTAATACATTTCGTTGTACATTATTATGTCTCCAATTTCTGAAACTATATTTGCATCAATTAAATGATCTTTTAAAAACCTAAACGTAACGTCTCTTCGTACGTCTATAGTTTGAGCTTCGGAAACGGTAGCGAAATCTCCTCTCTCTATCAAGCAATTTATTAGCACTGGTCCGATGTAATTTCTATTCACTCCCTCTCCGTACACATTTATAGTGCTCTCTTCTAGCATATATTTGTAATAGCCAATTTGTTGAGATATCACGTTCTCTAACAGTTCTCTTGACATGCCTTTAAAGGTGCTTATATCTCTGCTCGATCCAAATAGTGCCATAGTTTATCCTATATATATCATCATTGGTACTTCAGTTAAAGTACTTGAGATGGATTGGTTTTCTGATTGTTTTCTTTCTAATTGTGATCTACGACTCATGTCTTCAAAATCTTGACGAAGTCTTTCTCTTAGAGACTGTTGTTGTGCTTGACCTTTTGAAATTAGATCAGCACCATTCAATGTAACTTCCGCGCCTGGAGCAGGAATTTGTGTATACTTACCTCTAATTAATCCCAACAACTCTGAGGCCAAAGCTAGAGTGTATTCGAAAATCCATTGTTTACCAGGCTGATTTATTTGACGATAAGTAATTGTGCCGTAAGGAACATTCGAAGGATTACTAACCAATCCAGTATTAGTTCCGTAAGGACTGTTTTTTGTAGGATCAGAGAAATCAGACTTCTTAGAATACTTGATCCACATAATCATATCGTTTGTTTCCGGTCTTGGTAATATGGTAAGTTTGTTATTAGTCACTTCGAAAGAGAAAAACGACCTTCTCACTTGATTCGACATTTCTATCTCTTGTATTCTTTGAATATCCCAATAAACCGGGAATAAAGTAAAGTTTAAACCTGGGGAATAGCTTGCCCAACCGAAATTTTCTGTAGCGCCTTGATAGTTGATAGATCCTCCAATATAAGGATCGTAATATTGATTTACAGCTGGATTTCCCTTATAAGAAACCTCTTGAATAACAATTCTATCGCTTCCACTAATGTATCCTTTATCTACAGCCCATTTTTGCATGTCATAAACCTGAACGCTTGCTGTTAAGTTTAATGATCCGCTATAATATTCTACAGTACCGCCTATTCCAATTTGAGCTCCGTAGTTATCAGCAATAGTAACTATCGAATTCAAAGAAGGGACTACTACAGTATTGTTAAATTGAGATTGAGTTGGAGCGCCTTCTAATCCCAAATAATTGTCTTTAATTTTTGATTGGTAAAGCTCTTCTGAGTACACTGACACAGCTTCCTCAAAACATGTGTATATGTTTACGTCCTGCAATTCCACATCCATGATAGGGTAGCCCAATTTTGTAGCGCAGTAATTGGCTACTTTTGGTCCGTCTGTCTGAAATTGAGCGTCTAAATCGTAGTAACCAAAGGGGGTGGAACCTGAGATTGGGATCGGTGTTCCGTCGTATATGCTTGGATTTGCCATTAAATGCTTTCAAATAAATATTTACTTAATGGTTAAAACCCGATTAAGCAAAAACTATTCGTGGGCCTTGTATATTTCTAGGATATTTTCTACTATTGGATCCCTATGATTGGTCTTTAAGGTTACCACTTCGAATCCTGGCACCTCTTTAAAGTTTGTACATATAAAATTGAAGCCGCTCATTTTTCTGTCTTTAAGATCGATTTGAGCTCCGTCTCCACAAATAATCATTTTGGTTCCAACGCATAGTCTACCCAACAAAAGCTCCATTTGTCTGTTGGTTATATTTTGAGCTTCGTCTACTACAACAAAACAGTTGCTCAAGTTTCGCCCTCTCATAAAAGCCAAAGGAATTACTTCTATTTTACCGTCCATTAATTCTTTGTCGATCTTTTCTTTGTTGTAAAGACGATACATGTTGTCGTATATCGCTGCAGTATAAGGAGCCAATTTGTCCTCTTTTGTACCAGGTAAAAAACCTATGTCCTCTCCTGAAGTAACTGCGGGTCTGGTTAAAATAATTCTTTCGATATCTTTTCTAAACAAAAGATCTAAAGCGATTTGAGCCGCTAACATGGACTTACCAGATCCGGCTTGTCCCTTTAGAACAGTTATTTTGTTATCTAGAATTATTGACTTGGCTTGCTTCTGCTCCTCGTTTAATGGAATTAAAAACTTAATTGGATTTTTAGGAGACTTTTTTGAGATCGAATTCGTATCAGTCATTCAAATACCTTTCTAGATAAATATGCATAAAAAAAGACCCAGCATAGCTGGGTCCTTTTATTATAATATAGATCTTACTGTAGATTAAACTACTGATAAATCTGCTACTACTACTAAACCATAAAACTCGGGTCTTATCATAGTCATTGCGTAACGAGTCATGATACCTTTTCTTGGAGTGAAGGTATTTGGATCGTACACTAATGGAGTCATGATCAATGGAACATATGGAGAGTATACAGCTCCGGCTTCTAAGAACTGAGTACCACGGAAACCTAACAAGATAACGTTTTCAGTCATGTAAGGATTCTTGTACACTTTATAGCGGCTGTTTAAAGCACCTACTTTTTGAACGCCGAAAGCATATTTCATTGTGTCTGCTGCACCGTCAGTATCAGCTGCAAATCCTGGGATTGATTCCAAGATTGTAGCTACTGCTGGAGAAACTACCATGAAATTAGCTCCACCGCGCATTGTTCTTTGGTGGATGATGTTAGAAACTTTTTGTAATTTGATACCAATTGTTTGGAACCAAGTCATTTGATTGTAATACAAACCAGCTGTGTTGTTAACAGGAGCAGCAGCACCAGCAGTTAAAGTATTACCAACTCTAGCTGACCAATATTCAACTGTTGGAGCGTTTTGGATTAACATATCTAATACTTCTAAGTCGATCTCTAAAGAGATGTACTCAGATAATAAACCTGTTAATTCAGCTTCAGCATCTAAAGAATGATAAGCGTTTAAATCTTGAGCAAATTCTGGAGTCCATTGTGCTTTCAATTTTCTTGTTTTAGCACTGATTGTTTGAGACTTCATTTGAACGTTGATCTCAGGGATAACGATTGAACTTGTACTTGCAGCGTTAGGAACAGAGAAACCTTGAGTAGCAGTTCTATCTTCAAAGTCACCTCTTACGTTAAAGTCTGTTGCTTTACCGTATTCAATGTTGAATGTAGAACCAACTGAACCAGTTGTTTGTAATTGAGAACCAGATACGATGAAAACGATGTTACCACCAACCACTTGAGTGAATTGTTGTAAAGTCTTGTCTGGAGATAAGAAAGCTGTAGCGATAGCGCTAGAACCAGTTGTCACAATGAAAGAACGAACCGCGTTGATATCATAGTTAGTTAAAGAAGAAGTAGCAAAAGTTACTTTTCTTAAAACGTTTGAAGCGGTAGGATCGTTAGTTGTGAAAAATATAGAACCAGAATAGTTTGCATCGTAATCAACGTCAGAAAAAGAAGCCGAAACGATACTAACTAGGGAAGCAGATACAGAGAATTGGTTTAAAGAATATCCGAATTTACCAGCACCGTATAAAGCACCAGCAGCAGCGTTACCGAAGTTAGCTGTACGAGTACCGTATAAAGAATCACCAGCAGTGAAAGGATCTTTAGTGTTTCCGTATTGGAAATCTAAATAGAATACTAATCCAGCAGGTAAGTTCATTGGTTGAACAGAAACGAACTCTTTAGATGCGATTTGACCAAAGATCTTACGAACTAAAGGTAAAGCTACACCAGCCCATTGTTCACCGTTACCAGCTGTGAAAGACGCACCAGTTGTTGTACCACCACCAGAGGTAGATGATTCAACTACTAATTGCTTAGCTTGACTTTCTAAGATCATAGCCATATTTGCTTGATCGTTTCCTTCTAGACCTTCTAAAAGGCCAGATTTTGCCCACTTCTTAGAAAGCTTCTGAGCTACAGTAAACTGAGCTTGTTGAGCGTTCTGAGCAGACTCATTTAATAATGATTGTACTAAGTTTGCCATTTGTTATGGAGTTTATTTTTTTAATTTATTTGATACCAGCCAATTTTTGCATTCTAGAGATGAAAGGATCAGATTCGATCGTTTCTGTTCTCTTAGGCGCAATACCAGCTGCTTGTGATGCGAAACCTTCGTTGATTGATTTTTTGTGAATTGTAGAAAAAGATTCGCTTAATGTCGCAAACGTGTTCTTAACTTCTTTAACCGTAGTAGCTCTATCGAAAGCGTTGATAGCTTTTAATTTTTGAGATTCAGTTAACGATTTGCCTTTAAACAATTTGTTCATGAATAAGTACTTAGCGTTCAATAAATTGACTTCTTTTAATTGAGTTTGTAAGTAACCAATTGTTTGGTTAGCTTCTTTCAATTTTGTTAAAGCGCTAGGACCTGGATCAATACTGTTCATAGCATCGCTGCCTGGAAGAGCTTTTCCTATTTGAGAAATGAAATTTTTGTTCTCTTCCATTTCTTTTTTACTTTTGGCAATTTTTTTATAGCCATCTGTAGTACTTGTAACGCCGTTTGATGCCGATTTAACTTTACCGATTTTTTCGTAGCCATCAGTAGTCGATAAAACTCCTTTTGATACTTTTTGAATTTTACCGCCTTTCTTGTAGCCATCAGTAGTAGATATAACGCTGTCTTTTTTCTTTACTTGAGCAGCCTCTTCTAATTCTGCAAAGATTTCGTCTAAGTTGATGTCGTCGATTGCTTCTTCGTCGTCAACGTCTTCTGCATCTTCTTCTTCACCTTGATACGGAGCTAAAATGTCTTTTAATTGACCCAAAGTGATAGTGATTACTTTTTCTTCTTCTTCACCGTCAACTTCTTCGTCGTCCATTTCTTCTTCGTCATCCATTTCAACTTCGTCTTCGCCTTCTTCTTCAGATTTAGCTTCGTAATTCATGTAGTCTTCGCCTTCTTCGATTCCATCTTCTGTGTACTCTTCTTCCATTTTGCCTTCGTGGTCTTCACCTTCGTTGGCTAATTCTTCAAGTTCACCCAAGATTTCTTCAAGAGAGGTTTCATCCATCTCTTCAGTTTCGTCCATTTCTTCAGCTTCGTCCATTTCCTCAGCCTTAGCTTCGTCCATTTCTTCAGCTTCGTCCATTTCGTCGATTTCTTCAAGATTTTCTGCTGCGTCTTCAGCGTCAGTTGTAAGATCTTCGTCTTCTTCGATCTCTTCAGCTTCTTCGACAGTCTTGCGGAACATTTCCCTTAATTGAGGTTCGAATGCTTCTTCTAATGCAGCTTTAGCGTTAGCCATTGCGCTAGCTCTTAGTGCTTTTGCGTCAGCAATTGCCTCTTTGTACAAGTTTTCCATTTGTAATTGAATAATGTGTGTTCTGATTGCTTATTAAATGTTGGAAGCAATATATAGATAAAATTCGAGTAGCTACCGCACTAGAAAAGCGGTGCATGTACCAATAAATACGGACATTTTCACTAAAACGTAAATTTTTATTTGCTTAAACAGCAGATTCCGCTCTGAGAACATATAATGTCTGAAATAAGACGACTTGCTCTTGAATACTTATTTGCATTAGCCAATTCTAAATCGAATGACTCTCGAAGACCTGGTGCGCTGGGGTTGGCAGCAGGCTTCATGTAGGCTCCGTAAGTTGATGGAGTGGAAACAAAGTCCCAACAAATAAGATCTAGGTCGTCTTCTACTTGAACCAAACCTTCACCAATAGGAATAACCGATCCTAAAGCTCTTGATGAGATGCCGACTGTGATGTTATTTGCAAAAAGTTGAGTAAGAATATTTCCTGATGGTGTAGGTAAGATTTCTATTTGACCGTAAAGATCTTTGCCCTGCCACCAAAGTTTAACGATGTTGTGGCTAACGTTCTTTAAATTGATAATAGTGGACTCAGGATGGTCCAATTCTCCCAAAGCTCTATTTTCTCTGATAGGTCCGTTGATGTATTTTTCTACTTGCGTATAAAGTATTTCGTAAGGGTAGATTCTTTTGTTTGCGTTTGGCTTGTCGCAGGCTTGTACTTGACCGCTAACCATTAGGTTGCCATTGGTGTGTCTTTTACTCTCGTTCAATGAAACCATCGGAGTAAAGTAAGCCGTCTCTATCAGTAATTGTTTTGCCATATTATATATCTATATCTTTACCTAAGTTAAATGCTTTTGTTAAAGACACTTTTGCTGCTGCATTACCTATTTTGCTTATTTTACTCTTTATTGCATTGTCGTGAGAATCTTCTCCAGTTTTTGCAGTTAAAGTTTCGTCCACTTCTTTCTTCTTTCCTTTCTTTAAAAACTTTCTTAACTTTTCAACTATTCCCATTGTTTTCTTTTGACGATCGGCGTCTATCTTAGAAGGAAAATCTACGACTCCTGCGAATGTTTTTTCTCCTCTTTTGTCCCAATCTGACCACATACTGTCTCTTGCTTCTTTATCGTCTTCTTGAGATCTTGTGTTCGCTAACTCTTTTGCTTTGTCGATTACGTTGCTTTGTCTATTGATAATTAAAGGCTCTTCTCCTTCTCTTTGTATTTCTATTTCTAAAGTGCCACCAAAAATATCTTTAACAATTCCTTTGTCAACTCCAAATTGTTTTACGTCTGTATCAGGCAATGGAACCTCTTGGCCCATTCCGTAAGTAGGATGCATGTCCTCTGTTAACTCAACTTTTTTTTTAAGAAGCTGCTTTAAGATATCTATTTGAGACTCTTTCATCATCTTAACGCCTTTTGGATTGCCCTTCTTATTCTCTTTCTTAGACGCTTTTGTGTTTGATTTAGCATCGTGAAAGCCTCTAATCTTCTTCATTCCGTTGTTCTTGTCTACAAAGTTGTTGCCTTTAACTGGAGTCATTCCCAGTTTAGCATCTGCTTTTTCTATCTTTGCTGAGTTAGAAACTTGTAATTCGTCGTATGCTGTAGGATCTTTTGCCAATTTCTTGGTAGCTGTTGCAGTGGCTTTTGCGTAAGCTAGATTAGTAATTTCTCCGCCCTTTAATAATTCGGCTTCTATACCTTTTTTTAAAGCGTAAGGATGTATATTGTCGGCTGCGGCAGCTTCTCTAACGATACCCTTATTTTTAAGCATCTTAATAGAGTCATCGTAAGAAGTCATGTTAGTAATAAAAGGTAACAATTCGTCCCTTCTAACTTCGTATAAGAATTTTTCACGGCTGATTTCTCCAGCTCTGTGTTTCTTGAATAAAATTGCTGTTGTCATACTGATAAATATTATCTTCCTTGACCTTGATAGGCTTTTGGTCTTGGACTGTGTTTGTTAAAACTTTTTTTGCCACCAGGTTGATCTGATTTTCTTTTTCCGAAAACTAATTTTTCACTGCCTCCGGCTGACTTTAATTTTGCCATATTATATTAATCTTTAAAGCCTTTAAAATCAGCAGGTAGTTTCATTCCTTGAAGTCCAAGCTTGATGCCAGCTTGAATCATGTCCCATTTAGTAAAACCATATTTTTTCATTAAATCGTTTGCCTCTTGCGCTCCAATTTTTTGAGTTATCAATAATCTCATTATTTTTTCCGCGCTAGGTTTAAAACCACCAAATATTTTAAATTGTTCATCTGAAATTTCTTGTGGAGTTACATCTGCTTCTTCGATACTTTTGTCTATTTCAGATTCTTTAATAATGCCAGCCAACTGCTGCATTCTTTTTGTTTCGTTAAGTTGCGTTTTCATTATTTTTTACTTTAAATTTTTTACCTTTTTGTAAATTTCGGCTAGTTGTTTTTCTAGCTTATTCACAACCTTACCAGTTCTTGGACTATAATCCTCTTCTAATTCAGTTCTCATATTAGTAGAGTACTCCATTAATCTGTTTATTTCGTGTAACTTTTTATTTATTAATTTTAGAGCTTCGTGTAAAGCGTCTTTGTTAGGTCTTGTTGCAGATTGTTTCTTGAATTTATTGTAAGTCAAAGCCTCATCTAAAGATTCGTTACCGTAAAGGTGACTATCGCTAAAATTATCGCCTATTACTTCAATATCTTGAGTACCAAAGTCCATCATCATATCGTAAGCTAAATCTTCGTCTGATGTGTAATAAGTATCTGATCCGTTTAGCTCTACACCTCTATAACTTGGATTGTCTCTTAGTACGTCTAAAGCTCTTTTTGCGTCTCTAACTGCCACTTTAACGTAATACTTTTTATCTTCTTCTTGCTCAGTCTGCATTTCTTGATCTGATTCTGCGTTCTTTTTAATGTACCTTTTAGAAACATCGTCAAAAGTCCAATCGTCTTCGTTAAAGTTCTCGTAGTGATGCGCTTGTTGATATTCCATTGGAGACAAAGAGTCTTTAGAAGTATCGACAGGTCTTAGAGTGCCTTCTTCCATGTCTTCGAACATTTGCTTGTATTGGAATCCGCCTTTGGAAGGTCTGTTTGGAATTGAAGGCGCAAGCTTCCAACCCCATTTTTTCTTAGGATATATTTCTGCTTTACCTGCAACAATCTTTGGTTCTACGTCTTTTACTTCGGTCTTCTTTTTGAAAGCTTTTGTACTTGCATACTGCATGCCATCACCAGCTTTGAATGTAGAAGCGGTACCAGCAGGAGCATTTCCTCCAGTTACGCTGTCTTCGCTTCTTAGTCTCTGAGTGGCAAATTGATTATTGAAAGGTTTGTTCATTATTTGGAAGCGTTTTTTAACTCGTCTATTAAATCGTAGTATTGTAAAATACCTGTGATAGTTTCGTCCTTAATTGTGATACCTTCTTTTAATGGCTTTACGAATTTTAAAATTTCTTGAGCTTTAATTTTGGTAACTTTATCAGATACTTTAGAAATCTCTTCTGTTAATTCAGATTTAATTTCTTTTATTTTTGAGTTTAAAAAAGTTCTTAAATTAGTAGAGTCGCTTATGCTAGCAACGTATTCTTTCAATATTTTTTTTTGTCTTTCGGAAAGGTTTTGATATTTTTTATTGAACTTTTCTACTAGTAATTTATACGTTAGTATTCTAATCTCTTTGTCCTCTTGCATCAACTCTTGAACCATTGCTTGAGAAGCTTCTACGTTCTTGATTGATTCTTCGCTTAAGTGCTCTAACAAATTGATCTTGTTTAAAACGATCTGTTTTGTGTCTGAGACTGGACTATTTTGTGATTCGAATATAGTATAAACGGAAGCGTAAGGCTTGTAATTCTCTATCTTGGCTTTAAAAAAATCTTGTAGGTTGTAGTTTTTTTTAATTTCTTTGATTAGGTTATACTTCGCTTTGCTTAGCGTTTCGTGGTTTAATCTTTTGTATTGTTCTAAAATGGTTGAAATTAGAATCTCTGCCTTTGCTTCTGATAGTTTTGGGCTGGTTACAAAAGCGCTGTACATACTGTACTCTTTTCCCAATTCGGTATTGGTAAAGTGCTTTTTAAGAATCTTAACGGCTTTGGAGTCCTGGTTGTTTAACAGGTCCGCTGTCGTTTGTCTTACTAAGAGTTCAAATAAAATACCTGTGTTGCGGTATTTTGAGTGTTTAATTGCCATAGCTATTTTGATAGGCTTGCTAATAAATATCTAAACATTCTAATCTAGATTGTCAATAATGTTGTCTTCACTTAATAAGCCAGATTGTTCAAAAAGCTGAGTCTTTCTAGCGGTTTGCTTAGCAAACATCTGCTCTATTGAGTTTTTGTTTTGGAAATAGATAGCTTTTGTGCTCTCCATATTCAAAGCTCCTCCTTTAAAACTAACCCCGGTCTTATCTTCCTTGGTTTCTGCATTCTGATTGTCCATGTCGTAAACTCCGCCTCTTCCAAATGGAGATTCGTCAGTTCCGTATATAGATTTGTACTTTTCAGGTCTTCCTGGTACTTTTCTTGGTTCGTTTGGATTTGTCTCGTCGTAGCCTCTAGGAACTTCCAAAGCTCCATCGCCCTTACCACCGTATAGACTAGCTATTTGATGAGGAGTACCGAATGCTTGACCAGTTTCTGCTGGATCGTTGCCTTCCTCTGCGATCTGTTTGTATCTAAATTTACGCTTTTGATCTTCAACAATAAGGTCGTCTAGCTCATTAAATTCGTCCTCAGAGATATTAAATACGTTCTTCCATATGTAATCTCTTGGTAAAGAAGAGTTGTCTATTGCTTGGTTTGCAAGGTCTATCTTCTCTTTCATCATAGCAATTCTCTCTTGCTCGTATATGATAGAAGGATTGGTCAGACGAATATCGAAGTTGGTAATTGACTCGTTTGTGTATCCATGAGCGTACAAGTGAACTAAAGCAATTTTCTTTAATTCCGATACAATAATTCTTTGAATTCTTTCTACTGTTCTAGCAAAACGAATGTCTTCAGCAGCCAAAGTTGCTTTTCCTGTTAAGTCCTTTTCGTATCCCATGAATGCTTTAGGCACCTTTAACGCAGCAAACAATTTCTCTCTAAAGTATTGTACGTCTTCTATCGCATTGTATTCAAGACCTTTTGCAGTATCAATTCTAGTAGATTGATCGTTGCCTCTAACTGGAATAAAGAAGTCTTCCAATAAGTTCTGTTGGTTGAACTTCATGTTGTATTGACCGGTCTGACTATCGATAAGCGGAGTTTTCTTCATCTTACCGATCATGCGTTGGATGTAGTTCTCAACCTCGTTTGGTGGGATGGCTCCCACGTTAACGTAGAACGTTCTTCTTTCTGGAGCACGAGTAATTCTATGAATCAGCATCGCATCTTCGATCAAAGTGTATTGTTTGAATAGTTTTCTAGCTGGTTCCAAATAAGATCTACCGTAAGGCAAATAGTTTACGTCTCCAAGAAATCTAAAGTGAGCCATTTCGTACAAATCAAACCAAATTCCTGGATCTTGATTATTAAACGCTGAAGAGTATCCTGTGGTTGAACTAATAGCTGCGTTAGGATCAAATTTGAATCTTACCTCGTTTGGATTTTTAGGATTGAATCCCTCTTGTCTAACGATATTGTAAGCAGAGAATGGAATTACATTGTAAACTCCGTACTTTTCTGCAATTTCTAATTTTAAATAGAAATCACCGTACTTACACATGTTTCTAATCCATGCCCATAAATTAAATTCTATGTTTAAAACTGAATAGAATAGGTTTTCTAATAGGTTTTGAATGTTTTCGTCAGCTGATGTGATGTTTAGTACTTGACCTTGATCGTTCTTTAAAGTACACTCGTCAGCAATAATATCTAACGCAGAAGCAATGATAGCATCTGTGTCCATTGCATCGTAATCAGCATAGATTTGTACACGAGCTGATTGGTAGTTCTGAGCAAGGTTGAGGTTGACTCCGTACGCCGTAGACGTGGTGTATACTTTGTGGAATCTATCTATCAACGAATTGGTTTGAATCACACCAGAAGTCTGAATGTGCTCAGTATCTATTACGTTTAAGTTTTTTCCTCCCGAATCTCTAATAATGACGTCGGTAGAGAATAGTCTCCTTAACGCCGAAAATAGATTGTCTTGTTTATTTTCTGCCATATTTTTATATTATAAAAGCCAAGTTAAATCTTGTTGTTGATTTCCCATAGGAGTTACAATCTCTTGTTTCCATGGATTTTCACCGTAATTTCCGTAAGAATTGTACATTGGACTATCGTCTCCAACTTTCGTATAGGCGTTCAAAGTGGCTTCTGTCAAACTGTGGGCCGTTCTTTTGAACCTTAAAGAAGTCTCTCTCAAGTACATTCCTATTGAAAACGCCATTACAAGGTCATCGTTGTACCCTGACATGGCTTGTTGCTTACCATTCTTCCATATAAATACGCGAAGCTCCTCTAATAGTCTAACGGATCTTATGATTACCGTTTTATTTTCTATGAAATCTCTCATTTTTTCTAATACAGAAGGTCGAACTTTAGGACTCATTGTGAATCCAGGAATTAAAGTAGAGTTTCCGTAATGCACTTGTAAGTAGCTATTTAAGTCTGCGTTACTATCCGATCTGTGACTAAAGTGTATGTTTGAGTATCCACTTTCAACCACGCCTTGAACTACGTCCCAACCAATATTGGCGTTTTCAATTACCAATAAGGCTTGATTGTATCTTGTTGATATTGCTATAAGCTCGTTTGTAAATATCCTGGTGTCAGTCTGGGCTTTAAATTCAGCTACTTGTTCTAAACTATCTATATCTATAACATGATATGCAGAGTAGTCTAAACTGTCTCCTCTCGCTACGTCGGCAACTACCATATAAAACTTGGTGGGTTCTGGATATTTCCAAATCCATAAAGCTTTTTCTTGACCTTCTCTATTGATTGGTTCCGAGATCATGTTGGCCTCGTACCAAGTTAAAATGTCTGGAGGAATTACTGTATTACCTGAGGTTGCGAAATCACAATCACACTCTTGAGCGGCCATTCTAATTCCCAGATCCATGTCCTGTTTGTCTCTCCAATCTTGCGCTCTTTCAGGGTGAACACTCCAAGGTAACGAAATAGGTAAAAAACTATTCTTTTGTAATTGAGCTTCTGTGTAAGATTTGTGAAACCAGTTACCAACACCGTTAGGAGTAGATAACGCTATGCAACCTCCACCAGTAGCCAAGGTCATCTTAGCAGCTGTGTAGATCGTTTCAATATTATCGATAAACGCGGCCTCATCAATTACCAATAGCGATACGGCTTCAGAACGACCTGCGTCACCTGCTGCAGATACCGCTTTGATTTGAGATCCGTTTGTTAGCCTTAAACTTAATGCGTTGTTGGAAGTTGCAGCAGCTCCGATCTTCATCCAATTAGGAAGGTTATCGTAAGCAAATCTAACTTTTGTAACCATGTTCTTTGCAGTGTCCTGCTTAGTCGCAATTACAAGAACGTTTTTATCTTTTGAAAATACCATTAGCCATAAAGAGTAAGCGGACACTAGAGTAGAGATACCCAACTGTCTTGACTTATTGATTATGGATTCGGGGTATTTTTGGAATAGCGTTAGTACTTTTTCTTGAAACGGATAAAGGTCGAACAGCATTCGACCTCTTTGTGGGTGTTGAATCATGTAGTACTTTTTCATGAAATACACCGGATCTTTGGCGCAAGTTATAAATTCGTGCTTGATCCTTTCTTTTATATCTATCTGACTTTCTGCCATTATTTATGCGTTACGGCGAGACCTATAATTAGAGCTCCCATACCAAATTTAGTAAGTTTATTTAACTTGTTTTTTCTATCCAATTTTCTAATATCGCCCTTCAAACCTTCAACGATTATTTTGTAATTGTCTTGCTGTTGAACTTGCTTTTGAATAATAGACTCGTAGTTGCTCTCTTTAGTTCTTAGAGTCACAATTACTTTATCCTTACCGTTTACAGTTGTTTCTAAATTTGTGATTAAACTGTCTTGATTTAAAACAATATTCTTAGTTCTATCGAAATCTACTAAATCAACTACAACAGCTTTTGAAACTGGTACTGGTAAAATAGTTGTGTCTTTTGTAACGACTTTGTATTGTTCTTTATATCTTACAAGAAAGAAGCTGTCAATTTCGTGAGGTCTCATTTTTGCTGCCGCAATTAATTCTGACTTATCTTCTTTCAAATCTTTTACTTTTCCAGTTAATGTTTTAGTTTTTTGTTCTAAAACTAGGTTCTCTTTTTCTACCACTTGAATAGTGGTCTCTAAACTATCGTTCTGAACGTGTAAAGAATCAATTTGAACTGCTAAAGACTCTATTTCTCTCTCGTAAGACTCGGTTTTAAATCTAACGCCGTCAAATTCTTTAAAGATTAAATAAACACATGCGACTAAAAATAAGGCGATAAGGCCTTTAATTGCTATTTTCATAGTTTTTAATTTTCTAATAAATATGTCACTAAGCTTCTTCTTCCTCTTGCTTAAGGGAACGCTTCTTATTTGACAATGTAAATTGGGATTGCGTAATTTTGAGACCGTTTATATAGTACTCCTCTTTGCCGTCAGCGTAAATCATTGCTGGCCCGTTCAAATTGTGAGGTTTTCTATTCTGACCTGGATCTTGGATGTAGTGAATTGTTGTGCCATCGATGGATTTCATGACACCGTATGTAGTCTTTTTCATATAACCAATTTAATAAAAATCCTTGATACTTTTTAACTAAAGTTTATGGTACTCAATTATTTAGCTAAAGAGAAACCTAATTTGCTACTTGTTGGATTTTTAACGCTCAAACTTGGAATTTCGAATTTAAACTCAGCATTAGGGTCGTTGAATGATCTAATGTTGAAAGTCATATTACCTTCTCCCAAACCAAAAGTCAAGTACATTTGTTTAACCTCAGTTTTTGAAACTATTTCTTTTAGTGCCTTTACAAATTGAGGTTTTTTATTTAATTGATCTGCCACATAATAAGAGAAAGGAGAAGTTACAGCTCCGTAGTAACCACTATCACCGTTCTTTTTCTTAATCTCTTCCCATTCAACTGTTTGGCCGCCTTTGCTTCCTGGGTTTCTTTTTATTTCATTGAAGAATGGATTAAATTTTTTGAAGAATACAGCGTCTTTTTGTTTGGCTGATTTTGCGTTTGTTTTTGCAAAAAGACGCTTAATATAATCGTTAATGTCTTGGGCCCTTAAATTATTTGGATCAATTCCTATAATTCTAGATAATATTTGAATACCTGGCATATCTTTTTGAAATGACGCAGCTACTTTTAAGAATGCGTTAGGACTTATTTCTTTTGAACTCTTAAGCATAGGTTGTAATGCTTTATATAATGCCATTTGATCTTTATCGTCTTTAATTTGATCCGGTTTAATTGCTGTTAATAAATCTGTTAAAGATGCGCTAGCTCCTTTTTCATATTTAGAAGATATTTTATATCCATCAAGTAAAAAATCAACTAAATCTGCATTTCCTTTTGGAAAAGATAAGTATTTCTTAATTCCAACATGCTTACCTAAAAAAATAGATCCTAATACTTCTCCAAAATCTTTACCTATAGTATTCTTATCTTGTTTAGACAAGCCGCTTAATAGTTGTATAGTTTGTTTTGATAAAGGCACATTTATTTTACCGTCTTTTAATTTAGATAGACCAACTTTTGATACAGGTGTATTTTTATCTGTATCTTTTGTTAACCCAATAAGTATTGGTCCTAAATTTTCATATTTTGAAACTGCCTTTATTGTAGCTTTAACAAGACTATTTAGATCGCTATAATCTCCAGCAATACCCAAATTTGTAGGGGTTAAAGCTTTAGCGGTAATACTTTTGTTATCTTCCCCGGTCTGGTTAACTATAAGAACAAAATCTCCTTTTTTGAAATTTTGGGTTGCTTTTGTTACAGTTACTTTTATAGTTGGGTAACTACTGGACGCAGAATATTTTGATTTCATAGGCTCATCTGTAATTGCATAATTGCCCTTACCAATTACTTTATCTGCGACTTTAGTAATAGATTTTGTTGGAGCTGTGCCTAATTTGTATCTTATGTGAGCAGGTCCTGATTGTGGTTTTCCTTCTAGACCACTATCTTGCATTTCTTTGTTAAAAACTAATCTTAAGTCAGGAGTTTTAGCTTCTTTAATTAAAGCCTTTAGTATGATTGATTCTGTTAGCGGTTCGTTGTCGGAGTTTTCTTCTGCGCCAGTTTGATCTCCTCCTCCATTATTATTTCCACCGCTTAAACTGCCGTCGTCTTCTCCTTCTGGTCTTGTGGCTTGTTCTGCTCCTTCAGGTCCTTTTGTTTTTAAAGGACTTCCTTGTTGTAGCAATCGACTAATGCCCTTCATCGCTCTTTCTTTCTCACCGATACTAGATAAGTAATGTCTTTTACCTGATATTATTGCTTGATAAGTGTCGTCCATCATATAGGTCAAATAGAAAAATTGACCGTTGTGTAAAACAATTTTAAAACTAGTTGGCTTTGGTGCTTGAATGAATATGGCAATAATATATTCTTTGAAATCTGGAGTCATTAATTCTGCTAACAACTCGTTCAATGTATGATACTTCTTAAGAATAAAACCCATTGGATCTTTATCGAAAGGAGAATCCGGTTTGTCTTCTTTTTCGTTAGCTCTACTGTCGGCTTTTTCTTCCGCGTCGTTTTTCTCGACTTCTTTTTCTTTGTCTTTAACGTTGTCTTCTTCGTCAGCTTCTAAAAGAATTGCCTTTAATATGTCTAAGTCTTTGTTCATTATGATAACAGTGTGTGATATTCTTTGAAATGTTTGATTCTATCAGGTAATCCTATAGTTCCGCCGTTTACTCTCTTTGTGATAGAAGTAACTACAGCATCTGTAGCACCGCCATCAGCCATTATGTGTAATTTATTTTTGTTGAAGAACCAAGCTGCAGATAATAATGCGTATTTTTCTGCAACCCATGTTGGATTTGCTACGATGTCTTCATTTATTGATTTTCCAAACGCAGTGTAGTTGTCTTTTCCTGTTAATTGAATGTAACCACGACCGCAATATTTAGCGCCGTCTCCAGTTGATTCTGGACCATTACCCATTCTACCGCCATAGACCTTATTCGCAATTTTCTCGGGTTTTCTTTCGTATGGTAAAGCCGATTCTAATGTTGGAAAGTACTTCTTAAAAATACCATTCAAACCTTTAGCTGAATAGTTTAAGTTTTCTTTTGTCAATCTAAATCCGCCAGATTCATGACCGCATTGAGCTAAGAAATGAGCCAATCTTAATGGAGTATTAATATCAAATTTTTCCATCACTCCTGGAATCTGAGCTATAACTGAATCTGGAATGTGTCCTTTTAATTTGTCTAGTTTCATGTTTATAATTATTTATGTGCACGTTTTGCTGCGCCTTTCCACATTGCTGCTGCGGCTACTGCTTTAGGATTATCGGCTCCGCTAGCTTTTGCTGATTTTTCAACTGCTGCAAAACCACTTCCTTTTTTACCAATGTCTCCACCAGCTTTTGCTTTCTTTACGATGGCAGATTTTTGAGTTTTAGATAAACCAGCAGAAGGCTTTTTCTTTCTCTCCATCAAATCTTGTAAACTTGCGCCGTCATTGTATTCAGGTTCGTCTTCTGATTCGTATTCGTAGTATCCGTCGTTTGCTTGACTAATATAATTGTCTGAGTTTGTAATGTGATCTTGAACCCAGGCTGGAATATCAATTTCTTCGTCTCCCAATTTATTTAACAATTGACTTGCGTTGCTTATTATATTTTTTAGGCTTGATTTTGCCATTGAAACTTCGTGATCCATTCCTTCAGAAAATTGATCCTCATCGTCTTTAACTGGTCCTGGAATAAGAGAAGATGGCAAAGAAGTAGCGTCGCCATCTTCTTGCATGTATCCGCACTCCATACACATTTTATCTTCGTACATCATTGGAGCTCCGCACTCTTCGCACTGATTTGCCATTGTGGTCATTTCTGAGCTGCTCAAAGAAGGCATTGTTTCTACGGGTCTCTCTTCGTTACCAAATTTAATTGTTGGAGCGTTCGGTATTTGTGTTTTAAATTCCGTTTTCATGTTTTTTTCTATGGCTCCGCCTCTTTTCTTTTCGTAAGAAGAGATTTCGTTATCGTGATTTAAATCGGCCTTGCCTGGATTCTTTAATCCTGATTTTTTGTAAGAAATTGCCTCTTTAAGTAAGTCTGTAAGTTTCATTATTTTTTATTTTTCGATTTGCTTGCTTTTTTCCATAAACCTTTGTCTGCTTTTCTAGCACCGCCCTTTCCAGTTACAAAAGAATTAACTCTTGCCATTGCCCACTGATGTTGTCCAACTCCAGGTCTGTGCCCAGTTTTCCAAGCAGCTAAGCCTTTATCGTATACGCCTCTTAAAACTGTTTTTGATATGCCGGTTGCTTTTGCTTTATTTGATAGTGCTGTATCTGCGTCTCCTTCGTTAATACTTTCTCCGAATCTTTTTTCGTAAGCTGAGGTTGCTACTGATTTTTTGGTCTTGTAAGGTTTCTTTTTGTCTTTGTCTGCGTAATCTGCGTCCCATTTTGTGTAAGCTGAGGGATCATCGTTGCTTAATTTAGCTACTCTGTCTATCTCTCCTTTCATTGCTGACTTATTCTTGGTAAGATAGGCTTTGTTTACCTTTCTTCCAGCTTTAGTTCTTTCTGCTTCCTCTATTTCTATTCCCAATTCATCTCTGTATTGAGTGAAATCTTCGTAAGAAGCAGCCATCAATTCGTGTTCTACCTCTTCTCTAGAAGCATTTGGATTGTTTGGAAATATAATAGATGAAACCGCTTTTGGATCTTCATCGTACAAATGCATGATTGGCTTTATTGTAGCCGCTCCCATTTCTAATAGTATGTCTAATAATTTTATCATAATTTACCAGGCTTTACAACTCCAATAATTTGCTTTCCATTTTGGTCCAGGATTACTACATCCGTGTCTTGCTCTATAAGATTTTCTATGTTTAGGTAAGTGTTTCTTAATTGCGACTCCTTTTTGACCGAAATTTACTTTAACTACGTTTCCTTTATCGTTCTTAACGTATACTGATCGCTTTTTAGGTCCATCAGGAGTTAGAAACGGTTTATTAAGAGTAACTTTTCTACCGTGATATTCGGCTTCTTCTAATTGCTCTTCCTCTTCTAAAGGAACGCAGTTAGGAACTGTTCTATCTCCTTTTTTCTTGGTACCTTTAGCGACATATCCTCTCCAACAAGACTTTTCTTGTAATATTTCGTTTAATAGGTTACCTAATTTTATCATTAGTGCAAATATATTAATTTATATTTGGTAGATTCTAATAATTCAACTACAGTATCGATCTGATTTTGAATATAAGAGTCTTGAGGACATTTCATTCTTATTGTTTCTACGAATTTTGTAAGCGCTTCGAAGTAAACAATAGGATTGTCGTCTTCTTTGATAGCTCCCGCCATTTTATAGTTTCTTAAAATACCATAGCGACCTTGATAAGACTCAACTAAGCCATCAAATAGCTCAACAATCTCATCATAGTATGTATTCAATGCTGCATGCGCTGCAAAAGATTCAGTTTGTAAGTGATAGATGTGAGCCTGATTGCGGCTTTGCATCAAAGTTCCGATTAGTGTTGAGAATTGATCCATTTTTGTTATTTTTTATTTTTTTTAGAATCGTCTTGCTTAGCTTTCTTTGATTTTTCAACTCTTTCAAGCTTACTCATTAAATCGTCTATCTTCGTAGCTAATTTAGCGATGTGTTCTTTGTGTTGTGATGCGTTTTTAGGATCTGCTTTAGCCAAATCAACGTGTTCCTTTCTTTTCTTCTCTAAAGAGTCGATAGCTGAAGAGATTTTGCCTGTTACTGCGCCTTTCTTTTCTTCTAAAGCTTCCATTTTTTGAGAGTGTTCTTCAAAAAGGTCTTGAGCTACTTGTTGCGCATGATCTTGGTCGGCAAATACAGCGTGAACTTGATCTGGAACTACTTGATGACCTGCTCCGATGCCCAATAAAGGATCGATTGGATGAACTAACGAAGTCAATTCACAGCCAGCGTAAGGCTTTTTAACCATGTATAAAGTATCGATAGCTCCGTCTATGCTTTCTTTTTTAATTTTTTTGGCTTTTGTAGGAAGGCCTTTATGTTTTGTGGCCGCGAAGTCAGTTGCTGATGATGGTTTCATTTGTTTTGCTACGTTTTGTGCTTTTTTAGATACCTCTGAAGGTTTTACTGTTCCTTTTTGCAATCCATGAACAATTCCCATGAATTTTTGTTGCTTTTTAGATACCGCTGGCATTTATAAAAAATTTTATTAATAAATATCGGAACTTTTGATCTCTTCTAATTTTGCTTTAATTTCTTCGTATATCTTCTTTTTATCTCCGCCTCCCCAACTTTCTATCTCTCCTGATTCCGATACAAACGAATCTTTTTCTTTATACCATGCGTCTACTGCGTTTTCAAAATCTATCAAACTTGCCGCGGCGTTGGCTTTAACCATTCCTCTTTCATATTCCTCCCATCCACCTGTTGCTTTTATCTTGCCTTCCATTTTAACCACGCAATCTAAGCACATGCTGTGAATTGAGTACATTTTTTTATTGGCTTCTGTGATTTTCATGTGCTTACCACAATTGGGACAAGCTATTGGTAATACCACCATCTTTTTTATGCCGTCTAGTTTGGTAACGTTCTGCTTAATTCCACTCTTTATAGTCCAAGTGCGTCCATCTTCTTCCCAAACGTCTCCTTCTGTATGATCTATAGATTTCTTTTCCCAACCTGCAAGAGTCTGCGTAGCATCTCCTGTTTTACCACCAATAATGTTCCTCATTCTCTGAACATCTTTCTTGCTAAACTCTTTTTTCAAAACTGATTGTTCCATATTACTTTCTTTTTATTTCTTTTAGTAGATTTCCCAACTTTATAGTTTGGGATTCGTATATCTCTTCTCGCTCTTTTCCGAAGTCTCTCATTAGGATTCCGGCTTTTACGTTAGCCTCATTCTCTATATCTGATCCTGTAGAACCGCTATCAGGTTTTAATTTACCTAATTCATTTTGTTTGTGATGTACTAGTTCGTGTGCAAGAGTTCTAAGTACATCTGCCATGTTTCTGTTTCTCATGTAAACAGTCACGTCTCTTTCTCCATTTCTATATCTACCAAAGCTGTGCATGTTAGTAGCCCATTGTCTATCAAAAACAAATTTTATCTTTGGTAGATTCTTTATATCTAAAGCGTTTTCGCAGTATTCCACGAAATCTTGTAGTAATGCTATTTTTTCTTTTGCAGTCATATTATTTTCCAAAAGCGGTTTGAAGACCTCTTAATATAAAAGATCCAGTTATTTTGTAAGGCTTATCGTATACAGCCTTGTCTCTAACCACAATTCCCTCTTGATCTTTAACATCGCCCAATGGAGAAGTTAAAGAGTCTAGTATTACGTCGCCTAAATACATTGTAGCATTGTATATTACAAATGAATCTATTGCTATTTTAGCGTCTTTCATATCTGATACCAATTGATCAACTGGTTTTCCATCCATTATCCATATGAATACTTGCTTGCTTAGTGCATCAACAGTTTTGCCGTCTTTTAACTTTAGCTTTAAACCTTTGGTATTTTTAGCTCCATTCAACCAATCGTTCAATGATTTGGTTTCTTTCTTTCCTTTTGTTAAAACTACTGTGTAATTTTTAGAAAGAGCTGAGGCGAAGTTAGGTTTCGTTTTTAATTTGGCTGGAATTTCTCCCATCACTTCAAATTCATACTTTTTAGCGACTGGGTTTACCTTCTTAATAAGTTCTGCCAATGCTTTTTTATTATAAGAGACTTCTTTGGTAACTCTTTTTGTAGGACTCACTCTTTCAAGTTCTAGTATATTGTGTATTGCTAAGAAATTACTCTCGTACTCTTGAACGTTTGATTTTCCTTCTACATATTCTATATTAAACATCTTGTTAGGATCGTTTAGCATGCCCAAAGATTCCAATTCTCCTTTGATAGAGGGTAAAGTCTTGTTGAATATCTCTAATACTTTACCGCCTATTCTAATCATGCCGTGTCCTTCTCCGAATCTATCAGTAAGATCTTTAGAAGTAACGCCTTTAACGTCTAAAGGCTTATTAGAACCTCTATCCATTACGAACTGAGTCTTTCCGTCTACTTTAGCCAATCTAATAGAAGCGTTTACTCCGTCTATTTTTACTGGAACTGAATTCTTTGTTAAAAAATCTCCAGTTTTTTGGAATACACTTAACAAATCTTTACCTGTTTTTACTGAAGGAATATCGAAAGGGTGTGCCATGTGTCCAGCTGCTCCTCCTTCGTTTAATAAGTTGTAAACTAAGTACTCTAGTATAAGAGATTTCTCAAAGCTAATAGATTCTTTTAAACTATTAGATTGAGAGAATTTTTTTTTCAACATGTCGGCTATTTTTGGATCGTACCAACCAAAGATATCGGTAAATAATTTTTTGTATTGTTCTGGTGTGGATTTAGAAGATAAAGCTTGTCTAATAGTAGTTCCGCTCATCTCACCGAATCCTGTAATGTCGTAAGAAGTGTGCGGAGCAACTATTAAATAGCCATGTTCCATGTAGCCTTGCATTTTCATTCCGGGTTTGTACTCTTGAAAGTAAGAATCTCCACCGTCTTTCTTTTTTCCTATCTTAAAGCGAGGATCTTCCTTCATATCTTTCTCTCCAACCATGAAAACTATCGCAGTGGTCTTTGGATCGTACTTTTGAGTGATTTCTTCAGCCTTATACGGATTTTTTACTTGAACTAAATTTTTGCCAAGTCCGTATTTGCTTATAATCTCTTGCTTTTCTTTAAAATTAAGTGGACTTTTTGGAAGGTTAACTACGTCTGAGGTAGCTATATAAGATTTGTCTTTACCAAACTTAGAAGCAAGCCAATTAAAAGACTCTGCGTGGTGCCTTCCGAATGGCTGGAAGCGTCCTGGATATATAGCAATTATGTTTTTGATCACTTAAGAACAGTTTGGTAATAAATATCTACGCGGCTTGTTCTATTTTTGATCTACCATCGACCTTGTTTATTTCTATATGATGATCTACCACGTCTCGCATAGAGTCAATATGGGATATGATCATAATAAACTTAAATTGCGTCTTAAGGTAGTCAAAAAGCATGACCATTGAGCTCAAATTAGTCTTATCAAGCGCTCCAAAGCCTTCGTCTATTGCCATGAAATTAGGCCTAGGAAGAGTGGATACGTTGATAAGAGAGGTTCTGATAGCCAAACTTGCCACAAACTTCTCCATGCCTGAAGTAAGTTCAAGAGGCCAAAAATTATTTTCGTCATAAGCGATGTATGCATTTATATTTTTATCGTCAGCGTGTAAAACTACTTGGAAATCCACCAATTGCGCTAAAATGTTGTTGATCTCTTCTTCTACTTGAGGAATAATGTTGGCAATTAGCTTGTGAGGAAGACCGTCTCTGTGTACTGCTTGTAAATAGTACTGATAATCTTTGAATTTGGTCTCAAGGCCTTTTAATTTGGCTATTCCTTTCTCGTATTTTGTTTTGTTGCTCTCTGCAAGTTTCTTATTGGCAGTAATATCTGATATAGTATCGTTAATGATGTCCAACTCTTTGTCTATTGCTGTTAAGGTCTTATTTAGCTCTTCTATTTCAGCGTTTGTCTTCTTATTTTTTTGAATCGCTTGCTCTTGTTGATTGTGAGAATCTATTTTTGTGTTTATATTTGTTAATAAAATCTCAGCATCATTAAGTCGCTTTCTAAAATTATTTTCGTTCGCATTCAGTCTATTCTTTTGCGCTTCTAAAGTTTGTAAATCTTTGTCGTATTGATCTTTTGCGTCTTTAATTTCTATTGCGGAAGAGCTGTCTTTTATTTTCTTTTCTAAAGTGTTAACTGCGTCTTCTAATTTTGCGACCGCTTTCTCTTCCTCTTGTATTGAATTCTTGGTTTCTATTGCGTCCTTAACAAAAACGTTGTCCATACAGAATTTACAGTTAGGATCGTACTTTAATTCGGCCAATTTTTCCATTTTCTTCCTACTATTACGTAGATTAGTATTGGCTTGACTCAATTCAATACGCTTTTCGTGTAAAGCTTCTGTATCCAATCTATGACTTCTTAGCTTTTCACTATAGTCTTCTAAATTTATGTCTTTGATTACCTTATCGTGTACAGTTTGTGTATTAAGTTCGGCTATTTCTTTATCCACTGAATTTATAAGATCTGCATTAAGGTTCATAGAAGAGGTCAGCTTATTAATACCGACTTCTATGGTAGACTTTTGACCTTCTAACTCTTCTATGTCTACAATATCGTTGTCAATTGGAATTAGTTCAGTGGTTTTATTTAGTATAAGTCGATTAGTTGAAGTTCTTTTGGCTTCTATGGCTAACTTTTCCTCTTTCGCTTCTTCCAATGCAATCTCAAATGTGTCTACATCGAACTCTGCCTTCTTCAATAACTGATAGTAGTCTTCTTTTTGATACTCTTTCAAAAGAACAGAGACCTCCTTCATCTCATTGTTAGCGAGATTGTAGAGATCTTCGAACACATTGATGTCCAAGAACTGAGAAAGGAGGTCTTTACGGTCCTTTTGATTCATATCTATAAAACCTGTATTGTTGTTTTGCATGGATAACGCAGTAAGAACAAAGTCCTCGTAATTACCCATAACATTTTGAATGCTTTTGTTAGTGTCGTTTCTTTCTTTACCGTTTAAAGACACTTTATTGCCGTCTTGATCTGTATAATAGAAGTCCACGTTGACTTTTACGTTACCCAATTTTTGTTTCGATCCCTTTCTTTCTATAGTATGCTCCACTCCATTCAATTCAAAGACCAATTTGCACTTAAATGAGTCAGAATTACTGTTCATTACTTGCGCTGACTTAGTTGTACGAGAGCATCTGTCAAATATACAGTAGGCGATAGAATCCAATAAAGTAGATTTACCGCTAGCGTTTGGTGCAAAGATGCCGTAGGTTCCAGCCATGTTAGAAAAGTCGATAAAGTTGCCTTTTCCGTAACTAAACATGTTAGAGAATTCGAAAGTCTTGGGAATCCAAATTGAGTTTCTTGGAACTTCGGATTTTGGTAAAGAGTTGTTCACTATTTTGTTTATCTCGCAGATGTCCTTTATCGATTGTTCGTCTAAATCGAACTTTTCTTTTAAGAATTCTATCATTATTGAGTTCTGATAGTCAACGTCTCTTACATTGTGTACGTTAAGCTTCTTATTTTCGTTGGAAGAGTTGGTGAAGTTTCTTATTTTCATCAAAGAGGTTTCCAATACGTTGTATTCTTGCTTGATTTCAGCTACTATTCTCTTGATTTCCGACTGATCTGTGTTTCTATATTTGACTCTTAGGTAAAGATTCTTGGGTAGTTTTGGTAACGGTTGATAGATGCCAGCGTCCACTTCTATTGTGTAGAAAGCAGTATCGTTTTCTATCTCTACGAACTCTGCAGACTTAGTCGCAACGTCCCAAACGTATATGCCGTGTACTAAAGACTCTGCGTGATTCTGTTGTACCAAAGATCCTGGATATCCAATAGTCTTGGCTTCGTTTAGGAATTGAGTCTTGTGTATATCGCCTAGTAAAACTAAGTCAAAGCCTTCAAAATCGTCTACTTTCACGTCGTTTTCGAAAAGACCGAAGCCGCTTTCAGTAACTGTGCCGCTAACCGGTCCGTGATACAAACAGATCTTAAAGTCGTCTTGAGTACCGAAACATTTTGGATACTCGGTGTGACTGTCAAAAACCGACCAGTGATAAAAAGTAACGTTGTTGTTGTAAATGTCTAATGCGCAAGTCTTCTTAAGATAGGTTAGATTAGGATGGTTCAAAGCATTAACGATAGGAGTCAACGCATCCATTCTATGGCCGTTATTTAAGTTTGCATCGTGATTGCCTGGAATCAATAAGACTCTTCCAATGTCTGCCAATGTTTTTAGAAAGTTTTGTACCTCTTCTACTAATTCTGGAGTTACGTCTGTCTTGGCATGAACGATATCTCCTGTCAAACAGATTAGATCGTCTTCTGTAAAATTTGCTTTAATGTAGTCGTAAAGTCTCTCGAAAACTCTTCTGTACTCTTCGTGTCTTTTGAAATTTCTAATGTGAATATCACTTACTTGAAATATTTTTCTTATCATGGTTTAACCCATCATTTTTTTGAGAATGATCTCACCGAATGTTAACGGCTTTGCTTGTTGTAATAATTTTGTCATATTTTCGAAACCTAAATCAGAAGGATCCTTTCCTTCTAATTGTATTAAATAAACTTCCTTACCTAGATTTATCAACTGTTCTGAATAAGTCAATGCTTCTTTAAGCGCATCTTTATCCAAGGCCAAATATACTGTTTTTACTTGAGATTCCACAAGTTTCAACATCAGTGCCTTTGGAATTGATTTGCCAAATAGAGGAACTGCATTTCTTTTTATTGCAATTGCGTCGAATATTCCCTCGCAAAGTATTATTGGTACTGACCAGTTTACAAAGTACTCCATGCCGACTATTTCTGTCTTTTGGATTGAAGGAGCGTCGTACTTTTGATACGGATCCTTTTCGAATGAGCGCGCAATAAAGTAATTAACTTGACCATTTTTATCGTAAGAAGGAATCACAACTCTATTTCTATACCTTCCAGTTTTACAGTACCCAATGTTGTATTTTCTTATATCGTATTCGTTTATTCCTCTACTTTTTAAGTATACGGCTGCGTGACGATACTCCAAAGATTTATCGTTATCGGTCATTGAAATGAATTCTTTAGGCAAAAATACTCTTTCAGTTTCTACGTCTTCTATCTTGGTTCTATCGTTGGAAAAGTAGCCTTTCATCTCCACCATTCGAGGTTTATCTACACCAAGCTTCTTAAATAAAGACACCGGCGTTTTGCCTTTTGTCGCGGGGTGACAGGTCCAACAGTTGTATTGCCCGGTTGAAATGTTTACTATCAACTTTGGTTTCTTGTGATTGCAAATAGGGCAATGGAATGCGTGGTCCTTCTTATTTTTGTCGGGTTTTGATTTTCCCAACACAGATTCCAAAAGCCCCAAAACTAATTGTTCGTTCTCCATAAATCTAATATACAAAAAATAGTTCGAACAAAAAAAATTAATCTTTGTTGAGCGTACTTAGAACTTATATTTCTTTTTGTCCCATAAAATAATTATTTTTAAAACCTTCTACTACAGGGGGAAAACAACAGCAGCATATATATGAATACAGAAAATAAAGAAACAGAAAAACCGCAGCTAACAGAGGACGAACTGCAGGGGATATACCTATATCTAAGTATGTACTACGAACAGATGACTCAAGAGCAAAAAGATACTTGGATAATGTTAATGAATGAATTGGATCCTGAATTTAATGACATTGAATATGAAGAATAAGTTAGAAGTATACGTTTTACAAGGTTGCGATAAATGTAAAAAACTAAAAGCAACTTTAGACAACTTAAAAATTAAGTACGAATCGATTCCTTGCGAAGAGTACCCCAATATGTGCGATAACATAGAGAATATAACTGGAGTGGATTCTTATCCAATGGTTAATTTGAACGGGAAGATATATTATATTGCAGAGAAACACTCTGATATAGGAAAAATAAAAGTGATATCTGAGAATCTATCAACTAAAGGCATGTACTCGATAGATAATATCATAGATGCGATAAAAAATTATTAAATTATAAACATGAGATACAAAAACCTAGTAATTAAAAAATTAAGCGAGATGGTCAATATGATCATGTACCAAAATTCCCAAATTTCCCAATTACGTCCTCCACAAGAGTTGAAAGCGACTTTAGAGAGAATGCAAGAGAAACTTAGAGAGATTGAACATTTAATAAACACTGAGCACGACAATTAATCAAAAAATAAAAGTTATGAAAAAATTAACAGAAGAACAGATCCTTGAGAACTTACAGAAGTTTTACGGTTACATAGACAAGTACATCGCCTCTGACAGAAAAGATGCGTTACTGGAATTTTACAAAGCTAGAGAAGTTACTTTAGCCATCAGTCCAGCTTCCACTAAACTATCGCATCATAACTGTTTTCCAGGTGGGTACGTTGAACATGTTAACAGAGTAGTTGAAGCCTCTTTAGTTATGGATAAAGTATGGGAGCGCTTTGGTCAGAAGAAAGATTATACAGTTGAAGAACTAGTATTCTCTGCAATTAATCATGATCTTGGTAAGTTGGGCACTAATGAACAGCCTTTCTATATTCCCAATGACTCTTCTTGGCACGTAGAAAAGCAAGGAGCTCATTTTAAATACAACACCAATATTACTCACATGAGAATTGCAGATCGTAGTCTATTCTACTTACAGCAAGCGAATATTTCTGTTAGCGAAAATGAATTCTTAGCAATCAAATTACACGATGGACTGTACGAAGAATCAAATAAGGCGTACTACATTACGTATAGCTCTGACTCTGAATTAAAATCTAATTTACCTTACATACTACATCAAGCCGATTTAATGGCTTCAAGAGTAGAAACACAAATTTAATTAAAATGACAGGAACAATTGCACTAGTATTATGGTTTGTCACTATTATTGGCGCCGTAGTATACAATCTTTATAGAAAAAATAAACGTTTAGAAGAGATTGTAATTAATCAAAGCAGTTTCGTTAATGAAACGCTTTCTTTAATGGACGATTTTAACGGATTGGTAAACAAAATAGACATGACAATGTGGGTTCAATCAGACCCAGAATTATTGGCTCTATTCGAAACAATTAAAGCAATTCAATTACGCGTTCAACAATTTACGGGGAGAAAATAAACTATGGCAGAAGAACTAATGGCTGAACAAGAAGTGGATATAGGTCTTACCATAAAAGGTACACCTAGAAAAAGAAAACCAAAAACTAAGAACGTTTACTTTACTTCTGAAACTGAAGAGGCCATTCTAAGGTATCGTTCGGCTCCTAATCAAGCGGTAGCAAATCAAATCTATAATAAGGAAATTCACTATGCTTTCTATAAGTTAGCTGAGAATATCATTCATACTTTTAAGTTTTACTACACAGAAGTAGATAACATTGAAGATCTTAAGTTCGAAGTTATCTCTTTTCTTTTGCAAAAATTACACCTTTACGATCAATCAAAGGGCAAAGCCTATTCCTATTTTGGTACCATTGCTAAAAGGTATTTGATCATCTACAATCAAAAGAATTACAAAAAGATGGTCTCCAAAATGCAAATTGAAGAGATAGACAATTCCGATAAAACTCATGAAACTTTAGTGCTAGAACCGGATTCCACCGATATTAATAGAGTATCGGTCATAGATGAGTTTATAAAATATGTGGACGAAAATCTAATGAGACTATTCGATAAGGATCAAGAGGTAAAAGTGGCCGATGCTATATTAGAAGTGTTCAAAAGAAGGGAAAACATAGACATTTTCAATAAAAAAGCTCTATTCATATACATAAAAGAGATGACCGATTGCCAATCAAATACAATAACCAAGGTCATAAAGAAGCTTAAAGTTGTTTACAAGGAGGTCTTGGATCACCATATTGAAAATGTAGACCAGTGATATTTATTTAAAAAAATCGTATGGAACTAGAAAAAGAAATCTTCCCTGGCAAGACATTGGCGAATTTGGTGGAAGAGGTCTATAACAAACACAAGTCACAAGATTCATCAATAAAATCAGAGATATTACGTCTTGCTGACATGATAGAAGGTCCTGGCGACGCTATCGTTCTTGTGCCCATGATTAAAGGCCTATTGGATTCTAGCCTTAAAAACGATGAAGTGCTAATGAAAATACTTAGTGCTTTTCAAAAATCTGCGGATGCCAAGGACAAGTCTGTAGAAGACGGAGGACTTTTAAGCGAGAAAGACATAGAGCAATTAATGAGCGAGGTAACTTCAATAGGACAAGGCACTAAACAATTACCTAAAGCGTAATGGCAAGAAAAAATAACTATAAAACTGGAAGACCTGAAGGATCTGCAGTCACTAAATCCGGCTTTTTCTACATTATAGGAAGAGTCAGTAGTATTGTGCTGTCAGATCTAGTAGAAGGCACAAAAGAAACCGACCCAGATTTTAAAAGCTTTGGAGACTTGGGTAAAATAAGTTTTGAGATTTTGTATACTAGTTTAACCACTAGTAAAAGCAAACGCGTAAGCGACTATGCTTATCCATTCTTTAGTTTCATTAATCAATACCCACTGATTAACGAAATTGTAATAATATTTCCAGGCCCTAGTGAAGCGCTAAACGACGACTTTCAATCAAAGCAATTGTTTTATTTACCTCCTTACAATCTTTGGAAATTCAATCCAAATCATAGTGCGTTTCCAAATATGTTAGAATACCAACAGTTTTTGTTGGACTACTACTCTTCTCATCCTAATATTTCCGGTAAAGGCGATACTACTGTAGAGCTATTTTTGGGAGAATATTTTAAAGAGACCAATACGGTTAGAAAGCTAAAACCTTTCGAAGGAGATATTATATTAGAGTCTAGATTTGGTCAATCGGTTAGATTTGGAAGCACAACTCCTAAAATAAAAAGATCAAATTATTGGTCCAATAAGGGACCTCAAGGCAGTCCAATAACAATGATTGTAAACGGTCAAGGCGCTCCTGAAAATAGTAAAGATATTTTTGCTCCTACTTTAGAAAACATAAACAAGGATTTTTCTTCTATATATTTGACTAAAGACCAACAAATAGTAATAGAAGATTTGAATAATTTTGACTTCAGATCTTTTGGAGGAATCAATGCTCAAGCACAAGAGAGAACTGATAACATAAGAATGTCGAGCTCTCCAATAATTTCTAACGAAGAAGTAGATGCGAATACACAAGATAAAAAAGCAATAGGATAACATGTTAGATAAATTAGAATTTCCATTTACAGGCGCACAGGTGATTTTATCTTCTGATAGAATTTTATTGCACTCTAAAAAAGACGCAGTAATTATTGCCGGAAAAAGAGCAGTATCTTTGTGTTCTACTGAAACAATTAATTTGGATGCAAAAGAAAAAATTATCTTGGATTCTGACATAGTTGAACTTGGTCATGAGGCTCAGGCTCTTGGTGAAAGCGTAGTTCTTGGAAATAGTCTAGTGTTTCAATTAGAATTATTCACTGGGGCTTTAAAAGAAATAGGAGTTCAATTAGGTCGTGTAGGAGAGAATAAACAAAATATTGCTGCATCAATAACTGTAATAAAAAATCAAGGTTTACAACTTGAAGCTGCTGCTGTTCAATTAGAAGACTCTTTGCGAACATTACTTTCTAAAAACACATTTACACGATAGATGGCAAATACTCCAAACTACGATGCTAGACAAAGAAGGCAGCAGGAAAGAGCCGATTTTAGAACTGAAACCAGAAATAAGCAGGCGAATCTAAGAGCAAAAACTGGAGAGATAAATACTAAATTGACCGATGCTCAGAATGCAGGAGATTTAGGCGCTCAATTAGATTTAATAAATAAGGCAAATCAACTAATTCCTGATGCGGATCTTGCAACTGGTTTAGAGAGAGTAGTCGGTATAGTTTCCAAAGCTATAATAAAGATAAAGAAAGGCGTTTCTAGAGTGTTTTACGGAAAACCAAAACCCCCAGGTGCAATTTTTTTAAATCCGTTAGATATGGGATTGGTTAGAATTCTTAATCTAATTGCAGGAATAGACTTTTGTGCTATTTTTAGTTTTGCAGCAAACCAAATACCTGATAACTTACAAAAATTTGATCCTAAAAAAGCTCCTCCTCGTAGCGCAGGATCTTTGGAAAAGAAAAAATATCAAATACAAAAGCTTGCTTACGACGTACAAGGCTATATAGATAAATTTATGGCTCTTTATTCAGGGGCCACTACTGTTTCTAGTTTTATATCCAATAATCCTGAAACTCAAAAAGCTTTAAAAGATCTTATTGCTCAAGTTACTTCTATATTGGAAGATCTAAACGATGTAAATTCTTCGGCTTCTTTGGTAGACGCTGAATTTTCTCAAGCTTTTCCTCAAGCCGCAATATCAAGTAATTTTATAACTAACGCTATAGGCTCTTTAAATAAAAAAATAGATCTAAGAACTTTTACTGATGTTGACTTTACCACTACGATAGACACTATGAATAAAGTGAGATCTGTGTGTATTGTAATTCAAGCGTACAACGATCCAAAAACAGTTTTACAGCAATTAAATACCTTAACAAAGGGAAAAATTAACGAAGCTATAAAGCAATTGGACAAAATACTAGATCCTAAAAAAGCAGTACCATTTATTAAATCAATAATAAAAACTGCAAAATCGATTGTCAAGATTATGGCCAACATAGTCAAGTACATTTCTTTGTTACAATTGGTGATCAGAGTAGGTTTGTTGCTAATAAAAATATTCTATAAATTAAGAGCCTTCTTCTTTTCTGGTATGCCTATACCTCAAGTATTCAATACAGTCAGTGGCCAAACTGCCATTTCTGCTACTTACGAAGACGCTATACTTAATAATGGTCTAGTATACTTCTTAAAAAGATTAGCGCAAATAAACGAAATTCTTGGATTAATTAGAAGTGTTGTTTCTTACGTATTAAATAATGTAGTTTTCATCATTCCTAAGTTAGAATTAATTGCGAGAAACTTAAATAGTTGCGATAGTTGCGATGAAGACCTAAAAGCCGAATTAAATCAGACTATACAAGAACTTAAAGAGGGCGCAGATGCACTTCAAAAGTATATGGACGATTATTTTGACTCTGTAAATAACAAGAATAAAACTTATGGAGATTTCACTATAGAGATTATTACCGAAGAAACTACAGATATTGCTTTGTCCATAAAAAGAAGATTTGGTATTGCTTTGGACGGAAAGAAAAATAAAGTGGTACAATCAACTCCTACTTATGCTTCTGACGATACAATTATAATAAACGAAGTGAAATTGTTATTAAGCGCAGGAGGTTACACTAATAAGTCTGTTACGGGAATGAATCCTTCCGATCTAGTTATCTTAATAGAGTCGACTGCAAATCTAGGGGATCCTGATATAACTATAGACGACCTAGACGTTACCTCTATTATTAATGGATTGGACGCTCCTGATAACGAAAACGAAGAGAATGGATTGGGTCTTAATGCCTTTGCAAATAACCTTCCAGGAGGTAAAAAGTTAAGGAAAAGAATGAGAAAGTTAATGGCTGCTTCAGTGCAAAATTTAAAAACAGATTTAAAGAGTACCGACCCAGGAGGAAAATATAGTTCTGGTATAGTACGCTAATTAAAAAGAAAGTATCATAAACCAATATTTATAAGATATGGCAAAAACAAGTCAAATAGATTTACTTAGAAAATTAATAAGGGAAGAGGTTGCAAAGGCCATTCGTCAAGAGATGCCTGCCATTTTACAAGAGGTTCGAACCTCCAGCACTACAAAAGAGGTTATAAAAGAATCTAAACCTGTAAAAAAAGCTGTCCCATTAACTCTAAACACGCAACCAATGAGACCCGCAGCTAACTTCTCAGGCAATCCTTTGGCAAGCATACTAAACGAGACCGCAATGTCAATGGTAGAAATGGACGACATGTCTTTTACTACTGGAAATATAGGTCCTGATTCAATTGGAGTCGATCCAACCAGCTTCTTCCAACCTAAACAAGTGGCAGTGGGAGACGTAAACAGTATGTTGTCAACAGCAAGAGCAAGTTCGGATCCAAGTATGGTACAAATAAATGAAGTACCTGACTTTACACAATTAATGAGTAAACTAAAAGCTAAAGGCGCTATTTAATGGCATATAACTTAAGACAAATATCACAAGACGATTTGAGACCATCTCAAGCAATAGGAGTAAAAATACCTTTTTCCGCTCCTATAGCGTTTCAATCTGTGTACACGACCAAAGAGCAAACCAAGTACAACTTAATCAACTTCTTATTAACTGATAGAAGAGAGCGCCCTTTCAATCCAACTTTTGGGGCCGGTTTAAGATCGAGACTATTCGAACAAATAGCTCAATCCTCTTTAGACGATATCAAACAATCCTTAATAGCTCAAATAGAAAACACTTTTCCAAACGTTGCGATATCTAATTTGACAGTTAATGGAGATCCCAACACTAGTTCAATAAAAATAAAATTTAGTTATACATTAAAAAATTCTAAAGAAACAGATGGTGTGGTACTCGAAATACAAAATATGTAATTATGCAGAACAATAACGTAGATATTAAATACTTAAATAAGAATTTTAGTTCTTTCAAATCTGATTTGATAGAATATGCTAAATCCTATTATCCTGACAATTACAAAGATTTTAATCAAGCAAGTCCAGGTAGCATGTTTATTGAAATGGCTTCTTATGTTGGAGATGTTTTATCTTTCTATTTGGACAATCAATTACAAGAGACTTTTTTACAATACGCAAAACAAAAAAATAATTTATATAGTCTGGCTTATATGTTAGGTTACAGACCAAAAGTAACCAGCGCAGCTATAGTTGATCTTAAAGTTTATCAACAAGTGCCTTCTGTATTATCGGCAGGCAAATATCTTCCTGATTTTTCGTATGCTTTTTCCGTAGATCAAGGAATGCAAGTTGCTTCTAATATAAATAGTTCTAATACATTCTACTGTCCTCAAAAAATAGATTTTAGAGTTTCATCTTCTTTGGATCCAACAGATGTTACCGCTTATACTCTTGATGGTTTTAATAATCCTACAAGTTTTTTACTATCAAAAAAAACACAAGCGATATCTGGACAAATAAAGACGCAGCAATTTAGTTTTGGAAATGCACAAAGATTCGCTACTATTAATTTACAAGATTCCAATATCATTACTATTCTTGATGCAGTGGATTCATCAGGTAATACTTGGTACGAAGTTCCCTATTTAGCTCAAGACTATATTCTAAAACCTGTAGCAAACACCACAATAAACGATGTGAATCAAGTTCCTTACATGATTCAAAAATTACAAGTTCCAAGAAGATTTACTTCAAGATTTCAAAGTAATGCGGTATTACAAATAGAGTTTGGACCTGGAATTAATTCTGTTGCTGATAGTGCAGTTATTCCGGATCCTAATCAAGTAAGCGTAGGCAACACTAATGGAGGATTGAGTTTATTATCAAGCTCTTTCGATCCTACAAATTTTGTTACAACTCAAACTTACGGATTGGCTCCAAAAAGCACTACTATCACTTTCACGTATCTTGTTGGAGGAGGAGCGAATAGCAATGTTTTACAGGGAGAATTAACAAAACCAATAGCAAAAACAATTT
>Ga0209189_1000397_pt1 | contig 36597 bp, 58 predicted proteins | sample C_130820_EF_Meta_FD_187308 | JGI IMG/M metagenome (GOLD analysis project Ga0209189, IMG submission 187308) | Freshwater microbial communities from Lake Croche, Canada to study carbon cycling - C_130820_EF_MetaG (SPAdes) (version 3) | ecosystem: Environmental > Aquatic > Freshwater > Lake...
CTCACGTGCGCGCGGCGAGGAAATCCGACGCTGTTTTTTAGGGGGCGTGACATGGGGCGAAAATCCAAACCCACGGCGATCAAGATTCTGGAAGGCACCCAACGCGGCACGCCGAAGCGCGAGCCGACGGCACCGCCGGGCGCTCCACCAATGCCCGAGCGTCTGGCCGTTGAGCCGTTGGCCGTGGCCAAGTGGATCGAACTCGTTGACATCCTGTGCAAGATGAACGTCCTGACCACTGGCGACGGCGAGGCACTTGCGACGCTGTGTGAAGTTCACGCGGCAGCGCAGGCGTGTTTGCTTGAGCTGCGTGCCAGCGGTCCAACGATCAAAACAGATCTGGGCGGCGTGAAGCCGAACCCGGCCGGCAGTCTGTATCGGGGGCTCGTCGTGTTGCAGGCCAGCCTGATGGGCGAGTTTGGTCTGACGCCGAGTAGCAGGGTGAAACTTGGCACGAAAGCCGAAGCCCCGAAAGACGACCTTGAAGCGTTCTTCGCTTCCGAAGGTGCCTAGGCTCACGCCAGAAGGTGAAGCCAAATACCTCCGGGTTGCCCGGTTCTTTGAAGGCGTGCTTCGCCATTCAAAAGGGCAACACGCCGGAGACAATTTCAAGCTGCTCCCGTGGCAGCATGACATCTTCCGCGAGTTATTCGGGCGGCTGAAACCGGACGGAACTAGGCAGCACCGCGTGGCCTACATCGAAGTTCCGAAGAAAAACGGCAAGAGCACGCTCCTGGCTGGCATCGCCATCTACATGCTGGTGGCCGATGGCGAAGCGGGCAGCGAAGTCTACGGTGCGTGTACGGATCGTGAGTCCGCCGGCATCATCTACCGCGAGGCGGCCGCGATGGTGCGGGCATCCCCTGCCCTGTCCAAGGTGCTCGAGGTGGTGGACAGTCGGAAGACGATCATTCACCGGGCCAGCAACTCGTTCTACCGAGTACTCTCGGCCGATGCGTTCCGTGCCGAGGGGCTGAACATTCACGCCCTGCTTTTCGATGAACTGCACGCTCAGCGTGACCGGCGTCTGTGGGATGCGCTGCGGTACGGCGGCGCGGCCCGCCGGCAGCCGCTGCTGCTGTCGATCACAACGGCCGGAGAACTGGATCGGAATTCGCTTTGGTGGGAGCAGCGAACATACGCCGAGCGGTGCAAGGCTGACCCGACGCTCGACCCGTCGTTCTACGGGTGCGTCTACAAGGCCGACGAGGCGGACGACCCGTTTGACGAGGCCACCTGGCGAAAGGCGAACCCGTCGCTCGGGCATACCATCACGCTGGAGTCATTCGCGGCCGACGCCTTGGAGGCCAAAAACAGCCCCAGTAAACTCAATTCGTTCCTGCGGTATCGGCTGGACGTTGCCACGGCCTCAGACGTGCGGTGGATTCTGCCCGACAAGTGGGCCGCCTGCGGCGGGGCTCTGCGTCCGCTTGAAGGACGCCAGGCTTTCGTCGGCCTGGACTTAGCAAGCACGACCGACTTGACGTGTGCCGTGTACCTCTTTCCGGACGACGACGGCACGTTTGACGTGCTGCCGTTCTTCTGGGCGGCGGCCGAGAACGCACAGGCTAGGGCGAGGAAGGACCGGGTGCCCTACCTCGACTGGGCCAAGCAGCAGACCGAGTACGGCCCCCTGCTGCGGCTGACCGAGGGCAATGCCACCGACTATGACACGGTGCGGCGGGACATCAACGAGATCAGCAAGCGGTTCGTAATACGGCAGATGGGGGCAGACCCGTGGAACGCCCAGCACATCTGCCAGCAACTGCAAGGCGATGGCTATGACATCGTAGAGTTCAGGCAGGGCGTCGGATCAATGTCGAGCCCTTCCAAGTTTCTGGAGACGCTGGTTCTGTCGAGGAAGTTGCGGCACGCCAATCACCCGATGCTGTCGTGGATGGCCAACAACGTGTCGATTGAGATGAACCACCAGGGCGACATCAAGCCGAGCAAAGTCAAAAGCACCGAACGAATTGACGGCATCGTCGGGCTGATTGAGGCGGTCGGGCTCTGGCAAAAGGCGACCGCACCGCCTGCACCTCAAAGCTGGGAAATCCACGCCATATGATTGCCAACGCCGAGACGCCCGAAGACAAGTCGTACCGCATCATCGACCTGCGTGGCACCTACGGCGACGGCTGGAGCGAGTCGCCTGCCCGAGGCCCGGCCGGCGTCCGAGTGACGCCAGAAACGTCGATGAACTGCTCGGCAGTTTTGGCCTGCGTGCGGCTGATCTCCGAGAACGTGGCGACGATTCCGCTGCACCTGTATCGGCGGCTGACTGAGGGCGGCAAGGAACGCGCCCGCGATCTGCCGCTGTACCGCATTCTCAGCCAGCAGCCCAACGGGTGGCAGACCAGTTTTGAGTTCCGGGAGATGCTGACCGCTCACTGCCTGCTCTACGGCAACGCCTACGCCGAGATCCGCAGCGGTTCCGCCGGGGCCGTTTCGGAATTGTGGCCATTGCACCCGTCACGGATGAAGGTCACGCAGCTCGAGGACGGCACGCTGCGGTACTGCTACCGCGAGCAGAACGGCAGCGAGTCGTACTACCGGCAGGATCAGATTTTCCACCTGCGGTGGCTGTCCAACGACGGCGTGACCGGAATGCTTCCGATCAACCTCTGCCGCGACGCCATCGCCTTGGCCCAGGCTCTTGAGTCGCACGGCGGAAGCTACTTCGGCAACGCCTGCCGGCTGTCGGGCCTGATGGAATCCGACAACCCGATCACGGTGGAGACGGCCGAGCGGCTGCGTGAACAGTTTGAACGCATCCACCGTGGTGCCGATCGTGCCCACAGGACCGCCGTGCTGCCGCAGGGCGTGCATTGGAAGGATGTGCAGTCAAGCAACGAGGCCAGCCAGTTTCTGGAGACCCGGCAATATCAGGTGATTGAGATTTGCCGGGCGTACCGAGTCGATCCGTCGTACGTGCAGGACAAGACGAAGGTCGGCTATGCGTCGCAGGAACAGGCCGCCATCGACTTGGTGCAGCAGACGCTCCTGCCGTGGTTCCGCCGCTGGGAGTCGGCGATCACGCGGGATCTCGTGACGCAGGACGATGTCTACTTCGCCGAGTTTGACACCCGTGGCCTGCTGCGTGGCGACCTGGCCGCCCAGGGGGCATGGCTGCAGACGATGTTGACCACCGGCATCTACTCCGTCAACGAGTGCCGTGAAGTGCTCAACATGAATCCGATCGGCCCCGAGGGCGATCAGCGGTACATGCAGATGAACCTGACCACGATGCAAGGCATCGCGGCCACGGCAGCCGTTGGCAACGGCGGCGAGCCTGCCCCGGCCGACAACCTGCCGCAGTCGTACACAGACAACCTGCTCGACGGCGAGACGCCGGTTGATGGGTCCGTCAAGCCCGCAGGACCACTGCCACGCTCTCGCAAGCCCCCCAAGAAAAAGTGAGCCACATGGACAACCTTGAGCGACGCTGCGTTGCCCTGCCGCTGACGATGGAAACCCGAGAAGCGGGCAAGGCGTACATCGGCGGTTATGCCGCCAAGTACAACGTCCGCTCGACAATGCTCGGCACGTTCCGCGAGCAGATCCTGCCCGGTGCGTTTACCCGTGCTCTCAATGAGCAGTCGCACCCGGTTGTGGCCCTGTGGAACCACGACCCGAACTTCGTGCTGGGCAGCACCCGCAGCGGCACGCTGACGGTGAACACCGACGACGAGGGCATGCGGTACAGCGTTGAGGTGCCTGATACGCAGCTGGGCCGGGATCTCTCCACGCTCATCGCTCGAGGTGACGTGTGGGGGAGTTCCTTCGCCTTCGTCATTGGCGAGGAATCATGGGACAAGGACGAGGACGGTACGGCACTTCGCAGCGTCGTTTCGGTGAAGGGAATCTACGACGTTTCGCCGGTGCTGACGCCTGCGTATGAGCAGGCCACCACGGGCGTGGCGGTGCGGTCCTATGAGCGGTTTCTACAATCGCACCGACCGGCGCTGAAGCTGCCAGCACTCAGCCGAAACGCCAAAGCCGAAAAGTCCATCCGCAGGTTTCTCAGGCAGCATGGCCACAAAATCTGGTGACGTTTGCCAGCACTGCCGGGCCGCGAGGCTTGGCGTGTACGCATCGGCAGAGCGTGGCGGCGTATGCACCCGCTATCTGCGGTGCCCATCTTGCAGGCGAACGGCCAAGCACGTCGTGAACTCCTGCGAAATACGACGCAGGTCGTTACCTAGTTAGGTAATAACTGGCAGCCCATTTCTGCAAGGGTTGCCATGCGTGGCCATAGGGTGCGGATAGGTCATTTACCTACCGCACACAGGAGCCACAAACATGGCCGCCAGCCGCGTCAAGGAACTGCTCGACGAACTTGCCTCGACCCTCGCCGAACTTGGCATGCTTGATGAGGCTGGTGCTGCCGAAGAGGCCGGCGAGAACACCGACGGCACCCCGGCCGATCGCTCGGCGGTCGCAGCCGTCGAGGCTCGGCAGGCCAAGTACGACGAGCTGCTTGCCAAGGCCGAGCGGATCAAGAAGTCGATCGCCGACGAGGAGGCCCGCGAGGCCCGCAAGGCCGAGCTGATGAAGTCCCTGAACCGGGCCGCCCCGGCTGTTGAGGCCGCCGCCCCGGCAAAGGTCGATATTCGCGCCGTCGGCTTCCGTGGCAAGCTGCGTGCGTTCAACAGCGAGCGTGACGCCTACGTTTCTGGCCAGTGGCTCAAGGCGACCATCGGCAAGGACGAGCAGGCCCGCCGGTGGTGCCAGGATCAGGGCATTGAGACCCGCGACATGGGCGGCCAGGTCAACAGCCTCGGCGGCGTGCTCGTTCCCGAAGAGTTTTCCAACACGCTCATTCGGCTGGTCGAGCAGTACGGCATCGCGTCGGGCATCGCCCAGAACATCACGATGTCGTCTGACACCCTTCTGGTGCCCCGGCGTCTGACTGGCGTGACGGGCTACTGGATTGGCGAGAACACGACCATCACGACCAGCGACCCGACCGCCACGATGGTGCAGCTGGTGGCCAAAAAGCTGGCGGCGGCCACCCGCGTCAGCAACGAGCTGCTGCAGGACAACGCGATCAGCGTCGCTGATTGGTTGGCTCAAGAATTTTCGCTTGAGATCAGCAAGCGAATCGACGAAGCCTTCTTTAACGGAACCGGCGCCGGCACGACTTACGGCGGAATCTGGGGCCTGCTGCCCAAGATCAACGACGGCACCCACACCGCCTCGATCGTGTCGGCCGCAAGCACGCACACCACGGTGGCCACGCTCGACACGAAGGATTTCAACTCGGCCGTTGCCAAGCTTCCCCGGTACGCGATTGGTTCGGCCGCGTGGTACATGCATCCGAGCGTCTGGCACAACGGCCCGGCGAACCTCGCCTTGGTCGCCAGCTCGGTCGGCGGCAACAACGCATCGGACCTCCTCAACTTCAACAGCAAGACGCCGACGACGTTCCTCGGTCTGCCGGTTGTCTGGGCGCTCACCATGCCGACGAGCACCGACCTTTCGGCCGGCAGCATCGCAGCTGTGGTCGGCGACCTGTCGCTGTCCAGCATCTACGCCACCCGGTCGGCCATGTCGATTGCGGCCAGCGACGACCGCTACTTTGAGTACGACCAGCGTGCCTACCGCGTCACCATGCGGGCGGACATTAACCACCACTCGCTTGGCGACACCTCGACGGCTGGCCCGGTCGTGGCGCTCAAGTTGGCGGCCTCCTGAACCACCTGACATCCCAAGGAGTTTTCAATGAACCATCTTTCCGGTGCTAAGTCGGTGACGAAGGCGGCTGCGAGCGTTGCGGCTTCGGCCACGCACAGCCACGAGATCGACACGCTGGGCTTCAAGTACGCCAGCATCGACGTGATCTTCAGCCCGTTCACGGCTGCCACCTCGAGCTACGCCAGCGTGCTCAAGGTGCAGGAATCCGATTCGTCGGGCTCCAGCCAGGCGGACATCAGCGGCCTTTCGGTGACGGCTGGCGCCGGCAGCACGACCGGCGCGGTTGTCGGTGCGGTGGCCCGGTTCAACGTCGATCTGCGTGGCCGCAAGCGTTACCTAACGGTTCTTGCCAGCCCAGGCAACACCGTGGCGGTTGTCACGAACGCTCGGCTGTCAAAGGGCGAGACGCACGCCACCGACGCAACCTCGGCCAACGTCAACGATTACAAGTCGCTCTGACCGCTGGACAAGCACAGTAGAACGCCCAGAGCGGGCGGCTGGGATCGCCCGGCCGCCCGTTGGCGTTTACAGAGGAGCATCCGTTGAAAGTCCACGTTGGCAGCGTCGATCACGATCTGCGAGTTGAGGCCGCATTCAGCGTGCCTCGGCTTGGGTTTCAGGACAACTTCTTCTGCACAATCCAGAGCCTAATGCCGCTCGGCATTCGTCCAACGAAGTTTACCGGCGCGTTTTGGGAACAGTGTTTGGATCGCGTCCTGCTCGACATGGTGGACCGCACGGACTGGATCTTGGCGTGCGATTTTGACAGCGTCTTTGAAGCCGACACCATCCAGCGGCTGATGACGGCGGCGATGGCCAGTGGATACGACGCCGTGGCACCGCTGCAGACCAAGCGGGACGAGGGCGTGCCGATGTTCACGCCCGAGGGTGCCGGCGGCACCATCGGCATGGTGAGCCTTGAGAACTCGTGGTTTGAGGCTGTGGTGCAGCCGGTCGAAACGGCTCATTTCGGCTGCACGCTGATCCGGTCTTCGGCGCTGAAGCGGACGCCAGCCCCGTGGTTCCTCGGGACGCCTAGGCCAGACGGGCACTGGGGAGACGCGCCGGCAGGCGAGGTGACTCGCACAGACCCGGACATCCACTTCTGGAAGCAGTTTCGGGCTGCCGGCAACCGCCTCGGCATCGCCCCGCAGGTGGCAATCGGGCACGCCGAGCTGAAGTTCACTTGGCCGGGCCGCGACTTGAAGCCGGTCTATCAGTCGCCCAGCGACTACTGGGGCAAGGGCGGGCGGCGTCCTTCAGAAGCTTGGGGATCTGTTGAGCACGGGGAGGCAAGCACATGAAGGTGCGATTCATTCGGGCATGGAAGGCGTATTGCGTGGGCGACGTGGTGGACTTGCCAGATGGCATGGGAACCGAACTCATCAACATCGGCCGCGTTGTCCGCGACTCAGACCCGCAGCTGACGCTCGAGACGGCCGCCGTTGAGCCTGCAGAACTCAGGACAGCAGATGTAACGCCACGGAGACGCCGCAAGTGAGATACCGCAGCCTGACTCGTGAAACGCAGCCATCGGTTGAGCCGGTGAGTTTGGCCGAAGCAAAACTGCACCTCCGCATCGACAACGAAGACGACGACGCCCTGATCCAGTCGCTGATCAGTTCTGCGCGTCAGTGGGCCGAGGACTATTGCGACCGCACGTTTGTCCTGACCCGCTGGGCCATGCGAACCGACTCGTTCTACGGACAGGTTGGCAGCCCGGCGCAGTTCGGGTTGCGGGCAGACGGCAGCAACATCGAAGGCCGCCAGGGCGTGGTTCCGAACATGGACGTGGAGCTGCCCCGTCCGCCGATGAGCGTCGTGACTGGGTACACCGCCGTGGACGTGACGTATACGCCAGCCGTGAGCGGCACGACGGCCACGCTGTCGGCCACCGAGTACCGAGTCGATTATCAGCAGACACCGGGGGCCGTTCGGCCGCTGTACGGCAAGACGTGGCCCAGCCACCTCATGGATCAGAATAGCGTCACAGTCCGGTGGTGGGCTGGCTACGGGGCCGACGGAAAATCGGTGCCGCCTCAAGTCAAGTCAGCCATCCTGATGATCGTGTCGCACCTCTGGAGCAATCGAGACGCCGCACAAGAGGCGGCACTCTCCGAAGTGCCATTTGGCGTCAAGGCGATGCTCGACACGGTGCGGTGGGGGAGCTACCGCTAATGGCACTGCCAGCAGGCGACATGTGGACGCGGGTGACGATTCAGCAGGCCGCCAAGTCGCAGAACGAGGTCGGCGAAACCGTGCTGGCCTGGTCCGACTTCGCCACGGTCTGGGCGTCAGTGGATTCGTTGTCTTCCCGTGAGATGGAGCGGTTTGCCGAAACGGTGGGGTTCATGACGCACCGAGTGAAGATCCGCTATCTGGACGGACTGACGGGTGCCATGCGAATCATCTATCGGGACCGAACGCTGGAAATTGGCCAGATCATCGAGCGGGATCGTCTGTGGCACCAAGAGATCGTCTGCACGGAAAAGAGGGCTGACGGATGAGCCTGCCGGAAGCACCCGAAGCCTTTCTTTTCCAGCGACTGACCAGCCGCACGGCGGTCTCGTCTGTTGTGGCGGCAAGGGTTTTTCCGCTCATCGCCCCAACCGGCACGCCACTGCCCTTGATCGTCTACCAGCGGACAAACGTGCAGCGAGAACAATCGCTGACCGGGCCGATCGGCAGGCCGATCGTGACGCTGCAGCTGACGAGCTACGGCACGTCGTACTCGAGCGTGAAGGCGTTGGCCCGCGAGGTTCGCCTGGCGGTGGACGGGTGGACGGGCACGACGGCCGGCGTGACGATCCAACGCACGACGATCCAGAGCGAGGCGGACGGCGTGGACATGCCCGCCGATGACCAAATGCTGCCCTATTACAACGTGCAGCAAAGCTTTGATTTTCGGATTGAAGAGGCAACGTAATGGCCCGCGAAGTCACGTTTAAGATCAACACTACGCAGAAAGATGCCCGCTGGCTCAAAAAGAAAGCGCTGGCTGACGCCTTTCAGGTTGAGCCATCCGAGGTGGTGGAGGCCGTAGAGCACGCTTTACAGCCTGCCCTGTGGGCTCTTCGCAAGAACGTCTTGGCGGCCAAAGTTCGCACCGGCAGGCTGCGTTCATCGCCTGGCACTGTGGTGCGGAAATATGGTGGCAAGCGGCGGCTCACTGTTGTGGGGCTTGTTGGCTACAAGTCAGGCGTGGCCCCGCACAGCCCATACTTGGAACTTGGCACGCCACCTCGCGCCGGCCGTGGGAAAGTCGTTGCTCGCCGTTATGCGTGGCTGGCCTACTTCCGAAACAAGGAAGCCATGAAACAGACGTTACAGGCCAACCTTGAAGCCGTCATGCAGAACGCCATAGACGGCGTTGAGTAACTGCAAGGGTTGCCGCCAAACGGCCTAAAAAAGACGTAGGGCATACCGCCCGCCTACCACAGGAGCACCGACATGCCAGGGCCGTCTGATTCGCAAGGTTCCAACTTCGTTTTCTCGGGCTCGACCTACACCGTCACCAATGTAAGCGTGAAGTACGGCGGCGATCTGCTGGACACTTCGCACCTCGGGCTGGCCAGCGGTGCAAGCCGCACCTACATCTCGCCCGCGCTGATCGATAACGAAATCACGGTGGACTACTACGGCACCACGTTGATTTCCATCGGCAACTCGGGCACGCTGTCTTTCGCCAGCACCAACTACACGGCAACCTGCTCGGCCTCAAGCGTCACCTACGCCGTGGGCGAGCTCGTGAAGGGCAACGCCACCTTCAAGGTGAAGTAATTCTCCCCGAGGTGACGCCGTGGCGAATGTATCGCAGGGGCTGGCTGTCACGTGGGGCGGCGTCACGCTTGGCGAGGTTGTCAGCGTCAGCGTTGACGGCATCACCGCCGAAACCGTTGACGTGACGCCGCGCAGCCAAGCCGTGCGGTTCAAGAAATACGGCCGCGCCGATGGCGACTACGGCAGCGTCACCATGACGGTGCGCGGCACGGCCGCCATGCAAATCAACAACGTCGGCTTGACGGCCAACTTATCAATAAGCGGGCCGGGCGTGTCGTGGACCTTTAACGGCGCGCTGTTTCAGAAGCTTGCCTGGTCTGCCGGCGTTGGCGAGCTTCAATCGCACAGCGTCACTTTCAAAATTGGAGCATAGGCATGGGGATCCTGACGAAAGATCAAATCCTGTCGGCCAACGATTCGGCGCTGCTGAAGGTGCCGGTGCCCGAGTGGGGCGGTGACGTGTACATCAAAGTGATGACGTGCGGCGAGCGAGACGCCTACGAAAACGAATGGGTTCGCAAGAAAGAAACAGGCGTCGATGATTTTCGCGCTAAGTTTCTGGCCAAGTGCCTGGTGGATGAGAACGGCCAGCGGCTTTTCGGAAATGGCGACATCGACAAGTTGGCCGCCAAGAGTTCCAAGATCATCAACCGGCTGTGGCTGGCGGCCATGGAGCACAACAACCTTTCCGACGATGCAATTGAGGAAACAGCAAAAAACTGAAAAACCGGCCAATCCGAATCTCGATGTTGCGGTTAGCCCTAGCAATGGGCATCCGCATCACGGAAGTGGAAGGGTGGCCGGTGAACGAGTTGCGGGAGTGGATGGCGTTTGATCGGTATCTGGAGCCGTACGGGCGTGAGTGGAAGCAGGCCGGCGTGATTGCGGCGGCTGCTATCGCCCCGCACGTCGGCAAGGGAAGGCAGCCAAAACCGGAAGACTTCATGCCGATCTGGCAAACGCCACAGACGGCCGAAGAGATTGCGGCAGAGCTTAGCAAATTGCGACGGTGACGTATGGCAAAATTGGATTTGGCATTTCAGCTGAGCGCCAACGCCGATGGCGTGGCCGCTGGCGTTGCCCAAGCCGACCGCGAGTTGTCTAAGGTTGGGGCCAGCGCCAGGGCCACCTCTGCTGAGTTCCGCCAAGCGGCCAAGATCACGTCCGAACTGCGTACGCCGTCCGAGAGGTACGCCGAGACGATTCAGAAGCTTGACGCCTTCATGGCGAAGGGCTTGCTGACGCAAGATGTTTATGGCCGCGCCGTTGCCAAGGCTGAAATGGAATTGAACGGGGCCGAGAAGGCAACCGGCAAATTTCGGCAAGCCCTTGAGGCCGCAGGCCGAGCCGCCACGGGAACGGCAAGCGTCATCCGCAGCGTGGGTGACGCTGCCAAAAGCGTGGCTGACGCCGGAGTGTCTGTCATCAAGTTCGGCAAAGACGTTGCATGGACGTACTTGCAATGGAAATTGTTTAACGCCGTCAGGAATCCGGCAGGGTTCAAAGATTTCGCCGTGGGCGCTCTTAAGGCCGCACTAACGGCACGCACGTTCATCCTGGCCGCCAAGGCGCTGGGCATCGGCTTGGCCATTGGTGGCGGTGCTGCTGGAACTGCTGCCGCTGCTGTTCTTGGGTTGAGCAATCCGTTAATCGGCGGCGCGCTGCTTACGCTCAATCTGGCAAAGGCATTCATCAACGCCAAAGACCGTGCCTTTGAAATGGCCACGGCGATAACGGAAGGAAAGGTTTCGCTCGAGCAGCTGAACGCACAACTGGGGCAGATTCAAGCCCAACAGATCGACAACCTCGCGTTTGCCATGGAAGAGGCAACGGCCGCAGGCGAGCGTTCGGAAGCGGCATTCGCAGGATTAGCCAATGTGTTCGTGACGCCTTTCATCGGTGCCTTTGCGGCGATTCAATCCGGCACCGCTGGATTCGCGGACGGCATCAGCGGCGTCGTGGAAGGCATCACGTCGATCCTTTCGCCAATCGCACAAGTCATCGCCCCGGTGTTCACGCTCATCGGCACGATGGTTGAGGGCGTGCTGAAGTTTATTGGGGTTATTGGCGAAGCCCTCGGCCTAGTGCTGAAGATCGGCGGCGCAGTTGTGCATACGTTCTTGTCGCCGTTTATCGTTGGCCTGACGAACGTGGTGGAAACCATCCGCAGCGGCATGAATGCGGCGTTCGATTTCATTGGAGAGCGGATTGATTGGGCCAGCCAGAAGATCAAAGACTTCTATGCTTACATGTCCAAAGTGCCGATCATCGGCAGGGCGTTTGCGTCTGGCGAGAAAGTGCCTGGACCGCAAGCACCGGGCGCTGCCGGCAATCCTGCACAAGGTGCCGAAGAGGCAAACAAGGCCGCCGCAGAAGCCGCAAGGGAAGAGGCCGACGAGCTTGAGCGGGTGAACCGTGCCATTGAGCGTCAAGAGTCGTTGCTGTCGGGCGCGATCAATGCTTCTGTCAATCTTGGCCAAGAGGGGATGGACGCCGCCTTCAAGTACCAACAAGGGTTGAGGGCGCTGGAATCGCAGCTGGAAGCCGGAATCCTCAACGAAACGTCTTTTGCGAACGAAGCCGCCAAGCTCAAGGATGCGTTTGATGCTCAGACGCAAGCCATTGAAGATCGCAACCGGGCGATTGCGGAGCAGGCGGCAGAAGATCAAAAGGCAGCCGAATCGCAGCAGCGTGCCATAACCAAGCAAACCGATCAGTTTTTTCAAGCCACCAAGGCCGCCAAGGATTTTGGTGCGGATGGTGCTGCCGCCGCCGCCCAGTACGAAGGCGGGCTTACAAGCCTCGATCAGCAACTGCGAGACGGCCGGATCAATGAAGAGACGTATAACCGCGAGGCGGAAAAACTCCGCGACACGTATGACGGCCAAATTGACTCTATAGAGAAACGCGCGGAAGACATTGCTCGCGCTGAAGAAAAGGTGATCGGGGCCAGCGAGTTTAAGGCCGAGAACGAAAAGGCTTTGAACGGCCCGTCGTCCGAGGCCCTTAAGGCCAACGACCTCCGCTCAAACGAGGGCATGTCGCAATTCATTGCCCTGGCCACGGGCCGTGAAGATCCCGCAATCGCCGAGTACCGCAAACAAAACGAGAAGCTGCAGCAGATCGTGGCGGAACTCCGAGCCTTGCAGCAGCAGCCAGTGGACATGCTGGGGGCCGCCGCATGAGCGTCGTTCGCACCACGGAACTAGCCGAGGTCTCGGGCTCGCGGAAGTTTGGCGAGCCGCCAGTCTATAAGCGGCAGTGGGTGGTCGAGGTTGACGACCCGGCGCAGTCTACCACCGACATCAGCAACGGCCCCGGAGTGACGTTCCTCGACCCGCACCCGGACGCCACCTACTGCCGTGCGTTCAACGTCAGCGTGGCCAACTACAGCGGCAGCCGCTGGCACTACCTTGTCACTTGGGACTACGAAGTTCCAAAGCTCTCGCAGGAGCAGCTGGACGCAAATCCCTTAAATCGCACCGACATCTGGAAGTTCACCACAACGGGCATGGCGGTGCCGGCCCTGTACTACTACTACGGCACTGGCAACAGCGACCGCCGTGCCCTGACAAACTCTGCCGGCGACATCCTTGAAGGTGCCATGACCGACCTGTCTGTGCTTCAGGCGTCGATCAGCGGCAACCGCCAGACGTTCGACTACAACCTAGCGGCCACCGTCACGAACTGCGTCAACGACTCGCCCTATCTCGGCGGTGCGGCGTACACATGGAAGTGCAGCGGAATCAGCGGGCAGCCTGCCGTTGAGGTGGTAAACGAAGTCGAGATCCGCTACTGGCAAGTCGAAGTCACGCTGGAATACAACCCGATTGGGTGGCCACTGCTGCTGCCAAACGTCGGGTGGAACTACGTTTCGGGCGGACAGAAGAAGCGCGTGTGGGTGTATTACGACCCAGGCAGCGGGCAGCCTTTGGAACAGGTGGCCGCCAGCAACCCGCAGCCGCTGCTCTCAAACGGTGCTCTCGACACGGCGAGCCCCGGCGAATCCAACCCGCCGATGCTTCTGACTCGGCGCGTTCACAAGGCGATCAACTTCCAACAATATTTCGGCACCCCACCAACGTAGGAAATCACATGGCAGACATCACCTACTCGATCAATTCCTCGCTCTCCAGAGGCTCGCTCAACTCCACGTTCGTGGCCTCGGGCGTGACGGCCGACTGCAACGCCAGCGGCGTCAACACGCAGACGCTGACGCCGGGCACCAACGCCGCCGGCACCGCCGCGATCAGCACGGCCACAATGTCCAGCGTCGGCGTGTTCTTCGCTCGCAACATCTCCACGGTCTCGACCGCGACCGTGTCGTTCGGCCAGCTCTCGGCCGGTTCACTTGTGCCAACCATCACGCTGCGAGGCGGCGAGGCGGCCGCGGGGCGGTTGGCACCAGGCTCCTATGCCGCGATCGCGGCCGCCACAGGCACGCAGCTGATCATCTCTATCGTGGAGGGCTGACATGCCCCAAGGTGCATCGGGAGGTGCCGGCCAAGGGGCTGGGAGCAGCCGGTTCGTGAAATTCACGCGCCCAGCCGCCCAGCGGATCGCTAACGCCGTCCGCCAGGTCGAGGGCGGCAACCGGGACCAACTGCCGATCGGCTTTGAGCATCCGCAGGCGATCGCGTCAAACGCCAAGGTCTTCCGCGTGGCCACCTTCACCGGAGCGTGGGCAAAAAACAGCGCTAAAACGGTGACTTTCAAATACGCCACGACCACGCCAAACACTGCCGTGGCCAGCAATTTGTTTTTTCCAGTTACTGGGACTGCTGGCGGAGACTGCGGTATAGCAAAAGACGGTACGGCGTGGTTTCTGATTGACGTTCCGTTATTTACGGCATCGGCTGTGTTTGTCGTTGCCACAGCCGCAACGACCGTCGTTCGGGACGTGACACTGTCGGCAACGCTAGACGCAGACAGCTGCACAATCTCACTCGGGAAGACGCTAACAACCACTTCCGTGGTCGTCGTGCAGTCAACCTACACTTCCACGTTTGTCACTCTGGGCACGTGATATGGCTTGCTGCAAGTGCTGCTGCGAGGCCGGGGACAGTCCGGGGGTCTGTTGTAGCGGCGTGTGCTGCCGCTCTCCAAACGAATGCCTGACCAGCGGCGACATCACCCGCTGCTGCGAGCCGTATTCGACACTGTGCGGAAACTATTGTTGCCCAGGCGATCGGTCATGCTGCAGCGATATTTGCTGCCCCGCCGACAGCTCTTGTTGCGCCGACAGCAACGGCAATCAAATCTGCTGCCCGGCCGGACAGTGCGTCGAGGGAGTCTGTCAGTCGTACTGCCAGAATCTCTACACCGGCCTAAAAGTGACGGCGATGGGGCACAGCGTGTGGGCAACTTTGCCAGTCAGCGAATATCCAGACAAGCCGGGCATCGTCACTTGGCGCGGCGCACGCAACCCAGCGTGCGATGATTTTGTTTCTCCGCCCGCCGACGGACTTGCCGGATATAGCTTGTGTTTTGCGCGGATCGACAACACCGGCGCAAATTGCACAACCCCGTCGCTCGGAGGTGGCACCTGCACCGAATCACAGCGTCCAAGCGGCATGGAAGGAGCGTGCTGTGCGAGCGTGAGACTGATCTATCACTGCCCAGACAAGGGGTACTGCAACGCATTGTTTGAAGTCCATATCGCTCAAGTGTGGGTCAAGGGCTCGACTATTGTCGTAACGCAACCCGCTACGCCGTCTGGATGCCCAGATGTGCAGATGACAGCCAGCCTTGAGAACATCGGAACGCCGCCTGGGAACCCGCTCCCATGATCACTTGTGACAAGGCATTTTTTCTGGCCCGCTGTGAGCAACGAGGAAAACCGATCGCGGACGCCATGCAGTGCGTCGTCGCCCAGGACGGCGACCAGTGGACGATCGACACAGACCATGTTGCCTTCCCAAGGGCGACGCCGCCTCAGTCGGAACGCGGCCCCGGCACGGAACTTTCTCGCCTGCTGCAGCGATTCGGGATCTCGCCGACGCCGACGTGCAGCTGCCGGGCGAAGGCGGCCGAGATGGACCGCTGGGGATGCGACGAGGCGGCCAAGCCAGAGCGGATAGACGAGGTGGTTTCTGTCATGCGAGCGGAGGCCGCCGCCCGTGGCCTGCCATTCCTTGACGCGGTTGGCAGGATGCTGGTGCGTCGCGCCATCGCCAACGCCCGCAGGGAGGAGGCCCGCCATGCCAAAGAAAAAGCCCGAGAAAGCGGGTCGCCCGCAGTTTGACGCGGAGCCGCTGGATGACGAGGAGCAGCCGCCGTTCACGCTGGACGATGACGGGTACATGGTGGTGGCGAAGCCCGAGCCAAAGCCGCCAGAAAAGCAACCAGCCAAGGAGGCTCGACGTGGCAGGTGACGTGATCACGGAGATGGCCAAGAGGCTTTGCAAACTGCACCCGGACGCACCGGCCAGGACGCTGGCGCGTCGGCTTGTGGAGGAGGCGAACGGTGCTATCACCATCGGCCAAGCAAGGAATCGAATTCAACGCCAATTCGGCGCGTACGGCAAAAAAAGCCGGACCAAGCCGGTGGCACCTCGAGCGCCACGCCAGGCGGGCGTGATCTACGGGATGCCGCCAAGCGTGGCCACGGAGTGGACGCCGCACGTCATGGACGTGATCGGCACTGTCGGGATCATCTCTGACGTTCATGTACCGTATCACTCAGAGACGGCGCTACGGGCCGCCGTGGAGTTTTTGAAAGGGCAGAACCTGTCGGGGCTACTGCTGAACGGCGACATCGCCGACTTCTATGCGATCAGCAGGTGGATGAAAGACCCCAAGAAACGAGACTTCAAAGGCGAGCTGAACGCCGTCCGGGAGTTCCTCGGCTGGATTCGCTCGACGTTCCCCGGGATTCCGATCGTCTACAAGGCGGGAAACCATGAAGAGAGGTGGTCCGCTTGGACTTGGCAGCACGCCGCCGAGATCTCTGACGACCCGAGGATGTCGCTCGTGTCGTGGCTCGACCTGGGCAAGCACGACATTGAGTGGGTGGAAGACCAGCGGCCCGTGATGCTTGGCAAGTTGCCAGTGCTCCACGGCCACGAGCTGCCGAAGGGAATGGCGGCACCCGTGAACGTGGCTCGAGGTGCGTTCCTGCGGACGCTCTCAACGTGCCTGGTAGGACACAGCCACAAGACCAGCAACCACGCGGAGTCGGATATGTGGTTCCGGGAGACGGGCTGCTGGTCTACCGGCTGCCTCTGCGATTTGCGGCCAGAGTACGCCAGAGTGAACCGATGGAACCACGGCTTCGCTCTGGCGACCGTCCACAAGGGCGGCGAGTTCGACGTTCACAATTACAGGGTGATGTCAGATGGCACAGTTAGATCGGCCTAGCACTCAGGCGGAGCAGACTCTCGTGGATGCCCTCGAGGCGGTGCGTGATCGCCACGGGAAGTACGGGCCGCCGCAGGAGCACTTCGCCAGGACGGCAGGGCTCGTCAACGCAGCGTTCGGCACGACGTTCACCGCCGAGCAGTGGGCACTCGTGATGGTCATGGACAAGATCGCCCGGCTCCTCGGGCCGATGCCCACGCACGACGGAGGCGTGGACATCGCTGGCTACGCCGCCTGCTACGAGGAGTGCCGCAGTGCAAGACCACCCGCCACTGACGAGTGACGATCTCGCACAGATGGAGCACCGTGCCAGAAGGTTCTCGGGTGCCTACACCGGCACAGCCGGGACGCTCGCGGCGGACGTGATCCGCCTGTTGATCGAGCGTCGCCGGCTGCTCGGGGAACTCAGTCGATGTCAAGAGGCGGCAGCAGGTCAATCACAGACTCTTCCTCGATGACCCTCGGCGACAGGTAGTGGTCTCTGGTCGTCTTGTCGGAGGCGTGCGTCAGGAAATCCGTGGCATCGCCGCCAGCCAGCTTCACGTAACTGCCGGCTGCCTTTCGAATGCTGTGGAACCCGTGGGGCTGGACGCCAGCCTTGCGGCATATCTTCCGCAATCGCTGGTAGATCGTGTTGATCTTCCTGTGGTCAGTCCAAGGCCAGACTAGGTCGTTGGGCTGCCGCCGCCCTGCCTCAAGGTACGCCGACAGCCCCGGCGAGATCGCCCGCGTAATGGTCCGTCCGAGCCCCTTACGATGCTCCGAGAGGAACGTCAGGGTGTTCCCTTTCGTGTCTGCCTCGGCCCACCGGATCGCCAACAGGCTGCCTACACGCTCGCCCGTGAACCAGGCGGCCATGATCAGGGACGCCCAGAACCAGGGCGCTGGGCACGGCCCAATGAAGCCCATCCGGTGCTGTGCTGACCGGATCATGGCGGACACCTCGGCCACGGTATAGGCGTGAGGGACGACGTGGGGCACCTTGACGATGTTGCGTGCCAGATCTGGGAAATGCTCCACCAGACGCTTCTTGGCGGCTGCATTCCACAAACTGACAATATGGGCCTTGTCCTTGGCGACCGACGCTGGACGCGCGATCTTCCCCCTGTGGGGCGTTACGGCCCGCCAGCGGAGGAATTTGGACACCGTCAAGTCGTTCAGGTCGGAGAACTCTGGCTCCCGCCCGATACAGTCTCGAAACCTGTCGAGCGACGAGGCGAAAAGCACCACCGTCCGAGCCTTGAGATTGTGGGTGATGGCGTAGTGCTCGACCAGAAAATCCCGTAGAATCATGGCTATTCCTCCGCTGCTTGGGTGTTGAGAACCTAGTGTACGGATGAACAGCGTGAACGAAAAGGATGGCACCATGCCCTCCGCTGTTCATCTTGTTCACTACGATCGTAGGGGTTTGTCGCCAAAACAGGCAAACCGGGAAAACGGCGCAACTTTGCCCGGTCGAGCAGCGTATTCTTCCAGACGGGATTGCTCTCGTCGGTAGAATCCCGAGATGCCAGTGAGTCTCAAAGAACCGAATCGCACGCTCTGCTCCTGCCGCGAGGCTGCCGAGATCCTCGGCTGCACCATGGGCAGAGTTCGCCAGCTGTGCAGGAAACAGCCGGACGGCAGTGCTCCGGTCCTCTGGTCGAAGAAACTCGGGCCTCGAGCGCTAGTGCTCGATCAGGACGAGGTGAAGAAACTCGCCAAGGCGCGACAGAAGGCCAGGGACGCTGGCATTGTCCCCGGCCCCGGCCCCGGCGGATTCTCGCCGGACGCCTAGTTTCCTGCGGCGGATAGCTGCCAAGAAAAAAAATGCAAAAGACCTTGACGTTGTCTTACCGATGTCGGTAGTATCCGCCCCCGTCCGACCGACACGCAAGGAACGCCGATATGACACAGCAGATCAACCGACTGATCGAGTCCCTCGTCTTAGTCCGCCTTGGTCAAGAGCTTGGCACGGACTCCGACTTGGCCCAGTCAATCGCCCACTCGCTGGATTTCGCCATTGGCATTGCTGGCAGGCTTTTTTCTTGACTCCAAACTACCGACGAGGATAACGTGCTGCCGACATGGGCAGCAAATTTTTTCAGACGATTGACTCCTGAACTATACGTTTGTACACCTACGTCACCACGACAAAAGGAGACCCCCAAATGACCACAGACCCACACCACAACGAGTACCTCGCCGCAGTCGCCGGCATCCACGATCAGACGCCACGCAAGGCGATCTACGCCGAGGGCGTGTACGTCACCGGCATCACGGCGGGACGCCGCTGGGGCGGCCACGTCGAGTGGTGCGAGGCCGGAAGGCTCTGCATCAACGTCGGTGGCAGGTGGATCTACGTGCCGGCCGAGGACGTGCTCGAGTCGGCGGACTGCACAGAAAGCCAGTAATCCCCGGAGTTGGCGGGGGGTTATTGCCCCCCCCCCCAAGTTATTTTCCCCGCCCAAGTTGAATGCAGTTTTTTGAATTGGAGACGCGGTGGAGCCGCGACAGGCACGGAAGGACAGCACCCGCGAGGCATGGCAGCGGAGCGGGTTTACACAGGAAACCAGAAGCGAAAGGACACGGACATGACGGTAGCAATCAGAAAAGCAAAGCGGTCGGCCACGAAACTACGCCTGCTTCTTACAGGCCCGAGCGGCTCGGGCAAGACTTGGGGCGCTCTGCAAATTGCCAAGGGGCTCGGCGGCAGGACGGTCGTGATCGACACCGAGGAGGGCAGCAGCGATCTCTACGACACGCTGCACGACTTCGACGTGATCGACCTTCGTCCGCCGTTCTCCCCGGAGCGGTACATCGAGGCGATCACGGCAGCCGAGGGGGCTGGCTACGACGTGATCGTCGTGGACTCGGTCACGCACTGCTGGAGCGGTGCGGGCGGCTGCCTGGAACTGCTCGAGGATGTGGCTAAGGCTCAGTTTCGCGGAAACACATGGTCTGCCTTCTCGGTCATCACGCCACGCTGGCGGGCCTTCGTGGACAAGCTGCTGCGGTCGCCGGCTCACGTCATCTGCTCTGGCCGGTCCAAGACCGAGACCGCCCAGGTGGACGACCACGGCAGGAAGAAGGTGGCGAAACTCGGCATGAAACTGGAAGCCCGCGACGGGCTGGAATTTGAGTTCACATGCGTCCTCGACCTGATCCACGACGGCCACTACGCCACAGTGAGCAAGGACCGCACGGGCCTTTTCGCTGGCGATCCAAAGCCGATCACGGAGGACACCGGCCGGCGGCTGGCTGAGTGGCTGGCCGGTGCCACGCCGGCGGCGGTGCCGGCGAACCCGCTGGTGGCAGCGATGCAGGACGCGATTGACAGCGCCACGACAGTGGCGGCTCTCGGCAAGATCGCCGACCGGATCGACCTGCGGCTCTCCGAAGGCAAGGTCACGGCAGACGAAGTGGCGAGTCTCACCAAGCGGATCGACAGACGGGATGCAGAACTCCAGACAGCAACCAACTGAAAGGACAGACCATGGACTGGGACATGAACGTTGACGAAGACTTCGGCTCGGACCCACGGACAACGCTGCCGCAGGAGCGGGAGATCGCACCGGCCGGTCGGCACTTGGCCACGATCAAGAAAGCCGAAGAAGGCCCAAACGAGTGGAAGCGAGACGAGAAAACGAATCCTGAAGGCATCTGCCTGAAGCTTCGCCTGGCAATCGGCGACTACCGCTTCGTTTTCCACGATCTGCCACGCCACCAGCCGTGGCTGGCCAAGCAGCTCGCCGACGCTCTCGGCATCCAGCCCGAGGGCAACACGCTGCGGGTGGTGCCGGCAGAGATCGAGGGCCGCGATGTCGAAGTTGAGATCAGCCACTACACGGCCAAGTCGGGGAAGGTTTCGGCCGTGGTCAAGCGGTATCTGCCGCCGCTCGAGAAGCCGGCGGCAAAGAAGACCAGCACGCAGAAGATCACGGCGGCCCTACCCAACGACGACATCCCCTTCTAGGAGCAATTCATGAGCGACAAGGAACCGATCCAGAGTCCGGCTGAGTTGGCGGCCTACCGCAGGTCGCTGGCCAACGATCTTGAGACGCCCGAGCCGACGCCGGAGGCGGCGACGGCAGAGCCCGAGATCACGATCCGGCCAGGAAGCCACCACGCGGCGGCTGCGTTCAAGGTTGGCAGCGAGGACGAATACATCAATCGAATGTCAAGCCGCTACGGCGGCGAATGGTGAACACGCCCCGCCCTGGGCAATAGCGGCTGTGATGCCGCATGGGCCGTTCGGCCGGCGGTGGCGCAAAACACCGGCAGCTGCGGCTCGGTCCCTCCCTTTTTCCCGAGTGACGCAGACGGACGCCCCACGTCACGGGGCAAATACACGAAAGGATGCGTGATGGCAGGCAGAATCAGCAAGGTTGTGTATCTGGCTGGCCCAATCAACGGCAAGTCAGACGATGAGTGCAAAGGATGGCGTGACTCAGCAGCAGAAACGCTGCGACTGTTCGCACATCAAGTTCTCGACCCGATGTCTCGTGATTATCGCGGCATTGAGAACGACAACGCCGAGAAAATTGTCGAAGGCGACAAGGAAGACATCGCCACTTGCGACGTTGTGCTTGTCAACGCCAACGGCCCAAGCTGGGGCACGGCGATGGAACTTGTCTACGCCCGGCAATACGGCAAACAAGTCGTGGCTTTTGCGACGCACGCGAATGCTCCGCGGGTCAGCCCATGGCTGAGGATGCACACGACGGCGATTTATGAATCGCTAAGCCATGCTCTGGCTGCGATTAACCAAGGCTCTTCAGCGGGAATGAGGTGAGCCATGCCATTCCGCCAACCCGTTGATGTCGCCCGAGTGAAGCAGCTGCTCGCCCAGGGGCTGACGCAGACCGTGATTGCGAAGCGGCTTGGCTTGTCCAAGTCGGTTGTCTACCGCGTGAAAAAGGAGGCTGCACATGGGCACGTTTCTTGATCCCGACTGCGATCTCCCGATGTTCGCCGCTGCTCGAGCACCGGCGCAGCAGCATAGCCGGACATCGATGCAGGCGGCCGACTCGCTTGACGCGAAGGCGCTGAACGCTCTCCAGCGGAAGGTGCTCGCATGGCTGGCTGAGAACGGGCCGGCGACGGATGAGGAGATGCAGGAAGGGCTCGGGATGAACCCGAGCACGCAGCGGCCACGGCGGATTGAACTGGCGAAGCGGGGATTGGTGGTGGAGGCCGGCGTGCGGATGACGAAGGCGAAGAGGGCGGCGGTGGTTTGGCAAGCAACGCAAGGAGCACATAAGTGAGGCTCTTCACAAACAAACAAAAACGAGCAGTTGAGTTGGTGACAGGCCAAGCCGGTCAAGGCGATCACATCATTCCCTACAGCAAAGGAGGACAGACGAGCGTGGAAAACTGCCAGTTGATTTCAGGTGAGACTAACTCCAGGAAAGGCTCTTTCTTCTTTAAGCCTCGCCGCTGGCAGGAGGAGTTCTTTCGTCAGTGGGTTGCGCGGACAATCAATACATTCTTGCTGATTGTCATTCCTGGAGGCGGCAAAACAATGGCCGCCCTTGAGGCTGCGCGTCGATGGATGGCAGCAGGATCAGACCGTCGCGTCATCGTTGTTGTGCCAACGGACAACCTTCGAGAGCAGTGGCAAGAAGAGGCTGTGAAGTTTGGCATTCAACTCCAGACCAAGGAATTCGGCACGAACTTTAAGCACGGCTTTCAAGGCGGCGTTGTTTCTTACAGCCTCGTTGCCAGCCAGCCGTTGGTGTTTCGCAAACTGTGCTCTGTAGCGCCGACGATGGTGATCTTTGATGAGATTCACCACTGCGGCGAGGAGGCTAGTTTTGGCCGCGGAGTCGGCCAGGCCTTTGAACTCGCGGCTGAGAGACTGCTGCTATCTGGCACAGCATGGAGGAGCGACGGGACCGCGATCCCGTGGGTTCAATACGATGGCAACGGATTTGCCGTAGCCGATTACTCGTACGACTACCCGCACGCACTTACCGACGACGTTGTCCGGTTTCTGGTTTTTGACTACTCGCGCGGAACTATTACGCATGACCTGACTGGAGACAGTCAAACTCTGTCCAGCGAAAGCACAGAGGACGACGCCGCCCGACTGCTACGAAGGCTGCTTGACGCTCGCGGCGAGTTTGTCCGCGAGCAGATACGACAGGCTCACCAAAGGCTACTGGACGTGCGCGCATCTTTCCCCGACGCCGGGGCTCTGGCTGCCTGCATTGACCAGACGCACGCTGCCATGGTGGCAAATGTGATCCGAGAGGTAACTGGTTGCGAGCCAAGCGTTATTGTTAGCGACGACAAAGTTGAGAACGATACTGTCCGGTCGTTTCGTGACAGCAAGAAGGAGTGGATCGTAGCGGTTCGCAAGGTAAGCGAAGGCACAGACATCAAGCGGCTGCAAGTTCTCTGCTACTTAACGAACACAACTGCGGAGCTGTTTTTTCGGCAACTTGTCGGCCGCGTTTCCCGTTATCGAGGCAATGAGGACCGCGAAGCGTATGTCTATCTGCCCGCCGATCCTCGCTTAATTGCCTGCGCCCAGAACATCGAAAACGCACAGGTGCAGGCGATAAAGAACCAGCGAGATGCTGATGAGGTCGAGCGGGCTCCGCTGGATCGCCAGACCGGGTCGCTGTTTGATTCTTTCTCAACGGCCCACGACGGGACCGACCTCGTCATGATCGGAAGCGAGGCTGTGTCAGAGGATGTAGCAAGGCAAATCGCGCAGATCGCAGAGGCCGAGGCAATCCCGATGCAGAAGGTGCTGGCCGTCATGCAGCGGCTTGGCGTTGGTCGCCAGCAGGCGAGCCCGCAGCCAGTGGCCGTCCGCAGCAAAGAAGAGGTCATGGATGAACTTCGGAAGAAGTGCAATCAGAAGGCTTTTCATTTGTCTCGGCTTGCCAAGTGCAAGCCAGAGGAAATCAACGGAAGGTTTAAGCGGCACGACGAGATGACAGAGGATCAATTGCGCAGCAAGTTGAAGGTGCTGCTCGCGGAGATAGCCAAGTATGCATGACCTCAATGAGATTGAGCGCGGCGAGTTGTGCCAGTCAACGATTGAGTCGCTTTACGAGGCGACCGGAGGACTGCGGCAGTTTCCCGCTTTACTAAAGAAGGTGATTGCTACGCGGGCGTGGGAGCGACGCACCGTCCATGGAAAGGTCGTTGAGCTCTCTAGCCTCCGAGAACTGATAACGGCAAAGCCGGTTGGCGGTTGGGGCGAAGACCCGTCGAAGGTCGAGGCTGTAATCCGCGACGATCCCGAGGCGCTGTCTGCTTTTAGAGAGGCGATGAAGTGCATCAACCAGCATGATTTGCCCGGTGACAATGTAACCGGGCAGCACATCCCGACCGGCAATTCCCGCGCCTACTCGATCACCCGCGTGCAACGCGAGTGCGACCCTGAGACGGTGGCCGCCGTCATGTCTGGCGATCTGTCGCCCAACGCTGCGCTGGTAAAGGCTGGCGTGCGGGAGAACCGCCAGGTCTACATTCCGCGCGACCCTGCGGCAGCGGTCGAAAAGCTACGGCGGCAGTTCGGCGACGAGTTTGTGCAAGCCATTAAAGAGGCTATTCGTGGCCGGTAATTGGATCAAACTCCGACACGACCTCATCGACGCCCCGGAGATCCGGCGGCTCTCGAAGTCGTGCGGCGTCACCCGTGACGACGTGTACGGGAAACTGTTCCGGCTGTGGTCGTGGTTCGACCGCCACTCGCACCAGGGCCGCGTGGCCGACGAGACGGTCGATCTGGTGGACGAGATCGTGGGGCATTCCGGGTTCGCTGCGGCGCTTGTCAGCGTCGGGTGGCTGGCCGAGGACCAGGGCGGGATTGTCATCCCGAACTGGGACCGGCACAACTCGGAGACGGCCAAGGAAAGGGCTCTGGCGGCGGCCAGACAGGACAAACACCGGGGGAAAGACCCCGGTTCGGGTCTGTCACGCTCCGAGCGTGACACGACCGTGACGGCGTGTCACGGTTCGACCGTCACCAGATTAGAGGAGATTAGAGGAGATAGTCCTCCTCCTCCTCCGCAAGACGCTGCGCTGCCGGAAGGCAGGAAGGCACTCCGTGACGCTTGGGCTGCTGCGGCCAAGGCTGGCCACGTCCAGCCCTGGAATGCCTCTGGCGTGCCAGACAAGGCCGACGACCGGCTGGCAGAGCCCGGCTGGCTGGACGAGGCGTTACGGGCCATTCAGCGGCTCCACAGGTGCCGGTACTTCAGCGACGGCAAGCCGACGCTGATCCAACTCTGCGGCACCGGGTTCGTCGCTCGGGTGCTCGGCGGCCAATACGACGATCCGAAGCCGAGCAAGGCGGCCCGGCCGGGCCGAGCCGGCGACGAGAAGTTGCCACCACGTGCCTTTGAAGGCGAAGACGCTGCTGCCTTTGAACGGACCAGAAAAGCACTTGCCACGAAGGCGACAACCTAGTCAGGAGGACACATGACCACCCCAGCCGAATGCAAACCCGTCCAGCTCACGCCCCGCCAGGCCGAAGCCGTGGCGTTCATCAAGGCGAACTCACACCTCTACGGCCCGACTGTCCGCGAGATCGCCGCCGCCATGGGCATCGCGTCGGTCAACGGCGTCCAGGGCCACCTCGCCGCCTTGGAGAAAAAGGGCGTGGTCCGGCGGACGCCCGGCGTCGCCCGTGGAATCGAACTGACGGAGGCGTACCGATGAGTTTCGTCCACCTGCCACAACCGCACACTCTCGCCGAGCGTCTACTCGAGCGTGCGTGGGATCTCGCAGACGACGCCGAGCGAGACGACGACGTGAAGCTGCTCGAGCAGGCGGCACAGATGATCCTCTCGCTGAACCTACGGCTGGCCCACTCGCGTGAGCAGCAGGAGGCGCGGTCGTGACGCTCTCCACCCTAGTGTTCATTTCCGCCGGCCAGCTGTCGCTGGCGCTGACGTTCGCCCTCGGTGTGGCGGTCGGGATCGCATTGTCGAAGCGAGATCACGAGTGAGGAGGCAAGGATGCACCAGCTCACGCTATTCGACGCGGAAGGCTACGCCGTCGAGGCACTTGACGCACCAACCACAACGGACGAACGGCTCTCGGAGGAGTCGTTGGAGTCGTCGCCGTGGGTCCGTCGCCGCATCGAGCGGCTGGGATACACGGGCAGACTCGTGAAAGGGTGGACGCCGCCAGTGGTGGAGGTTGTGGCCGGTGAATAGCACGCTCATTCCGATCGATGACACGGAGCTGCGGCAGATGCACGGCCGAAGCGTCAGCATCACCGACATCGCCCGGCACTTTGGCTGCTGCACGCAGACGATCCGCAAACGGATGGACAAGATCGGGATTCTTCGCCGGCATCACGTTGGCACGCCGAAGCGAAAGGATCCAACGCCAGCGGAGATCGAGAAGTTGAAGGCAGAGTGTTTGGCAAGGAGGCCGCCGGAAATGCAGAGGCCGGATCGGTGGACGCCGCCGCATTTGTTGTGGGACGGGCACGGCTTTCGGGTGCTGGGGTGAGGCAAAAGAAACCCGTGACACTAAAACTGATTCTGGCATTTTCTGTCGCGGCGAACGTGGCAGTCGCATATTGCTGGCTTGCCAGCGATGCTACGCATCCGACGGTTCCTCGCGCTGTCATTCAGAAAGGCGTCGGGCAGGCGTATTGCCGTCCAGAGAACTCCAACAAAGAAGCAGACTTCACGCTGATGGCAGCGATCACTGAAGAGGTTGAGGTGGAGTCGAACCTGTGGCTAACGAGGTGGTGGAGGTGACTGCCCCAGCAGTGACTTCACCACGCTCCGCTCGCTGCTGAAACGCACGAAATGAACCGCCCCACCGCGCGAGGAATCAGCCCTGACAAGGCTGACGGTCGCCACATTAAGCGGCCCTCGCGGTGGGGTGCGGCATGGAGGCCGAATGATGCGGTGGTATGAGTTGGTCGCAATGTCCGTGGTGGCGATCGTCGCACTATCAGTGTCGGCAGTCTTCTATCGAAGTGTGTTCCTAGCGACCGCAAGTCTTGAAAAGTCAATTCGAGGCGTTGAGCAGGCGATCAGGCTCCAGACCGCTCAGCAGTCGTGGCTCGTAGAGCATTACTCTAGGCCTGCGAGACCGCTCTACCATTGGCAGAGGCACCGATGCGAGTGGTGTGGGCAGGAGAAACTTGAGGGCGACAAATGAACGACCGAGACACGTTCGCAATCATCCAGCCCGGCGCAGACGTGGAGATTGGGCCTGAGCATGATTCACTCTCAGGAACCGTCCTGTGCGTTTCCATACGCGAGAACCGCACTATTCAATATGAGGTCGTGTGGTGGCTGTCTGGCCGTAATACTGCATGGCTGTCTGAGCATGAGGTTCGACCAAAGAAAGTGTCGGCGAAACACTACATCGGGTTTCACGGAGGCCAACAATGAACGACCGCGACACGTTCGCCGCAGCGGCGTTGACGGGGTTGCTGGCAAACGGATCAGGGCTTATCGCCGCCAATGGATTAAACCAGTTCAAGTTCGCGTTACCAGCGAGACACCCTACAGCCGACACGCTCCGCTCGCTGCTGGAGAGGCTGAAATGAGTGAACCCGTAGAACATACCGCAGGCACAGACATCACCGCCCGCCTCTCCACATGGTGCCACGCTCCGCAGGCGGAGTCGGCCCAAGACCTGATGGACGAGGCGGCGAAGGAGATCGAGCGGCTGCGAGGCTACCGAGACATGGCAGAGGCAGACCGCGATGTTGCGATGCTAGCGGCAGAGCGGCTTCGGCGAGAGGCGCCATGCCCGTATGTTGTTGGCAAAACGACGCTGTATTGTTCGCTGCCGAGTGTTTCGCAACGTCCGCAGGCGGGAGAAAGCAACGCCCCAGCGCTCACCGACGAGGAGCGGCGAGTCCTGCGCGACCTGCGAGACAGTTACGCCGCAGAGGACGATCAGGAGTGCAACCAGATCGCAAAGGTGCTGGACGGGCTGCTGGAGCGAACACGCCCAGACGCTTGACTCGCTCGCTAGGTTGCCTTCACGGACGCAAGATCGTCCGCACTCGAAGGAGCGTTACCCATGCGATGGATCGTACTGGCAATAGCGTTGATGGCAGGCACCGCCCAGGCTCAGACCGTCACGGTGACGGTGACGACGGCGCAGCAGGACGCAGAGACGATGGCCCGCACTGGCGTCCTGCGGCACTGCGGACGCAACGGCGGACGGCGAGAGGGCATCGGTGTGGGCTCGACTCCAGAGCAGGCGCTGCGGAACTGCTGCTACTACGGGCGCTATCGCATCGTGGAAAAGGCCGTGGCGTGGTCGCCGGTGCGGCGGGCGTGGTTTGCGGTCATCAGGTACGAGTGATGGGCCGCATGTCTCGCCAGAAGGGGAAGCGCGGCGAGCGTGAGGCCGCCGCTGAACTGGGGCAGCTGCTCGACTGCGACGCCCGGCGTGGCGTGCAGTATCAGGGCGGCCCGGAATCGCCGGATGTCGTTCTTGAAGGCGTCAACGTCCACGTCGAGTGCAAGCGGACGGAAGCCATCAACGTCTACAAGGCGCTGGAGCAGGCGACGGCGGACGCCGGCCAGAAGGTGCCGATGGTCTGGCACCGCAGGAACGGCAAGCCAAGCGTGGTGATCGTGGAGACCGCTCGGCTGATGGACTTAGTCAACGAGATTGCGAAATGAACGAATCGCTGTATCGGTTTCTGGCGTCGCATTGCCGCGAACGATCGCCCGAGCGGTATCTGGAGATCGGCACCCGTGACGGAGGATCGTTGACGGTGGTGCTCGAGAACTCGCCGGCACTGCGTCGGATCGTCTGTGCCGACACATGGGGCGGGCAGTGGGGCGGCTCCGGCCGGGGGTCGCACGATCACATCGAGCAGCTGCTGGCGCTGCGGCTCTACACCGGCAGCGTGCAGTTTCTCGACGGCGACTCAATGCAGACGATCCCGACGCTCCGCGAGCAGTTCGACTTGGTGCTGGTGGACGGCGACCACTCAGCCGAGGGCGCTCGGGCCGATCTGGAAAACGTCTGGCCGCTCGTGGCTGCCGGCGGGTGCCTTGCCTTTCACGACATCACGCACCCCGCTCACCCGTACCTTGCCGAGGTGTTTGACGAGTTCGTTTTGAAGCACGACGCCCCGCACCATTTCATTCTTGAGCCCTACGGCGTCGGCGTGGCGGTGAAGCCATGAAGGTTCCCGGCGAACTGATCTACCCGCTGCCGAGATTCGCCGAGGCTCACGCCCGGTGGCTGAAGATCGGCACCAAGGAAGCGGCGGCAGCGAGCGTCTGCGTCGTCGGGCTGGCCCGCAACTGCGCGGCTCACTTGGCCGGCAATCTCGCCAGGCTTGAGATGCTGGTCGAGTCGTTTGCGTCGTGGCAATTGCACGTCGAGACAAACGACAACGACGACGACACCGACCAGGTGCTAATCGACTTCTGCCGGGAGCATCGTCAAGCGACATTTACGAGCCAGCGTTTGGGCCGTGGCCAGTACGGCAACGAGTTCGCCGGCCGCCGCACGATCGCACTGGCTGAATACCGCACGGCCTGCCAGCGGTGGGTGCAGCAGAACGCCAAGGGCTCAGACTTGGTCATGGTCATCGACTTCGACGCCTGGGGCGGCTGGATTCACGACGGTGTGCTGGCGGGCATCGGGTGCCTGCACGACACGCCAGACTCCTACGGCATGGCGAGCGTGTCGCTCATGCAGCATCCGGCCTATCTGGCTACCGGCGGCGAGATTGAACTGATGCCGCAGTGGCTGCACTACGACGCTTGGGCGCTCAGGCTCAACAGCGACTGGGACGACTACACCGCTGGCGTCGGCGGCTGGAAGCAACAGTGGCTGCCGCCGGTCGGCTCGCCTCCGATACCCGTGGCGTCAGCGTTCGGCGGGATGGCGATCTACGACACGCACGCCTACCTCCACGGCAAATACGACGGCTCCGACTGCGAGCACGTCACGTTCCATGGCAGCATAACCGGAAGGCTTGGGCAGCGGATGTACCTCTGCCCAAGCATGCGGACGGTGATGCGGTGGGTGGAGGATTCCGATGCCGAGCACGGTCTCGACGGCGTGCAGTAAGTTCCAGGCCACGCTGCGGAGCGTGTGGGCCAGCGGCAGCGCGATGGCCGACATCACGGCCTATCTCGGCATCACGAAAGACCAGCTGATCCGCCTGCGTGGCGTGCTGGAACTCCCGCTGCGACTGGACCGCAGCAAGCGGTGCAAGCCCCCAAGGCACCGAGATCCGACGCCGGCCGAGATTGCCGCCGCGTGTGCCGAGATTCGTCGCAAGCACGCCGAGCAGCGCAAGGGCGAAGACCCGAGCAGGGTCTACCAGCGGGCAGACCGCGACCTGATCCGTTTTCGGCTGGCGATTGAGTCGGCCAGGTCCGACGACGCACTGGAATCGCTCCTCGACAACTTCAACGACGAATGACACGGCAGGACAAGGTCGAGTACCGCATCACGGTCGAGTACGGCCGCGAGTACGTGTACTTGACGCTGCACGACGCCGATGGCCGCCTCGTGAAAGAGCACGAGGAATCATTCCGGCAGCCGTTTCTTCTTGACCGGAAGGACGCACTTGAGGAGGCGGTGGAATGCTGGCATTCGATCTGGCAGTCAATCTCTGACACCTGCGTGTTCCCTCTGCCAGACCCGGAGGGTGATAAGTCAGACTCCGAAGAGGAGGACGCTACATGACAACGCCGAACTATCAGGGCACCGCCGACGAGTACGCCAAGTACGGGTCCACGCTCAACATCTGGCAGCAGCTCGCCCTGCTCTCGCAGTGGGCACCCCTGGTCGGGTTCGCCCAGCGATTCGTCAACGAGGCCGATCCCTACCGCAAGTCGCTGGTGGTTTCGGACGCTTCCGAGTGGATGGCGTCGAAGACTTCGGCGCAGGTGGACGATCAGTTGGTGCGTCTTCTGGCCGACATCTTGAAAACGCCGCAGGGCGAAGCCTTGGTCCGTTGGTGCCTCGCTCAGACAGAGGCCGCCAAGTGAGCCACGATGCCATCCTTCGCGCCCTCTGTATCACTGCAGCAGCTGCTCTGGCTGCTGGGCCGTACTGGCCGCAGATCCGATCTGCGGCCGAAGGTGCCGCCCAGGCCGTCAGCAAGCACGCTGGCAGCCTGAGTCGGATGGCGGCCGTGCTGCTGCTGTTGGCGGCGGCCTTCGTGCGGCTTCCGCTGCCGACACTCAGCCTGCCGGCCGTGACCATCAACGTGGAGACACCGAGCGTGGAGATGCAGGCGAAGGTGGCGGACGTGGCAAAGGCTCTTGCGTCGGCCGGTGCGGCAGACAGGGCCATATGGGCCAGCGTCTGGGAAAAGGCCGCCGTAGTGGTGGCTGCCCCAGAAGGGCCAGAGCCAGTCTTCTCAGACACCCGATCGCTGCGTGGCTTCACTGTGCTGTCGCTCGACATCGCCTGGCGTCGCCTCGGCGGCAACCCGGCCGGCTCGCATCCCGGTCTGCGGGAGGCCGTCGAGCGGGTCATGGGCGAGACCGTGGGCCTCGACGTGCGGCCGGTCGATTCCGAACTGCGAAAGCGGTATGCCGAGGCATGCCGTGCGATCGCGTGGGCCGGCATCGGGAGGGGCTGACCATGGCCGACTTCCTGCCGCTGATGGGCTACGTGCCGAATCGCGCCGGCACCGATGCGTTTCTCTCGTCGCTGCCCAGGCCGACGCTGTCGCAGGCCGGGCCGGATCTTGTGTTGAACGAAGCCCGAGACGTTTTCCTCGGCGGCCACCTGCTACGGCTGTCGCCCGAATGGAAGCGTGGGGCGCAAAAGATCGGCAGCTGTTGCGGCTGGGGTTGGGGCCTATCCGTAGACATTCTCGCGGCTTGCGATGTCCTTCTGCGTGGCGAAGCCGAAAGCTACGGCGGTAGGGTTCTTGAAGCGTCAATTTATGCGTTCAGCCGTTGCGAAATTAGGGGCGGCCGAAATCTTGGAGGGGATGGATCTTACGGCGGCGCTTGTGCAAAAGCGGTGACGCAATACGGCACTCTTCATTACGGCATCGACTACGGCGGGCAGCGGTTCACAGACAACAGCGGCACGCGGGAGAAAGAGTGGGGCCGGGACGGCGTGCCGGACTCACTGGAGAAATTCGCGGCCCAGCACAAGGTCTCCACCGTCGCCCTGACGAAGACGTTTGAGGATGCCGCGAAGGCGATCCAGAACGGGTATCCGGTGGCCGTCTGCTCAATGCGTGGCTTCAGCATGACTCTGCGTGATGGATACCTGACGCCGATGGGCCAGTGGGCTCACTGCATGATGTTTGCTGGAGTGCGCTGGAAGCCTCGCCCGGCCCTGCTGTGCGTCAATTCGTGGGGCGACTGCTACGAGGGCAGCGTCGATCCGAACCTGCCGCCGCAGTTCCAAAAGTCGGCTGGTTGGGTCGATGCCAGCGTCTGCACCGCGATGCTGGCAGGCGAAGACTCGTTTGCACTCAGCGGCTACGCCGGATTCCCGCCTCGACGCCTGCCCGACTGGACCGGAGGCATCCTATGAAGACGGCCGCACTGGTGACTGGCGTGTTCCTGCTCGGAATGCCGGGCTGCCCGAAAACGGCAAGGCTGCCTGACCGGCCCGACATCGTCGCCGACCTGGCGTGCGAGACCGCCGTAATGGCCGTGAGCCTGCAGGGCCAGATCGCACCGACGCCGGCCAGCGACAGGTGCGACAACTGCGACGGCACCGGAAAGATCGGAGACGGCCGCATCGTGAAGGAGTGCCCAATCTGTAACGGCACCGGAAAGAAGCCCAAGTGATAAACGAACTGGACAACTACATCTGGCACAGCCTTCCGGCCACGAAGCACATCGCCGGCCGGCGAGTGGTTCGCCGCATTGCAAAGCGTGCCGCCGAGCGGTTCCCGTCCGAGATCATGGCGTCGATCTCAATGCAGGGTCGGGCTCGGCTGCTCGAGCAGATGGCCGACAACGTCGAGCGCGAAGAACGGCAGCAGTACGGCATGGGGATCATCCTGACGCTGGTGCTGTCGGCGCTGATCTCAGAGATCGTGAAGGCCCTGTGGGCGTGGTGGACCGCGTCTAAAAGCAACCGCGACCAACTGTTACGGTGGCAGCAGGAGCCGCACGATGACTGAGCAGGCCAAGGACGCCATTTTCTCAATCATTGAGCGTTGGGGCTTCCCGACTCTCGTGGCCATTGCGTTTGGCTGGGTGCTTCGGCAGGACGTGTTGCTGCCGCTGGTAGAGTCGCATCAGAAGTTCGTGCAGCAGCTGGGCGAGACGCAGCAGGAAATAAGTTCCGCGATCCGCGAGCAGACTCGCCTGCTCTACGCCCTGCAGCCTCGCTCGGCTGGCATTGAGCAACCCAATGACGAGCCGAGGAATTAGCCATGCCATCGTTTGACCAAACACCGGGCACGCTGAATCTGTCATTTCGTCGCGGGGATGACTTTTCCGCCCTGGTCGATTTCTCAATAGCCATGACTGGCTACACGGCTTCCGCGTCAATGACGAGCCTCGTGGACGGTGCCGTTGTCCAGTCGTTCACGACCACATTCGTCAGTGCCGCAAACGGCCAAGTAAACATCGCACTCAACGACACACAGACGGCCGCACTGGCTCGCGGCACCTACGGGTGGGAGATGACTTGGACGGTGGACAACGCCACACGTACAGCCCTCACCGGCTTTGCCGAGGTGCTCTGATGCCGCCCATCAGCGCCAGCGTCACGAATCAACAAATCACCGCGAGCGTCGGCGAGACGCAGATCGACGTTTCCGTGAGTGGTGGCGTCGGGCCGACCGGCACGGCGGGCGCTGCGGCGTCTGTCACTGTTGGCACTGTCACCACTGCCGCTCCTGGCTCGTCGGCCTCGGTGGTCAACGCAGGCTCAAGCTCTGCGGCTGTTCTCAACTTCGTTATTCCCGCCGGGGCTGCGGGTGCCGCCGGGGCCACCGGGGCGACTGGAGCGACAGGTCCGGCAGGTCCGACAGGTCCGACAGGACCGGCTGGAGCAACAGGAGCGACCGGCGCGACAGGGGCAACCGGCCCCGCCGGGACGACGACCTGGGCGGGGATCACCGACAAGCCGTCCACCTTCGCTCCGTCCAGCCACACCCACACCGCCTCCGCGATCAGTGATTTCGGATCGGCAGTCGATGCAAAACTGACCACGCAGAGTGCCAACGTTTCGTTTGCCGGAATAACGATGTATGACGGCCCAGGCAGCGGCGGCGGAATGTCTATCGCGTATCAGCAGATCCTCGGCATTGCATCGCTAAGTTTCAACAGCGGCGGAACCCAAACCACCGCATGGACCGGCTCCGTCGCGATCTCTGGCGTGACCGGCCTCCAGGCGGCCCTTGACGGCAAGCAGGCGTCCGGCAGCTATGTGAGCTCGTCAGACTCTAGGCTCACCGACTCACGAACGCCGACCGCCCACACACACTCTGCCGGTGACATCACCAGCGGGACTGTCGCGGTCGCCCGGCTGCCGATCGTCCTTGAGCAGGTGGACGCAGTCGGCAGCTCGGGGGCGACCAAGACGCTAACTCTGTCGGCCGGGTCTGTGCAGACAGTGAGCCTGTCTGCGAACTGCACGTTCACGATGCCGACAGCCACGGCAGGAGCTTCGCTGACGCTGATCATTACGCAGGGCGGCAGCTACACGGCGACGTTCTCTTCTGTCGTCTGGAGCGGCGGCACCGCGCCGACAATCACGGCGACAAGCAGCAAAAAAGACATCTTGGTGTTCGTGTCGGACGGAACATACTGGTACGGCTCGGCCCTGCAAAACTTCTGATGCTCGCCGCAAAGGTCGGTTTCTATCGGGCGGTCGGCCGCTACGCTTCGTTGCGGGCGGGTCTTGTGGCTTTCTGGCCGCTGAACGAGATCGCCACGAGCGGCAACGTGCCAGCCACCGACGCGACCGGCAGAGGGAACACGCTGACGGCCAGCGGATCGCCGGTCTACGCCAACGGCAAAATCGGCGCGGCTCGGAATTTCGTTTCTTCGTCGTCGCAATATCTGTCTGCGACGAGCAGCAGCGACTTACAGTTTGGAGACGGCAACTGGTCGATCAGTCTCTGGGTTGCCAACTCATCGACCTACTCAGGCAGTTCTGCAATCTATCAGCATGTGATCGGCAAGGATCAATCGTCAGGACGAGAGTTTGGATTGAAGACGCAAATCAGCGGGACAGGGACAACATGCGGCTACACGGCCTACGTTTTTAAAGCGGACGGATCGGAGTTGGGGGTGCAGTTTCCCGGCTTTACAAACAAGGCAACTTTCACTGGCGTCTGGAATCATCTGGCGGTGGTCCATAACTCCGGAACAGTCACCGTGTACTTCAACGCTTCGCAGACCGCGACAGGCTCACGCGGTGCGACTGCGTTTGCGACTACCTCGACGCCTTTTTACCTCGGCCGTCGTTCGTACTCTGGCTATTTTGAAAACCTCGACGGTCAGATCGACGAACTCGGCAAATGGAGCCGAGCGCTGACCGCCTCGGAAGTGCAAGCCCTCTACAACAGCGGTCGCGGCCTGGACATCTACGCCGACACTGACGCTGTCATCCCGTCAATGTATCAAAGGGACGAAATCCTTCAGCCGATGTACTCATGGAGTGACTCATGACAGCACCGAATCTCAACAGCCCGACGCGAGTGGTTGGCAAGACCGCCCGCCTCGCCGCCACGACATCGAGCAGCGCGATCCTGTCGAACGGCTCATCGAGCAATGCATGTTTGCGAGTTGTTTCGCTGGTCGCTGCAAACATCAACGGCAGCAACGCGGCCGACATCACTGTCACGATCTCGGACGGCTCGACATCTTACGCGATCGCTAACACGATCACGGTGCCTGCCGACGCGACTCTGATCGTGATTGGCCGGGAGAACATCGCTTATCTCCAGGAGGGCTGGTCGATCTCGGGGCTCGCCTCGGCAAGCTCGTACATCGTGTTTACTGCCCACTATGAGGAGATCACATGACCGTAGGTGATCCATGCTGGCGAGATGCTGCGGGGGTCGCTCACGACTCGCTGCCCTGGCGAGTTCGCCTGCCCGACGGCAGCACCCGCACCGATCCGAGCCAGTGGGGCGAAGACTCCGACGTGCTCGCGGCCACCGGCTGGACGCGGTCGGTTGTTATCGACGGCGACATCCCGCCGCCACCGACGCCACCGACGCCGGACGTGTTTGCCGCTGGCTACGAAACCTCCTACGGCTGGCGGCTTGGGTGGCAGGCCGATGATGTGGCACTGCTCACGGGCCTCTATGTCTTGGCCAACAGGGCGGCCGAGCTCGGAGCAGATCAGCCGGTGATCGTGACAGACATGGCGGGCGAGCGGCACACGCTGACGCTGGCAGAGTATGAGTCGGTCATGCTGGCCTACGGTGCGGCTCGAGCGGCGGCTTCCGCTGGGGGTGCGGCATGAGAGGTCGAGGCGGATTCATCGGCGTGTACGCGACGCCTGCGGCGTCGGCGATCAACTCTGCGGCAAGCGGTATGTGGACGCTGCGAGAGGCGGAAAGTCTCAAGGGGGCTGGGACTTGGCCAAGTGCAGTTCCGGTTCTAGACATTGCCGGGTGCCAACTTTGGCTTGACGCTGCCGACGCCAGCACGATCTTTGACGCCACAACTGGCGGCTCGCTCGTCGCGGCGGATGGCGGCGTAGCGCGCTGGGAGGACAAGAGCGGCAACGCGCGGCACGTCACGCAATCAACCGCTGGCAATCGGCCAACAAGAAAAACAAATCAGCAAAACGGGCGAGACACGCTGCTGTTCGATGGCAGCAATGATTCGCTGGTCGGCGGAGACTATCTGGACGGCA
>Ga0209189_1000399_pt1 | contig 36505 bp, 29 predicted proteins | sample C_130820_EF_Meta_FD_187308 | JGI IMG/M metagenome (GOLD analysis project Ga0209189, IMG submission 187308) | Freshwater microbial communities from Lake Croche, Canada to study carbon cycling - C_130820_EF_MetaG (SPAdes) (version 3) | ecosystem: Environmental > Aquatic > Freshwater > Lake...
TGGCGCTCGTGGCGCCGGCGGACGAAGCCGCGCTCGCCATGGTCGTGGCCCGGCTGCGGTCCGCGGCGCCCGTGGCGGTGTCGTGCGTGCGGCCGGCGGCCACCGCCGCCGGCGGCCGGAGCATGACGCCGCCGACGGGGCTCGTCGCCGCGGCCGGCGACACGGCGGTGTGGGTGGAGGCGGGCAGGCTCATGGCGGGCCCCGCCGGGAGCCCCGCGATGCGCGGCCTGCTCGCCGACGCCGCCGTGCCGAAGACGGGCCACGACCTCAAGCGGCAGGCGGTGGCGCTCGCGACCCTCGGCGTCGAGCTGGCGGGAGGCTCGTTCGACACCATGCTGGCCGCCTACCTGCTCGAGGCGGGGGAGCGCAATCTCGGTCTCGCCGAGGTGGCGACGCGGCACGGCGTGGCGCCGTCGTGGCCGCCGGGCGGCGTGCCGGAGGCGACGGCCGCGGCGGCCGCGGACCTCGCCGGCCTGGTCGACGACCCCGCCGACGAGGCCGGCGCGGCGACGGCGTGCCGGATCGTGCGGGCGTTGGCCGAGCGGCTGCCGGCGCAGCTCGAAGAGGCCGGCCTCGCCCACCTCTTCCACGACGTGGAGATGCCTTTGGCCGTGGTCCTCGCCGGCATGGAGCGGCGCGGCGTGCGGATCGACCGGGGCGTGCTCGAGGCGCTGTCGGAGGAGTATGCGGGACGCCTCGCCGCGCTCGAGGCGGAGATCCACGCGCTCGCCGGCCACCCCTTCGCGATCGCGTCGCCCGTGCAGGTGCGGGCCGTGCTCTTCGACGAGCTGGGGCTGCCGGTGATGAAGCGCACGAAAACCGGCGCGAGCACCGACGCCGAGGTGCTCGAGCAGCTGGCCCCGCAGCACCCGCTCCCGGCGCGGCTCCTCGAGCACAGGCGCTACGCCAAGCTCAAGAGCACCTACGTCGACGCGTTGCCGGCGCTCGTGCATCCGGCCACGGGGCGGATCCACACGTCGTTCAACCAGACGGCGACGGCCACCGGGCGGCTGAGCTCGAGCGACCCGAACCTGCAGAACATCCCGGTCCGCAGCGTCGAGGGGCAGCAGATCCGCGCGGCCTTCCTGCCGCGGGAGCCGGGCTGGCGGTTCATCGCCGCCGACTATTCGCAGATCGAGCTGCGAATCCTCGCCCACCTCTCGGGCGACGCCGCGATGCGGCGGGCCTTCGCCGCGGGCGAGGACATCCACACGAGCACGGCCGCGGCGGTGTTCGGCGTCGAGCCGTCGGCGGTCACGCCGGCGCTGCGGCGGACGGCGAAGGCGGTGAACTTCGGCATCCTCTACGGGCAGAGCGGCTTCGGTCTGGCCAAGGCGCTCGGCATCCCGCAGGCGGAGGCGGCGGCCTTCATCGCCGCCTACTTCCGCTCCTTCGCCGGCGCCGCCGCCTTCATCGACGACGTGCTCGACGCCTGCCGGCGCGACGGCCGGGTGACGACGATGCTCGGCCGCCGCCGGGCGATCGTCGGGGTGCGCGACCGCGCGGGCCGACGGTCGAGCGCCGGCGGCTTCGCCCTCTCGCTGCCCGAGCGCACGGCGATCAACACCGTCGTGCAGGGCTCCGCGGCCGACCTGATCAAGCTGGCGATGCTCGGGGTGTCGCGGCGGCTCGCGGAGGCGGAGGCCCACGGGGCGATCGTGCTGCAGATCCACGACGAGCTGCTCCTCGAGGCTCCGGCCGACGAGGCCGACGCCGTCGCGCGGATCGTCGTCGACGAGATGCTCCGGGCCATGCGGCTCGAGGTGCCCCTCGAGGTGTCCGTGCACCGGGGCTCGACCTGGGCGGAGTGCGAGAAGTGACGAGCCCGCGGGACACGACAACACCCCTGACCGTCGTCGGCCTGGTGGGGGGCATCGGCGCCGGCAAGTCGACGGTCGCGCGGCTGTTCGCGGGGCACGGCGCGCACGTGATCGACGCCGACCGGATCGCCCACGACGTCCTCCGCGACGACGCCGTGAAGGCCGAGATCATGGCCCGATTCGGCCCGGGCGTGGTCGGCGCCGACGGGGCGATCGACCGGCGCGCCCTGGCGGCGCTGGTGTTCGGCGCGACGCCCGGGCACGCCGCGGCGCTGGCCGGCCTCGAGTCGATCGTGCATCCCCGCGTGCGCCGGCGGATCGCCGCGGAACTCGAGCGGCTGCGGCACGCGGCGGCCGGCGGCGTCGCCGTGCTCGACGTACCGCTGCTCGTGCAGGCCGGCTGGGCCGACGCGTGCGACCGGTTGGTGGTGGTCGAATGCGCCGCGGAGGTCCGCCGCCGACGGCTCGCCGCCCGCGGCTGGACCGAGGCGGAGCAGGAGGCCCGCGAGGCGGCCTGGAGCCGCCGCTACGCACCGGCGCAGCTCCCCCCGGAAAAAATCCGCACCGTGGATGCCTCGCGCGATTTGGCATATACTGCCGCCCAGGTGGACGAGATCTGGGCCGGGCTCACCGGCTGACCGGCTCGCCGCCACGGTCGCTTTGCCGGGTTCCTGGCTGCGGCGTCCGCCGGCGGCGCGACCAGGCTCGCTCCGGTGCGGGGGATGACGCGACACGGGCCGGATCGGCCTCCCACCCGCACTCCGTCCCCGCCCGTCCGCCCCCATCCCGCCTTCCGATCCTGCCCCCGCTTTCCCACGGTCCGCACGGCCGTGCCCGAAAGGTCTCCCATGGCCCCGCCCGACGCCGACGCCCCGCTCGACGACCCGGAAGGGGAGCCGATGTCATTGGCGGAGGAGATCGCCGCCGAGGTCAAGGAAGGCGTCGACATCAGCGACCACTACGAGTCGCTCAAGAAGGGCGATTCGCACATCGCGGCGCTCCAGAAACTGTCGATGCAGGAACTCGTCGACCTGGCCCGGCAGGAGCACCTCGGCGACGTCACGGGGGTGAAGAAGAACGACCTCGTCTTCCGCATCCTCAAGGAACGGGTCAAGCTCAACGGCCTGATGTTCGGCGAGGGCACGCTCGAGATCCTGCCCGACGGGTTCGGCTTCCTCCGCAGCCCCGACTACCACTACCTCTCCTGTCCCGACGACATCTACGTGTCGCCGAGCCAGGTCCGCCGCTTCGGGCTGCGCAACGGCATGAGCATCGCGGGCCAGATCCGCCCCCCCAAGGAAAGCGAGCGCTACTTCGCGCTTTTGCGGGTCGAGGCGATCAACGGCGAGGATCCCGCCAAGCTCTCCACCCGCGTCTTCTTCGACGACCTCACCCCGCTGCATCCCGACGAACGGATCGTGCTCGAGACCACGCCCGAGGAGATCTCGACGCGGGTGCTCGACCTGATCGTGCCGATCGGCTTCGGACAGCGCGGGCTGATCGTCAGCCCTCCGCGCGCGGGCAAGACGGTGCTCCTGCAGAAGATGGCCAAGGCGGTGCTGGCGAACTACCCCGAGACCTACGTCTTCATGCTCCTCATCGACGAGCGGCCGGAGGAGGTCACCGACATGGAGCGGCAGGTGAAGGGGCCGTCGTGCGAGGTGATCAGCTCGACGTTCGACGAAAACGCCAGCCGCCACGTGCAGGTGGCCGACATGGTGCAGGAGAAGGCGAAGCGGCTCGTCGAATATGGCCGCGACGTCGTCATCTTCCTCGATTCCATCACCCGGCTCGCGCGGGCGTGGAACTCCGAGGTGCCCAACTCCGGCAAGATCCTCTCCGGCGGCGTCGATTCCGGCGCATTGCAGCGGCCGAAGCGGTTCTTCGGCAGCGCCCGCAAGGTGGAGGAGGGGGGGTCGCTGACGATCATCGCCACGGCGCTCGTGGACACCGGCAGCCGGATGGACGACGTGATCTTCGAGGAGTTCAAGGGCACCGGCAACAACGAGATCGTGCTCGACCGGCGGCTGGTGGACAAGCGGATCTATCCCGCCATCGACATCGCCCGCTCCGGCACCCGCCGCGAGGAAATGCTGCTGGAGCCCGACGAATACCGACGCATCTGCGTGCTCCGCCGGGTGCTCTGCGAGATGAACCCGACCGACGCGATGGAACTCCTCGTCAACCGTCTGGCGAAGACCAAGTCCAACGCCGAGTTCCTCGCGAGCCTGAAGTCGTGATCCCGGAAGCAGGGCCCGCCGGCCAGCCGATGACGACCGCACGGGCTGCCGCCGCCGCCGGCACCGCCGCGGTGCCGCTCCCGGGGGGCCTCGGCGTGGCCGTCGTGGTCTCCCGCTACAACGAGCAGATCACCGGCCGCCTGCTCGACGGCGCCGTCGCCACGCTCGTCGCCGCCGGCGTGCCCCGCGACCGCATCGACGTGGCCTGGGTGCCGGGCGCCTTCGAACTGCCCTTCATCGCCGACGTGATGGCCGCCACCGGCCGCCATGCGGCGGTGCTCTGCCTCGGCGCGATCATCCGCGGCGAGACGACGCACGACCAGCACATCGCCCGCGCCGTGGCCGCCGGGATCGAGACGGTCGCCCGCCAGCGCGGGCTGCCCGTCTTGTTCGGGGTGCTCACCTGCGATACCCTCGCGCAGGCCGAGGCGCGGTCCGGTCTGGTGACGGCGGCCGGTCGCGGATTCGAGGCCGCCCGCCGGGCCGCATCCGCTGGTGTGACGCCGACGGCGGACGCGACCGCGGTCGGGGCGAAGGCGGTGGTGGAGAACAAGGGCGTCGAGTGCGCCGCCGCCGCGCTCGAGATGATCGCCCTCGTCACCCGGCTCCGCGGCGGCCCCGCGGGTCCGTCGCGGCCGTGAGGCCGGCGGCCGTCGTGCCGTCCCCACGCCGCTCCCGTTTTCCCCGGCATCCCTTCCGGTATCCCTGATGTCCAGTCGCACACGAGCCCGCGAGATCGCCCTGCAGGCGCTCTACGAGGCGGAGGTCAACTCCGCCGTCGACGAGGCTCGGCTCGAGCGCTTCCTCCATGGCCGGCTCGGGGCCGCGGCGCTCGTCGACTTCGCCAAGTCGCTCGTGGAGGGGGTGCGGAGGGAGCAGGGAGCGATCGACGCCCTGCTCGACGCCAGCGCCGTCAACTGGCGGGTGTCCCGCATGGCGGCCACCGACCGGGCCGTGCTGCGGATCGCCGTCTACGAACTCCTGCACACCGACGTGCCCGGCCCCGTGGCGGTGGACGAGGCCATCGGGCTGGCCCGCCGCTACGGCACCGAGCAGTCGCCGCGGTTCGTGGCCGGCCTCCTCGGCCGCGTGCTCGCGGACCGCGACGGGGGGACGGACACCGGCGGCGCGGGCCGTGATCCCGCCCCCTCCCGCACCCGAGCCTCCTGACGGCCCCCGTCTCCCGAAGGCAGTTCCGCGATGGCATTCTTCCGCTTCGGCCGCAAGGACTCCCCCGACGAACCCCCGTCCCCGGGCGACGCCGGCACCCCCGAGCAGCCGGCGAGGCCGCCGGGCCTCCTCGACAGGCTGCGGGCCGGCCTGGCAAAGACCGCCCGGGTGCTGAGCACCGACGTCCGCGACCTCTTCAAGCGGGAGGGGCGGCTGGTCGACGAGGCGTTCCTCGAGGAATTGCGGGCGGCGCTCGTGCGCACCGACATGGGGCCCGCGGCGGCCGAGGCGATCGTCGTCGACGTGCGGGAGCGGCTGCGGGCCCGCGTCGTCGATCCCGAGGTGGTGATCGATTCGATCCGCACCCAGCTCCTCGCCCGGCTCGAGCGGACGGGGGCCGAGATCGCGACCGCGGCCTCCGGCCCGACGGTGATCCTCGTCACGGGGGTGAACGGCTCGGGCAAGACGACGTCGATCGCCAAGCTCACGCGGTTCTTCACGCGGCAGGGGAAGCGGGTGGTGCTCGGAGCCGGCGACACCTTCCGGGCGGCGGCGGTGGAGCAGCTCGCCATGTGGGCGGGCCGGCTCGGCGCCGAGATCGTCCGCGGCGAGCAGGGGAGCGATCCGGCGAGCGTGGCCCACCGCGCGGTGGCGCGGGCGCTCGATGGGGGCTTCGACGTCTGCATCATCGACACCGCCGGCCGGCTGCAGACGCAGTCGAACCTCATGCAGGAGCTGGCGAAGATCCGCCGCGTGATCGCCAAGCAGATTCCGGAGGCGCCGCACGAGGTGCTCCTCGTCATCGACGCCACCGCCGGGCAGAACGCGCTCTCGCAGGCGAAGGGCTTCCGGGAGGCCGCCGGCTGCACCGGGATCGTGCTGGCGAAGCTCGACGGCTCGGCCCGCGGGGGCGTGATCGTGCCGGTCACGGAGCAGTTCGGGCTGCCGGTGAAGTTCGTCGGGCTCGGCGAGACCGCCGACGACCTCGAGGCCTTCGTGCCGGAGCGGTTCGTGGCGGCGCTCCTCGAAGGGGCCCTCGCCCCGACCGATCCGGGCGGATCGGCCTGACGGCGTGACGAGCTGACGGCGTGACGAGCTGACGGCTTGACAGTGTGCCGCGCGGCGGCCGCAGCACCCGCCGGAGGCGGAGGGATTCCGCAGGGGAACCCTGTCCGGCGGACTTTTCCCGCGGACCGGCTTGCCCAGCCCGCAGGGTCGCGCGGTGCGGCGTGACGGTCGCACAAGCCTTGCGGATGCGTGAGCGACGCCGGAAGAACCCGGCGGCGGCTGTCCGATGACAACGTTGGGTTGGGGGGGAAGGATCGCGCTTGTTTCGGCGGAAGGAGCGCGGGCCACAGCCACCGACCCGCGTCGACCCCGCGTCCCGGTCGGCCCGGCGCTTCAATCACACCTGATTTTCGGAGCCTTTGCGTCCATGAAAACTTCCGCCTTCAAACTGCCGCTCTGGGTGGCCGCCGGTCTGCTGACCGTCGGAACCGCTTTCGGGCAGGCGCCCGTCGTGCAGAACGTGCCCCAGGAAGATGCCTACCAGCTGCGGGCCCTGCCGCCGCAGGAGGCACAGCAGGAGGGCGAGACGGCCACTCCGAACCGCTACCTTGAGAGCGAGTACCTCAAGGAGCGCGGGATCGCCACCTACGGCTGGGTCGACACGGGCATCGGGGCCAACAACTGGGGCTCGCCCTGGAACGGACCGATCACGTTCAACGACCGCAACTGGCAGGGCCAGATGAACCAGCTCTACCTGGTGAACGAGAAGGTGCTCGACACGGCCGACGGCGGCATGGACTGGGGCGGTCGCGTCGACCTGCTCTACGGCACCGACTACATCTACACCACGGCTCGCGGCCTCGACGGCAAGCTGCTCAATCAGGTCTATCCCGGCCAGCCCGCGTGGGGCGGTCGGTACTACGGCCTGGCCATGCCGCAGTTGTACGGCGAGGTGGGCTACAACGAGCACGCCGTCAAGTTCGGCCACTTCTACACGATCATCGGCTACGAGGTGGTGCCGGCGATCGGTAACTTCTTCTACACGCACGCCTACACGATGCAATACGGCGAGCCGTTCACCCACACCGGCATCCTCGACACCTGGAAGGCCAACGACCAGATGACGGTGTACGCCGGTATCACCAACGGCTGGGACAACTACAGCGATCCCATCAACAGCATCCCGATCGCGAACGGCGGCTACCCGGGGGCCAACAGCAACGCGGCGTTCCTCGGCGGCGTGGCCTTCAAGAGCTCCGATGAGAAGCAGGCCCTGACGATCACGACGTCGAGCGGCAACGAGCCGATCCTCGGCGGCGGTCCGCAGGCGACGAACCTCGCGGGGAATCGCTCGATCTTCAGCACCGTCTACACCAACGAGCTGAGCGACAAGTGGACCTACGTGTTCCAGAATGACAACGGCTGGCAGTTCAACGCCGGCAGCTACGCGCTTCCGCTCGCGAGCGGCGTCGGGCAAAACGGCACCGCGCAGTGGTACGGCATCAACCAGTACCTCTTCTACAACATCAGCGAGACGCTGGTGGGTGGCATGCGGCTCGAGTGGTTCCGCGACAACAACGGCTACCGCGTGATCTCCGGACTGCGGAACGCGGTGGCCGGCGTGCCCGCGGGCCCCGGCAACTGGGCGGGCGGATTCCAGGGCAACTTCTGGCAGGCCACGTGGGGCCTGAATTGGAAGCCCAACAACAACTGGATCATCCGCCCCGAGGTTCGCTACGACTGGTACTCGCCCGACGCCTACGGCACGGCCGGCACGCCGCTGCCCTACGGCCGGAACTTCACCGAGTACGGCCAGCTCTACGGCGGCTGTGACGCCATCTGGCAGTTCTGAGCCTGCCTGGCGGAATCCGCGTCGGATCCCGCCACCGCCTCGCGATCCACGATCGAGCGTCGCCCGCCGGCAACGGCGGGCGACGCCTTTTTTGCGGTGTCGCGACCGCGGGCGGTCACCCGTGCGCGGCGGCCCGTCCCCGCCCGCGGCCGCTGTCGCCCGACGCCTCGCGGTTTTCACCGCGAAAAGAGGCCGCCTCCACGCGTCGTAAGTCCAACAAAAAGCCCATAAACAGGTACGAAAGGATGTTCGGGCAATCTGGGCAACATGGGCGCTTGTATGAAATTGTCCGGCGTTGCTAGGTTCCGAGCCTCGATTCGATCGATGAATCGCCATGAATCCTCTTGCAGGCGGCCGCTTTCGCCCGATGACAGAAGCGGCCGTCGGCCGGGAGACTGACCATGTTGACCATTCGCGACACAGGCCGGCATCCGCGGCCATCCCTTCGGCCGCTCTCGGGCCGAAGTCTGTTTTCCGGCCGCCGTTCGCTGCTCGCCTGGGCCGCCTTTGCCTGGTGCCTCGGCGCCGCCGCGGCCACCGAGCGGCCCGCGGCCGCCTCGGACGCCTGGCTGACGAGCTACGCCACCGCCATGGAAACCGCCCGTGAGACGGGGCGGCCCGTGCTGACGATCTTCACCGGCAGCGACTGGTGCCCCCACTGCCGCACCCTCGAGGACAACGTCCTCAACACCGACGCCTTCCAGGCCTGGGCCCGGGACCGGGTGGTCCTGCTCATGATCGACCTCCCCCAGCAGGGCATTTCGCAGGCGGTGCGGGCGGAACGGTCGCAGGTGTGCATCAAGTACGGGGTGCGGACGTTCCCCAGCGCCCTTTTAATCAGCCCGGAGGGTGAAAAAATCGCCCTCCAGACCGGCTACACGGGCGTGCCCGCGGAAACCTGGATTGCCCAGTTTGCCAGCCGGGTTCCCGCCGCGGCCAAGCCCCAGGATCCGGTGGCCGCCGGCCGGGTGCTGCCGTCGCTCGACAAGGCCGTGGAAACGGCCCGTTCGTCCCAGCGGCCGATCCTCCTGCTCGTCTCGAAGAAGGGGGATTCCTCCGCCTCGTCGCGGGTGGCCTCCCTGATCTCCGATCCCGAGTTCGAGTCCTTCGCCCACGACAACTTCGTGGTCGCCACCGTGCCGCCGAACGACGAGTCGGGCTCGCAGTCGGACCAGTCGATGGAAAACCTCCTCGGGGGCGTCGAGTTGACGGCCGACTCGGTCGAACTGATCGTCACCGACGACGGCCAGACGCCGCTGTTCAGCCAGTCGGCGACCCAGCCTCCGCAGCGGATCGTCAGCGGCCTGCGGCGGTTCCTCGCGGCCCGCCAGTCGGCCCGCACCTTCAGCCAGCGGCGGTGATCTCCTCGGTCGCCCGGAAGCGAGCGGCCTCGGCGTTGAGTTCGGCGATCGACCGCCGCAGCTCGTCGAGCGACACCGAGGCCGCCGCGAGCGACTCGGCCGACTCTCCCGCCCCCGCCTTGAGGGCGGCCATGGCGTCGCGGATCTGCCGGGCGCCCCGCGACTGCGTTTCCATCCCCTGATGCACCTTCTCGAGTGAGCGGGTGACCGACTGCACGGGCTCGAGGATCCGGCCGAGCGTCTCGCTCACCCCGGCCACCTCGCCGATCCGCTGGCTCACCTCGTTGCGGAAGCGGTCCATTTCCATCGTTCCGCTCGAGACGGCCGTCTGCATGTCGCGGACCATCCGTTCGATGTCCTTCGTCGCCAGGGCCGTCTGATCGGCCAGCCGGCGGATCTCCTGGGCCACGATGCGGAAGCCGCGTCCCGATTCCCCCGCCTTCTCGGCCTCGATCGTGGCGTTCACCGACAGCAGGTTCGTCTGGTCGGCCACCTTGGCGATCGTGGTCACCACCGCGGTGATGCCGCCGGCCCGCTGGCTGATCGTGGAGAGCTTGCGGGTGAACGCGTTCATCGCCTCGTCGAGCTGCTGCATCGACCCGGCCATGCTCTCGAGGCCGCTGCGGCCGTCGTCGGCCGCGCGGGCGGCCTCGCGGGACACCTCCGTGACCCGACTCGTGGCCGCCAGCAGTTCCTCGCTCGTTGCCGAGATGCCCCCGACGGCCGCGGCGATGTCCTCGGCGGAGCCGCGGAAGGTGCGCACCACCCGCTCCTGCCGCGACAGGGCGGCGGCGGCGTCGGCCTCCACGCTCGAGAGCCGCGCCCCGGCCACCTGCAGCCTCCCCACGAGCCCCCTGACGGCGCCGGCCATCCGGCCGAACGCGCCGAGGAGCCTGCCGGTCTCATGGCTGCCACCGGCTGGCACCGGCAGCGTGAGATCCCCCGCCGCGATCGCTTCGGCGACGCCCGCCGCCTGCCGGACGGGCTCCGCGATCGACCGGGCGAGCCAGAGGGCCGCGAGCACGCCGGGGATCCCGACGGCCAGCGCGGCGAGCCCCGCGGCCGCCGCCTGCCACCAGAGCACGGCCCGGCTCGACTCCGTGGAGACGGTCACGAGCACGGCCCCGCCCGGACGGCCGTCCGCGAGCCGCACCGGGGCGGCGACGCGGTAGCCGCCGGCCTCGAAGCGGCCCACCGGCCGGCTCGAGGCGATGCAGTCGCGGGCGAGCACCGCGTCGGCCGCCGGCAGCGCCGGCGGCGAGTCGGAGAGCGTCCCGGCGGCGTCGCTGCGGCGACCGACGACGGTGCCCAGCTGCGGGTCGAGCACCCGGATCTCGCGGACGTCGCCGGCCACGCGGTCGCCGCCGACCCGCCGGCCCGCGACGAGCTCGTCGAGGAGCCGCTCGAGCCCGAGATGCTGCGCGATGGCGTCGAGGAACGTGGCTTCCATGCCCACCTGCACGATCCGCGGGCCGTCGACGCCGCCCACGCCCACGTACTTGAAGACGCGGTCGTCGATCTCGCGCTTGCGGGCCTCCTGCACGATGCCGGGCGAGTCGCCCGCGAGCAGCTTCCAGAAGACGTGCGCCTGCGGCTGCCGCACGGGATCGGGGGAGAAGACGAACGACCCGCCCTCCTCGGCCGTCCACACGGTCACCCTTCCCGCGGCGTCGGTGGCGAGAAACTCGCTGCCGCCCGGCGCGGCGACCCGCCGCAGCCGGCGGCTGATCTCGGCCGCGTCGAGGCCTCCCGCCTCGGCGACGGGCACGAACTCGGCGACGAGGCGGGCCTGCGTGAGCATCTGCCGTCCGATCTCCGCCTCGACCTGCCGCGGCACGTTCCCGGCGAACGACACCGTGCGGGCCAGCGTCTCGGCGATGCTGTTGCCGCTGTCGCTGGCCTCCTGGAGCACGGCCCAGCGGGCGGCGAGCCCCTGCAGGAGCGTGTTGACGAGCACCGCGGCCAGCACGAGCACCGTGGCGACCAGCGCGATCCGTGAACGCAGCGACATGCGGATTCTCCAGCGCGGCCGCAACGGATCGCCGCGGCCCCGGGCGAGTGTCGTGAGCCGGCAGCCCACGGGCACCCGGGTTCGATCGATCCCGGGCCTGAACGGTCGGGATATCGTTCCGTGCATCGCAGCGCACGTCCGACGCTCTACACTAGTGCGCGTCCGGCAGCCGTTCCACAGACCAGCCGACGGGCGCGGCACATCCGCTCCGATCACTCCAATCGGCATCCCGTCGGCGGCGCAGCCCCGCGGCCACACGCCCCCCCAATGGCCGAGGCGGGGATCGAACCCGCACGGAGATCACTCTCCACGGGATTTTAAGTCCCGTGCGTCTGCCGGTTTCGCCACTCGGCCCGATTGGCCTGCACGCCCACCCTGGCGCATGCCCTGCTGCGTGCCCTGCCATGCCCGGCCGCCGTCGCACCGGCGGCAGGGCATCGCAGGGCGGCCATGCCGCCTGCGGTCGCGATCGTATCGCCGCGGGATCCGCGTCGGCAAATCGCGGCTCCCCGGCCGGCCGCCTACAATCCCCGGCTCCCTCGTCCCAGCGCCAGCCCCGTCATCGAAGGATTCGCCGTGCCACCGCCGCCCGACCCCGCGCTCTTTCCGGGCCTCGACGGCTTCCTCGGCACCCGGGCCTCATTCGGCATGGACCTCGTGCTCGTCGGCCTGATCGCCCTCCTGCCGGTGCTCGCCTGGAGCATCCATCTCGTCCGCACGCGTCGCGACTACGCCGCCCACAAGCGGCTGCAGCTCGTGATCGCGGCGGCGCTGGCGGCGGCGATCGTCGTCTTCGAGATCGACGTGCGGCTCGTCAGCGACTGGAAGATTCGCGCCGCCCCGAGTCCCTACTGGCCGGTCGGGGTGGGCACGGCGTTGGCCGTGCATCTCGTCTTCGCGGTGTCGAGCTTCGTGCTCTGGGTGTGGGTCGTGTGGGAGGCGTGGCGACGGTTTCCCGTGCCGCCTCTGCCCGGCACGCACGGTCCCCGCCACCGCGTCATGGGGCGGCTGGCGGCGATCGATCTCGCGCTCACGGCCGTGACCGGCGGCGTGTTCTACTGGCTGGCCTTCGTCGCCGGCGGGTGACGGGCCGTTCAGCCACAGGCTGCTAGTGTCCTGAACCAGAAGTTCATGACACTCGAAGTTGCTTGATTCCCGGCCTGAAAGGCCGGGAATGTCGTGTCGTGAATCGAAACGAACTTCCGACTCACGACACTAGGCCTTCGCGCCGGCCCAACGGCAGATCGCGAGACCGCCGAAGTAGAGCAGGCACAACGGCACGGCGAGGAAGAGGAGGCTGTAGGGGTCCGCGGGCGTGAGCACGGCCGACACGACGAAGATCACGATCACGGCGATCCGCCACTGCGCGGCGTAGGTCGCAGCGTCGAACACGCCGATCCGCTCGAGGAACAGCATCACGAGCGGCAGCTGGAATCCGAGGCCGAAGCCGATCGGCAGCACGAGCACGAAGCCCAGCCACTCGCTGATCCGCGGGTCGGGGTCGAGGCCGAGCCACTCGTTGAACTCGAGCAGGTAGTCGAGCACGAAGTCGAACACGAAGAAGAAGGCCAGCGCGACGCCGGCCAGGAAGAGTCCCACGCTGACGGGCAGGAACAGCCACACCCACCGCTTCTCGTGCGGGTAGAGCCCCGCCGCCACGAACGTCCAGAGCTGGTAGAAGATCCACGGGCTCGCCAGCACCACGCCGGTGAGCAGCGCCGCCTTCACGTAGATCCCGAACGCCTCCTGCGCGCTGAGCGTGGTGATGCTCACCCGCGGATCCCGCGTCAGCGGCTGCCAGAGGAGCATCGGCACGAGCGCCTCGGTGGAAAACTCCCGCCCGGCAGCCGGCGCGGCCGCAGCCTGTGCGGGCCGCCCGTCCGCAGCGGCAGCGGAGGCGGGTGCCGGCTGCGGTGCCGGGGCGGCCGACGGCTCGAGCACCCGCCGGAGCCGGTCGGGATGCACCTCCCGCAACTCGAACGACAGGCCGTGCTGCTGCACGGCGTCGACGATTTCATCCCGCGAGTAGGGCAGGGGGGGGCCGCCGGCCATCCGTGGCTGCCAGGTGTCGAACGTCTCGATCGCCCGTGCCGAGTAGTACTTGCCCAGCGCCCGCCGCAGCGGCTCCTCGATGAGGTGCACGACGGGGCGGGCGATGAGGAAGCCCACGAGCACGGCGAGAAAGAGCCCGATCGCGGCCCGGATGAGACAGACCCGCAGTTCCTCGAGGTGCTCGCCGAACGTCATCGTCGAGCTTTGAAACAGATCCTCGTCGGTTGGTCGCGGCATGGCTTGAGAAAAATCGTCGGCGCGGTGCCCGGGGGCCCGCTGATCGAGTGTCGGGAGTGCCGCGGTGAAACCGGGGCCGCGGGGGGCCCCGTGATGACCGCCCCACAGCCTTCGACTTATACTCAAAAAAGGTGTTCTCTGCCGGGAGTGCACCGTCGTCTCCGGGTGGTCGCCATGCCCCGCTCCACGTGTGCCAGCGTCTTTTCCGGCCCCTCCGCGCCCGCGGCCGGCACGACGGATCGCGGGGAAGCGATCCCCGGCATGCGGTCTCCGCGAACGCCGGAGGCTGCCGGCCGAGGAACCGCGTCCGGACGACGTCCGCTGCCCTGGCGGACGACCTGCTGGTGTCACCGCCCGTCGCAGGAGCAGTCGCGGTGTCACCGCCTGACGGCCGAGCGATCGGCCGCGTTCGCGTTCGCGGTTCTGGCGGCTCTGGCGACCGCCGCGGCCGCGGCCGATCCCGCGGGGCGCGTCGGCTCCGACGCAGGCCTCCTCGCAGCCGGCGCCGGTCCCGACGCCGGTGCGGAGGCCGCCGAGCGCGGCTGGTGGGAGGTGGCGCGGCGGGAGTGGCGGGCCGACATGGCTCGCGCCGCGGAGCGCACGGTCGTCCCGGCCGACGCGGCAGCGCGGGCCGGTGCGGCGGCCGCCCGGCTCGCGCGGCTCGACGCGGTCGAGGCGGCGGTCGCCCGCGAGGCGGAGGCCCGCGCCGCCGCGGCGGCGACCGTCTGGCCGGCGGATTGGTCACCCGCGTGGCGGATCGTGGGCGCGGCGCGGCCGCAGGCCGCCGGCATCGGGATCGCGGCCGGGCTCGTGCTCTGGAACTCCGGACGGGCCCTGCACGGCGCGAGGGTGCCGGACGGCCGACCGCCGTGGCCGGCCGGCGCGAACGACCGCGACACCACCCTCTTCCCCCGCGGCCTGTCCGCCGCCGGCCGCGCCGCCACGACGGCGGCGACGGCCGCCGCGCCGGCGCCGTGCGTCGTCGGTGGCCGCGGCTACGCGGTGCTCGCGCTGGCCGACGGGAGCGAGCGACTCGTCTGCGTCGATCTTTCGCCCGCGAGCGAGGGCCGCCTCGTCTGGGCCGTCGATGCCGCCGCCGTGCCGCCGGGCGTGGCCGACGTCGAGCGGCGGGCCGCGGGCGCGACCGCGATCGCCTTCGACGGCCCGCCGACGGCCGACCGCGACCTCTGCCTGATCGTGCTCCGCATCGTGCCCGACCGCGGCGGACTCTTCCTCGCCGCCTTCAACGCCGCCGACGGCCGGCTCGCGTGGGTCCGTCCCGCGGGACGCGCCGTCACGTCGGCGGGCGACGACCTCGCGCGGGGCCGACGTCGCCCCTGCCTCGCCGAGGATCGGATCGTGCTCGTGACGCATGCCGGAACCGTGCTCGCCTTCGACCGCGACGGCGCGCCCGCGTGGACGACGACAGTGCCCGCGACGGCCACCGCGGCGGCTCCGGCGCCGGGGCCGTTCGCGGCGGCGTCTTCGCCCCCGATCGACGCCGTCTTCGCCGGCGGCCGGATCGTCGCCGCCCCCCGCGACGCCACGGGCGTGATGGCCCTCGATCCCTGGAGCGGCGACGTCGCCTGGCACTGGTCGCGCGGCGAAGAACGGGTCGAGCACGTCCTCGGGGCGTCCGGCGAGGGCGTGCTCGTGGCCACGGCCGCGATCGACGGGCAGGCACGGCTTCAACGGATCGCGCTCGCCGACGGTCGCGAGGTGGCCGCTCGGGACGCGGCCCCGCCCGACCAGCATGCGTGGCGCAGCGCCGGCCCCGGCGTCGTCATCGACGCCAGCGTGCTCTGGCCGCTGAGCAGGGCGGATTCGTCCCGCGCCGGCGAGGGCCCCGTGATCGAGGTGCTCGACGCCCGCTCGCTCGAACGTCGCCGCGAACCACTGCATCTCCCCGCCGGCGACGGCGGGGGCGTGGCCCTGGCCGCCACCAGCGGGGCCGTCGCCTGTGCCGTCGGCGCGGAGATCATCTGCCTCAGCCCCGGGGCCCCGCGGCCCGATCACGCCCCGACGGTGTCCCCATGAGCACGACGCCCCTGTCCGATCGCGACGCGGCTGCGGCGCTCGCCGACGTCGCCCTGCTCAGGTCGGCCATCGTGGCGGCGATCGACCCGGTGCTGGTCGGGCAACGGACCGTCGTCGACGGGGTGCTGGCGGCGCTCGTCAGCGGCGGCCACTGTCTGCTCGAGGGCGTGCCGGGACTGGCCAAGACGCTCCTCGTAAAGTCGCTCGCGCAGGCCCTCGCGCTCGACTTCGGCAGGATCCAGTTCACGCCCGACCTCCTGCCCGCCGACATCACCGGCACCGAGGTGCTCGACGCCACCGACGCCCCGCCCGGCCGGAGACTGCGGTTCCTGCCCGGGCCGGTCTTCCGCAACGTGCTCCTCGCCGACGAAATCAATCGGGCGCCGCCGAAGACGCAGGCCGCGCTGCTCGAGGCGATGCAGGAGGGGCACGTCACCGCCGCGGGCGTCACCCATCCGCTGCCGCAGCCCTTCGTCGTGCTGGCCACGCGGAATCCCATCGAGCAGGAGGGCACCTATCCGCTCCCCGAGGGACAGCTCGACCGCTTCATGTTCCTCCTCGTGGTGGACTATCCGGAGGCCGACGAGGAACTGGAGATCGTGCGGCGGTCCACCGGCGGCGGCGTGCCGACGGTCGCGCCGGTGGTCGATCGCCACGCGCTCGCCGCCGCCGCCCGCGTCGTCCGCGCCGTGCCCGTCTCCGCCCACGTGATGCAGGCCGCTGTGGAACTGGTCCGCGCGACGCGGCCGGCGACGCCGGAGGCGCCGGCGTGGCTGCGGCCGCTCGTCCGCTTCGGCGCCGGCCCGCGGGCGAGCCACTTCCTCGTGCTCGCCGCGAAGGCGTTCGCCGCACTCGACGGACGGCCGTGCGCCGAGCTCCGGGACGTGCACCGCGCCGCCCCGGCCGTGCTGCGGCACCGCATCATCACGAGCTTCGCGGCCGAGAGCGACGGGATCGGCGCCGCATCGATCGTCGGCCGATTGCTCGACGAACGGTTTCCCGGCGAATCGTCAGCCGGCGACCGGCCCGCCGCGCGGCGGGCCGGCGCGGGATCGCCGGTGCGGGGGACCGCGACTCCGGCCCCGAGGGAGTGACCATGATCCCGGGCATCGCGGCGCCGTGGATGCTGCCCTGGCTCGCGGCGACGGCGCTGCCGGCGCTCCTCGCGGCGCTCGCCCTGCGCCACCCGCGGGCCGTGCGGTTCGGGCCGATCGAGCTGGTGCTCAACGCCGCGCGGCGGGCACACCTCACGCGCGGCGGCGTCGCCTGGCCGCGCACGCTCCTGCGCTGCCTGCTCGTGGCGGCGGCGACGGCGGCGGCGGCACGGCCCTTTCTCCTCGTGGACGGCGGCCGGCCGCCCGGCGCCGGCACCACGCGGCTCGTCGCCGGCGCCGCCGACCGCCGCATCGCCATCGTCGGCGCCGCGCCCCTCGACGGCGATCCGCGCGACGACGCGGCGCTGGCCGTGCAACGGGCCGTCGAGGCGCTCGTCGCCGGCCCCCGCCGCGACCGCGAGTCGCGCCGCGGTGGCATGGCGGACGCGGGCGCGCCCCCGACGGTCGATCGCGTGCCGCTCGACGCCGTCGCCGGAGGGAGCGCCGCCGTGACCCGATCCGGGCAGGAACTCGTGATCCTCGCCGACGGCGTCGTGCCCGGCCGCGCCGACGCCGCACGGCTCTCCGCCGCCGTGGAGGCGGGCGGGGCGATCCTCGTCTGCCTCGGCCCCTCCTCCCTCGACGAGGCGGTCCGCCCGCGGCTCGCCGCCTGGCTCGCGTCGCTCGGCGTCGGCGTGGAGGGCACGGCCCGGCTGGACGACGCCGCGATCGAGCTGGCCGCCGGCAGCGCCGAACCGACCGCGATGGCGCCGTGGGCGGAAGCCACCGGCGACGGCTTCATGCGACTGGCCGGGCCGACGGTGACCGCGGCCGCGGTGCTGCGGCCGACGGCGGGCGCGGTGCTCGCCCGCACGGCGCCCGGCGGCATGCCGCTCGTGCGGACCACGCGGCACGGCCGGGGCACCGTCTGCCTGACGGCGATTCCCCTGACGCTGACGACGCGGCGCGACGACCCCCGCGTCGACGACATCGCGGCCGCCACCGGGCAACGTGACGCCGCGTGGAGCGACATCGCCGCCTGGCCCGTGTTCGTGCCGCTCATGGACCGGCTGATCGATCGCCTCGCCCCGGGCCTGCTCGCCGGCCGTCCCGGCCCCCGCCGCGTTGGCGGCCCGCCGGGCGTGACGGGCGGGTGGCGCCTGCCGCTCGCGCCGGCGGTCGTAGCCATCGCGATCCTGCTGGCCATCGCCGATACGCTCCTCACTGACACGACCGCCGGCGGGGTGGAGCCGCGGGCGTCGTGGCTGCACCGTGGCGGGCGGATCGCGCTCGCGGTCATCCTGCCGGGCATGCTGGTCGCCTGGTCGGGCCGGCTGCCCGTGGCGGCCGGGCCCGCCGCGGCCGCCGGATCGGTCGCCTTCGTCATCGACGTCTCGCCGAGCATGGCCGGGCCCGTCGCGCCGGCGCCGGCCCCGCCGCAGAGCCGGCTCGACACGGTGCGGCACGCGCTGGCCGCCGGCGGTGCGGATGGCGATGGCATCGGGCGACTCGCGCGGGATCGGGACGTGGCGATCTTCGCGGCAGCCGGCGGCATCACGCGGCTCGACACCGCTGCCGGCGGCCCTGCCGGCGCCGCCTGGGCCGACGGAGTGCGCCGACTCGCGGCCGTGCCGCCGGCGGCGGGGGCGAGCCGGCTCGGCGACGCGGTGACGAGCGTGCTCGAAGGCGGTTCCGACGCCGACGGCAGCGGCGCCTCCGGCACCGGTCGGCCTCCCGCCGCGATCGTCGTCGTGTCCGACGGCGTGATCACCGCGGGGGCGTCGTGGAGCCAGGCGGCGCGGGCGGCCGCCGCGCGGCGGGTGCCGCTCGTGGCCGTGCCGGTCGGCGACGCGGTGGCGGACCGCGGCACGAGGCTGCCTCCCGGCTTCCGCTTCACCGCCGTCAGGCCCCCGCGGCTGTGCCGCACCGCCGACGCGATCGAGATCGCGATCGAGGCGGAGGCCGCCGGTGGCGGCGACGCGGTGCCGGTGCGACTGTGGGAAACACTGCCCGCGGTCGGCCCGCCGCTCGCCGCGTCGCTGCTCGAGTGGCAGCCGACCGGCTCCGGCGATCCTCCCCGGCTCGCGGGCCGACTCATCGTGCCGCCGCGCGGCTTCGCCGCCGCGGGGTCGTGCTTCCGCTCGCCGGTGCTCGTCGCGGGAGATCCGGCCGACGGCGGCTCCGGCGCGGCCGTGTCGACGACGATTCCGCTGGCCATCACCGACGCGGCGATCGAGGTGCTCTTGGTCGAGTCGTCTCCGCGGTTCGAATGGCGGTTTCTGGAACGGTTCCTCGTCGGCGATCCGGCGTTCGCGCCGGAAACGACGATGCTCGCCGCGGATCTGTCCGCAGGCCTGCGGCACGCCGTGCCGCTCCCGGGCGGACGCGCGGCGTGGAACCGGCACGACGTCGTGGTGCTCGGCGACGTGCCGTTCAACGCCGCCGGCGCGCCGCCGCGGCCTCCCGTCGACGGTGCCGCCGCCGCGGCAGGGGGCTTCGACGGGATCGCGGCGTCCCTGACGGGGCTGCGGGAGGCGGCGAGCATCGACGCCGTGGGCATCGCCTGGGTGCCGGGCCGACGCTGGCAGGAGGACACGACGGAGCAGCCCGACTGGCTGCCCGCCCGCATGGTCCCCGGCGTCGACCATGCGCCGACGCTTCCCCGGGTGCTGCGGGCCCGCGGCACCGGCCGCGCCGCGAGCTGGCTGCCGCCGGTGGGGGCCACCACGCCCCGCGAGCCCGAGGTGTTCGGCCTGCGCGGGCCGCTCGCCCTCGGGCCGACCGCCCGCGTCGCGGCGACGGCTCCCGAGCAGGCCCGTCCCGCGAGCGCCGTCGGTCCGCCGGCGATCGTCATCGATCGGCTCGGCGCCGCGCACGTGCTCGCGATCTTCTGCGACACCTGGCGGTGGCGGCAGGCCGACGCCACCGCCTGGCGGGCCTTCTGGCGGCACGGGCTCGAGCGGCTCGGCGAGCCTCATCTCCTCGCCCGTCACTTCGCCGCCACGATCGACGTCGAGCCGCCGGCCGCCACCGTGGGGGACGTCGTGCGGATCACCGTGACGCCCACGCAGGCGACGACCGGCCTCAGCGGCTGGTCGCTCGCCGTCGTCTCGCCGGCCTCCGCCGCCGATCCCACGGTTCCCGCCGCGGTCGTGCGCACGATCGGGCAGGCCGATGCCGCCGGCCCCGGCAGCGTCGCCGTGATCGAGCTCGCGGGCCTGCCGGCGGGCGTGCACGCACTGCGATTGACGCCGCCTGCCGACCCGGCGGCCGGGCCGCAGCCGCCCGCCGGCGCCGTGTCGCACACGCTCATCGTCGCGCCGCCGACCATCGAACATGCGGACGCTCCGACCGCGACGACGGCCTTCGAGGCGGCGGCGCTTGCCAGCGGCGGCGCGGTCGTGCCGCTCGACCGTCTCGACACGTTGCCGCAGGTGCTCGCGGACGTGCTCGACCGCCCGGGCACGAGCGCCGCATCGCGGGCATCATCGGCCGGCTCCGCCGGCTCGGCGGCACTGGCCGCGTCTCCCGGATCGCGACGATCCACGGGCACCGCGTCCGGAGTGCGCGACCACCTGCTGCTCGTCGCGCTCATCGCCGCGGCGGCCGCAGCCTGGTGGCCCGCGGGCCCCGGTCGCCGACCGACGGAGGCTGCCGATGCACGACCGTGATCCCCACGACCGTGATCCGCGCGCTCTTGCCCCGCACGACGGGCGTCGGCGCGACGCCGATCCGTCGGCGACGGCGGTGCGGCTCCGTACGCGGCTCGACCGCGCCGTCCGCAGTGGCCGGATCGGCCGCGGTCTCGCCGCCGTGGCGATCGCCGCGGGATGCCTCGCCGTCGCGATCGCCGTCGGTGCCGCGGCGGATCTGCTCGCGCTGCGGGCCGCGGGCCCGTGGCGTGGGATCCCGGCGCTCGTGTGTGTCGCGGCGGCCGGCGCGGCGGCGGTCGCGCTCGCGGCGCAGCGGCGCCGTTCCGGAACGCGGGCCACGCCGGGCCTCGATCGTCTGGGCGTGGCGCTCGCGACGGAGGCGGACACTCCCCGGCTCGGGGCGCGAATCTCGCGGGCCGTGGAGTTTCTCGAGGATCCGGCCGACCCCGGCGATCCGCTCGTCCGGGGCCTGCGCCGGCTGGCGGTCGCAAAGGCCGCGGAGGCCATCGACGACGTGCCCCGCCTCTCGGTGCCGGGCTCGGTCGCGCGGCGGCGTTGGATCGTCGGCGGGCTCGCGGCGACGGCCGCAGTGGCCCTCTCGGCCTGGGCGGCGCCGGAGGCCTGGCGCACGGCGCTCCGCGGCCAGCTGTTCGGCGGCACGGTGTCCGGCCAGGTGCATCCCGACATGTCGGCGGATCGCCGCGGTGCGGCCGATGCGCCCGCCACGTCCGTCGCCGCGCCGGGGGATGTCACAGCCGCCATCGCCGCCGCGCGGCACGCCGTGCAGGTGCTCCACGCCGCGCTGGCCGACGGGCTGCCGCTCCCCGACGAGCGTCGCCACCGACTGGCCGCACGGGCCCGCGCGGCGGCCGGTGCCGCGGAGGCGGCGCTCGACACGCTGCCTGCGGACACGCCCGCGGCACTGCTGCCGCTGTTCGCCACGGGCCTCGGCGACGTGGCCACGGCGCTCGCCGGAGCCACCGCCCCCACCGCCACGCCGTCGGCCGGCGCCGACGCCGACACCGGCGCCGAAACCAACACCGACGACGGCGCCGCATCGGCCCGCGCACGGCTCGCGCACCTCGCCGCCGCGTCGGCCGCAGCGGGCCGGCTGGTCGCCGCCGTCGCGGTCGAGGCGCGGCTCGCGGATGTCTCCGCGCGCGGGTTCGCGGTCGCCCCCGGCGTCGCCGCGGCCGGCCTGCCGGCCGGCACGCGCGCGGGGCTCGAGCGGCTCGCGGAGATCGCCGCGGAGTGCCGGCAGGTCGTCGCCGCCGACAGCCGCACGCTCCGCGCCGCGACCGAAGCGTTTCCGCACGCCGGAGACGACGCGGTGCGACGGATCTGCGCGCGGCTCGACGCGGTCGCGGTCGACGCCGCCGCGCCGCTCTCCGGGCACGTGGCCGCCAACCGCCTCAGTCGTGCCGCGGCCATCGCCGCCGACGCGGCCCGGGCCATCGCGGCGGCCGTGACGGCGCTCGGCATGCCACCGGCCGACACGGCGTCCGCCGATCTCCCGTTCGGCATGCCTCCCGGCGCCGGCGACGACCTGACGGCGGCGGGACCGCCGCAGCCCGCTCCGCTCGACCGCACGCGGGCGGCGCTCGAGCGGGCCGCCGCGGTCGTTCTCGCGCCGCTCGACGTCGCCGCATCGACCGCCGACGGCGGCAGGACGGACGGAGCGGCCGGCCCACCCGGGCAGACGCAGCCGGCGACCGGCGCTCGCCCTCCCTCCGCCGCGTCCACGGCGGGCCGTGGTTCGTCAGGCTCCGCGACGGCGGCCGCCGCGGGAGGCGCTGCCATGGCCGGGCCCGAGGCGGCCGGGGAGCCATCGGCCGCCGAGCGGATCTGGATGCTGCTGCCCTCGCGCGAGCGGCCCGACATGGCCCGCCAGAATGCCGACGGCCCCTCGGCCGCGTACCGGTCCGCCATCGACGCCTACTATCGCCTCCTGCTCCAATCGCTCACCCCGCCCGCGGCCCCGGCGGCCGCGCGCGACGCGACCGACCGCATCGCCCCGCCGTCTCCCGCGCCATGACCACGCCGCATCCACCGCCGCGCCGCACGCGCCGCGCGATCCTCGCCACGGTCGCGGGCATCGTCGCGGCCGGCGGGGTGGCGCGGCCACACGCGAGGCACGGCTGCCGGGCCGCGGAGCCGGGGCCGCCCGACGCGGTGGCGCGGGCCGCCGAGGATCCCGTGTCGGCCGCGGCGGCGACCGCCGTCGACAGGGGCGTCGCCTGGCTCGTCGCCGGCCAGCAGCCCGATGGCTCGTGGGGCTCCGGCGGATTCCGGGGCAGCGCCGCGGTGACGGCGCAGGTGGTGATGGCGCTCGTCGCGGCGGGCAGCACGCCCGCGTCGGGCCGCCACGCCGACGCCGTGGCGCGGGGCGTCGGCTTGCTCATGGCCTGCGCCGGCCCCGACGGCCTCATCGCCGGCAACGAGGATGCCGCGCACGGGCCGATGTACGGCCACATCTTCGCGACGACGGCGCTGGCGGAGGTGTATGGCGAGACCGACGACGACGCGCGGGTGGCGACGATCCTCGCCGCCGCCCGCGACCTCCTCGCCCGCACGCAGTCCGACACCGGCGGCTGGCGGTACCGCGCCGCGCGGGGCGACGCCGACCTGTCGGTGACGGCCGCGGCGGTCGTCGCGCTCCGCGGCCTCCACAACGGCGGCGTCGCCGTGGACGAGCGCACGATCGATCGGGCCGTGGCCTGCATCGAGGGGATGCAGAATCCCGACGGCGGCTTTCGCTACCTCGCCGACGCGGGGCCGAGCGGATCGCCGCGCACGGCGGCCGCGGTCTTCGCACTGCTCGTCGCGGGCCGCGACGGCGACGCGGTGGACCGCGGCTTCCGCTGGCTCGACGAGCACCGCATCGCGCCGGGGGACGCCGACGGCTATGCGCTCTACGGCCTCGCCTACGAGGCGGCCGCCCGCTGGCGGCGGGACGGGGCCGACGACGGCGGGTGGCCCGCCTGGTACGCCCGGACGGCCGCGCGACTGCTCGAGGCGCAGCGGCCCGACGGCGCATGGCAGGATCCGTCGTGCCCCGAATACGGCACGGCCGCGGCGGTGTCGGTGCTCTGCATGCCGTGGGCGACGGTGCCGCTCTTCGAGCCCGACCGCACCACCGGGGAGACGCCGTGACGCGCAGGGAGCATCCCGCGGCGACCGCGATCCTCGTCGCCGCCCTGACTGCCGCGGCTGCGGTCGGCCGCAGCGGCGCGGCGGACGAGGCGACCGCGCGGGATGCGGCCGCGCGGGCGCCGCGTGCCGGCCGGCTCGAGTGGGCCGCGGGATGCGACGAGGAGGTCGTTGCGGAGCGGATCGATCGGGAGCGATCGACCTGGCGGCGTGCGGGCGCCGCGCCGATCGACCGCGCCACCCGCGACGTCGTCCGCTGGGGAGAGTGCCCGCCGTGGCCGGTGGGGCCGACGGTGCTCCTGGCCGACGGCGGCGTCATCGCGGGCACGATCGAGGCCGCCGACGCGGCGCGGGTGGCGATCCGCTCGGCGTGCCTCGGGCGGATCGATCTGCCGGCGCGGCTCGTGACCGGATTCCGCCGCAGCCAAGGGACCGGCCCCGGCCCGCTCGGCCTCCGGTCGCGCGCCGCAAGCCTGCTCCTCGCCAACGGCGACGTCGTCGCCGGCGACGCGGCGTCATGGCACGACGGCGTGCTCATGATCGGCACCGTCGCCGGGACGGTCGCGATCCCGGCGGAACGGATCGAGGCGATCGACCTCGCGGCCCCCGCACCGCCAGCCGCACCGCCCGCCGCAACCCGAGTCGCCGAGCCGCGGCTGCTCGTGGCGCTCGCCGACGGCTCGCGGCTGCCGCTGGCCGAACTGCGGCCGGCCGCCGACCCGGACCGGTTCGAACTGGCCGTCGCCGCCGGCGGCAGACCGCCGGTCGTCGTCCCCTGCGATCGCGTCGACGTCGTCGCGGCCGCCGTGGATGGCGGTGCGGCCCGGCTGCTCGCCACGCTCGAGCCCGCGATGTACTCAAACGAGCCGATCCTCGGGCCCGTCTGGCCGCTCGCGGTGCATCGCACGCTCACGGGCGACTGGCCCACGGCCCGCGGCACGACCGGGTTTTCGAGCCTGGGCATCCACGCGCCGGCCGCCGTCCGCTACCGGCTCGAGCGGCCCGCGGTCCGCTTCACGGCCCGCGTGGCGATCGACGACACCGCGGCGGGGCGGGGCGCGGTGGTCGTGCGGGTGCGGGCGCGGGCCGCCGGCGGCGGCTGGCGGGAGGTGTTCGTGTCGGGCACCGTGCGCGGGGGCGACCCGCCGCTCGCATGCGACGTGCCCCTGGCCGCCGACCCTGCCCAGACCGGAAAGGCCGGCGGCGACAATGCCGGCGCCGACAATGCCGGCGCCGACAATGCCGGCGCCGACAATGCCGGCGCCGACGAGATCGAGCTCGTGGCCGACACGGCCGACGAGGCCGACGTGCTCGCCCGGACGATCTGGCTCGACCCGCGGGTCGTCGCGGCCCCCTGATCCGGCCGCCACGCGCGGCTCGCGTTGCAGCCGGGCCCGGCTCAGGCGCCGTACTTCCCGAACTTGAGCGCGTGGGCCATCGCCAGCAGCATGAGGTGCTTGGCCGGGAACTGGCCAAGCCCGCCCCGCAGGCAGGCACGTTCGGAAAACGCGTCGAGCCCGTCGGGGCGGCAGGTGTCGGCGACGAGCAGCGTCGGCACGGGATGCCAGCTGTGGCTCTGGAGCTTGCTCGGGGTGGAGTGGTCGCCGGTGACGATGAGCACGTCGGGCCGGAGCCGCTCGATCCGCGGCAGGGCCGCGTCGAGTTCCTCGATCCGCTTCACCTTCTGCTCGAAGGCGCCGTCCTCGCCGGTCGAGTCGGTGTACTTGAAGTGCAGGAAAAAGAAGTCGTAGTCGTTCCAGCACGTCTCCAGCGCGGCGATCTGCTCGTCGAGCGTGTGCGCGTCCCCCACGAGCGTCATGCCCACGAGCCGGGCGAGGCCCTTGTACATCGGATAGACGGCGATGGCCGCGGCGCGGAGCCCGTAGAGATCGAGGTAGGAGGGGAGCCGCGGCTTGCCGGCGAAGCCGCGGAGCACGAGGCCGCTGGCCTTCTTCTCGTCGGCGAGGATCGCCCGGGCCTGCCGCACGAACTCCTTGGCCACCTCCGCCGTGCGCGCGGCGGCCGGCGTGTGGGGCTGCGGGTCGAGCGGCGGCACGCCGGTCGCCTGCGGATCGGTGTCGGCCACCCCGCCGTCGAGTCCGGGCCCACGGAACACGACGACGAAGCGATGCTCCTTCACCGGCTTCACGAACGTCTCCACGCCGGGGATCCGCACCCCCTGCAGCCGCTCCACGACGCGGAAACTCTCCTCGGAGGGGATCCGCCCGGCGCGCCGGTCGGTGATCAGGCCGGCCGAATCGAGCGTGCAGAAGTTGCCGCGGGCGGCGACGTCGTGGGGGCCGAGCTCGAAGCCGATGCCGGTGGCCTCGAGCGCCCCGCGGCCGATCTTGAAGGCGAGCGGGTCGTAGCCGAAGAGGCCGAGATGCCCCGGGCCCGACCCCGGCGTGATCCCCGGCAGCACCGGCACGCTCAGCCCGCTCGTGCCCCGGGCGGCCAGCGCGTCGAGGTGGGGCGTGCGGGCGGTCTCGAGCTCCGTGCGGCCGTGCGGCTCGAGCGGCAGGCCCCCCAGGCCGTCGGCGACGAGCATCACGATCTTCGCGGCGTTCTTCTCGGCCAGTTCGCGGATCAGTTCGTGCTCGGTCATGGCGGGCTCCGGAAGGGAAGGGGGCGGGGGTCGAAAGCGGCCGCGGCGGGGGAAAATGGCCGGCGACGGGATCGCCGGCCACGGATCGCACCACAATCCCGCGTGCGGTTCAAGGGGAAATGGGATCGGTCCGCACGGATGCCGCCGGACCGCGGTCGGGCTCGGCGTCGACCGCCCCGCGGAATCCGCCCCGGGCGAGGAGGTGGAGGAGGAAGCCCACCGGCCCGGCCAGGAAGGTCAGCACGAGCGCGAGCGTGCGGACCGGCCACGGGATGCCCAGGCGGACGGCGTCGCGTGCGATCCAGGCGCCGACCACCATGTCGAAGACGAGATAGTGCGTCCACGCGGCGGCGAACACCCAGTCGTCGGCGAACGCGGCCCGCAGACCGGCGATCGTCGACAGGTCGCCGGGGGCCGGACCGGAGGCGAGCTTCCAGACGATCACGGCCGCATACGCCGCCGCGAGCAGCCCGGGCACCACGACGGCGCAGAGGACGTGCGAGACGACGCGACGGCCCGGTGCGACCACGAGCGCGATCCAGGCGACGAACGCCAGCGTGTTGGTGACCTGGAAAAATTGCTGCGCCATGAGATCCGCCGCCCGTCCGCGTGCGCTCGTCGCGCCGGGTGCACGTGCCGGCCGCGCGGTGCGTGGGGGAAAGCGTACCGTTTTCCCGTCCCCCGCGCGGCCGCCGCGACCGCGGCTACACTCCTGTCGCCTCCCTCGACCATCCGCCGCGGCGCCCCGGCCGGGCTTCACGTCGTGCCCGCCATGAGCGTCATCCGCCCGAAGCCCCCCGAGGATCCGCTGCACTACGATCCCGCCGGCCTCGAGGCCGCGGCGGGCCTTCCCGCGGCCGGCCTCGACCGCTGGGCCGAGCCGCTCGTGCGGGTGCGCGACGCCGTGCTGGCCTCCCCGGGGCCCGGCCTGCCCGAGCGGCTGCTCATCGACTACACCACCGCCGGCGACGGCACCGCGGACTCGGGCCGTGCGGCCAGCGAACTCTTCGCGATCCTGCGCACGGCGCGGCGCGTGCGTGAGGCGGTCGACCGGGTGATCGTGGTCGGCGGCGGAGCGGCGGCCGCCCGCGCCGTGGTCGACGCCTGCTGCCATCCCTGCCACAGCGAACTCTCGCGCGGCGAACGGGGGGGCCGGCCGCGGCTCTCGTTCGCGCCGCCGCTCGTCGACAACGACGCGCTCCAGGCCCTGCTCGACCTGGTGGCGCCCGCCGGCGCGGCCCGGTCCGACGACCTGCTCGACCAGTGGGGCATCGTCGCACTCGACGGCAGCGACGCAGACGGCAGCGACGCAGACGGCAGCGACGCGGACGGCGGCGACGCGGACGGCGGCACCCCGGTTGGCGGCGATGCGGACGGGATCGACGCCAGCGGCCCGGACACCATCGACGCAGCGTGCCTCCGCGTGCTCCTCGCAACGCTCGCGGCCGCGGGGGGCGGGGCGACGCCGCGTGCCGCGGCGCACGCCGGACGATTCGCGGCCGTCGCGGCGGCTGGCGGTCCCCTCGCGAGGCAGTGCGCCGCCATGGGCTGCCCACCGGACTTCGCGGTGCCCGCCGGGGCCGGCGGATTCGCGGCGCTGGCCGCCGCGGGGATCCTGCCCGCGGCGATCGCCGGCGTGGACGTCGTGCGGCTGCTCGCCGGCGGCCGCGCGATGCACCGGCGGTTCGCGGAGGCGCCGGCGGCCGACAATCCGGTGCTGCGGTTCGTCGCCGCCGCGCGCATGGCCGAGGAGCGACTGGCCATGACCGCCGGCGGCCTGGCGGCGTGGAGTCCGCAGCTGGCGGCGGTCTGCGGCTGGTACGACACCGTTCGGCCGCGACCGCGGCATGCGGCCGCCACGTTCCGCACCGCGCTGCTCGCCGGCGAGCCGCGGCGCGACGCCGTGCGCGTGCCGGCCTCCGCGTCGCATCCCGAGCCGGCCGCCATGCCCTGGCCCGGGCGGCATGCCCGGAGCGTGGCCGCCGCCCGCGCGTCGGCCGTCGCCGACGCCGCGACGCCCGCGACGATCCTCCTGCCACGGATCGACGAGCATGCGGTCGGCCAGCTGTTCATGATGCTCCTGCTGGCAGCGCGGGTCGCGGCCGCGACGGCGGGGTCCGCCGCATCCGCCGGCCCCGGTCCACGGGTATAACCTGACAGGCTGTGGATAAGCAGCCTGCTCGGTCGCAGGGATGCGACCGCGGCAACGTAGCTGCCGTGAAAACCGGAGGTTTTCATGCCTGGAAAAAGTCCCGGAGGACTTTTTCCACGGCCAGCGAACGCCATCGTCCCCCGCGGAGGTCTCCATGCCCGTCACGCTCACCTGGACCGGACACGCCACCTGGCTCGTCGACACCGGGGCCGGCACGCTCCTGGTCGATCCGTTCTTCGACGAATGCCCCACCGCCGCGCTGCAGGCGGCCGACGTGGCCTGCGACGCGATCCTCGTCACGCACGGCCACTTCGACCACGTCGCCGACCTCGTGCCGATCGCCAAGCGGACCGGGGCGCGGGTGTTCGCGAACTGGGAGATCGGGCAGTGGCTCTCGCGGCAGGGGATCGAGAACGTGCAGCCGATGAACCTCGGCGGCCGCACGGCCGTGCCGGGAGGAACGGCGAAGATGGAGCTCGCCCACCACTCGTCGAGCCTTCCCGACGGCAGCTACGGCGGCAACCCCGCCGGCTGGCTGCTCGACGTCGGCGACGTGCGGCTCTACCTGGCCGGCGACACGGCGCTGTTCGCCGACATGGCGCGGATCGGCGCGGCGGACGGCCGCCGGCTCGACGCGGCGGTGCTGCCCATCGGCGACCTGTTCACGATGGGGCCCGACGACGCGCTGGAGGCGGTGCGGCTGCTCCGGCCGCGGATCGCGCTGCCGAGCCACTACGGCACCTGGCCGCCGATCGCGCAGGACGCCGAAGCCTGGGCCGCGCGGGTCCGCGCGGCGGGCCTCGCCGACGCCCGGGCGCCAAAGCCCGGCGGCTCGGTGACGATCTCCTGACGCGTCGCCGGAGAGGGGCCGTCAGCGGCCCGCGGCGGGCAGTTCGATCCGCGGTGCCGGCGGCACCCGCACCTCGACCATGCCGCCGGCCACGCGGGCAGCGAAGACGTCGACCCGCAGCTTGGGGTTGTCGCACCAGGCACCGTCGCAGAGGCGGAACCGCCAGGCGTGCCAGGGACAGGTGACGACGCCGTCCACCATCGGCCCCGACCCGAGCGACGCGCCCATGTGGGGACAGAGGTCGTCGATCGCGGAATACCGCTCGCCGTCGAAGAACACCGCGACGAGCCGCCCCGCCACCTCGAAGACGCGGCCCTCGCCCGCCGGGATCGAGCCGACCGGCGTCACGGAGGTGAAGGGGATGTCGGCGCCGCCTGCGGGCTGCACAGCGCCCCCTGCGGGCTGCACAGCGCCCCCTGCGGGCTGCACAGCGCCGCCTGCAGGCTGCACAGCGCCCCCTTCAGGCTGCGGCGTGCCGGGGGGAGGATTCGCGTCACTCATGATGCCTGCAGATGTACCATACGCCGCATGGAGACGAAATCCGCATCCGCCCCCCGGCCACCCTTCCGGCTGCTCGCGCTCGATGTCGACGGCACGGTCACCGACAGCCGCCACGAGATCTCGGCCGCCACCTGCCGGGCGATCGAGCGGGCCCGCGCCGCGGGCATCCGCGTCGTGCTGGCGACCGGCCGCCGCTACCGTGACGTGCTGCCCGTGGCCGCCCGGCTCGCGGTGGACGCGCCGCTCGTGACCGCGTCGGGGGCGCTCGTGAAGCGGCCGACCGATCATGCCACGCTCGCGCGGGCCGCCTTCGCCCCCGGCGTGCTCGCCGGCGTGCTCGGGCGGATCGTCGCCGCCGGTCACGAGCCGGTGCTCTACACCGACAGCTTCGCGCTCGGCTACGACTTCCACTGCCGCAGCCTCGGCCCGCCGGGCGGAGGGCCCGCCCCGTCGTCCGCCGGCGGCCCGGCCGGCCTCGCGGAATACCTCGAGCGGAATCGCGGCCTCGCCCGTGTCGCGCCGGACCTCGTGCAGCAGGCCCCCGCCGACGCCTTCGCCGGCTTCACGATGGGAAGCCTCGCGGCGATGCTCGCGCTCGAGGCGTCGCTCCATGCGGCCTTTCCCGGCAGCCTCAGCCTGCACACGATCCGCAGCCCCCGCTACCGCGACTGGATGTGCGAGATCGCGCCGGCCGGGGTGACCAAGTGGTCGGGCCTCCTGCCGGTGGCCCGGGAGTGGGGCATCGGCCCGGCGGAGATCTGCGCCGTCGGCGACGACGTCAACGACCTGCCCATGATCGGCGGCGCCGGCCTGGGGATCGCGATGGGCAACGCGCGGCCGGAGGTGCTCGCCGCCGCCGACCGCGTCGTCGCCAGCCACGACGACGACGGCCTCGTCGAGGTGGTCGACCTGCTGCTCGCCGACGGCTGACTGGCCGTGGAAAAAGTCGTCCGGGACTTTTTCCAGGCATGAAAACCTCCGGTTTTCACGGGAGCGACGCTCCCGCGATCGCATCCATGCGACCGAGCAGGCTGTTTGTCCACAGCCTGCTGAGCCGGCCCAGGACGGCGGCACCGGCCCCGCCGACCGCCGCCGCGGCCCCCCCAACTTGCGCCATGTGCCGCGCCGCGTCCGTCCCCGCGGTCGGCGGCCGCACGCGGGTTGAAGCGGCGGCCGGCGATCCCTATACGTTCCCGCCCGGCCGTCCGTCCGGCCGTCCCGCCTCGGATCGACGCATGGATCTCAAACTCCACCGCCCGCACGCCGTCTGCGCCACGACCGGCCGCGCGTTCGCCGCCGGCGAGCCGATGGTGTCGGCGCTCGTGCGTTCGCAGGGGCGGATCGACCGCTGCGACTACACGCTCGACGCCTGGTCGGGCCCCCCCGCCGACGCGCTGGCCTGGTGGCGGTCCACCTACCCGGCCGCGGCGACGGCCGGCGTGACGCTGGCCCCGGCGGAGGTGCTGCTCGACGTCGTCGAGGAACTCGACGGGAGCGACACCGACGCCGCGCTGCGGTATCTGCTCGCACTCGAGCTGCTCCGACGGCGGGCCGTGCGGCTCGTCGAGCGTGCCGAGGATGCGGGCGGCGGTTCCGCCGGCCGCGAACTGGTCGTGGCCTGCCGCCGCCGCGACCGCGAATACCGGGTGCGCGAGGTGCCCGCCGGGGAAGCGGCCGCCCCCGGCGTGGAGCAGCGGCTCGCCGCGCTCCTCTGGAGCGGAGGTGCGGCATGAGTCGTCGCCACGCTGCCTCATGCGCCCGCGGCGGCATCGCCCCGGCCCGGGCGGTCGCGTTGCTGCTGGCCGTGGCGGCGCTCGCCTCCACGGGGGCCGCCTGCCCGCAGGCGATCCGCGGCTACCAGGTGGGCACGATGCCGCTGCCCCGCACGCTCCCTCCCCAGCCGACGCTCGAGCAGGTCATGGCCACCGTCCACGACAACACGCAACGGGTGCGGAGCTACATGGCGCCGCAGGCGGTGCTCGTCGTGCCGGGCGTGCCCCGGCTGTCGGCCCAGGTGGCCTGCGAGCCGCCGCGACGCTTCCGCCTGCGCGCCCAGACGGCCGTGACCGGCGGCGAGCTCGACATCGGCAGCAACGACGACCTCTTCTGGCTGTGGATCCGCCGGCACCAGCCGCCGGTGATGCTGCACTGCCGCCACGACCAATACGACCAGTCGTCGGCCCGCCGCCTGCTCCCGATCCGCGCCGAATGGATGCCCGAGCTGCTCGGGCTCGTGACCTTCCGGCCCGAGGACCGGCACGAGGGGCCGGTGCCGCTGCCCGACGGGCGGCTGGAGATTCGCAGCCGGATCACCGCCGCCGACGGCGAGCTGCTGAAGTCGACCCTGCTCGACGGCACGACAGGGCTCGTCGTCGAGCAGCACCTCTTCACGGCGGCGGGCGAGCGGCTGGCCAGCGCCCGCACCACGCGGCACCGCGTCGATCCCCAGTCGGGCGCGGCGCTGCCGCGGCTGGTCGAGGTGTCGTGGCCGGGGTCGGGGATCGAGTTCCAGCTCGAGCTGACCACCATCTCCACCAACCTGCCCACCGCCGACCCGGGCCAGCTCTGGCAGATGCCCGCCTACGAGGGCTACCAGCCCGTCGACCTGGCCGACCCGTCGGTGGTGGTCGGCCCCGCCTCCGGCGGATGAGCGGCGGCGTGGCCGTCGACCGGCGCGGACTCGCCCGGCGGCTGCGTCACGGGGTCGATCTTGGGCCGCATCTTCTGCCGCGCCTTGGCCAGCGCGGGGCCGATCGACCCGAGCGGCAGGCCCGTGATGCGGCTGATCTCACCGTAGCTGCGCGACTCGAGATGATGCAGCCGCACGAGCCGCGCCTCCGTCTCGTCGAGCTGGCCGAGGAGCGCCTCCACCTGCTCGCGGTCGGCGATCCGCGCCGGGCCGTCGTCGCTCTCCGACGGCTCCTGCGCCGTGCCCAGCGGCCGCGCGGTCTTGTGCTTCTCGGCGTTCCGCGCGAGCCCGCGCACCGTGACCCGTCGGGCGACGACGCACAGATAGGTCGCCAGACTCGACCGGCCCGCGAAGCCCCGGAGCACGGCCGCGTCGTGATGCAGAATCTCCATCACGACGTCCGCGAGCAGGTCGTCGCGATCGGCCCGGGTGAGCGAGGCTTGCCGCTGTGCCGCGGTGCGGTCCACGACGAACGCGAGCAGGCCGCCGAAGCGGTCGATGAACGTGTCCCAGGCCGCGGGTTCACCGTGCAGGCACGCCTGGACGAGGAGCCGGTCGCCCTCCGGAAACAGTTCCGGGACGGGCGCCTCAGCCGCGGAATGGCCGCCTTCCAGCGTGGTCATCGCACGTCCTCACGAAATCGCGGACGGACGCCCGCGTCACCGTCGCCGGCGGACACCGCACCCTCGGTCATTCGTCCTTCGCGACACCGCGCTTTGCGATGTCGCGTCCGGAGCCGGAGGCCGTGGAGAAACCTCGGGCGCCCTCGCGGGGGCCGAACCCCGCTTCTCCATCATAGGACGCGCCAGGCGTCCACACCAACGGCGGGGGGGAACGGACTCATGAAAACGGCCGATTCGGCCGATTGCTGATTCGTTGACAGGCCCGGCCGCTGAACCTACGATTCCGCGCAACCGGTACGAGTCTCGCAACCGGCACCGCTGACCTTACCCAATTCCCCCGGCCGTCCGCCCCACAGGAGAGTCACGTCATGACGCACGTCGTCGCCGAGCCCTGTTTCGCCTGCAAGTACACCGACTGCGTGGTCGTCTGCCCCGTGGAGTGCTTCTACGAGGGGGACAAGATGGTCTACATCCACCCCGACGAATGCATCGACTGTGAGGCCTGCGTGCCCGAATGCCCCGTCGAGGCGATCTTCCACGAGGACAACCTGCCGGCCGAGTGGAAGGAGTTCAAGGAACTCAATGCCGAGATGGCGACGCAGCTTCCGGTCATCACGGAAAAGAAGGATCCGCTCTGCGGCGAGTGAACCGGCCCCGAACCGGCGGCCGTTTTCCCGCGAGGGGCATGCCTTCGTGCGGGCGGGTGCGTCGGCGGCGTTCGCGATCGGAGGCCGTCGTCGACGCTCGACCAGCGAACAGACGAGCCAGTAAGCACGCTCGTCACCGCAGGTCGACGAGCCAGTAGGCACGCTCGTCACCGCAGGTCGACGAGCCAGTAAGCACTATCGACGAAGCTCTTCCAGCTCTCGTACTTCGGATTGCCGAGCTTGATCGCGAGCAGGGGGCTGCGCTTCGGCTTCACCGGCTGGCGAACGAGGTGCATCCGCGCCTCCTGCGGCGTGCGTCCCCCCTTGCGCACATTGCACGACACGCAGGCGCAGACGATGTTTTCCCAGCTCGTGATCCCGCCCCGGCTGCGGGGCACGACGTGGTCGAGCGACAGCTCGCTCGTGGGAAAACCCCGGCCGCAATACTGGCACTGATTCGCGTCACGGGCGAAGAGATTCCGCCGGTTGAACCGCAGTCCCTGCCGGGGGCCACGGTCGCAGGACACGAGCCGGATGACCCGCGGGGCCTGGAGGTCGTAGCCGACCGCCCGCACCCAGTCGGCGTCGGGGCTGCCGAACGCCGCCTGCATCGCGGACAATTCCCGCCACGACTCGAGCGAGTAGGCCGCGAAGTGTCCCTCCTCGCAGTGCACCACTTCCGCCAACTGGCGAAAGAGGAGCGTGATGGCCCGCCGCACGTTGGTGATGTGGACGGCGACGAACGACCGGTTGAGCACGAGCACGCTCAGGCCGAGCGTGCCCGGCGACACGAGGCCCGACGTTGCGGCTGCGGGAAGCGCTGCGGTCATGGAGCGTCCTCGTCCTCAGGATGGCATCCGGGACAGGTGCGGAGTTTACCCCGGCAGCCCGCCGGCCGCCAAACGCTCGACGCCCCGACGCTGCGGAACGCATGGCTTGCCTTTGCCGCAGAGGGCGGGCAAACTCACGGTGTCGGAACGATCGACCGTCGACCCGTTTTGACGCCGCGCCGGGCGGAGGCATGGCCGGATTCACATCCCCGCGGAGACTGCGATGCTTCACTACTCGTGCGATGTTTGCAAGCGTCCGATCGACCCCCATGCCGACGTCCACCACATCGTGAAGATCGAGGTCTTCCCCGCCGTCGACGACGCCGCGGCCCATGACTGCTGCGGAAACGATGGCCGGGCGGACGACGCCGACAACCTCGAGTCGATGCAGGACCTGCTCGAGAACGTCGACGCCGACGATCTCGAGGACTGCTGCCACGACGGCGCCCGCTCGATGCGGTTCGACCTCTGCGACGCCTGCCGTCAGCGGTTCGTGAAGAACCCGCTCGGCGTGAAGAGCGGCAAGCAGCTCGACTTCAGCAACAACTGATCCGAGCGACCGTCCCCGACAGCCGTCGATCGTGTCGCCCCGTCCGGATCCGGCCGGGGCCGAACGCGGCACGACGGCGTTCCGCCGGCGGCGGCTCCACTCCCGTCCACCCCCCAGCTTTTTCCCCGACCGCAGCCGTCCCACCGCCCCAGGAGCCTCGACCTTCATGGCCGATCGTCCGCTTGCCATCGCCGCCCTGCCCGGAGACGGCACCGGTCCCGAAGTGACCGCCGAGGCGCTCAAGGTGCTCGAGGCCGTCGCGAAGCTCGAGGGCTTCACCTACGACGTCGAGATGCTCGACTGGGGCGGTGACCGGTATCTCGCGACCGGAGAGATCATCCCGGACGGAGGCCTCGACCTCCTGCGGAGCAAGGACGCCATCTTCCTCGGCGCGATCGGCCACCCGAGCGTGGCTCCCGGCATCCTCGAGAAGGGACTGCTCCTCGACCTGCGGTTCAAGCTCGACCAATACATCAACCTCCGACCGGTCAAGCTGCTGCCGGGCGTGGAGACGCCCCTGGCCGGCCGCGGCCCCGCCGACATCGACTTCGTCGTCGTGCGCGAGAACACCGAGGACCTCTACTGCGGTGTCGGCGGCTACCTCAAGAAGGGCACGCCCGACGAGGTGGCGGTGCAGCAGGCCGTGTACACGCGGAAGGGCTGCGAGCGGTGCATCCGTTGGGCCTTCGAATACACGCGGCAGCGGAACAGCCCGAAGAAGACCCTCACGCTGGTCGCCAAGACCAACGTGCTGACGTTCGGCCACGACCTCTGGTGGCGGACGTTCCAGGAGGTGGCCAAGGACTACCCCGACGTGAAGACCGACTACAACCACGTCGACGCCTGCTGCATGTGGATGGTGAAGAATCCCGACGCGTACGACGTGATCGTCACCACGAACATGTTCGGCGACATCATCACCGACCTCGGCGGCATCCTGCAGGGGGGCATGGGCGTGGCGGCGGGGGCGAATCTCAATCCCGACCTGCGGCCCGACGGGCGGCGCAGCGTGAGCATGTTCGAGCCGATGGGGGGCAGCGCGCCCAAGTACACCGGCCTCGACCAGATCAACCCGATCGCCGCCATCAACGCCATGGCGATGCTCCTCGAGCACACCGGCCAGCCCCGGGCGGGTGGCCGGATCGAGCGGGCCGTGGCCCACGTGACCAGCACGAAGATGAAGAGCCAGGCCGCCGGCCGGATGGGCCACGGCACCAAGGCCATCGGCGACCTGGTCGTGGCGGCGCTGGCCTGACTTCGACTTTTGCAGTTTTTGAGGGTCTGTTTCCCGGCTGAAATTGCCGTCTGAAAAGCGGCGAGCCTCCGTCAAAGTGGATGGACTTCTACACCCATCACTTCGAGCAAGGAGGCTC
>Ga0209189_1000400_pt1 | contig 36376 bp, 49 predicted proteins | sample C_130820_EF_Meta_FD_187308 | JGI IMG/M metagenome (GOLD analysis project Ga0209189, IMG submission 187308) | Freshwater microbial communities from Lake Croche, Canada to study carbon cycling - C_130820_EF_MetaG (SPAdes) (version 3) | ecosystem: Environmental > Aquatic > Freshwater > Lake...
CCCCCCCCGAGGGGCGCTTTGTGTTTTGCCCGCTAATGCGTGATGTCTCGCGTGCTGACCGAAAGCCAAGCACCCTCAACGTCCACAACCATCCGGTCTCCCTCGACGGCTTGAACGTGTCCGCTCCAGCGTCGCCCTGCGGTCAAGCCAGAGACGAAGTCGCCAACAGCTGGCGTGTTCGTCGTTTCGTGCCAGCGAGTGCCGTAGGTCTCTGCCATGCCAGCGATTGCACCGGCGTATTCGTTTTCATGGGCCATGTGGTCATCTCCTTCGTGTTGGTGGGCCTACTGTACAAACGATCAGTCCGCAGTCAATCTACTAGACAGGGTTTCTAGTTCCATGTTTTGGGTATTGGTTAGCGTTAGTTCGTCAAGCGAAAACTCGTGCAAGAGTGGCAGCAAGAAAGTCGATGCAGCTGGCCAGCGCCTGAGCGATCTCAGAGTCGGTGCCAAGTTCCTGCCCGAGGCGGATCATGACGAGCGAGTGGATGATTCGGTCGAGGTGACGTTTCATCGGGCCATCCTTGGCGAGAGATTCCTGACGTGCGAGCGACACTCTAGGTTATCGTTAGTTAGGCTGTCAAGGCTTCAGAAAAAGATTTCTGGGCGACGTTTCCAGCGTGGAAACGCTACTTCTTTTTCTTTTTGGCGGCTTTTGTCCGCTTGGACACTGGCCGCTTGGCGAGGTGGTTCTTACCCACCGACCTGGTGCTCAGGTTATCTCGAGCCTCGCGGGCCGCCTCAATCGGGATAAGCCAGACACGCTCACCGAATCGCCTGCCTTGCAGTTTGCCTGTGCCGAGCAACATCCGCACCCAGCCTTCGGTGCAGCCCATCAGATCCACAGCCTCTCTGACTGTCAGATACTCGCCGCCTTCGATCTTCTGGGGAGTCATGCTTACCATCCTTGGGATACTACCAGCTAACGCCAGTTAGACAAACCTACTCGGACAACCTTGGTCCGTATTCCACGACACAATCATCGCGTCCGAATCTTCTCTAGGTCTGTTCACTAGAAACGCTGTACACTGTCGATCGTCCCGAAACGGGGCGATTGTTTTAGCGGATGGGGTCAAGTTTGAACATTTGTACACTACTCGCTAAGATCGCCTCCAAACACCAAAAGAGGAGACGAGAAAATGGAACTGCGAGAGCTGCTGATTGAGCGATTTGCACCACAGAAGGACATCTGCGACAGGACTGTGCTGATGTATTTGGCGACGCTGGCACGGTTCCGAGACTTTCTCGGGCGTGAGCCGGTAGTGGATGACCTTGATGATCTCATCGTTGCCAAGTTCATCCGCTGGAGACGCACCACCAAGCACAGCAAGTGGAAAATGGTCGGCCCGGCTTCGCTGGCGAAAGATTCCGCCCAGATCCGCACTTTGTGGAATTGGCTGGCAAAGAAACGCTGGAAGAAATCCAACGGCGATCTGATTGATTTCCCAGACTACGCCAGGCCAAGAGTCCCAAAGCCGGTGCCAAAGGCGTACAAGGCCGACGAGCTTGCCAAGCTGGTGGAGGCGGCTCGACATCGGAAGGGCGAGATCTGCGGCAAGCCGGCCGCTTGGTATTGGACGACGAAACTGCAAGCGATGTTCCAGACTGGCGAGAGGATTGGTGCCGTGCTCGAGCTCCGCTGGTCCGAGGTGGATTTTGAGCGCCACACGCTGACGTTCTTGGCGGCCACCCGCAAAGGCCACAGGGAGACGATTACACGGCCGATCACGCCAGACCTAGCCAAGATGCTGGCAAACCACAAAGGGGCTCCAGGCGAGCGTGTGTGGCCTTGGCTGGACGACCGAGAGCCGTTGTCCATCTACCCCAGCCTGAGAGTTCTTTGCCGGACGGCAGGCGTGGACTACAAGCCGTTCCACTCCATCAGGAAAAGCACGGCAAGCTACCTGAAGCGGGCGGGGATCTCGGCAAAGAAGCAGCTGGGCCACAGCAGCGAGGAGATGGCCGAGACCCACTACTACGACGAGGAGATCACCGGGCGGGAATCAAACCTGGACTACCTGCCAGAAATCGACAAGCCGCCGGAAAAGCCGGAGGCGTGACGCTTCGCTACACTCACCACCAGAAAGGAGCTAGAGATGGCAAAAAAGAAGGCAATCAAGAAAAAGTCTGCGGCATCATCTGCCGACGTGAAAGCGCTGCGATTCGCGGCTCTGTTTTTGAACAACCACGCCGAGGAGCGCGAAGACAGCAAGTACCACTGCGACAAGGAATGGATTGCAGGCTGGCGTCGCACGGCAAGAAGGCTGTTGGCAATTGCCAAACGAATGGAGTAGTGGCGTCAATCAAACAGATGCTGTCTCGCCGCCTGCCGCCGGGCCATTGCGTCCACTCGTGACGGATGGCCCGGCTCGGCTGGCAGTTTGTCGGGTGGCGTCATGAACGCCTCAATGTCGTCGCCCAGCTGCGAGGCCCGGTATTCAACCTCTCGCACCGTGTCGAGCACAAGCGTGTGGTCGCCGGCCTTGGCTCTGTCGGTCAACTCGCCCTGGCCGCCCTTGCTCGGATCGTAGATGAGCTCAATCGTCCACGTGACGCGAGCACCGATGCGGGCCAGCTTGGTCAGGAACTTTCGCATTGGTGGCGAAAGTCGCTCGGGCATGCGGCGCCGCTTGCCCTTTGCTGGCGGCAGATCGTCATCGACGAATGAACGCTGAACCTCGCTCATGCTGTGAGTGTTGCAGAAGAGTCAAGTCCGCCTGGCTTCTCGGCACGCTTGACGCATCCACGTCCGGTTCGACATTGACTCAAACCAGAGCCTCGCAAACACCGCGACGGTATGCTCGCCGACGCTTGAGTAGAGCGACCGCAGTTGCTCGCTGTCGCCCCACATCGCCTCAACATCCTCTCGCACTTTGGCAATCAGAACCTTGGCGTCTTGGATCGCTGCCGACTGCGACTCCGGCTGCGTGCGTGCAAGCTTCGTCCAGTGCTCGGCGTTCCAGCAACGGCAGATCGCGTCCACAAACTCGTCAAACGCACGGCCGGCGTTGACCGCTCGAGGTCCGATCTCCTGCCTCAGTCGGCTGCGCAGGTGCGGCAGCATTCCGCCCGGCGCGTCGCCCACCGTCACCTCCCGCCCGCAGGCCGTGGTGGTGCATCAGGCGTGGACGACGCGCCGGCCGCCTTTCCGCCACAAGCAGGACAGGTAGTCCTGTGGCCGTCGCCGTGGACGATATAGCCTCGCCCACCGCAGTCAGCACAGACGGCAGGCTTGGGTTTGGGAGGCTCTGGCGTGGGCTCTGGCGCCTTCTCTGGTGCCGTGGTGGAATACGCAGCCGAGACAGCCGCCGAGGCCCGTGGAGCCTCACGGTCAATCTGTGATGGATCTGCGGAAAGAGCCGCCAGAACGGAGAGGATGTATTGCCACATGCGTCACCACCCTTGTCCGTGGTTGACGATCTTGTGACCGTCAGCGTCAACGCGAGCGTGAACGACGTACGCCTGATCTGACGGCGGCTGCTCCGCGAACATCATTGCCCACAGCCCGAGTCGGGCAAGCCTCTGGATGAGCCGCAGCACGGGCCGCTGTGGCTCGGGCTTCACCGGCGAGTAGTCGGATGTCGCCGCCCACCAGGTGATGAGCACAGCCACCAGGCCAACGACGACGGTGGATTGAATTTCCTTCTTGGTCATCGGTCGTCGCTCCATAGCGAGTAGAGGAACATGACAACGCAGGCACCGATCACGCTACCGATCAGCCCGGCAGGAGCGTCTCCAAATGGCAAGCCGCCGGCGAGCGAGCCGATGATGCCGAGTCCGATAGTCGGCACCCAACCGTCAGGACACTTGCCCGGCATAATCCACTTTGCGGCGCCGCCGACGATCGCACCGAATACGAGCCAGATGACAAGACCCATGCGTGTCTCCTAGTTGGGTGATGGCGTGAGCCAGTTGCCGTGGTCGAGGTCGCGGTAGCGGAAGTTGATACCGCTGATTGAGAACGAGTCGTTTCCAGAGAGCATCGCGTCAACGGTCTCGCGGCTCACCCAGAACGAGCCGTCAGGCTGGTCTGCCGGCCACTTCGGGCCGGAGTTCCATACCGCCCACGAGTTCATACAGAGCAAGCCGTCACGCTTTCCTTCGTTCTTGGCGTAACGCACGGCGATGAAGCACATGCAATGAGCCCACGAGCCAGACCTGGCAGCAAACCCATCGGCATCACGTTGCGAGGAAAAGCCAACGCCGCTGCACACTGGAACGCAGTAGCCGCTTTCAATGCTTGCAGCCGCTTCGTCAAAGTTCCGAACCAGCGCCACGTTCTTGGCAGTGTTCTTGTTGGCCAGCTTTGCAAGCGAGATCCCGGCCTGCCCGCCACCGCAGAGCAGGTTGCCCCATTCCTTCGCCCTGGTGGGGCTGTAGTTCGTGAGATCAGCACCTGGATACTGCTGGCGAAAGAGTATGCCGCCAAGTGTCGGGTCTTTGCATTTTCCAGCCACCCAGCGAGCACATGCACCTCCGTAAGAGCCATCGCTGTACCCGGCCTGACTGACAGGAGGGAGACGCCCAGCGGTGCGACTTCCTGAATACAGTGGTTCAGTTGCGACAAGCTTCGGAGGCTCTGGCAATTCGCCTTCGGCCCAATCCACACATTGGCCAACATAGCTTCCCATAGCCCAACCAAAGCTTGTGCAATCGCCTATCCCCTGCTTCCAAGGCCCAAACGGAGTGCCATAGACCTGGCGGTGAGCACGGTCTGCGAATCGGTAAAGGAACGAATCCTTCTGCTTGGCGTTCTTGATCACGTCTTTGGCTGCGTCTGAGAACAGCGGCTGATCAAGTTCCGCTAAGAATCTTGCCGTGCCTGCAGGATCTGGCGTATATCCGAACCGGGCATCAATAGCGTCCGCCGTGCGGCGCGTGGCACGTTCAACGAGCGCGCCGAGGATCGCCATGACGACCACAAACGTGACGGCGCCGACAGACCAGCGATTACTTCGTGACATCGGCGGCTGCCCTCGACAGGTCACGGAATGCTGAGACCCACGCCGACCGGCTCTCGGGCGTCACAGGACCACCAGACGAACCCACGGCGTCGTCAAGGAACCGATGGACGGCTTCCCGCACCTGTGGCTGGCGAGCACCAATGCTTTCGCCTTTGCACCGCATCTCGCGGGCGGCGATCCGCAAGTCGTCAAACGCCACGCCAGTCTTGAGCCGTTGATCGTGGGAGCCGTCGTATTCAATGCAGTCGGCGAGCTCACCACACAGTGCGGACATCGTCGCCGCATCTTCAGCAGCAGTCGGGCCGATGAACTTGCCACGCAACGAGAACGCATCAGGCGGTACAGGAGCCGGCTCAGGCTTTGGAGTGCTCGAGCTGCGAGGCATGAACGAGATGGCAGCAGCGACGACCAGGGCTAGCACAGCAACGTGCTTGCCGTCGAGCGTGGGCATCTTGGCTGTGGCATACCACGCTTTCACCCTCTCGGTGATCTGCTGGCCCGCAAGCACGTAGACGGCAAACGCCACAAGGAGAGCAGTGATCACGTTGACGACCTCACCATTGGGAGCATGGATTCAACGGCACCGGCCGCGAGAGCCAGAACAAACGCACGCAAAGCCGGACGCAGGATTGCCCACGCTGGATACGCCACGAGCGGCACGCACCGGCTGGCTGTCGTGTCAAAGAGCGCAGCCACGGCGGCCACGGCGATCGCCTTCTTCTCAGGGCCGGACAACGACTTGACGCGGTCAAGCGTCTCCACGGCGAGCCGGAGCAGGGCGACCATGAGCTCGCCAAACTCCTGCCAAGTCAGACCGTCAGCCGCCGTACGCCGAGCGTCGGACAGGAATGACATAACTTTTGCGTCGAGGCCGGCGACGGCGGATGGATGGTCTGATGCCATGCCGCCAGACTAGGCCGGTAGAGTCAAAACTAGACCGGCTCTGCCGCTTCACACTCTGCGAGACAAGCTGCGTAGCCAGCCAAGTCAATCGGCCCGTCTGCAGTCTTGTTTGGCCCGAGGAATCGTGCCACCTTGTCAAACGTCATGAAGATCGCCCAGTCGCTCTCCGTGAGCGGACGTTTCAGCACGTCGGCGAAAGCGGCGTTGATCATGCCGATGGTGCGCCGGAAATGATGTTTCGGGCCGCCGTATTTTGGGCGTCGGTCACGAACGACATCTATGGCATCCATCAGCAATCTTTCGGCAGGCGATACGTCGTCGTGATCCTTGGCGATGATGCTGTCACCAGTCCAGCGGATGTCGTCCGGTGCGACTTCCATCTCCTTCTGTCCCTGCAGAATCCAGTCAACAGGCACCGTCTCCTCTGGCTCTGTCCGGTCGGCGTGATACTTTGCAGAACTCGCCTGTGTGATTTCTTTCCAGCCAGCCTCTAGCTCTTGCGGCGTGGGCTGGCACTTACCACCGTCGCAGCATCCGCCGGAAAACAACTGGTCAGGCGTCGGCATGGAAGCGTTGCCGGCCAAGCGAGTCTCCACGGCCTCCCGCAGCTGCGTGTTGGTGTTCTGGAGATCCGTAATAAATCCTTGCATCTTTTTCCTTTCAAGTAGAAGTCGTGCAACGTCTGCGGCAAGAGAGCCTGCCGTGCCGGTCCACTGCCCCTGGTAGCGGTACGCTCGCTGGCGTGCGTCGGCAAGATAGTCGTCTGTCAATTCGTAATCCATGCGTCAACGCTTTGCTCTGAGGTCTCTGTCGCAGTAGATCGGCATCGCCTTCGTCACCTCATTCCGGCCGTGGTCAATGACGATGCACGCCTGACACGGAGGCTCATACGCAGCCTTGATTCGTGTGGCGTATGCCGAATGCCCGATGACGCTACCGTTTGCTACGTAGCGTCCGGCTCGCAACCACTGGAACTGATGCCAATGGCCAAAGCAGGTGAGGTCTGCTCGAGTGACGGCATCCCAAGCGGCAATAGCCTTGTTGGTCGGGATCGTGATTCCACCGACGCCTCCTCCGTATCGGATGGCGTGGCCGTGATGAAAGCGAATACGGAAGCCGTCTAAGTCAACGTAATTGAGGTAGCCTGTGCCAACCTGCCACTGCACATTCTTTCGCTTTTCCTCGCTGGCGAGCGTCAGGTAGAGGTGCTGCTCAAAGCTGTGCTCCATCTCTGTGCCGATTCTGAGCTTCTCAGTGGATCGCCCGTGGTTTCCGCTGTTCGTGGCGACGATGATAGAGCTTGCCCTATCAGACACAGCGTCAATGAAAGCCCGCAGCCTTTCGCCTATCCAGCGTGTTGCGGCAAGCGGCGCCAGTTGGGCCAGCTCTGCCGTGTCGTCGTGAATGTGGCCACTAAGCAGGTCACCTCCAAGCCAGACGACTACTCTGTCAATGCGGGCCAGCTGCCGCTCATGGTCAAGAAGGCGAAAGAATCGTTCGTGAAGCTCATCAAGACGCTTTTGACATACGTCAAGGCTGTAGTCGTTGAGTCCGTTCACAGTCCGAGGATCAACACGCTCCTCGCAGTGAATGTCTGACAGCAGCACGACCATAGTCGCGTCATGCTTTTTGTGCTTGCCGACGCTGGCCGACACACTGCCAGAAGGCTTGATTCCTTTGAGTTGCACCAGGGCGTCACCACGCTCCCTCTCCCGGTCGATCTGAGCCAGGGCGGACTTGTACCGTCCCTTCAGCGTGGCCACCTCAGAACGCAGCCTGGCGAGCTCTGCGTCGGTCGCCAGGTGCTGCGAGGCGTCGATCGTTTCGGCCACCTCGGCGATCAGGCTTTTCCTAGCCATTCGCATACTCCTTGAGTGCCTACCGTTGCGATGCCACGCTCGTGCAGATGAGCGGCGATGATCCTTGCGGCGGTGTTCCGCCTTACCTTCAGCTTGCCGGACTTCCACGCGGCCCTGAGCTCCTCGAGCTCGGCTTGGTGCTCTGGTGCGACACGCTCATACCACGGCGTGTTCCCGTGAACCCTAGTCGGCAGCGATTCAATCACGGCGGCAACGAGGCTTCCGCTGTGGCGTTTTCGTGCCATCGGCCTGATCCTTTCGCTTGAGGTGAATCCACCCGTCATCGTCTGGGATTCCACCGCCGGCCACGTCGTCTTCTTCGTCGTCAGAGTCAAACGGCGACAGGTCCGCAGGCGGCTGCGTCTTGGGCTTCGGCTGTGATCGCTGGCGTCCCATGCCGATAGGGTGGCAGGCGTGTCAAGCGGATGGGCCTTTCTTTAGGCCCTCGTTTGTCAATGGGCTGGCGTACAGCGTATTAGCTATAGCCGCCACATCCTCTGGCTCGACGTGTGCAGGAAGAACCACTTGCAGCGCCGCATTGGCGGCCCTTTCTACCACGGCTGACACGGCGGCACCGGCGGCGTCAAGCTTGTTTGCTCGCTCTTTACAGCCGCAGTCTTTGCCAGTGATTTTCTTCACGGCTAGCGGAGTTATCCCAAAGCGTGCAAACGTCTTTGACATTGCGGTGCCGACGAGTAGTGGCGGCACGGTGATCCGTTTTGCTGCCATGCCATGAGCAATAGTCTCGGCCTTTTCCATAAGCGTCTGGCAATACCGATAGTGAGGAACCTTCTTGGCGACGTATCCGCACCGAGAGCAGGCAAGCGTCTCGGCGTCAAACTCGCACAAGCCGTCTAGACGTTTGCCAGTTTTATCGTTACCGACCACACTGAATCCTCCAGTGGTGTTGAGACAGTGACAGTTGCATCAACCACTTTGATTGGCCGACCACCACTGTAAATCTGCCTGCTCGCAGCCATTGCCCCAGGCCCGACAGTGACATTGATCAGATCATCCTTTTTGACGGCTAGAACGTGCTCATTGTCAGAAGACACGGTCCACTCGCATGTTGTTCCTTCCACAACAGACGGTTGGCCAACAAGACAAGACACTTTTGTGAAGTCACTCGTCACGTACTGACCAAGAGGCTTTCCAATATCGGAAGCCTCTCCAATTAGAACTCTCGGCATCGCGACTGACTGCACTCCGCCGATCCACACAACTGCAATGTGGCACTTCGTGTCGTCATCGCCGCCGTAACCTTGTTGCGTCACCTGCACAAACGGGGCCTGCAGCGTGTGCGACAGCGCAGGATCAAGCTCATAGGACGGGTTTTCAATTCGCGAGCCATTTACTCGTTTTGAGCCGTTTGGCTGAAGGAATACGGTTCTAGGAAACCTCATTAGGTTCTTGCCAAGCGTAAACGTTGACGAAGTGTCTCCAAGGCCATTGCCTGACATTTGAACCGTAACCACACCACCATCAGCAGGCACTGGATCGCCGCTAACAGACTGCACGCTTGAAGCTACAGGTGGTGGGCCGTTGGCAGCCAGTGTGACTGAATAGCTTGATGCAGGAAGTACACCGTTGTACACCCTAGCGTCAGCGTGCTGGGCGAGCGATGGCTCATAGATTGACCTCCTAAAACCACTCGGCGCAATTGGAATGCTGGTTATGTAGTACGTTCCATCGCATTGCCTTGCCACTCGAACGCGAACCTGAGACCAATTGCCGAGGTGTCGCGACTCATACATAGCCTCTTCGCAGCTGGCGGTGACAAGCTGGATTGAAAACTCAGAGAAAACACGCCACCCTCCTTCGCCCTCGGTTGAGTACCAATAGTTTCGGTTCTCTTCAAATGCTGATAACACTTGAATTAGGCTGCCAAGCAACGACGTAACGTGGTCTTTTGGATACCATGCCTCTGGGAAATGAAGCGTTCCAGTCAGAGGCCAACACGTCCCGTCAAACCTCGGGCGATAGTCGTACACAACGTAGACATTGGATTGATGCTCGGTCTCGTTCTGATCCATGCACCATTTGCGAGTCGCGTCGTCTGCTTCTGAAGCTCCACCTGTATTGAGTGTGTAGACGGTCGTTCGTCCTCCACGGTCAGTCAGCGTGACGGTGTCATAGCAGGGGCCGTTCTCCATAACCCAAAGAAGATCGCCGCAAAAGAAAGCTTCAGACGGAATGCTTTCGATTGCTGGCACTGAGCACCCAGTCTGTTCTTGTCGAAACAAACACACACTCGACTGAGAGTACGCTTGCTCTGGATGCTCAGGAACTTCCTTCATATACGGAAATCCGTAGCCATTCGTGCGGACAAGCTCTTCGTTGCGAATCTGGTTTCCAGTGAGAAAGTTTGCTCCGTAGGACTTCGCATTGGTTCGATAGATCGCTGAGTGAGTGGCATTTTTTGGCACAAGCCACTCGCCTAGACGATCGGCGCAACCAAGCATGTCAAACTTCCTCTTCCTGCTCGGGCAATCCGACGCTGGAACTTTGGCCGTCAGCAAGTACGGAACGTCTACATCTGCAAGTGACTGCGAATAGTGAATTCCACAGAGTGGAGTGTCGCCCTGTATCGTCACGTCCCACTCATTCCCGTATGGATCAACGTACCTCTGCTGACTTTCGCCGTTCAAGAACGACATGACTGCGTCTTTGTCCCAGACGTACTCGCTTTGAGCGTAGAAAGGCTCAGTGCTGGAGGCGTACTGAAAGTCGTCAATCTTGCAGGCATACGCAAACGTCTTGTCTAGGACTTCAACGGCGCCTGCGTTCTCGGTGAACGGTGCGTATTGCAAATAAACCCACGATGTCCAGTCGTTGTTTTGCAGCCACCCCTCGTACTGGCCACGGTAATCACGAAACACAGTCCTGCCGACTGGGTCAGGTGTCATCAGGATGAGCGTGACCTCATTATTGATCAGCGCGCTTTGAGGAACGACAACGGTAGACGCACGGTCGCTTGTCTTTGTTTGCGTTCTAGTTTCAGCCTGCTCGTCAAACTGAATTGTGAACGTGTAGATCGGTTCAAGATTCTCTGCGGTGAACCGATCGCGCAGTGTAAATCGCACCTCAACTTCGTCTGACTGCGCAAAGCTAACTCGCGCTGTGGCGCGAAACCTTGCCTCGTCAGTTACACGAAACACTCCGATGTCTTCTGGCCGAGCAATTGAGCGAGAGAAGCCATGCGTCGGCGTTGGTATTGCTGGCCAGCCATTTCTGAACAAAGGCTGAGAAGGATTGTCCTGAATGAACGAGTTTCCTCGAGTTCCCTTCGTGACAGCCTCAAAGCGAGCACATCGCTTAAACTCGAAAAGGTCTTCGCATGGAGGCTTGCAGCATTTGCTGCATGGTGTCGGAAACATGAACCCAAGCGGATACATCCCTGCTGCAAACGCAAACACAGCCCACAGAATGACCGACAGAGGCTCAGTCGCATCAACCATTTCAGCACTCCACGGCAATCAGTATGTATTCATCTCCTACCATCGTTAGTGCACAGTTTTTCGTGCCAGTGCCTGTGATGTTGGCAAAATAATTCATGGCCGGAACTGGCGTGCCAGGCTCAAAGCCGGTTACGTTTGTGACAGAAGCGTAGCTACCCTTTGGAAGTGCGCCTGTGAACGTACCGCGAAGAACTGCTCCGCCACCTGATTCAGCACTGCTGGAAGCAAGGCGAATGATTGCCCACTTTCCAGATCCTGTTCCTGACTCATTCCATAGAATCAAGCCTTCGCCCTTTGAACCAGACTTGAGTTCTGCTGAAGATGCTTTGCACGCAGCGAACTTGTCGCCAGCGGACGACACTTCAATTTTGCACAATACAGCACCACCAACAGCCACCCTGCCAATCTTGCCGCCGGCAATCGGCTCAACAGCCACGCACCATGCAGTTGTCGTGTCTGTTGGAGTTCCGCCCGTCAGAACAGGCATCTCCTTATACGAAGTCGTTGAAACGCCCGTGATGGCAAGGATGCCCCATTGTGGGACAGTGACTGTCGCTTGGCAGTAGCACCACGTATACGGCTTCAGTACCGGCGAGCCTTGAACGCCTTCGGTTCCGGCATACGCTCCGAGGACGACATCCGCAGCATCCTGCGCACGGTTCCATGCTCGAGCAGAGATCGCACCGCGCAGGGGCTGGCCTGGCTCAATGCGTCCGTCTGGGCGTGCCATTACGAGGTTCCTATGCCGAGCACCGAGAAATCAGTCTCACGGTAGACCTGATTGACGTAGACAGTCTTTGGCCGCTTCAGCAGGTCATTGCCATCCACTGCGTCCTCGTACCGCACCCAGAGGTACTGGTGGCCTCCTTTTGTGATTCCGCCAATACTCCCGACAGATAGCCCTGTCTGGTTCTGCGAAGCTACAAAACGGAAAGCAAGGCTCCACGGGCCTTTTCCTTTTTCTTCGTCCCACTCCTGCGATCCAGTGCAGCCAACGAACAGCACCTCGCCACGCTGAAAGCCACGAAACGCCGAGAGGTTGGTTGTGCCAGTGACTCCAGCAACGCCGCGAATCCAGCCGCTTGTGATGTATGCGTTTGGCACGTCGTACGTCTCCTGCCACTGCAGGGCAGGCACGACAATGTCAACTCCGTTGACGCCGTTAGAGTCCACGCCTATGGCACCCTGCTGTGCCGGGCCAGTGCCGTACTTGAGCTCACCATACGCCTGCGTGATGTGCTGCGTACCGCCAGACGTGTCAAACGACCGAGACCGCTTCAGAGGATCGTTACCATCATCGGCGCCATTCTTCTCGTACTGGATCGTGACCTGCCAAGCGTTGTCGCCAAGAAACGAGACGCTGTATTGCTCGGCCTTCAGCCTCATCGTCGGCAGGCCAGGGTATTCCCAGTAGCCGTCAGCGATGATCTTGGCGCTTGCGGCTGTATGAAGCTCAACGTCGTCGGTCGTGCCGAACACCTTGAACGACCTGACGTACGAGCTTGTCGCCTTCTTGCCCTTGCGGACAATCGTGGCCTGGCGAGAATCGCCGTCCTCAATCCATGTGAGTGCCATTACGCTGCGACCTTTCCTTCTTCGCCACTTCCTCTGGTGTTCTTTTCAATGCTTTCAAGCGTCTTGAGCTGCCGCTCGGCAAGCGAAGAACCGAACCCCATGCCGTTGACGTTTGCTGAGAACGTGCCGGCCACCTCGGCCTTGCTGGTAGCAGAGTCTGAACCTGCACCTTTTGCACCGCCCTCCGCAGCCTTCTGCGACGCAGACGCAGAGTCAATGTTCACGCGAGAGAACGCAGCGTAGTAGGCGTCAAGGAGCTTTGATTCCATCTCTCCGCTGACGTTGCCCCTCTGCATCAGAGCGTCAATGCTAGCGCCGATGTTCGTGATCTGTTCCAGCGAGGACGCAGTCTCAAGGGACTTGAGGAGCTCGGCCGCTGTGGCTGCATCTTTCCGGCCTTCGCTCGCGCCTGTGGTGATGCTTGCAAGGTTGCCCTCTGCGGCAACAGTTGCTGCTCGCCTATCGGCTGCCCTCTGATTGTTGGTGGCCTGCCTGCCCTCCTTTGTCGCCTGTGCGTCGTCCAGGGCGGCCTGCTTCCTGTCCATCCTTGCGGCCTCGGCCTGGACGTTCTGTTCAGCTGCCTTGTTTAATCGAGCAGCGATGCCTGGCCGCTCCTGCATCCGCTGCTCGGCACGTGCTGCGTTCTCGTCTTTGATCGCCTGCACACGCTCTTCCGTGTCCTTAGCTCCCGTGATGAATCCCTGCACGCGAGTCCACGCGATCTGAATGGCAGCCACTAGGTTGTCAAACGTCGCCATCACACCGTTGGCGATGTTGTCAAAGAAGCCAAGGATGAACGCGCCCATCGCGTTCAGGACTGCAGCCGAGTCGGTGTAGATCTTGTCCCACGCGATGTAGATGCCCGTGCCGATGTCCGTGAATACATCTTGGAAGGCGGCAGTCCACGGGTCCACGTAGCTCATCAGAGCCTCGACGCCACGCAGCCATCCGGCGACAAGCCCGGCCCAAAGTATGTCCATCGCAGTGCCAAGGTCGCCAGCCGCGACGGCCTCGTAGATTCCGGTGAAGGTAGTGGTGGCTGTCTTTGACAAGTCGCCGAGGACGACCATGCCGTCAGAGACGGCAGTAGAGAAGCCGCCAGAGATAGCACCGCCGGCCTCTGAGACGTATCCCGAGACGCTTGAGAAAGCACCAGAAATCTGTGGGGCTAATTGTTTAACTGCCGCACCAACACCAACAGCAGCAGCAGCCAGCAAAGCAAATGGTGCCAACGGCGCCAGCCACGCAGCTGCCACCGCTGCTGCAGACGCAACAGAACCTGCCACAGCCATTGCAGCCGCGCCGAGGTATGACGCAATTCCAGCCACGGCCCCACCTACAAATGCCAACACGCCTGGCAGCGCCGAAGCTACCCATGCAGCACCAGACCTGACAGCGTTTGTGACGCTGGCAACTGCAGCCATAACAGTTGAGCCCACATATTTCGTAAGCAAACCTGCTGCTGCCGTTGCGAATGCCGCAAGTCCTGGCAACGCGGAGGCTACCCACGACGCACCCATCCGGGCAGCATTTGCGACTGTTGCTGCCGCAGCCATGTAGACATTGACCGCGTACTGAGCCAGCCTGGCGGACGCACCAGTAGCCCACCAGACGAACGACTTATACGTGAGCGTCAATCCGCCAACGATGTCGCCAACAAAACGAGCCATGCCGGAGCCAGACACGGCAAACAACGCACCACGCAAAGCGCTCGACGCCATCACGACGCCGTTGAGACCTCGAAGTGTCGCAGAAAAGAATCCGGCACCGGCTGCGATTCCGCGATTGAATCCAGTGAAGAACACTGGAAACATTGCTGCAGCCGCAGTTGATGCCGCACTGCTGATCCGAACAAAACCAGCAACTCCAGACGTAGCGAATCCTGCCAGTGCAGTTGCTGATGAAGCGGCAAAGCCAGCCATTGCGCTAACGCCAGTTGCCGCAAATCCGGCCAACGCAGAGGCAGCAGTAGATGCAAACGATGCGACAGACGTAGATGCCGCTAGCATTGAACCAGCAACAGATTTCCCTAGAGCCATCGTCGCCGGCAATGCCAACGTGAAACTCTTGCCAACGCCCGTGACCGTTCCGAGCAGCATCGTCAATGGCGACAGGGCGAACATCGCCGCCTTACCTATTCCTGCAAAGCCAAACGATGTCACCTGAAGCGAGACACCTAGCCCGACCATTGCACTGCCAACCGCGACGGCAGCAACGGCGAACTTTGCAAAACCAGCAACAGCCTCTTTGTTCTTGTTGGCAAAGTCAGTCAGTCCGTCAATGAATCCAGTGATGAACGGCACCACGCTAGCGAGAGCAGGCGACACAGCGTCAGAGACTGTGATCGCCATGCGCTGCAAGGCTGCGATCACGCTGCCTGCCGAGCCCGCCAAGCCGCTCATCAGGAGCTTGTATTTTTCGCCGACAGGCAGAGCGGATGACATTGCATCCTTCATGCTGTTGAACCCGTCAACGCCGACTTGCGTGAAGATTGTTACGGCACGGATGGCATCTGACCCAAACACTTTGCCAAGCACTGCATCTTTAGTTTGTGCGTCAACGCCTTTGAGCGCCTTTTCAAGCACTCCGATCACACCAGCAGTATCAAGAAGCTGCTTGTCGGCGCCACGAAAACTGTCAAACGTCAGTCCGATTTTTGCAAGCGCACCAACGGCTTCGTCTGTCGGAACCTTCAGTTTCTGCATCATCGTTTTGACGCTTGTGCCTGCGTCACTTCCGACGATGCCCTTATTGGCAAGCACCGCCAACGATGCAGACAAATCGTCAATCGACATGTTTGAAGTGGCGGCAACGGCACTGGCTTGAGAGAACGCCTGTGCCATCTCTTCAATGCTCGTTGCCGAAGCATCAGCAGCAGAACTCATTGAGTTTGCAGCAACGACAGAATCAACACCGAAAGCGTTCATCGCCTTGCTCATCACCGTGGCTGCAGTGGCTCCGTCCAGCCCTGCAACCTTTGCAAATTGTAGAGCAGCATTTCCGGCGCCATTGAGAACAGTCTCCAGCGGAACGCCTGCCTTGAGCAGCTCGAGCATTCCCTGTGCAGCTTCAGTCGGCCCGACGCCAAGGGCCTGGCTCATCTGCATTGCAGACGCTCTGATCTGGTCAAGCGTTCCAGCAGTGGCCCCAGTGCTGGCCTTGATGTTGAGCAGCGTTGACTCAAACGCAGCACCCTGCTGAACGGCAGCGGCAATCGGTGCCGCCATGCCAATGCCAGCAGCTGCGAGCCGGCCGCCACCCGAGGAAAGCGAGCGGCCCATATTGCCGAGAGACTTATTGACCCGGTTCAGTGCCGAGAAAAACTTCCTCGGATCGGCACCGATCTCAACAAATACGCCGCCGGCTCTGACTGCTCCTGCGCTCATACGTGTTTCTGCCAGTCCTTGCCGAACAGCCGCTCAATGTCCTGCGGCGTGGCCTGTCGTGGCTTTTCCTTCTTTGCGTAGGGATTCAGTTTTCTCGGGTCAGACTTAGGCGTTCCCTTGTCTCTGTTGATGTTCGCCTGTTGTGCAAGGATGTTGGCCGTGTGCCACCACTGGTGCTCTAGGCGGCTGTCGCGAGCGGCGAAGAGTTGTCTGCAAGTCCACTCTCCTGGGTAGACTCCGAGGATTCCGGCGGCTTCCCAGATGGCGTCCCAGATGCTCCTGCCAGGCTCTCGATCGTCGCCTTCTCCAGACCCGCCTCCGCTCTGCCGAGCATCTCGTTTTGAACCTCGTCCATCTTGGACGCGAGAAGCCCGATCATCTTGCGGAGGCGCTGGGGGAAAAAATCGACAAGCTCTTGCTCAAGGGCCTTGGTTGCGGCGTCCAGAGAATCGCCACGCAGGCCGTCAAGGAAATCTTCCTTGCTTAGTCCCTTGGTCTCCACCTGCTTCGTGAGAAGTGCGTAGAGGATTTCGCCGATCTTGGCGTACTGGCTGCGGAGCACCTGGAACGTCTGCGAGATGTTCGCAGCATCCACCAGGTCAAACGGCACAGCCTTCCGGTCGCCAGTCTGCTCGTCCACTACGTCCACCGTGACGTTGTCGCGGACACGCAGCGCTGACGCGACGGTCAACGCCACCTGCCACGGCCTGCCCTGGTCGTCTCGAAACTCACGCATCAGGCACCACCTCTAGTCAAAGACCGATCAGTCATCTTTGCGTCAATCGTGAACGTCGCCACGCCGTCGATTGGGTCGTTTTCCGATATGCCGGTGATCACAGCGAGAAAATTAAAACCTCCTGCGCCGCCACTTACTTGCACGGGTGTGCCGGTGTGCATGTTGGAGAACGCATCGCCGAGTGCCTCGGAGTCGTTGAGCTCAACCGACACAGAGCAGTCGTAGCCTGTCTGATAAACCGAGGCTTCCCTGCTGCCGAAAGGATTGATGTCAATGGTGCGAGCGGTCTCTGTCAGCGTCACATTGCGAGCGCCTGAGACATTCCCACCAATTGAGATCCTGCAATCCTTCCCCAGCGTAATTGCCATTTAGAATTCCTTGGCAGTCACGTTGTATGTCACGGCACCGTCAACGCTGATGTTCTCAGTCACGCTCATGACAGAGAATGAGCCGCTGGTTCCTGCGGCTTCCAGACTTGTGATCAGCCCGGTCGGATCGTGGCACTCAATCTCCCACGTCTTTGTCACAAAGCCCGCCTTAAAAGCCTTCTTACCTGGAGCACCTGACGAGCCGCCGATGTTGGTGCGGTTCGAGATGTCGATCGTTTCGCATTCCTGCGTAAACGTGGCCGAGATGATTCCGGCCCCAAATGGAGCTCCTGTCGCGTCTTTTCCAAGAGTGATTGCCATTGTTTTTAGTTCCTGTGCTAGGTGAGTTAGGCGCTGCGGCTACCAGACACGGTGTAGGTGACAATTCCGTCGAGCGGTTCGCTCTTGCCGAGGCTTGTGCAGATGTAAGATGCGTTGCCTGTCGTCGTGCCGGAGACTGTGAACGTCCCGCCGATGCTGACGTTAGGTACGTCAACGCACTCAACCTCGATGGTCTGCTCAATCAGAGCCTTGCGGAACTTCCGCGACGTGTCGCCCAGCTTGGTCACGTCAATGTCGGATGCCGAGTTGGTGACGGTTGCAGACCGAGCGTTTGAAACGCCCGTGATCGTCACTTCCTTGCCGAGCTGTACGGTCGTAGTAACTTCTGGCATGTGTTGCCCTCGTGTGCGAGTGCCAGCGGTGCGGCTGGTTCGCTCACGGTATGGGCAGCAAGGCCGAAATTAGACCGGGTGTGCCGTCGCCTAGTTTCTGCCGAGCATGTTCCGCCACTTCTCGTTTGCCTTGCGGACTTCAGCATCCACTCGCTTTGATCCTGCCATAAACGGACGGGCCGGATATCGGGCCATACGGGTGATGCTTGTCTTCTCCCAGTTGCGGCTAAACCGGAATCCACCCTTGTTAGTGACCCATTGCAGAGCACCGTATTGGTACTGGTTCTTCTGTGGACCGCCGCTGCCTTTTTTGAACCGCCCCTTACTGTCTCTTCCGCCTCCTCCTGACTGATTCCGCAAATACGCATTTCGGGCAGCACCGACCCCAATGCGATACGCCGTCTCTTTGACCACGCCGCCGAACTGGTGCAGCTGCGTCAGCCAAGGCTTCGTCTTTAGTGTTCCGATCACGGCAGTCACGCGAGCCTGATCGTAGAAATACATGATGTCCTTGTAGAACCACCTCTTCGGCGACCAAGACCTGATCGGTTGGCCTGCCGGGCGAGGTGTGCCAGATCCATATGCCGTGATGTCGAGGTAGAGTCCACCTGCGAACTCCACAGGCTTTCCGCGTCCCGCTCGCCGCTTTGCAGCACCGCTGATCTTCCCTTTGCCTCGGCCGATCCCTTCTTTTGCGGCTTGCCGAACGTCCCTTCCAAGCAGAGACAACGCCTTTGCGTTCATTTTGCCGATCATGCGACTGACGCGAGGCTTATCAAAGAAACTGCCCTTGATGCTCGCCCGCAGCTTGAGCCGCCCAAGCGTGTCTGCAGACATCTCACGGCGATTGCCACCTATCATGCCTGGGCGGATAAATGCCCGGCTAATGCCAGAGAGCATTGACGGCATAACAGCCTCCTAGGCGGTCGGCAGCACGTTTGACTCAAACACCCGATACGTTGCCGTGATCACGGCCCGCCAGACGTTCCGCTCAGTCAGTGCGTCGTCAGGATTCAAGTCAATGCTCACGGTCTGCGGACTTGTCACTCCTGCGGGCCAGACGACTGCCTGGCCAAAAGAGTGAGCTCGCACTTGGAGCATGACGCTGTCCGCCAGGTCAAGCATCGCGTCAACGTCCGAGTCAGTCTGGACGTGCCTGCCAACGAACACTGTGACCGTGTAGTCGATCTGCATCATCTGCCGGCTGATGCGTGTAACGTCGGCATTGCCTGGCACTACGAACACACGAGGCGATGTCATTGACTCAACGTCTAGGTCAGTCCAGTTTCTACGCTGGACGACCGTAGACGGAATTGCCCACGTCACGGAGTTGAGCCCAGTGGCAAGTCTGTCGGCGATTGTGCGTAGGGTGTTGCTCATGCTGCGGAGATCCTGACGTTTGAGAAAAACTGCGAGTAAGACACCTCGCTTGTAAACCGCAGAACGTCGCCAGTTGTCGCTGAAAAACTTCCAGTAATGTTGAGCTGCGTTCTGTATACGCCAGTCGTGACTGTGCTCTGATTTGCATTGAACCCGATGGCTTGCCTGACACCGTTCTTCAAAATTGACGAGCCGTATCCGTTGTCGTCGTCGTCAGAGAAATCCCACTTCACAGATACTGTGCATGAACCGCCAACAGTCCATGTGTAGTGCGAAAGGCCGTTAGCGTCGTCCAGATAGACGCCAGTTGACCGCACGAACGGGCTAGCTGTTGTTCCGCTGCCTGAGAATGAGGACGCGTCTCCTGATCCGTTGTCACGTGAAATTGTCAGCAACGCGCCAGAAGCAACAGGCCACACTTGCGTTGAGCCAAGGTAAATCTTGCTCACGGCACTGCTGCCGAGCTTGTAGTCCGATGGCGTTGCTGTTCCGAGATAAATCGGCACGGCTCACCCCGAGACTATGTAGAGCGTCGTGGAGGACTTCGTGCCAAGTGCCGTGTATTGGGCCGCAGTCAGCGAGACGATGTTTGTGATCGCGGCGGCGCCTGTTATTCCAGACGTATTGCTGCGAAGGTCAGTCGAGATCGTGCCAGACGACACAGATAGGCCGCCGCCAACGATTACGCCACCGATCGTGCTAGATGTTGCAGATGGGAGGCGCGCCGCTGGCAGCGTTCCAGATGTCAACGCGCTGGCGTCCGTTGTCGGTGCTGCAACGCTCAACGTGCCATCTGCCGCGATGGTGACGTTTGACCCCTGCTTGCAACCACCGAGAACGCTGGCTGTCGCGACAGGCAACGTGTAGCTGCCTCCGCCACCTCCGCTTGCAGAAAGGACGCCAGACGCAATCGACAAGCCAGATCCGACGATGATCGCTCCAGCAGTGCTTGACGTTGCGATAGGAAGACGAGCCGCCGGCAACGTGCCGGACGAAATGTTGGCTGCGTTTGTTGCGTCTGTCGTGGCGCTGGCCGAGAGGCCAGAGACAGCCGATGATGCGATGGAGATGGCCGTTGAAGAGGCTGCCGTGAGCCGGCCAGCCGCGTCTACCGTGAGACTGGCGACTGAAGATGCCGATCCATAACTGCCAGCCGTAACCGCTGTTGCAGGCAGCCGAGCCGCTGGCAACGTCCCAGATGTGATATTGCTGGCACTTGTAGTGTCTGTCGTAGCGCTGGCAGCAAGACCCGTGATTGTGCTTGCCGCCTGGCTGCCTGTGTGGTTCGCACGCTGAATCGCGTAAGCCTTGACAGCTGCGTCAGCAGCTGTCTGCAACGCTGAGACAGGCTTAGAGTCGTCCGAGGTGTTATTGACGGCGGACAGGCCAACGTCGCTTGACGTGAGCGTCACGGCACCTGTGCGGCCCGCCACGCTGGTCACTCCAGACGAGCCGGCACTCACGGACAGCGTGCCATCGGTTGTCGTGAAACCGCTTCCAATTGTCAGGTTCTTGGCCTCAGTCTGCGGCGTCAGCCCAGACTGGTAGCCCCACGTGCCGTAAAGGCCGGCGGCGTTCTTGGCACGTACTCGAAACTTTCTCGAAGAATCAAAGTTTCCAGTGCTTGTGCCAGTGACGCCGGATACGAAAGTGGTGTAAGTCGCGCCGCTGTCATACGTCTGCTGCACGTCGTATGCGGCCGAAGTGCCGGTTGAGCTCGCAGTCCACGACAGCGTGCCGCCGCCGTCCGTGATGCTTGTTGGAGCACCAGGTGCAACCTCAACAGACAACGCGCCTGCACCAGTGACAGAAAGGCCGCCACCAACAGACACGCCGCCAACGACGCTTTTCGTAGCCACCGGAACGGTGACGCCAACGGCAGAAACGGCGCTGGCGAAGTCAGTGATTTGGCTCGCGGTATGGGTGTGCGAGGTGCTGGCCTTGCCAGAGAGTGCCGACGACAGAGCGGCCTGAGCTCGAGCATCCGTGAAATAGAGGTTTGTGCTGCCTTCTGTGACGCTGTCCGTTGAGCCTGGCGAGGGCGAAATCTCAACATATCCAGAGCCGCTCCACCGCCACAGCTTCTTTGTGTCGAGTGCCACGTAGAGCTTGCCGCTCTCGCCAGTTGCAGGCAGCGACGAATAGCCGGCCACCTCAACAACGTCGTCAACGTAGCTCGGCAGCTGGCTGGAAGGCACGGTGCCGCCGACCAGCGTGGCATACGTGCCACTAGCCTGCTTTGAATCAAGCGCGGTCTGTAGCCCAGTCACGTCGGCAACTGCGTGCGAATGGGCAGCCGGGCTGAAGGTGGACGGAACGCCGGAGAGGCTGCTGTAGGCGATTGTCGGCGTGGCGTGGACATGGTCAGCACGCGCCGCCGTTGTCGCCGAACCGGCCGATGCTGTGCCAAGCGGCCGAGGAGTCTCGTCTGCAAGCGGAACAGATCCCGCCGGGCCAGTCGCGCCGGTGGCGCCAGTGGCACCAGTAGCGCCTGTGTCGCCCTTCTGCAAAACCAGATTCAGCACTTGGTTGGGAGACGTTCCGGTGATCGTTGCACCAGCCGTGCCGCTCGTCACCGTCCCGATCGTGAGCGTGTTCGCAGGGCCAGCAGAACCGGTCGGACCAGTCGCTCCGGTCGCGCCAGTGCTGCCCGTGCTTCCCGTGTCGCCTTTTGGCAGCACAAGGCTCAGAGTCTGCGTCGGCGCCGTTCCGGTAATCGTTGCTGACGCTGTTGTGCCAGCAGCGACAGTACCGATTGAAAGCGTATTCGCAGGCCCAGTTGCGCCGGTCGGACCTCGAGCACCCGTCTCGGAGATTGTGACGTTGACAACGTCGCCGTTACCGACTGTTGGATTGATCGTGCTGCCGCCAACTACGCTGACAGAGATTTCACTCATGCGCCTGGAGCCCTCGGGATGCAGCTTCCAGCCAAGATCGTCCGAGTCATTGACGTGCTAGGCGTGATCCAGCGGAGATACCAGTAGTATTTGATTCCAGGTGACAGCGCAGCCGTTTGCGTTTCCGTGAGTGACCAGATGATTGCGCCTGTGCTTGCAGTCACAACTTGAATCGTGGGGATTGCAGCAGTAGCACCAACAGTTGTCGTTGTGCCGCCACCACCTCCAGTAAACCCTGCCGAGGACGCGACGTAGACAGACGACTGAAGCGTGTATCCGGTGACGTTGACGCCCAGGTTGATCGCGACGTTGACCTCGTCGCCAACCACAAAAGTCACGTCAAGCTGGCCGGGCAGTAAGGAGAATGTGTTTGCCATCGGTCGTCACCTCGGCTGGCGATTGTCGCTGCCAAAAGGCTCAATCAGACCGGCTATGCCCGGGCTGGGCTGTTATTCATGCCGCTTATACGAACGCTGCGCCAGTACGTTAGTGCCTCGGATTTGCGTCATGCCACCACCAGATTGACGGTGCCAGTGATCGGATACGTGGTGCGGTAGATGCCGTAGCTTGCGGCTGCCTGTCCCGAGAACGTGATAATCCGCTGCGTCGTCTCCCAGGCCGACAATGTCAGGCCGTTGACAGCAAACGTCGGCGTGCCGAAAGACGTAGGCAGGACGACGTACAGATACGCTGTAGCAGCTGCCACCGTGCGAGACTGTGCCAGAGAGCCTCCAAGGTCGCTGGAGAGGCTGGCGACGATCTGGGCGTCTGTAATCGTTGCCGACGCAAACGAGCCCCAGAAGCGAGCCCTGAGCGTCGGAGCGACCTGCGAGGACTCCGTTGTGGCAATGGTGTGCACTCGCACGGTCTGCCGGAAGGCGTCGCCGTAATGGAACACAGGCACACCACGCGGGGTCGTCACCTCGTAGGTCACGTCCACGCCGTTCACCGTCTCCACGATCTTGTCGTGTCGCAGAGGCTCTCCGAAAGGCAGCGTGCCGGCCTTGATGACAAAGTCCCGAGACTCCCACATCTCAAGGACTCCGCTTGTGCCTTGCGACTCAAAGCGGCTTGTGCCGACTGTTGCGGTGATCGCGCCGTAGTTGGTGCCTCGGTAGTAGCGGACAGACCGCGACGCACTCGCCGACAACTGGCCGGCGAGCCATGACGCACCGCTGGCGAGTAGGTCGGACATAGGCACCTCGAGCTACAAGACCGCCGGCGGCGCGGAAAGGATGACGCGGCCGCCGGCGGCTTGCAGGTGGGATTGAATCAGCCGATGTTGAGCAGAACCGGCACCACAGAGTCGCCCGACAAAGCAGCCTCGGCGGCCTTGCCAGCCCGCTTGTTGCCGCTGCTGGTCGTCGTCACGTTGCTGTTGGTGGAGTCCCAGTAAACGATGGCGCCCTGGCCGATCGCACCGGAAGCCTTCGGCAGCTTAAACACGCCCTCAACAGCCACAGCGCCAAGAGCATTGGCGGCAATGGGGCGAGGAGCCACGGTCACAAGGTCATTGAGAACAACGACGGCACCGGCAGCCACAGCCGAGCTCGGCGTGTAGTTGACGAGATCGCCGTCCTGGTAGTAATCAGCCATGAGGATCACCTCTTTCTTTGGAAGTTAGTTTTCGTTTGTGGTCATGCCGCCGGGCGGGCTTTGGCTCCCGCCCGGCGGACACGGTTTGCAGTTGTCAGGCTCAGGCAGTCGCCATTCGGTAGCACGACAGGCTCTCGGACTTGGTCACGCCAAAGTCGAAGAAGCCACGGATCGCCACGCCGAGCAGCTCGTAGTCCGGGGCGACCTGTTCGATCGTCGGAGCCTGCTGGCCGTTGAGGAAGACCACGTCGAGCGCCGGGAGGTCAACCGAGTCGGCGGCGAGCCACCACGTCGAGGCCGACGTGAGGTAGTTCGACACGACGACGCGATACCGACCCTGGAGCACGTTCGCGTTGGGCTCCTTGGTCGTGTTGCCCGAGATGAGCAACGCCGAGGTCATGAGCTCCGCAGCGGTGATCTCCAGTTCCGGCGGAACGAGCAGCACGCGGGGCGCGATGCCCAGCGGATTGCCGTCCGGGTCGTTCAACTTGCGGAAGGCGGTGGTCGCCGTCTTCAGCGAGGACAACGACAGAGCGTTGCCAGCGGCAGCGGTCGCCGACTGGTAGTAGCTGCTGTTGCTGCTCTGGAACTCGGACCAGATCGCCTCGTTCATGGCGAGAGCCGCACCACGACCCATGCGCTGCGGGATCTGCGACAACGCGTTGAGGTCGTCGTTGATCATGTCCTGACGGGTCAGCTGGGTGCTGATGCCGTAGGTGTCAGCAGCGACCGACCGCCTCGTATCGGAAGCCTGAGCCACCTTGAGCTCGCCGGCGTTGCCGATCTTGCGGAACTTCATGTCTCCGTTCAGACGCAGCAGGTTGATCGCCTTGAAGTCGTTGACCGACCGGATCGCAGAGACTTCCTGCCACGACGACTCGACGGCGTTGAAACCGTTGAGCAGGAACTTGTTCACAAGCGCCGACAGCAGGTTGCTGATGTCGTGCGTCGCAAACGCGGCCTTGATCACCGGCTCGGCATTGCCAGCGGAGATCCGGCTGCTGCCGGTGTATCCGTTGGCACGAGCGGCCTCAATCAGAACTTCGCCGATCGAGGTCGTCCGCTTCAGCTTGTCGGCGGCTTCCAGCGTGCGAGCGTCGAACGCCTTGTCAGCATTCGGCAGACCGCCCTGGAGGCAAAGGGCCGCTTCAATGACCTTGTCGTTCTTGACTTCCTCGACCACGTGAACAGCCGGAGCGCGGCTTTCGCGGGTGGCAATGACCTGCTTCATGTTGTCCATTTCCTTTTGCATGGCTTCGATCTTGGCCTCAAACGCGGACACGTCCGCGCTGGCTTCGACCTTGGGCTCCACGACGACATTCGCCGTGGCTTCCACCTTGGTCTCAGTGACCTCGGCGGGCGTTTCGTTGGCGGATTCCGCCATGAGTAGCTCCTCTGCCTCTTCGGCAGCGATGCGGGCCGACGTTGCGTCATCGGCACCCAAGGTCACAAAGGAAACCTCCCGCAACTTGGAGGCTTTGACGATGCGGACTGGACCCATGAAGGTCTGTCCGTTGACGGCTACGGATTCGCCGGCGGCAACCTTCTGATGCCGCATCACGTCGGCACCAACAGACGCCTGCCACGCGAACCCCTTCTCAGCCAGTGCAGTCACCTGCCGGGCGAGCTCAGACTCAGCGAGGATCTCGCCCTCAACGTAGAGGCGACCGTTCTCGGCACGGACGCTCGTTGCCTGCCCGAGGATTGAGCCAAGCGTGTACTCGTGGCCCATGACGATCGGGATGCGCTGGTTGTATTTCATGCCAGCCAGGTCGATGACGATCGGCTCGGCAGACCAGCCCTGCCGGATCGCAGCGCCGGTATATGCCTCAATGGTGAACTTGCGAGGGGCAGCAGGCATGCCATCGGCAGCAGCTGCGGACACAAATTCAACAGGCGTTTCTAGGTTCAGCTTGTTCATTAGTCTGCTGCGTCCTCTGGTGTTGCGCCGCCGTAGTTGCCATCAGGCTCAAGGTCGATGAACAGGCCGAGCTCCTGCATCAACGCAATCTCTGCTGCCCGCTGACGTAGCTCGGCTTCCCAGTTCTTGCCTTGCTTGGCGTATTCGTGCGCCAGCGTCGTCGTGTGCGTTCGCAGCCTGGTCTCGGCAGCGTTGGCTTCCTTGGATGGGTCAACGTGCTCTCTGCCGTCCCAGACCCATACCCAGTTCCACTCGTTGATCGGCGGTAGACCTCGAGGAACGAGGCCCAGCGGCACGGCTTCGTCAAGCCACATGCGGAGCGTGCGGTCAAGCATTTGCCGCTCTAGCTCATCGCGCAGAACACGCTGATTGGACGCATAGACCTGGTGGTCCATGCGGCCCGAGGCGTAGTTGTAGGAACTGGAATCTAATGCGGCGACGTTGTATGGAATCTGGAGGCAACGCGCGATCTCGTTGAGGATCTCCCTCTTGAACATCGCGTAGGTACTGGTCGGCTGCTCGGCCTTCAGCTGCGAGACGTTCCAGCCCTCTGGAAGCGTGACCATCGTTCTCTTCTCAATCGGCATCTCTGCGAAGGCATCAACGTCGTCTACTTCTGCGGCAGGCGAGTTGCTGTGCAGGAAAGCCGCAAAGTCAGCAGCGGTCTCTGCTGCAGCCAGGACGGCATCGGTGTACCGACGCAGCTGGCCGAAGAGCCGGATTGCGGGAGCCACTTCAGAAACGCCGCGATGCTGCGCAGGTCTCTGGCGAGAGAACCAATGCACAACCATCTCGGCTGGGATACGGTTGTACTCAAAGTTGCTCACCTGCCAATTACTGCCAGGGTGGTACTTGAGCACCTTGTACGCGATGACGTTGCCGACATCATCAAACTCAAGACCGTCAACGATGGAGCCTTCCGGCGTCGTGTCTGGGATGTAGAGACCGACAGGCGTTGCGACCTGCTCGGCCTCAATGAGCCGGATGTCAAGCTGGACGCCATCCAGCTTCGGATTGGTGAAATACATCGCGAACGACTCGCCGTCGATGAGCTTCGACTGACGCATCGTCCGCAGCTTCTCAGCCAGGTTGACGTGCCACGACCAGTCAAAGAACGCTTGCTCAACAATGCGGTCTGCGTCTTGATCACCCGTGTTGAGTTGCAGTCGCGGCCCGGTGCCGACCAAGTCGGTTGCCAGCGTCTCGCAGATGCCGGCGAGGTACGAGTTGTTATTTCGCTCATAACGAGCACGGTTCCGCATCGTCCGCCGCACCACAGGCGTCAGCGCACCGTCAAGAGAGAACCAGTCGGCGTTGGCCCAGTGCCGCCTGTCGTCAATGCTTTCGGCTGCGTCAAACCGTGCGCGGACAAACTTTGACGACGTAGGCATCTGCCTCGTCGGCTGCGTTCGACCAAACCAGTTTGAAAACAGTCCCATCAGAATGTCCCAGGAGGGAGCAGCTTGTTGAACCGCAAGCCACGAGTCTTGGACTGCACGGCCGCCTTTGCCGACAGGTACTTGTCGGCCTCAATGATTGAGGCGACATCCTGAGCCTCGACCTCGCCCGCGTCCGTGCGGACACGCTTCGGGCTTGATGCTGTCTCGGCGATCTTGTCGCGCAGTTCGTCGCTCATAGAGCGTGACGCTACGGCAGAACACCACGGAATCAGACCGGGTGTGCCGTCAGACCTTGACCCAGTCGTTGCCAGATCGCTCGTACTCAACGACGTTGAGCACGCCGAGCTTCCGAGCGATCGCACCAGTGGCAGGAGCAAAAACCGCCAGAGACTTGTTGCGGTCAATTACGCCGTGAATTACCAAGGCCGCAGACAACGCAAGTGCCATGCACGACGCCCGGTGGCGAGGATCTACAAACATCTCAAGCGTCTGCGTGTCGTTCCATACGTGTGAGCATGCCCACCCGACAAGAGCGCCGTCCATGTGACAGACCGCGATCGGCGTGCAGCTGGAAAGCTCGCCCTCGAGCACGCCAGAGACCTCACGCTGGAACTCGCTCTCTGGCTTTGTCAGACGCGAGCGAATGGCAAACAGATCACGAGGCTCCAGGCCGTCAACGCTCACTACGGAAATCATTTGCCGAGCCTCTTGAGTTGGATGACTTTCTTTCCGCCTGGGCCGGATGGGATTGTCACCTTCCGACGCTGCCGGCCACCCGCCTCTGTCGCCACGGGATGCACTCCAGCAATTGACGCCGCCACGGCAGATCCAACAAGGCAGTCCCACCAGTGATTCTCTCGCCGGTTGTCTAGCTTCCACTCGTCCACGACTCGCCCGCGTGCCTCTGTGCGAACCGGGTATTCGCTGGTCAGATGCTCCACAAGCATGTCGTGATCACCAGCGTGGAGCGTGATCGCCTCGGGATCTCCCAGCGTCAGTCGCAGGCGAGCAGCCGCGAACGTCTTCCAGAAGTTCGTCTCGTAGACGCCGTATCGCTGGTTTGTGGCAGTCTGCCGCATCACCCAGTTGAGTCCGAGCTTTTCGCCCCTGCCCTTCTTCTCGGTAAGCGACCCGCCGGACGCACCGATACCTTTGCCGTGTGTCGGCAGCAGAGAACCAGTGAACGTGGACCGCCGGCAGAACGTCCGCACCACCTCGGTTGACTGCCCCCAGTTGGCGTCAATGCACACCTGACGCACTCGCATAGGCACGTCGTCCTCACGCAGCCAATCCCGTCCGAGCAGGATCTGCGTCAACGACTCAAGGCCAGCTGACAACGCACCTTCAAACCCGGCGCCACGGGCTGCGAGTGCCAACGTCTTCTTTGCGTTCTTCGCCTCAAAGAACGTGCTGGCTTGGTCAGGATAGGTGCCGTAGGCCACGACGTGACCTCCGAACGATTCGCCCCACGAAGCGACGAGCCAGTAGAGCAACTTGTCCTGCACGTCAATGAACGCCGTGAGCGTCTGGTGGGAAAGTGGCACGACGCCGCGCGGCAGCGTCAGAGCTCGAGCAACGAGCGACCGCTTGTCGAGCTTTTCTGACGATATGTCGTCCGCGAGCGGAGCGTTTTGATACTCGGCCATGAACGCAGACTCACCACGGTCTATGCGCAGATTCCAAGCATGCTGGATTGCCGTGAGCTCGTCGTCGTGCTTTCGCTCCGGCCACGCCACCCGAGATCCGGCATTCATCACCGCTTGGTTGGCAACGTAGAAAGCGTCAGCAGCTGCAGTGCCTTCGCCGCTGCGTTGCCCCTCGCGCCGCATCTCGGCGTACTGGCCCCAGAGCTCGTCAGCGGTTGGCCACTCGTAGACAAGCTTTGTCCGCTCTCCCTGCCACGACGGATGCCGCATCCTGTCGAGAAGCCGGTCAGCCAGGTCGTCAGGCCGAATCACCGTGATCGTTGCCAAGCCGGCAATCTTTTTGCCCGGCCCGGAGAGCCCGAGGATTGCACCTGAGAGAATGCGTTCACGGGTAGCCACCTGCGAAGGCGACGCTGACGACTCGTCAGTCTGTGGGTCGTCGATTAGGCACAAGTCGGGACGTATGGTCTTGCCGTCCGGTCGAGTGTGACTGACGCCACGGATGCGGCCCGTGATACCGGCGACACGCACAGCGGCTCCAGCAGACGCAGCCTTGCCGATCCACGGCAGCGTCACCTTGTCTGCCGTCCATCCCATGTGCGTAGGCTCGCCCTCGCACGTCTGGCCACGCACGCGAGCCGTGATGCCTTCCAGTGCACGCACCGGGAAGCATGCCGCCGGAAAGTCATCGGCGAGCAGGTCGTTCTGCTCTAGGTGACTCTTGAGCGTGTCGAGCATCTGGCAAGCGATGCCCTGGTCAGAGCCGATGAGCATGACGAACGAGCGATGTCCGTAGAGCATTGACCAGAGACAGGCCCAGATCGACAGCGTTGACTTTCCAGAGCCGCGAGGCATTGCAAAGGCGAAGAGCTCGCCACGCAGCACGGCGGCCTCAATCTTGGCGATGGCCGTCAGGTGGTCCGCAGACCACGCGAGTGGAAAAGACTCGGCACCGTAGACCTCGCAGAACTGGCGGAAGGAAGACCGGCATGAGTCGCGTCGCTTGGCGTTCTTCACCGGCGGAATGCTGCCGATGTCGCGGCCAGCTGCACCGACCTTGCGTGACCGTTCGCCAGTCCGACGCTTGATGTCGTCGTAGCGTCGCTTGGCGGCATCCTGTCGGTCTTTTTGGTCAGAGCGAACCAAGCGGCCCCCGATGGCTAAAAAACATCACAAATATTGCAAGCTCGCGTATGAGGCTTCCGTGTAAAACCGCCGGGAGAACCTACCCAAGACCCCCCCCTGTCAGGGGTAGTGTAGCATTTTGCAAAAACCACTGTTTTTCCCGTGAAAAACGCATGTTTTTGGTGTTTTTGTGCGTTTTTCTCTGGAAATACGCATGTTTTTCGTTGCGTTTGTTTTTGGCTTGTTTTCTTGTGTTTTTTGCGTTTCGCGTGCGTTTCGTGCTTGTTTTCTAGGCTTTTTTGTCATTGCACTCGCACAGTCGTTCTTGCCTCATCGCCATACGATTTTTCAACCACAAGTCGCTGCACAAGCGTGTCGTCGAGCCACACAATCAACGCCAACGCATCAAGCACGCCTTTTGCGATGTTGTCGCAGTCAGGTCGTGGAAGTTTCGGCGCCGTTAGTTTCACGCCACGCTTTGTCATGTGCGACTTTGGGCGAGCGAATACAGCGTCAATGACAACGCTCACAGGTTCGCTTGCTGGCTCTGCGTCTCCCATTGCGACAATCGCAGCAGCTGAAATCTCTTCGCGGTAATTGTTGATCGGATGCTTCTTGGGCGTGTAAGCGTGTGCGAACTTTCCACGAGTCGTGATGCGAGCTCGAGGCTGTGGCACCGGATCGCCTGCAACGCTGAACGTGATCGGCTTCATGCACCAAGCATCGCAGCAGAGTCAAGCGTTCCAGTTCGACACGTTCAACACCTCATTGTGACTCATCACTGGACGGACGCTGTTGCCTTCGTGGATCTCGTCCGCAGCGTAAGCGTGGATCACGGCGCCGTTGGCTAGGTAGTAAATGGCGACGCCCACTTGGACGGGCCTGAGAGCGCCGTCCAGTGGGCCGCCTAAGAACTCGACTGTAATCCACTCCGTCTTCATTCGTAGCGGATAACAGCGAACCAGCCACGCGGGCCGCGAGCGACGCCCTTTTCAACGATGCGGTAGCGGCCACGCATCGCGTCGTTGTAGAAGCAACACGCACGCTCTGCCGCCTCTGGCGTCTGCCCGTAACCTATGCCCTCTCGCATTCCGTGCAGCACTCGGCAGTGAGTGAGCCGTCCTGTGCGTGCGTTTTCTTCGGCCTGCTGCTGCGCCGAAGTAATGGTCACCCGCCTGGCGTTGATGATCACGTCATCCGCCTGGGCAACACCGCAGAACGCCAACGCCATTAGCAAAACAATCCGTTGCATACCTTTCGCTCCTTCAAAGCTATGGACGCTCCTGCGTCCGATGAAGTCACGGTATGCGAGGCGTCAAGCGAGACGGCTACACGCTTGGCACTTGTAGCACCGTTTCCAATGCCCGCCGCAACGATGGCACACGCCGCGATTCATTTCAGTCTCTCCAGTAGGTTGCGGAGCGTGGCGAAATCGGCCAACTCTAATCGACCAACTATCGCAGCCTCAATCGCCTCCCGCTCCGCGTCGGTGAGCGTTGCCCGAGCCGTATCGGCAATGCCATGCTTTTCGTGGTTGTTTGCATATGAGTCGCTCATCGTTCCAACTCCTTCAGCACATTCTCAATGATCGGATGCCGCACGATGTCGCTGGCCTTGAACTCCACAACGCCGACCCCCTTGATGGCGGCCAGGCGTTGCATCACGTCAATCAGGCGTCGCTCGCTGCGTGGCAAGTCGCTCTGGTCAGCGTCTCCAGTGACGATGACCTTGGAGCCGTCGCCGATTCTAGTCAGGAACAGTTTCAACTGAGAGAATGTTGCGTTCTGTGCCTCGTCAAAGATCATGACGGCATTCCGAAACGTCCTGCCACGCAGATACGCCAGCGGCGCAATCTTGACGGCTGCACCTACTCGCTCGCGGTCCTTCGTGTGGCCACGCTTCCCGGCGATCCGCTCAATGGCGTCAAAGAACGGCACCAGGTACGGACCCACTTTCTCCTCGGCGCTGCCGGGCAGGTAGCCGAGTTGTTCCGTGGCAACGCTCGGCCTGGTGATCACGATGTGCTCAACGGTGCCAGCCAGCAGCTGCTGCACCGCGTAGCCGCTCGCCAGATGCGTTTTCCCGGTGCCAGCCGGCCCAAGGATGAACGTGATTGAGTTCCGCCGGATCGTGTCTAGGGCGGCCTCCTGCGTCTTCGTGCGAGGCGTGTAGCCCTCGCCAGGATGTGCAACCGGGGGGGGCCGTTTTTGACGCCTAGGCTTTTTCTCTTTTCGCATTGTGCTCACGTTAGTCCACGGAAGCCAGTCCCAGTCCACGTATACCGAGGCACGCTGTATCTCTGTTCCTTCGGTTCTGCCGGTCCTGGCCGTCGTGCTCGACACTCAGCGGCACGCTCGGCAATCTGCTCAGGCGTAGGATCAAACTCCTGCGGCCCGTGCTGCACCTGGCGACGCCTAGGAAGCTTGTGTATTTCACGCAACTGCGAGACGTACATCTCCGAGCAGCCCAAGGCGGCAGCAATCTCTGGATGAGTCTTGCCTTCCGCCCAGAGCCGCTTCAGAGTTGTGAGGTTGTAAGTACAACTTCCTTTCCTTGGCATGTCAGTCCTTTGCCAACGGCATGATCACGCCCGTGTTGTCCCCACAGCGAAGCACGACCGCAGACTGATCGTCCACGGCCTCAATCTCAACATTCGGCTCCGAATCGCCAGATATGCCGTTGAGCCATTCGATGACGAACGACGGGTCAAGCTTTACGTTGCACTTCTTGCCAGCATCAAGCACCTCGCACGTGACGCTGCTCTCGCCCTTCTCAGCGCTCTGCCCGTGCAGCCAGATGCCGTCACTCGTAAAGGCGTATTCGACGCCACGAGACTCTTCTGACGAGCAGATGGCAGCCGCCCGAGTAGCAGCCAGCAGAGAAGCACGATCAACCGTCGTGGCCTTGACCTCGCGGTCCGGGAACACGTCACGCCATCGAGGAAACTTTCCCTCCATGAGCGATGCCGTGATCGTTACCGTGCCGACAGTGGCGACGACTTCCTTGCCGGTCGCCTCAAGCTGCACACTGCCGTCGCCGGCCTGGTCCGCGAGCCTGGCGATGATGGACATCACACGGGCGGGGACAAGCACACCGGGCTCAACCTTTTCGCGTTTGTACTTTGGTTCGCGTCGGTCATCAACCGCCAGGTCGTGCTCGCACGTCACCCGCGAAAGCCGGCGACCGTCAGTTGCCACAAACGTGACAACCTCGCCCTCCACCTCAATCAGCACAGCACCGAGTGCATACTTGCTTGACTCCGTGTCTGCGGCAAATACCACACCTTTCACCGCACGCACAAACTGATCAGCCGGCAGCCGCGTGATTGACTTGGTGCCGATCGGATCCCAGACCGGGAATTCTGCGGCATCCTCGGTCGGCAGCGTCCACGTGCCACGACCAGCGGATACAACGCAGCTGCTGCCGTCAGGCGTCAGCGTGATCTCGTCCGCCGTGGAGCTCGACACGATGGCCGACAGACGATCCTTCGGCAGCAGGAATGTGACCCCGGGGGGGGCGTCTACTTCCACGTCGATTCGGATTTCCAAGTCAGTACCAGAGAGAACTCCGTCCGATAGGAGCACGTTGTGCAGTATCGGCTTTGCGGTCTTTCCAGGCACTGCTGCCGCCACAGCGTTCAGCCCAGCCTTCAGCGCTGCCGCTGATAGGCGTATGCCACCAGTTCTTGCCTTTCGTTCCTTCGTTGTTGCTGTCATCTTTCGCATCCTTTCGATTGATAGAACGTCCCACTAGCACGCCGAGGGAAAACATTCCCGCAGCGATGATTTGTCCAACGGCGAGCATGGCGAGGTTTTCTGTGTTCACAGCCCGGCCTCCGTCTTTTCGATGACGCTCGCCAGCTTGATGCACCTGTCCAGCGTGTGCTCAAGCGTCTTGGCTCCAAGCTCAAGCAGCTGCCGCGTGTCGTCGTCAACGTCGTCGTCCCACGCCCGATCCATCAACGCCTGGACAACGTCAAGCGGCGCGCCGAGGTATTCAAACTCCTCGCTCATGCGTCACCTCCGATCACGCGAATCGTCCGTGCCTCGCCTTCGATCCACGTGATCCAGCCCTTTTTCTTCATGGGCCGCAGGTGGCACATAACGCCGTTGGTCGTCCAGCCGAATGCGTGGCCGATCTGGCGAATCGTCGGACTGAACCCGTGCGTGTCGATGTAGCCGTCAATCCACGCCAAGACTTCCTGCTGTCGTGGCGTGATGGGCTGCCGTTCTGTTTCCGTGCTCATGCGAGTGCCTCCTTGCTGGCTGCTAGTTTTCTACGGGTACGTGCAAGCGCCTCGGCGGCTTCTCCTGTCCACTCCTTGGGTGGAGGTGCTGCGTCGGCGAAGTCACGGCTCTTCCGGTCGTCGTTGCGGTCGTCGTATTCGCCGCCGTTGCACAGCGTCACAAACTCAGGCCCGCAGAACTGCCCAAGCGACACGGCGGTACGGAAGAACTTGCACCGGCCCAGTCGCTCAACCGCCTGCAATGCGTTCTCCAGCCATCCAGGCTCAGAAAGACGCTCGACTGCCTTCGGATGCGGGTTGACTGGTTTCCACGGTTTTCCCTTGCCTGCGTTCCAGGCTTTGCGGAGCGTCTGCCATGCCGTCTTGTCGAACCCCTCACGCGGTAGAGGAGGAAGTTCTTCTCTTCTCTTCTCTGGTAACGGTGTCAGCGTTACAAGCTGCGCCGAACATGTAACGGTCGGAGCGTTACGGTGCGTTTCAACCCTATTTTTCCCGAGCGCACGGGCCTTTGCGGTGTCGCTGCAATGCCTGTCGAAACGCGGGAAACTCAGCCCCTCGCCTGTTTCGACAAGCCAGCCCACCCTGACAAGGGCGGCACCGTACCCGTCACGTCGAGCCAAACGATCTACCCACGCCAGATCGACTCCTTCGACCTGGCCGTCTTTGCTGTGGCGGTCTGCCCACGACCAGAGCCTGAAGAGCTTGCCGATCACGGCATCCTCCTCGAGCTCGCACAGCGTCGCCAGCCGGATCACGGCAGGGTCGTCTGCTAGGTCGTGTCGCATTTTCAGCCAGTCACCGGCCATTCCATTCCTCCTTTCAATTCCGCCCAGCCGCGTCGAAGCGGCACCGTGCCTATCACGTGGGCGGCTGTCGTCACACCGCAGTCAGCTTGTTTCTGAGCCCTTTGTTGTAGATGTATGCAATCGCGTCGTAGGTAGCTAAAGCGCGTCCGTACGAAGAGCTGTCACGATCTCTCCCCAGCTTGTAGTTAGCGTCTGCGGCACGCACGATTCCTGTGACAGACTTCTTGCTTAGTCGCTCTACGAGACGGCGCTCGTCAAACCCATTGCACTTTTTCAAAAACCAGCACATGCCGTCGATCATGTCGCCTTGCAGCGCGCCTTCTTCACCAGGCCACGCCTCAGAAATAATCGCCAAAGCTTTGAGAAGCCCTTCTCCGCCAACGCGGCAGAATGAACGCTCAAGAGCTTTAATGGCCTTGATGTAAGGCCACCCATGCCCTCCAGAAGTGGATAGGTCCAGCCGCAGCTTTAATCCTGCTTGCTTCACAACATCCGCGATCTCGAGAGACTGCCTGTCGCCTTCTGTCAACTGCGCCTTAAACAGGTCAGTCGCAGATACATTCGTCCTCTCGCGATTCTTGAGCCGGAAAACCCTGGCCTCGTGCTCCGGACCTTCAGAATCAAACACATCGCACGGAACTTGCATAATCCCTAGCTTTCGCGCGGCTGTGAGTCGCTGCATGCCGTCAACAACCCAGCAAGTACCATCTCGGCGTTTCCCAACCGTCAACGATCCGAATGCGTCTTGGTCAAGATTCTTTGCAATCCTGTTGACGCGAGCTGCGACGATTGTCCTCTGGTAAGCGTCAGAGATATTGAGTTCTTCAACGCTGATCTTTCTGTTTTCAGTCTTTAGTAGCCGCATGGCGGCCTCCTTTCGTTTCCTTTCAACAACCTCGGCTGCACGTCAACGAGACGCCGCCGTTATTCAAAAAGCACTCCCTGAGATTCAACGGTGATATGAGAGCCAGACAAGACTTCCCATTTCCCCGCAAACCGGCACACCGATGGCATGTACAAGCCGTTCCGTATATCGCCGACTTGGTCAGCGATGACGTCAGACGCAAACACAAACCACTTGTCGCTCCAATAAATTGCAAATGCGTCAACGTCGTTTACGTGGTAGACGATCTCTGACGATGACTTGCTCGTGACCAGCCGTATGTTGTTTGGCTTTGATGCGTCTATGCACCTTTTCTTGACTTGCAGACGCAGCCCATTGACCCTCATATCCCACGAGTGCTGATTGCCAACGCTGGGTGGAAGCACTTGAAATCCGAGCGCCTTGCATATGTGCTCGACGTGCTGCTCGTAGATGTCGCCAAGCTCCCTGCTCACGCACACCTCCATTCCCTCTCGCCACGTCCACTCGCACTTCGCACGGTCCTGCCCGTCTCTGTGATCCTGCCACCCTTGGCAAGCTCGTGAATCCGCCGG
>Ga0209189_1000401_pt1 | contig 36374 bp, 37 predicted proteins | sample C_130820_EF_Meta_FD_187308 | JGI IMG/M metagenome (GOLD analysis project Ga0209189, IMG submission 187308) | Freshwater microbial communities from Lake Croche, Canada to study carbon cycling - C_130820_EF_MetaG (SPAdes) (version 3) | ecosystem: Environmental > Aquatic > Freshwater > Lake...
AAGCGATGAAGGGATCCAAGATCCTTTAACTAAATCTAGGAATGTATATGGAGTACCTCTAAAGACATTTAGATCCAATCGAGAACTGGGCACTCCATATTTATCTGCAATTCCACATGATGTGTACTGCCAGACGGTCCATTGTGAATCACAGTTTGCACCGGTCCATGAATGTACATAGCAACCACCAGCTTTTAGTCCAGGTTGATTGATTGGGTTAGCCGGATCAATTGCATATTGGGCTAACCACAATGGATATTTCGCCAGCTCGGGAGTACGAACCATCGAGCCCTCAAGAAAATTTGCATAAGAATAGAGAATTGGAGTCTTGCCTGTTTTTTCCTTTAACGATGCAAGAAAGGTAGTGGCCCACAATGTCACAACACTTCGTGTTGCATACTTTTGGCAATCACCAGAAGAGGTTAGTCGAACACATTTATTTTCAAGATCTAATGCGTATGGCAAATCCTTATCGCCATATCCGCCCATCGCTGCTAAACGCCATACAACTTTTTGTGCCTGCGCTAACGCATCCTTTTTTATATCGTCAGGATCTGTGACATCAGGCAAAACGGCATAGTGGTAAAAACCAGTAAAGATTCCGGCCGCTTGGGCAGCATGATGATCCATAGCTGCGTACTTAACCGATAACTGATCTGCAGATTCACGAGTATCCGACGCTTTGATAAATACAAAGCGAACACCAGCAGCGTACATTTTTGCAAAATCAATTGGCTTGTCATCGGGATGCTGCCATCGACTTATATCTGCGCCATGAATGCGACCGCCAGGGCCCAATAAATCGATAAATAAGGCGGGATCGACATTTGAAATTTCGGGTTGTTGTTTAATTTCTATAGCTCGGACAGGTGAGTAAATGTTCTTACTGCCTACAACTGCAACAGCGCGATAACGCACTTTGGCTTCTAGCGCCGTTGCTAATGCGGTCACCTTCCATGTTCCTACCTTTGATACCTTCGACAGAAATTTTGTTGTACTCCACGTACCTTTTGTATCAACTTGAATTTTGACGACTGTGCCAGATTTTGCAGGTTTCAAGTTTCCATACAGAGTGATTAATAACTCGGAAGCGCTGGGGGTCTGGCGTAGCGACATCGACAAAGTTGAGGAAACCGCATTAGAACTAGGCGCTGAAATAACTGCAAGCACAAGTGCTAAAGAAAGCAACCCTGATCTAATTTTCATTGTTCGGATATCTCAACAGTTATGCCCAGAGTCGAACGGATGGCTTCTATCAGAGCTGATTTTAGGTTCGGCCGCGTTTCTGAATACTCGTGAGATGTTGCAAATTTTCGGCTATCTGAAAAATCTAGGGTGAGTACTCCGTTTTCATAGGAAGATAAGCGGGCATCGAAATATGCAATCCACGCAACACGATTAGTGGACTCAAGTGCGTCAAGCACCTGATTCCACTGCGCACGAATTTCAACTAGCTCCATAGCGGTGAACTTTACCTGTGCCCGCGTGTAGAACATCGAAGTTAGTGTCTAGGCGCGCCTATCCACTTGAAATATTCACCAACCAACTGAACTCGTAGGTTTTTTGATCTATCTGGCTGCACATTTAAAACCAATGCAATTCTAGAAACGATCTGTTCTATCGCTTTTTCACTCACAAATCTGATGCGACTAATCTCAGCATTTGTTAAGCCATCTGCGACTAGACGTAAAGTTTCGATTTGAAGATCAGTTAATTGTGACATCAGGTTTTGCAAAGCTTTTTCAGGTAACGAAACATTTCCCTTGACCCAAGTAACAGGTGCTTCGGATGCTGCAACTCGCGACTCCGAAATAACATCACACAGCGCAGCAACGTTGTTCATGGACTTCTTGATCACTACTTTGGTGCCACTTGGAATATCACTACGCTTTTCTCCCAATAATCTAAAATCGGCACAGTCGACGAGCATGACAACGCCTATTGAAGGTGATTCCTTGCGAATTGCCTTAGCGATAGCGATTGAATGCTCATTGGAAAAATGCATATCTATTAGCAGCACATTCGGTTGCATACTTCTCATTAGCAAGATTGCAGATGATTCTTTTTGTGCTTCTCCTATTACATTCGTTCCGTGTAATTTAAGTGCGGCTCCCATTGTGGATAATTCAAAAGCATCATCCATAACTATCAAGACGCGATCGCTCATACCTCAAGGTTACGCTTGGTTACTTCAGCTTCACAGATGTACGAGCACTCAATGAGTGGTGGCTGTAAGTGGCGTATCCCACTGGTGGGGCGGGTCGGGCTCGAACCGACGACGACGGAATTATGAGTTCCGGGCTCTAACCAACTGAGCTACCGCCCCTAACGGGTTAACTTTACTGTAGTTATTTGTTGCGCTGGAATCCGCGCCTGCCCCAGAACTCCCACATGCCCATCACTGATAAAACAAGGGCGAATCCGAACAAGAGGTCTTCTAATGGGGCCGATGCAATGCGAATACCAATAATTACATCAGGGTCATACATGACAATCGCTTTTCCATCGCTGCGATAGTGAGTCAACCACCAATTAGTCATAAGTTGGAAAGGAAGAATAATCATGTATGAAAGCCAGAAAGCAAGGCGCGTTAGAAGTGAGTTTTTGAATACAAAGAGATCGACAATTATCGAGATACAGAAAGCGGCAATGGCAATATCGCTATAGATCAATTGTCCTCATCCTTTCCGAACTCTTTTTCGCGCAGGTGAGGCTTAACTGTTGTGACACCTTCGATAGTCAAAATTGCAGCCATGGGAACGATGATGAAAAAAAGAAACTCTTCGAGCGGAATATTAAAAGGTCCATAAATTCCAAGCATTCGATCACGGTTGAAGAACCAATGCCCCTGAGCAATTGCATAGGCATCCCAGATAAGAAATAAGAAACTAACTGGAAGGATGCTAATCAATGCTCGTTTCCAGCGCCGCAAGACTCCGGTCTTTAGAACAACTTCTAGCCAAAATGAACCAAATACTGTGAAGGCGAGCATCGCCATGTATCCGAATTTCTGCACATCCAATCTTCCCACATCAGCCTTTGATAAGGTTGATGTAAATGGGGGAGAGATGAAAGAAAATGAACTGCGGCTCTTTCACTGGGTCCGCAATTTTTCGACCCTTGCAGTTCTTGCCGCGACACTGCTGTCGCTGATCTTTTCTAATCTACTTGGCAGCTCCAGCATGGGATGGCAGATCACTGTTGCCGTGACTGCCTTGGCTATTGGTATTCCTCATGGGGCACTTGATCACCTGGTGACATTGCCGCGTTCAAAGCCAGCCACCATGGTGCTTTTCATTTGTATCTATGTAGCAATCGCTGCGATTTCTGTCATTGCCATCTTAAGGTTTAACACAGCCGGCTTTATAGTCGTTGTTGTAATGAGTGCAACACATTTTGGCATAGGTGATGCAGCATTCTTGAGCGAGATAGATAGACGTTCTGTACCGGGTAAAAAATTACCGCGCTTTGCATATGCAGTTGCATCTGGATTTATCCCCGTCTTGATTCCATTAGTTAATAGCGGAAGCAGCGATGCTTTAAAAAAGGTAAACCCAGCCATTATTGATTGGCATGGGGGATTTGATGGTCAATTATTGATTGGGGCAGTTGCAGTTGGAATCACTTCACTATTTGCGTTGATCATCAAAGGACGAAAGCGCGAAGCGATCGATATTGCACTTTTGTTGACACTATCTCTTGTTGCCCCTCCACTCATTGCATTTGCCGTGTACTTCGGCTGCTGGCATGCGATGCGCCATACTGCTCGGTTAACTCTTGCTTTAAAGAGTAGTCAGAGCTCATATCAAGCAGGAATGCTGGGTAAAGCATTTACATCGGCCGTGCTTCCTGGATTGCCAGCGTTAGTAGGAACCTTTGCGATAGCTGCAATTCTTGCTGTTGCCGGCCAAGAATTTAACAATGATTTTTTCTGGATGGCATTAGTGGTTGTGTGGGCGCTCACTGTTCCTCACATGATGGTTACCGCACGTTTAGACCGTGCGGCGTTAACCTAAGAGTATGAAACTCCGGTCTATATCAGCTCTACTTTTGTTATTGGGGTTTTTAGCTCCAGTTGCTGCTGATGCAGCACCTTTGCACGTGTTCCCAGTTGCTGATTGTGTAGTCAATTATGCACGCGCACATCATGATTATGCCGCTACTGATATTTTGGCAAAAGCTGGTTGCAAATATGTGGCTCCAATGGATGGAATCGTTGATGAAGTTAATCGCACAGATGTGTGGAGTGGTAAAACAAATTTAGGAATCGATCGTGGTGGTTTATATGTATCAATTATCGGCACCGATGGTGTTCGCTATTACGGTTCACATCTATTGAAAAATTCGATTCCCGCTGGCATTGAACCCGGAGTTATGGTGAAAGCCGGTCAACTATTGGGCAAAGTCGGAGCAACAGGTAGTGCTCGTGGTACAGCACCGCATTTACATTTTGGAATTTCTTGGCCAACACCAGCTGATACATGGTGGGTTCGTCGCGGAGAAGTTTTACCGTGGAAATATTTAGATGCCTGGAAAGCTGGAAAAGATTTATCTCCAGTAAAAGAAGTTACTGCGCGTAAATTAAAAGTGGGCGAAATTCCGCCGCTTCCAAAAAAGTGAAATAAAAAACCCCGCCAGTTACCCGGCGGGGTTTTTTAATAGTTAGTGTTGATTAGGCAGGGTTTACTGCATCAGCCTGAGGACCCTTTGGACCCTGTACGACTTCAAATGAAACTGCCTGACCCTCTTCAAGGGACTTGTAACCATTTCCCTGGATTGCTGAGTAGTGAACAAAAACATCTTGTCCGCCGCCATCAACCGCAATGAAACCGAAACCCTTTTCAGAGTTGAACCACTTAACTGTGCCTGTTGCCATGTATTTATTTCCTTCGATATGTGGGTGATTCGAGAAATCCTCGACTCACGGTCTTCCTCTTGCTCCAGCGATACCGATTATGCAAAACATGAAACGGGTACTGATTAAGCGTCCGACTGAGGTGAACTCTACCTCCTACCGACCCGTATGCCTAAAGGAGGAGTAGACAGTTTCAGACTCCTGGGTGTGTAATTAAGGGGTTCACCAAGCAAAAGTGAAGCGTAAATGCCGCTGGGGAAGGTCGCATTAGGCGCATCTTGCTAGGAGAACCATGGAACGTTTAACCACGCCTTCAAAGCCGTCACAGGTTCGAGGTTTCTTAACCATTCATTCGGCGCCATCTGCTTTGCGCCACCACATTGATTGGGCGATCCAAACTGTGCTCGGTAATTGGATAAAGCTTTCGTGGAATCCACAGCCGTTGATGCCCGGAACATTTCGCACGCAATTAGAGTTTCGCGGCAATCAAGGTGCAGCATCGGAAATTGCTAGCGCACTTCGCAGTTGGCATTATCTAAATTTTGAAGTGATCGAAGGAACTGAACTAGGTGGCGAACTGTTTCGCTTCACACCACAACTAGGGATTCATCGCGCTGTTGTTGATCAAGCAGGCGCGGTTCTCATTAATGAAAATCAGTTAGGTGCCGTTCTTGCAAACTCCTTTGATGAGGATGCTATTCGCGAAGGAATCGCTGCCATAGTGGGAAATTCTTGGGAAGTTGAACTAGATCGATTCAGGAGTGTTGACATTCAAGAGCTTCCTCGGCTTCGCGCTATCTGATTGGTAGGATTTAAACATGACTCAACTTAATGAAAGCCCAATTATCACGGTAGAACGTCGCAAGGCGATCACCATAATTATTTCTGCAGTAATCCTTTCACTGGCGCTGGGTGGTGGATTAATGAAAGTTGGTTCGGGTTTCGCATCTCGCAGCAGTGACGGTATTACTGTTACTGGTTCTGCTAAAACAACTGCGACAGCAGATAACGCGGTATGGATTCTCAATGTTTCGCTTTCATCCCCAACGGTTGCAACAGCTGTCAAAAAGGTCGATACCGATGTTGAAGCGCTCTCAAATTATCTAACAAAGGGCGGAATCCCAGCCGATGGCTTAACACTTGGTGCGGTTTCAACATTTGCAAATGAAGAATTTAATAACGGCAATGCAACAGGCCGAGTACTTTCTTATCGCGCATCTCGCGAAGTTACAGTTCGCTCAAAGGATGTGCAGTTGATTTCTAAGCTCAGCCAAGGAATTGGTTCACTTCTTGCTACTGGAATCAATGCAAATAATTATGGTCCTCAGTACTACATTTCAAATCTTCCCGAGCTTCGCCCCAAGCTAATGTCAGAGGCCATGAAAGATGCAAAGATTCGCGCAGAGGCTTTAACAAAGGCTGTCGGTGGAAGCATTGGTGCCCTTGTCAATGTAAAGGCTGGCCCAATTCAAATCACAACACCAGATTCAACAATGACTGCTGATTTCGGTGCATATGACACTTCAACAATTAAAAAGACGGTTACTGCAACGGTTTCTGTAACTTTCAAGAGCTAGGACAATTTCGATTTACAGTAAGAGCCCATCAGCTGCGAAGGCTTTGAGCGCACTGCTGTATTTACAGTCATTAGCTTTGTTTGGATTGTTTTCACTCAACTCTTTGCCGCATTTTGTTCGCAAAATTGGCAATGAAGTACATCCATCTTTAGTGGCATCGACTGAAGTGGCCACAATATTAATCGCTGCTTGTCTCTTTATGGTTGCTCGGGGAGTTGGCCAACGACGGAGCCGGGCATGGCTTTTGGCAACAACCTTGCAGGTCATCCTGATTCTTACATCGGTATCTCACTCGGCGTACTTTCTTTATCATCCAAACTCCAAGTCTTCGATCTCATTTATTCAATTCGGTTTTTCCCATCTTCTATCTGAGTTCGTCGTCTTGGGCTTACTTATTTACTTTAAGAGAGATTTTAAGACTGTTACTGATCCACTAACGCGTAATCAGACTTTATTTTTCTTTTTTAGAAATCTATTTCTAGGATTTGTTCTTGGTTCGATAATCGTATTTTTTGACTCACATTCGTTTAAACAACCTCCTAACATCCTGAACGCTTTTGAGATAGCGATAAAAGGGTTGATTGGTATCTCTGGTTCGCTCGAATTTGTTTCAATTTCTGCGCAGGAACGGCTAGAGTTTTTCTTAGGTGGAATTGGACTTTTAGTTGCTATTTCAACGCTAGCTAAATTTTTACGTCCAGCTTCCCGAAATACAGTTTTGACTCAAGAAAACGAATTAAAGGTAAGAAATTTGCTAGAGAGGTATCGCGCTTCAGATTCGCTGAGTTATTTTGCGCTACGTGAAAATAAGAACGTTGTATGGTCAAGGAATCAAAAATCTGCGATCCCATATTCGGTTGTTAATGGCGTGATGATTACGACAGGTGATCCACTTGGTGATCAAGAATCGTGGCCGAGCGCTATGAAGGAATTCTTGGATGAGGCACAGAGGCACGCATGGCTTCCAGCAATTTATGGATGTTCTGAAGAGGCGGGACAAATCTGGGTGCGTGAATCTAATTTTGATGCACTCGAAATTGGGGATGAAGCGGTTGTGTCTGTCGCTACTTTTACCCTTGATGGCCCAGAGATGAAGAATGTTCGCCAAACAATTAATCGCATAAATCGTTTCGAGTACACAACTACAACACAAAAGATTAAAAATATTGATGTCGAAACAAGAGAAAAGCTCTCATCCCTTGCGCAGCATTGGCGCGGTAACGCTTCTGAGCGTGGGTTTTCGATGGCACTTGGTCGTTTTTGCGACATCCGCGATCCTGAATGTGTCATCACCTGGTCGGAATTAAATGGAGAGATTCTTGCGCTCTTGCAGTTTGTGCCATGGAATGAAAATGGACTTTCACTCGACCTGATGAGGCGATCTCCATCAGCTGAAACGGGAGTAAATGAACTAATGATTTGTGCGACTTTGGAGTACGCCAAGCAAAATCAGATAGATCAGATCTCTTTAAATTTTGCATCCTTCAGAAGTGTTTTCGAGCGAGGAAAGAAACTAGGAGCAGGGCCAATAACGCGGTTGAATCATCGAGTCCTTGTTTTCTTGTCGCGCTTTTTTCAAATGGAGTCGCTATACAGATTTAACGCGAAATTTAGACCAGTGTGGGAACCACGGTTCGTAATTTTCCCAGGAGTATCAAATTTGATGCGAGTAGGTCTAGCAATCCTTCGAATTGAATCTTTTATTACGACTCCTAAATTCAGAGTAAAAAACAAAATCTCCTGATTTAGTTACTTACAAGGGAATATTGCCGTGGGAACCACGGCGGTGAGGTGCGTTAGCAATCGTTTTTGCTAGCGCACTTCGCGTTTTAGCAGGGCTCACCATTTCATCGACAGCGCCAATTTCAATGGCCTTTGCGACACCACCTGAAACTTTTTCGTGTTCTGCGGCAAGCTCTAACTCCATTGATTCGCGTTGATCTGCTGGAATATCAGCTAACAGACGACGATGCAGAACTCTTACAGCAGCCACTGCGCCCATAACCGAAACTTCTGCATCAGGCCAAGCAAATACTCGAGTTGCTCCTAACGATTTCGAGTTCATTGCAACATAAGCACCGCCATAGGCACGTCGCGTAATTAGAGTAACTCGGGGGATAACTGATTCGCCGAATGCGTGCAATAACTTGGCACCTCTGCGTACTGCGCCTTCCCATTCTTGCCCGGCACCAGGTAAGAAGCCCTGCACATCAGCAATCACAATTAGCGGAATTCCGAAGGCATCGCAGGTGCGCACAAATCGTGCAGCTTTTTCACCTGCGGCCGCATCTAGTACGCCTGCAAGGTGTGCCGGGTTATTTGCCAAGACTCCAACTGTTGCTCCACCTAAACGGCCCAAGATCGTTGTCATATTTGGTGCCCACATCGAAAGTAATTCCATGTGCTCGGAATCCTTATCAAGGATCGCATCTACTAATGGATGAACTTCGTAAGTGCGCACATTTAATGCGGGCACAAAAGCTGAAAGATCAATCTCTTCAACATCAGGGTTCATGAATCCTTGATTGGCAAAGAGTGCGGTTAAAACGCGAATGTCATTGATTGCTTCATCTTCACTAGCGGCAATCACATGTGCAAGCCCGCTGTTCTTTCTGTGCGCTTCAGGGCCACCTAGTAGTGCCATGTCAATATCTTCACCGGTAACACTTTTTACAACATCAGGACCAGTTACGAAGATGCGACCTTCTGGTGCAAGGACAACTACATCTGTTAGCGCAGGTCCGTATGCACCGCCTCCTGCCGTTGGCCCAAGAACTAAAGAGAGCTGCGGGATGCGACCACTTGCAGAAATCATTGACTGGAAAACTTCTCCGAATGCATCAAGTGATGCAACTCCATCACTTAAACGAGCACCGCCACTGTGCCAAATACCAATGATTGGCACCTGCGCGCCCATGGCGGCCTTATATGCAGAAACAATTACTTTGGATCCATCCACACCTAATGCACCACTTTTTATTGTGGCATCGGATGCGAAAATAACAACTTTGTTGCCCTTAACAGTTGCGGTTACAGCCAACATCCCACATTCGGTACGGGGGATTAGAAATTCAAATTTTCCATCATCAACTAATCGTGCAATCCGTGAAATCGGATCGCGTGGATCATTTGATGTCGGTGACATTTATAAGCTCTTAAAGACCAATACAACGTTGTGGCCACCAAAACCAAATGAGTCATTAAGCGCGGCAATATCACCTGCTGGCAATGCCCGCGGCTTGTCACGAACTACATCGACCGTAACTGCAGGATCTAGATTTTCGATGTTAATAGTTGGGGGAGCCATGCGATCCTGCAATGACTTTACGATAAACACAGATTCAATCGCGCCAGCGCCGCCTAATAAGTGGCCGGTCATGGATTTAGTTGCAGAGACCGCAACATGATCGGCATCTTTGCCAAGTGCTGCGCGTAAAGCATTTGCTTCAGCTACATCGCCTGCGGGGGTCGAAGTAGCGTGAGCATTTAAGTGGACAATATCTGCAGTTGTTAATTCGGCATCGCGCAAAGCAAACTTAACCGCGCGCTGCACGCCAGCACCAGATGGGTCTGGAGCAGCGATGTGATAACCATCAGATGACAAACCTTGACCTGCAATTTCGCAATAGATCTTTGCCCCGCGCGCTTTAGCGTGCTCATACTCTTCAAGCACAAGAATTCCGCCACCTTCGCCCAACACGAATCCGTCACGATTTAGATCGTATGGTCGTGATGCGCGTGCAGGATCATCATTGCGAGTTGATAATGCTTTCATCGCAGCAAAGGCCGCCATTGGCAGTGCGTGACATGCCGCTTCAACTCCGCCGCTTACAACAATGTCTGCGCGGTTATTGCGAATCATTTCGAATGCATATCCAATTGCTTCTGCGCCAGATGCGCATGCGCTGACAGGTGTGTGGACTCCAGCTTGTGCTTGTAATTCAAGGCCAATATTTGCTGCCGGCCCGTTAGGCATCAGCATGGGCACAGTGTGCGGGCTGACTAAACGTGCGCCCTTATCATTCAAAATATCGTATTGCTCTAGCAGCGTTGTTACGCCGCCGATTCCAGATGCAACTACAACGCCTAAGCGCTCTTTATCTATCTCAGGGGACCCTGCATCTTTCCAGGCTTCGCGTGATGCGATTAATCCGAATTGTTCTGAACGATCGAGGCGTCTGATTTCAACGCGCTCCATTTGTTCACTTGGTTCAACTGCAACTCGCGCTGCGAAGGTCACTGGAATTGTTTGTGCCCAATCTTCAGTTAGAGAGCGCACACCACTTGTACCAGCCAATAGGCCAGTCCAAGTTGTTGCTACATCTCCACCCAACGGAGTGGTTGCACCAAGACCAGTGACAACAACGCGACGACGAGTCATTGTTTAAAAACTTACTTTGATGCGTTAACTATAAAATTAACTGCGTCTCCAACAGTTACTAAATCTGTAACACTCTCATCAGGAATCTTGACGCCAAAACGCTCTTCAGCTGCAACTACAACCTCAACCATGCTGAGTGAGTCAACATCTAAGTCATCTGTAAAGTTCTTATCTAATTCAACTGATGCAGCGGGAATACCGGCTACTTCTTCAACGATTTCCTTCAGTCCTGCAAGTACATCTGCTTGTGCAAGTGCCATTGTCTTTATGTCCTCTTCTGTATCGATCGGGTTCAAGGTGTTTATTGTGTATTACCTCTGCACTTACTAACGAGTATTGCACGCCGTAAGTGGCGCAAATCTCAAGGATTTTTAGGGCTTAGGCGGAAGTTCTACAACCTGTCCTGCGTATACCAAACCTGCGCCGTAGCCGATGAGTAGTGCCAATTTTCCATGTAGTTCAGGATGCTCTTCCAAGATTCGATCCATCGCTAGCGGAATTGAAGCTGCAGAAGTATTTCCATTTGTACGAATGTCATCTGCAATTAAAACAGAATCTGGAATTTTCATTTCCTTTGCCATAGTTTCGATAATACGAATGTTGGCTTGGTGTGGAATGAATGCACCAAGCTCGTCAACAGATACGCCCGCAGATTCAAGTGCTTTTAAGCCAACTTTACTCATTGAATAAACGGCCCATCGGAAAACAACTTGGCCTTGTTGTGAAATATTTGGCCAACCTAATTCACCAACACCTTTGTCGGGATTTTTCTTATAATCAAGAAATGATGGTGTCAAAGTTATTGCATCACGAGAGTCTGCATCCGACCCCCAAATAGTTTGCCCAATGCGTGGTTGATCACTTTGGCCAATAACCACTGCGCCTGCGCCATCTGCAAAAATAAAGGCAGTGGCTCGATCGTCCGGATCTGTGTAGTCAGACAACTTTTCAACACCAATTACTAATACATTCTTTGATGTTCCGGATCTGACTAAGTCACTTCCCATTGCAACGCCATAGCAAAAGCCGGCACACGCTGCGCTGATATCAAATGCCGCAGCCTTTGGATTGCCTAGTTCATTGATTAGCTCGGTTGCTGCGCTCGGTGCCTGAAATGGATATGAAATAGTAGAAAGAATGACGGTATCGATATCTGCAATCGTTAACTTGGCGCGCTGCAAAGCCATTTCACATGCAGCCTTTGCCATTGAAATAACAGTTTCATCATCACCGGCAAAGCGACGAGATTCAATTCCGGTGCGCTGCACAATCCATTCATCAGTTGAATCAATGCGATCTACGATCTCTGAGTTTGGGACGTCGCGCTTCGGGCGGTATGTACCGACAGACAAAATTCTGCTGTTGCCAACTTGTGCGACTTTGATACTCATAGGTGCCTTCCTGCAAACTCTCGTGCTGCATCAAGTTCATCGACACTCTTTAGAGCAAAAGTTTCAATGTCTCCCGCTGCACGCTTTAGCAAGCCAACCAGAGTTCCGGCCGGTGGCAGTTCAATGACACCCGTAACGCCTAGTGATTTCAAAGTTTCCATGCATAAATCCCAGCGGACTGGGTTTGCGATTTGATTAACGATTCGGTTGAGTACTTCTGCACCATCTGTTACAACCTGGCCATCCTTGTTTGAAATCACCTGGATAGATACAGGATGTGTTGTGATGGTGGCTGCTAACTCACGAAGTGGTTGAACAGCTGGTTGCATGAATTGCGTATGAAATGCACCTGCAACAGCTAAGGATCGTACGCGTGCTCCTGTTGGAGGATTCTCGCTTAGTGATGCAAGTGCTTGTAATTCACCTGCGGCAACAATTTGTCCTGCACCATTGTCATTTGCTGCAACTAACTGCAGTGCGGCAATTGCCGCTAAGACTTCAGTGCGGTCTCCGCCAAGAACTACTGACATTCCAGAAGGTGAAGTTGCAGCTGCTTTTGCCATTTCAATTCCGCGCGTGCGAACAATTCTTAGCGCATCATTTTCAGATATTGCACCTGACAGGGCAGCAGCTGTCAACTCACCTACAGAGTGACCAGAGGTGACAGCGAAATTTTTGATCCCGAGTGCATGAGCACCAAGCAATGAGGCGGCAACAATTAAAGGTTGTGCATTGGCGGTGTCTTTGATTTCTTCGGCATCTGCATTTGTTCCAAGATGCAATAGATCTAAGCCGATCGCGTCTGACCAAGACTCTAATAACCCTCTAAGAGTTGGATCTTGCATCCAGCTGTTAAACATTCCTGGAGTTTGAGAGCCTTGACCAGGAGCGATGATTGCGAGCACGTGTAGATGTTAGTGCGCTTACATACTTACTATCTAGTACGAGGGCCTTACCGAAGCACAATGCGCGCCAAGTCTTGGAATTAAGAGACTCTTTCTTCGTTAACTTCCTGTAGATCCCATTGTGATTGTGGCGAAAACTCTGGGTAATACATTGTTCCTGGCTCATTAGTCTTTGGCAAAAATATAATTTTGAATAACTCAATGCTCATCAATAGCAATGCCGCCGGAAGAAGATCAAAGGATCTCTTGAAAAACCATGGAGTTCCGTTGCGTAGCATCCAGAGAAAAGAATCTTTTTTGGACTTTTTTGGAGTTTCTTCAAATTCGATTGGATCAATTCTCCAGTTTTTACGTATGAGTAGTTCACGAAAGTGTTGTGCCATTAGTTGATGCCCATACTTACTTGGATGCATACGGTCTATGTGCCACACCTGACGGTCATAAATATTTTCAATAGAACGGGTAATTAATATTTGAGCATTAAATTCTCGGGCGGCTGAGTGAGTAACTCTGTTTACAGCATCAATGCGACGCCGCAAGACTCTTCCTAGTAACCGTGGTAGCGGAACAATCTTTGTTGGATCATGAAGTTGTAGAAGCAATACATCTGAACCAGCTGCTTTTAGCTGCGAAATTGTTTTTCGTAGGTTTTGATGTAGTCGATCAGGATCAAAACCATTTCGTAAGGCATCATTTCCACCGACTATCACTGCAGTGATGTCTGGCTTATGTTCTAGTGCTTTAGGCAGCTGGACTTCAAGGACTTCACTTGATTGTGCCCCTGGTCGTGAAAGATTTACATATACAAGTGGATCTTCGAAATGTTTAGCAAGGTAGTAACTCCACCCCTTTGTTGCTCCGGTTGCATCGGCGTCGCCAACACCTGAAGCCGCGCTATCTCCTAAAATTGCAAAGGTAGCAACGTTTGACATGGTTACGCCGCTCTTAGCCTTTTTTGATTGATACTTACTTCTCGGCCTGCACCATGCAAGCGAAGCATCATCATCAATGTAGAACTCCACGGGTAATTCTCCGCTTGATGCTGGCAACGAATCGGCATAGACCTGTCCGCAGCGCTGTATGCAAGAACCTTTTGGATAGCTTCTGCAAAGGAGTTTGGATTGTTCTGTGCAATTGCCCCAACAGGTTCTTTCGAATCTAGAAGCAAGAATTCACCTACTGCACTTGTTGCGGATGCGACTACTGGCGTTCCAGAGGCAAGTGATTCAAGTGCTGCTAGACAAAATGTTTCGATCGGACCAGGCGCAATCGAAACATCGGCACTTGCAATAATTTCTGCAAGCATTTTTCGATCAACGATATATCCCATAAAGGTCACTGGTAGATCTTTAGAAATTGCTTTCAAGTTCTTAAACATTGGGCCCATACCGACAAAAATTAAACGTGCATTAACTCCTGCTGCTAGCAACTCTTTTAATGCCAATATTGAGTTTTGTGGATTTTTCTCCTTAGACATACGCCCACAGTGCAAAATCAATACTTCAGAACCTTTGAGTAGTTCAGTTCGTAATGCCTCATTACGTCGATAAGGAGAGAAGTTTTGTAAGTCAACGCCAAGTGGGACGTGAGTGAGATTGTCTGTGCCAATCTCACGGAATTCACGAGAAGCAAACTCGGTTGTTGCAATCACATTGTGGAAACGTCTGGCAAGTCTTGTGTTATGCCAATTTACAAACCAATTCAAATTAACTTTAAAGAAGGATTTCACAAGTCCTGAAAGTGTTTCATGGCTAAATACCACGGTGTGGATGCCTCTCTTCTTAGCCCAAAGACCCACATTAGATAAAGTAAAACGGTCAGAGACTTCTAAAGCATCTGGCTTGAGAGTAATGATTAACTTCTTGATATCTCGGTTATTGCGAATAATTCGGTAGCCACCACTGAACGGCAAAACAATGGAAGGAACAGTTATTTTCTTACCGTGCAAAGTTTCTTCACAAAAGAATCCGTTGCCTGGAACTATGTAGGTAAATTCATGACCACGGGCGATGTATCCAGATCCAAGCTCATGCAATGTGGTTCTGATTCCGCCGGATTTTGGTCCATAAAAATTGGCTATATGAACAATTTTCATGCGACCCTCTCATTCAACTTTGCCTGGCCGATTACCAATTCCTTGTAGTGTGAAATGAGCTGACTATTTACTAGTTCCCAAGAGCGATGAATCACTGAATCCCTAGCTCGCTCGCTCATCAATCGATGTTCAGAAGAATTGAGAATTTGATTAACACTGTGGTTAAGCGAGTAAGTGTTAGAAGTGTCAATCAAGAAACCAGTCCATCCATGCATAACTAAATCTGTCGGTCCACCTGAATTTGGGGCAATAACAGGAACTCCTGATGCCAATGCTTCTTGAATTGATTGGCAGAATGTTTCATGCTTTCCAGTGTGAACAAAGATGTCGAGAGATGCGTAGTAACGTGCAAGATCTTCTCCACCTTGGTAGCCAACAAATTTGGCATTTGGAAGCTCGCGTTCAAGTCTCATACGAGCAGGTCCATCGCCGACTATTACTAACTGGATGTCATCACGCTTATCTAGGACAGCTAAATCATCTACACGCTTTTCATTTGCTAAGCGGCCAACATATCCAACAAGTTTTCTATCTGGACGATTTCCAAGAAGTTCACATCGCAAATTGATGTCTCGTTTTTCTGGCGAGAACTTGACTGAGTCAACTCCGCGCTGCCACAAATGAACATTGTCCACTCCAGATTTTTTTAGATCATCACATGACCAATTTGAAGGGGCTAATGTTCTAGTTGTGCGTGTATGAATTCGTGCAACCCATTTCTTCAATGAGTCATGAGCGATTGTTAAACCATAGTGACGAGCAAAGCCGGCGATGTCGGTTTGATAAATAGACAAAGTAGGAATTTGCAATCTCTCTGCGACCCTGGCTGCATAATTTCCTAGAAAGAACGGGGAAGCTAGGTGAATAACATCTGGAGAAAATCCATCGATGAGTGGTTCTAAAGTTTTTTGTGGGAATCCAACTGGCAACATTCCCTTCATTTCAATACTAGGGACTCGTTTAACTCTAAAGCCCGCATATTCATTGACTCCGCCAGCGCTAACTGGTGCGATCACTAGAGCTTCATGACCTTGACTGCGCAGGTACTCCAGAACGCGCAGAACTGAATTGGTGACGCCATTTACTTGTGGGAGAAAGGACTCGGTAACGATGACAACCCGTAGCGGCGTACTCATGGTTGTAGATTGAGGTAACGCTCAGGCCTCAAGTAGAAGTTGAGGTTACGTGTTGGCAAACCTGGCGTGAAATCTCCCATTCGGCTGGTTTTTAGAGTTACTGACCAGTAACATTTGGGCCATGAAGATTGCCGTATGCGTAAAGCAGGTCCCGGACTCGTGGGCTGAAAAGAAAATGGTCAATGGAATTCTTGATCGTGAAAATGTCGATGCCGTGCTTAATGATCTTGATGAGTACGCAGTTGAAGAGGCGTTGCGTATTGCCGAAGCACATGGTGGAAATGAAGAAGGCGGCAGTAACACCATCACGGTAATTTCAATGGGACCAGAGCGCGCAACTGAAGCGGTTCGCAAAGCGTTATCAATGGGCGTTAACGATGCGATTTTGGTGACTGATCCACAACTTGCTGGCGCAGATGCGCTCGCAACTTCAGCTGTCTTGGCTGCGGTAATTGATAAGGGTGGCTTTGATCTAGTTATTTGTGGAACAGAATCAACTGATGCACGCATGAGCGTTGTGCCTGCGATGTTGGCTGAACGTTTAAATGCAGCTCAACTCACTTTTGCATCAAAGGTTGAAGTTGATCCTGCAGCAAGCAAGGTTTCAATTACTCGAGTTACAGAAGCGGGCGTTGATGAAATGCACGCTCAGTTCCCTTGCGTTATTTCAGTTGTAGAAAAAATTAACGAGCCTCGCTACCCATCATTTAAGGGAATCATGGCTGCCAAGAAAAAGACAATTGAAAGTAGAGATTTAGCATCTGTAGGTGTTTCGGCAACTGGTGCTTGGTCATTGGTTGCAGATGCAACACCACGTCCGGCGCGCGCAGCAGGTATTAAAGTTACAGACGATGGAACCGGTGGCGCGCAACTGGTTTCATTCTTAGCAGAAAAGAAATTGATATGAGCACAGTATTGATGCTGGCCGATTTTGTCGGCACGAAAGCAACTAAGACAAACGCCGAATTAGCAACGGCTGGTGCGCGTATTGGCGATGTAACGGCAGTAGTGCTTGCACCAGTAGGTCAGGGTTCAACATTTGCCGGTGCAATTAATCGTGGCCCAGTGGCAAAAATAATCATTGTTGAATCTGATTCATTTGCAGCAAACGGTGTTGCAGCCGTTGCCGATGTTTTAGCTCAGATCATTGCGGCGCAATCACCAGCAGCAGTTCTTATTGCATCCCACGCTTTCGGTAAGGAAGTTGCTGCACGAACAGCGGTGAAGACAGCTTCTGGAATCATCACCGACGCGGTAGATGTATCAGCAGATATCACTGCAACTCAGTCTGTATTTGGTGGTTCAACAACAGTGCATTCAAAAGTTTCACATGGCACACCAATTATTACCGTGCGCCCAAATTCAATTGATGCAAATACAACAGAATCAGCACCAAGTGTTGAGACATTGTCATTAACAGTTGCTGATGCTTCAAAGAAAGCTACAGTCACTTCATCCCAACCTCCGGTACAAGGTGGCCGTCCAGAATTAACTGAAGCAAACATTGTTGTTTCAGGTGGACGTGGCACAAATGGTGATTTCAGCGCAGTTGAAAACTTTGCAGATTCACTAGGTGCTGCAGTTGGCGCATCTCGCGCAGCAACAGATGCAGGTTGGTATCCACATTCCTATCAAGTTGGCCAAACGGGTAAGAGCGTGAGCCCGCAGCTATATGTTGCAAATGGAATTTCAGGTGCGATCCAACACCGCGCCGGCATGCAGACCAGCAAGACAATCGTTGTTGTAAATAAGGACCCTGAAGCGCCACTGTTTGAAATTGCAGATTTCGGCGTAGTCGGCGATTTATTTGCTGTACTGCCAAAGGCAACGGAAGGCATCAAAGCCCACAAGTCATAGACTTAGGCCCGTGCCTTCGATCTACGTAGACCATGCCGCAACGACTCCCATGTCGCCTGCAGCATTGTCGGCTATGTCAGATCAATTACAGCAACTTGGGAATCCTTCAAGTTTGCACACACATGGTCGAGCAACTCGCAAAACCCTAGAAGATGCTCGCGAAGTTATTGCCGCAAAAATTGATTGCTTAGCATCCGAAGTCATCTTTACAGCCTCTGGCACTGAAGCAAACAACATCGCGCTTAAAGGTTTGCTGTGGAACGGCAAGAAAAATGGCAAGAATGTTGTCGTGATTTCCGCTATCGAACATCATGCAATTTTGGATCCGGCGCATTGGTTGAACACGCACGAAGGCGCTGAAGTTATCCAAGTTCCGGTGACGACTGATGGTGTGATTGATTTACATTTCCTTCGCACATTAGTTGCTGATCGAGGAAGTGAAATTGCTGTCATTTCAATTATGCATTCCAATAACGAAACTGGCGTGCTGCAACCACTACAACAGATCGTGGAAATCGCAGGAGATATCCCTGTCCACACTGATGCAGTACAAAGTTTCACAAAAACGCCACTTTCATATAAGAAGTCAGGTGTTACTGCCTTAACGCTTAGTGCTCACAAAATTGGTGGACCACTTGGTATCGGTGCGCTTATTTTGCGCCGTGCCTTTGAAATTCCTGCATTGCTACATGGTGGGGGACAAGAGCGAGAAATTCGCAGTGGAACCTTAAACGCTCCAAGCATTGTTGCCTTTGCAACAGCTGTTAAAGATTCTTATGATGCCAAAAAAGTTAGTGATTTAAGAGATTCATTCATTGCTGGTGTTAAGCGATTAATCCCAGATGCGTATATAAATGGTGAAAAGAGTGATCGCTTGCCCGGAATTGTTAACGTGACTTTTCCTGGAACTCAAAGCGATACCTTGCTATTGCTTTTAGATAGTGCTCACGTTTCTGCTTCAACTGGATCAGCGTGCAGCGCAGGAGTGCACGAGGCTAGTCATGTGCTTCTTTCAATGGGCCACACTGAAGAAACAGCTCAATCCTCACTTCGATTCTCATTTGGAGCTACATCTACGCAGGCAGATGTTGATTTCGTTTTGTCAGTATTGCCCGATGTAATAAGCCGAGGACGGGCGGCGCACATCAAATGAAGTTAATTGCAGCAATGAGTGGTGGGGTTGATTCTGCAGTTGCTGCTGCTCGTGCAGTAGAAGCTGGCCACGAAGTTATTGGCGTTCACCTAGCCCTTGCGGCAAACCCACAAAAATATCGTTCAGGTGCCAGAGGTTGTTGCACAATCGAAGATTCACACGATGCACGTCGCGCGGCAGATGTAATCGGAATTCCTTTTTATATTTGGGATATGGCCGAAGAATTTCATGATGGTGTTGTTGAAGATTTCTTAGCAGAATACGCAGCGGGCAGAACTCCTAATCCATGTTTGCGTTGTAATGAAAAGATTAAGTTTGCAGCTGTACTTGATCGCGCACGAGCGATGGGATTTGATGGAGTGGTTACGGGACATTATGCCCGAACAGAAATTGGCGAAAATGGAAAGACATTGCACCGCGCAGTTGATCATTCCAAAGATCAGTCCTATGTTTTATCTGTATTAACTATCGAGCAGATTCAAGGTGCAATATTTCCACTAGGGGATACGACCAAAGTTGATATTCGCATCGAAGCCGAAAGGCGCGGCTTAGCAGTAGCTCAAAAGCCAGATAGTCATGACATTTGTTTCGTTCCCTCTGGAGATAACGCCGGCTGGTTACGTGATCGTCTGGGCAGTGAAGTAGGTCCAATCGTTGATCAGGACGGAAAAAAGATTGGCGAACACAAAGGCGCTTACACATACACAATCGGACAGCGAAAAGGATTGGGACTTACAGTTCCGACGGCCGACGGTTCTCCACGATTTGTCCTAAAGATTGAACCTGTTACAAATACTGTTGTTGTTGGAGCACGCGAAGATTTAGCGATCACAACAATGCGCGGAGAACGTCCAGTTTTCTGTGGCCCGGCAGTTACAGAACAAGTACAGCAAGGATTTGTACAGATTCGTGCCCATGGTGCTGCGCTGCCATGCACCTATTACTTTGATGGGACTTTGCTCGTTGCCACTTTAGAAGAACCTTTATTGGGGTTGGCAACAGGACAAGCAATGGTTATTTATGACGGTGATCGCGTCGTTGGATCAGCAACAATTAGTGAGACTGAATGAGCACTAATCCGCGTCATGCAATGACCGAACTGATTAATGAGATTCGGGATCATCAATTTAAATATTACGTCTTAGATCAGCCAACAATTACTGATGCACAGTTTGATGAGCTGCTGCGTAAATTGCAGGTGTTAGAAGAAAAGAATCCCGAACTTCGCGAATCTGATTCACCAACGCAACATGTAGGTGGTGGGTTTTCCACCCAGTTCGAACAACGTGACCACATTGAAAAGATGATGAGTCTTGATAACGTCTTTGACCTAGCAGAGCTTGCATCATGGTTTGATCGAGTTGAAAAAGATATTTCGGATCCTACTTATTTGTGCGAAGTAAAGGTTGATGGCTTAGCCATAAACTTAACTTACGAAAATGGTCAGCTCATACGTGGATTAACTCGAGGCAATGGCGTAACCGGTGAAGATGTGACCTTAAATGTTAAGACAATAAAGAATTTGCCTCACACATTAAAGGGGGACAAGATCCCGTCATTAATTGAAATCCGTGGTGAAGTTTTCTTTCCAATTGCCGCTTTTAACGAACTCAATGATTCTTTAGAAGAATCAGGCAAGCAGTTGTTTGCAAATCCCCGCAACGGTGCAGCTGGATCGCTGCGACAAAAAGATCCACGTGTAACTGCCAGTCGCCCACTATCTGTCGTTGTGCATGGAGTGGGAGCTAAAGAAGGAATTTCATTTGATTCACAAAGTGGAGCTTATGGCGAGTTAAAGAAATTGGGCTTGCCAACTAGTGATCGATTTAAGGTGTGTGGCACACGCAAAGAGGTTGAAAAGTTTATTCAGCACTACGCAGATCATCGCCATGATGTTGAACATGAAATTGATGGCGTCGTAATCAAAGTCGATTCGCTGTCACAACAACAACAATTAGGCTTCACTTCTCGTGCACCTAAGTGGGCTATTGCTTATAAATATCCACCCGAAGAAGTCACGACTAAGTTATTAGATATCAAGGTCAGTGTCGGTCGCACAGGGCGAGTAACTCCGTTTGCATTTATGGAGCCGGTGAAAGTTGCGGGTTCAACAGTGACAAATGCAACCTTGCATAATGCTGAAGAAATAGTTCGCAAAGGTGTCTTAATTGGCGATACGGTTGTAATACGAAAAGCTGGTGATGTGATTCCAGAAGTCTTGGGTCCTGTTCTTGATAAGCGAACTGGAAAAGAAACCGCATTTGTGATGCCATCGCATTGCCCTGAATGTGGTTCAGAGCTTCGTGCCATGACCGAAGGTGATGTTGATATTCGCTGCCCAAACACACAAAGTTGTCCGGCACAGCTACGGGAGCGGATTTATTACATTGGTTCACGTGCGGCATTAGATATTGATGTTCTAGGCTATGAAGCAGCTGTTGCATTACTTGATTCAAAGATAATTTCTGATGAATCCGATCTATTTGATCTAACCGCAGACAAACTTGCTACATCTGAATTTTTCACAAAGAAAGATGGAACGCCAGCAGCTAACGTTGAAAAACTATTAGCCGCATTAGATGAGGCAAAGACAAGACCGCTATGGCGAACACTGGTAGCGCTATCAATTAGGCACGTTGGGCCAACAGCGGCACAAGGATTGTCAGCTGCTTTGGGATCAATGGATGCAATTTCAAAAGCAACCGCGGCAGAGCTTGCGGAAGTAGATGGTGTGGGTCAAATTATTGCTGACTCAATTGTCGAATGGTTCAGCGTGGATTGGCACCAAGAGATTGTAAAGAAGTGGAAAGATGCTGGTGTTCGAATGATTAATGAACCCGCACAAGTACTACCGCAGACTTTGGCTGGATTAACCTTTGTTGTTACAGGTGGATTGGAATCATTTAGCCGTGATGGAATTTCCGAAACAATCGTGGCCCATGGTGGGAAAGCAGCGTCAGCAGTATCGAAGAAAACAGATTACGTTTTAGTGGGATCTGACCCTGGTTCCAAGTTAGCTAAAGCACAGGAATTAGGCGTACCAGTCATTGATGAGGCGAAGTTTAAAGATCTGCTAGCAGGCAAGTAGTAGTATTTCCCCATGATTAATCTTGCATCAGAAATCCAACGCGAACTTCCAGCTTCACCTGTTGCTTTTGGGGGTTTTGCCTTTGCAGTTTTTGTCGTACTTCTTTACTTAGTACTTCGCCTAGACCGAGACTAATTTGTCCCGAGTAGGTATTTACGGCGGAACCTTTGACCCAATTCATGTGGGTCATTTGCATGTAATCACCCAATTAATTGAAAAAAAGATTGTTGATCAGTTATTAGTTGTTCCCGCAGGAGAACCATTACTTCGTGCTAATGCACCTCGTGCCTCAGCGCAACAACGCCGAGCTATGTGCCAACTTGCACTTTCTGATTTACCTGCAGATGTTGCAAAAAAAGTCCAAGTAAATCCGATTGAAATCCTAAGAACCGGACCAAGTTATGCCATCGATACCGTTGAAGCAGTTGCGCAAAACTACCCAGATGATTCAATCGTTTTTATCGTTGGGCAAGATGCAGCTGACAAATTAGATCAATGGCACCGTATTGATGAACTGCGCACAATGGTGGAATTTGTAGTTATTTCACGTCCTGGTTACGGTGGAAACGGAATTGATATTGGGGCTTTGCCAGTGGCCGCGACCACAATTCGAGAAGGATTGAGCGCAGATGTTTCGTCATCAGTTGCCACATTTATACGAGAGAATAACCTCTATGACAATTAGCAAAAGAACCCACGAGATCACTCAGATTGCAGCACACGCCGCCATCGACAAGATTGCAGTAGATGTAGTTGCCCTTGACCTTTCTGATCAATTGGTTCTTAGCGAAGTCTTCTTAATCGTTACAGGTCAAAATGAGGCACAGGTTGATTCAATTGCAGATGAAGTCGAGCGCAAACTTGCAGCAGCAGGAGATAAGCCAATTCGCCGCGAACACGGTGCGGAATGGATTTTGCTTGATTACTCAGATTTAGTTGTACATGTGCAAAGTGCAGAATTGCGTAAGTACTACATGTTGGATCGTTTATGGAATGACTGCCCAACGATCGAGTTGGAGGCTGTGAAAGAGGCTGCACTAAATGGCCGCTAACAGAGTTGTTTTATGGCGACATGGCCAAACAGATTGGAATGTTGTTAATCGTTTTCAAGGACATTCAGATATTGATTTAAATGAAGTAGGAGTTTTTCAAGCTAAGCACGCCGCACAAATTCTAGCTGGGATGAATCCAACTGCCATTATCTCTAGCGATTTAGGGCGTGCACGTAACACTGCTCAAGCACTTGCTGACTTAACTGGCTTATCTGTCGAGATCGATGCAGACCTTCGTGAAACCGATGGCGGCTTGTGGGAAGGAAAAACCGGCGCAGAAAATCGCGCAGAAGATTTCCAAAACTTTATTCGTTGGATTGATGGCGAAGATAATCCTGCAGGAACAACGGGTGAGCGACGTAGCGAAGTAGCAGAACGTGCGATTCGTGCAATTACAAAAGCACTGGCCGATAAAACTGATCAGGTTTTAATTGTTACTACTCATGGTGGAACAGCCAGATGCATTCTGGGCGCGCTCTTGCAACTTCCACTGTCACATTGGGGTGTAATCGGCGGACTTTCAAATGCATCATGGTCAATCCTGGAACGCAATCCCCGTCAATGGAGTTTGGTTGAACATAATGCAGGCTCTATTCCAGAACCTGTTTACGGCGAAGAAAGCGGTGCAACTCCGGCTTAAAATCCTTCGGCTTAATCTGCGAAGTGATGGATACGGTAAGGTCTGCACTCGCACGAAAATCGGGGCTATAGCGCAGCTGGTAGCGCACCTGCATGGCATGCAGGGGGTCAGGGGTTCAAATCCCCTTAGCTCCACATATGAATAACAACGTGAATGACGAGCGCGAGCACGCGGCATACGACTTTGCCTACGTGCAGGAAAAATGGCTGCCTGTTTGGGATCAGTTGCAACCATTTAAATCTGGTCGCGCAGATGACACACGCGAGAAAAAATATGTTTTGGATATGTTTCCATACCCATCAGGTGATCTTCATATGGGTCACGCCGAGGCATATGCACTGGGCGATGTAATTGCTCGTTACTGGGCGCAAAAGGGTTTCAACGTTATGCACCCAATTGGTTGGGATGCCTTTGGTTTGCCTGCAGAAAATGCAGCGATTAAACGTAATTCAGATCCTCGTATTTGGACCTATGAAAACATCGAGGTTCAAAAGGCGTCAATGCGTCGCTATGCGTGTTCATTTGATTGGGATCGTGTTTTTAACACATGCGACCCTGAGTATTACAAATGGAATCAATGGTTATTCCTAAAGTTCTACGAGCGCGGCTTGGCATATCGCAAAGATTCAGCGGTTAACTGGTGTCCAGGATGTCAAACAGTTTTGGCTAACGAGCAAGTTGTTGCAGGTTTATGTGAGCGCTGTGATTCAACAGTTACTAAGAAGAAGTTGAACCAGTGGTATTTCAAGATTACTGATTACGCAGATCGCCTGCTTGATGACATGGCACAGTTAGAAGGTCATTGGCCTGACAAAGTTTTAACAATGCAACGCAACTGGATCGGTCGCTCCACAGGTGCCAATGTTAATTTTGCAATTGAAGGTCGCACCGAACCAATCACTATTTATACAACTCGCCCAGACACTCTTTATGGTGCAACTTTCATGGTTGTTGCAGTCGATAGCGAATTAGCTGCAGAGCTTGTTCAGGGAACTGGTGTCGAAGCAGAGTTTGCAAAGTATTTAGAAACAATCAAGGCGGCAAGTGATATTGATCGGCTTGCAACTGATCGTCCAAAGAGCGGTGTGTTCTTAAATCGTTATGCAATCAACCCAGTAAATGGTGAAAAACTACCTATCTGGGCCAGTGACTATGTGTTGGCAGATTACGGAACTGGCGCAATCATGGCGGTTCCGGCACATGATCAGCGCGACTTAGATTTTGCTCGTGCAATGAAGTTGCCTGTTCGCGTAGTTGTTGAAACCGGCGAAGAAGATCCCAACGCAACAGGTGTTGCAACTGGTGGAGACGGAAAACTTGTTAACTCAGATATTTTGAACGGTTTAAACAAGGCTGAAGCAATCGCTGCCATTAATAAGAAGTTAGAAGCAGATGGCAAGGGTGCTGCGGCACGAAATTATCGTTTGCGCGATTGGCTAGTCTCACGCCAGCGTTACTGGGGTACACCAATTCCAATCATTCACTGTCCATCATGCGGAGAAGTACCAGTACCTGCAGATCAGCTTCCATTAACTCTGCCAAATGCTGAAGGTTTAGATTTAAAGCCAAAGGGAACATCACCACTGGGTGCTGCAACCGATTGGGTAAACGTTAAGTGCCCTAAGTGTTCTGCAGATGCCAAGCGCGATACCGACACGATGGATACATTCGTTGACTCATCGTGGTACTACTTACGATATGCAGATCCAACAAATGCAACAGAACCATTTTCTAAAAAGAGCATTGATACGTGGCTGCCGGTAGATCAATACGTAGGCGGAGTAACACATGCAATCTTGCACCTTTTATATAGCCGCTTCTTTACAAAGGTTTTAAATGATATGGGAATGGTTGATTTCAATGAACCGTTCACACGTTTGCTCAACCAAGGAATGGTCGTCATGGACGGATCTGCAATGTCCAAGAGCCGTGGCAATTTAGTTCGACTTTCAGATGAGCTTGAAAATCATGGCGTAGATGCAATTCGCTTATCGATGGTTTTTGCTGGTCCACCAGAAGATGATGTTGATTGGTCTGATGTTTCACCTTCTGGTTCAGTTAAGTTCTTAACCCGTGCGTGGAGATTATCTGGTGATGTAACAAGTGCTCCTGGTGTTGACTTCAGCACCGGAGATCTTGGATTGCGCAAGGCAACTCACAAAGCTCTTCACGATGCATCTTTTGCAGTTGAATCTTTCCGATTCAACGTTGCAGTTGCTCGTGTCATGGAACTTGTAAATGCCACACGCAAGGCAATTGATTCTGGTTGTGGAGCCGCAGATCCCGCAGTTCGAGAAGCGGTAGAAGCAGTTGCAATTATGGTTTCACTTGTTGCTCCCTTTACAGCAGAAGAAATGTGGGAGCGCCTAGGCCATAAGCCATGTGTTGCACTTGCCGGCTGGCCTACAATTGACCAAAAGTTGTTAGTCGCTGATGCGGTTACAGCCGTTATTCAAATTAATGGAAAGATCAAAGATCGTATTGAAATTGCCCCAACAATTTCTGATGCCGATCTGGAAGCGGCAGCACTTGCCTTGCCGAGCGTGGTTGAGGCGTTAACTGGTGCGAGCATTAATAAGGTAATTACGCGCGCTCCAAAGCTTGTAAATATCGTTGTTAGTAATTAAAGCAGAAGGGGAGTGCAATGAATGCGTTGTATTTGATCCTTGGCTCTGAGTCTGCTATAGCTGATCGTGCATTAACCAAATTAAATGCCCAGCTAAAAGATGAGAACGCTGAAATCACTACCTTGTTTGCAGCTGACACCATTGTTGGTGATATTGCAGATGCGCTTGCACCTTCGCTATTTTCTGAACGCCGGGCGTTAATCATCCGCGACCTTCAAGATTTGCCTGAAGACAATCGCGATGAAATCACTCGCTATATCGGGCAACCTGATCCAACGACGATAGTAATTTTCGTTCACAAAGGTGGAGTTAAAGGTAAGGCGCTGCTAGATGCGATCAAAAAAGCACAGCCAGAAATCATTGCGTGTGATCCTTTAAAGAAGGAAGCTGAAAAAGAGGATTTTGTTAAGTCTTTGTTTCTAGATTTAGGACGCAAGGCTTCTGCCGGTGCAATTGCAGCACTTGTTGGTGCGCTCGGAAATGATCTCCGTGAATTACAAGGTGCAGTGGGACAAATTGCAGCTGATGCACCATCGGGATTAATTGATGAAGCAATGGTTGATACCTATCACCAAGGCCGAATCGAAACGACAGGCTTTGATGTTGCTGATGCCACATTGGATGGAAATTTGTCAGCAGCACTTGTTTCACTGCGAAGTGCTCTTGAAACAGGAACAGATCCTGTAATGATTACCAGCGCCATTGCATCATCACTTCGTTCATTGGCAAAGGTTTCTGGTGCTAATCGCAATCAAAAATCATTTGAATTAGCAGGGCAGTTGGGAATGGCTCCTTGGCAGATTGATAAGGCCAGAAGGCAGCTGGGTCGCTGGAGCCCAGCCCAAATCGCCGATGCTGTAGGCGCAATTGCCCAGGCAGATGCTGAAGTAAAAGGTGCGGCCAGTGACCCGATTTACGCCCTAGAAAAGGCTGTGACTAGGATCGTTCAATCGTAATTTGACCGTTAAGCACACGCTTGCGTACGCTTACCCTCTGCCCACGAGCCACATTTAGGCCAAGGCTTAGAAACTGAACTGGAGTAACACGTGTACGCAATCGTTAAAGCTGGCGGACGCCAGGAGAAGGTCGCAGTTGGCGACACGGTAATCGTTGATCGTATCGACGCTGCTGCTGGTGCAACTGTTTCATTCCCTGCTGTGCTCGTAGTAGATGGTGCTGCTGTTACAACAGACCCAAAGGTTTTGTCTGGCGTTAAGGTCACTGGCGAAGTTCTTGAAGAGCTCAAGGGACCAAAGATTGATATTTTGCGTTACAAGAACAAGACAGGTCACCGTCGTCGCCAGGGATTCCGTGCGCAACTGACTCGTGTAAAAATTACCGCCATCAACGGCGCGAAGTAAGGGAGACGAAGTAAATGGCAAGTAAGAAGGGTGTCTCCTCGACACGAAACGGTCGCGATTCCAATCCACAGTACCTTGGCATCAAACGTTTCGGCGGACAAGAAGTTAATGCAGGCGAAATTCTAGTTCGCCAGCGCGGTACACATTTTCACCCAGGCAAGAACGTAGGTCGCGGTAAGGATGACACTTTGTTTGCACTAGCTGCAGGCGTTGTTGAATTCGGTCGCGCTCGCGGTCGTCGCGTTGTGAATGTGGCTCCGGTAGCTTAATTTTAGGTTTCTTGTAAAAGAGCGAGCCGTAATCATGCGGCTCGCTTTTTTTATTTCTGAAGGGAGTTAATAAGTGACAACATTCGTTGATCGCGTAACTCTCTATGCCATTGCAGGAAAAGGTGGCGATGGTTGTGTTTCGGTAAAGCGTGAAAAGTTCAAACCATTGGGCGGACCAGATGGTGGCAATGGTGGTCGCGGCGGAGATGTAATTTTAATTGTTGATCCAAGCGTTACAACTTTGCTTGATTTTCATCATTCACCACACCGCAAAGCAACCTCAGGACATCAAGGTTATGGTGATCGTAAAGATGGACATCAAGGTGAAGATTTAATCCTTGGAGTTCCAAACGGAACAGTTATCTACGATAACAACGGCGAACAAATTGCAGATTTGATTGGCAATGGAACTACATTCATTGCAGCACAAGGTGGCTTTGGTGGACTAGGTAACATGGCGCTTTCTTCATCAAAGCGTCGTGCACCAGGTTTTGCATTACTTGGTGAACCAGGTGAAGAACGCACATTAACTTTAGAGCTTAAAAGCGTTGCGGATATTGCATTGGTTGGATTCCCAAGTGCAGGAAAATCATCATTGATTGCAGCGGTTTCTGCTGCACGCCCAAAGATTGCTGATTATCCATTTACTACCCTGGTACCAAACCTTGGCGTTGTTCAAGCCGGTGAAACACGGTTTACTGTCGCAGATGTTCCAGGACTTATCCCAGGTGCATCGCAAGGAAAAGGCTTGGGCCTTGAATTCCTACGCCACGTTGAACGATGTGTGGCTTTAGTACACGTACTAGATTGCGGAACTTTAGAAACAGATCGCAACCCAGTTGCAGATCTTGAAGCAATTGAAAATGAACTTGCACTATACGGTGGACTTGAAGATCGAGTTCGCATTGTCGCTCTTAACAAAATTGATTTACCTGACGGGCAAGCAATGTCAGATATGGTCGAACAAGAGTTACGCGATAAGGGTTATGACGTGTATCCAGTCTCTGCCGCATCTCGTGCAGGCTTGCAAGATTTGATCTATGCAATGGGTCGATTAGTTGCAAAAAATCGAGCAGATGCTGGTGTTGAAGAGCGTACGCGAATTATTTTACGTCCAGTCGCAGTTGATGATTCTGGATTCCTGGTTAACGCCAATGCAGATGGCACCTTCACAATCCGAGGTAAAAAAGTAGAACGCTGGGTTCGTCAGACTAACTTTAAGAACGCCGAAGCAATTGGTTACTTAGCTGATCGACTTGCACAACTTGGAGTTGAAAAAGAGTTGTTCAAGAAGGGCGCCGTTGCAGGTAGTGAAGTGCGTATCGGCGATGGAGATACAGAAGTTATTTTTGATTGGGAGCCAACTATCGAAGCCGGCGCAGAGCAATTAGCTGGCCACTTGCATCGACGTGGTGAGGACTCACGACTTGAGTCAACATGGAATATGCCTGAGCGGGTTGAAGATGTTTTGAGCGAAGATGAAATCGCCAAGCAGTGGGAATACAACGTAGTTGACCCACATACACCTAAACTTTCAGCACCAATCAATGAAGTTAGTGTTCCAAAAGGAAATCAAGAGGATGGAGATGACAAGTGAGCCGAGAGCAGATCACCTCTGCACAGCGCATCGTCATCAAGATTGGGTCATCCTCTCTAACCGGTAAAGCCGGTTCCGCACTTGATGCAGATGCCGTCAACAAACTCGTTGATGTAGTCGCCACCTGCAAAGCACGAGGGGCCGAAGTCGTAGTTGTTTCGTCTGGTGCAATCGCTGCTGGCTTAGCTCCGCTTGGATTAACAACACGTCCAAAGGATCTTGCAACGCAACAAGCTGCTGCATCTGTCGGTCAGGGCTTGTTAGTTGCTCGGTATACGCAAAGTTTTGCTCGTCATTCAATTACGGCATCACAGGTGCTACTTACAACAGAAGATGTCGTGCGCCGCTCGCATTACCAAAATGCACAACGCACCTTATTTCGCTTATTGCAATTAGGCGTTGTGCCAATCATCAACGAAAACGATTCAGTTGGTACAGGTGAAATTCGATTTGGTGACAATGATCGCCTTGCTGCATTAGTTGCCTTACTGATTGGCGCAGATCTATTGGTGTTGGTTTCTGATATTGACGCGCTGTATGACGCACCTCCATCACAATCAGGAGCGCAAAGAATTCATGAAGTGAAAAATATTGCTGATATTGAAAACGTGGTTCTTGGTGGCGCAGGTACTGCTGGTGTTGGTAGCGGGGGAATGGTTACTAAGGTCGAGGCAGCACGGATTGCAACCTCTGCAGGAATACCAATGTTGCTTACATCTTTAGCTGATGCAGACAAGTCTTTGTCAGGCGCAGAACACGGAACTCATTTTCATGCACAAGCTAGCAAGACAACTTCGCGACTTTTGTGGCTGGCGCATGCAACAACACCACAAGGAAAGTTAATCCTTGATGCTGGAGCAGTGACTGCAATTTTGGAACGTGGAGTTTCCTTGTTACCAGCAGGAGTTACAGCCGTTGAAGGCGAATTCATTGCAGGTGATGCCGTTGAACTAGTTGGACCAGATCGCAAAGTGATCGCGCGCGGGCTTGTCGCATTTGATTCTGAAGATTTGCCACAAATGTTAGGACGATCTACAAAGGAACTAGCCGCTTCACTTGGTGCAGAGTTCGAGCGCGAATTAGTTCATCGCGATGATTTGGTGTTGATTTAAAATGAGCGCGCAGACATTGATAAACACATTAGCTGACAAAGCCAGGGGCGCAGGCCGCACATTAACTGTTGCAACTGGTGCCCAACGTAAAGCAGCGCTACATGCCATCGCCGATGCGATTGAAGCGCGCAGCAATGAAATTCTTGCCGCTAATGAAAAAGACATGGCAGCGGGACGCGCCGCACATTTGAATTCATCATTATTAGACAGATTGTTGTTAACTCCAGAACGCATTAAGGGTATTGCTGGGGGAGCGCGCCAAGTAAGTGAGCTTGAAGATCCGCTTGGCAAAACTTTGCGAAAATCAACTTTGCCTAATGGGATCGAGTTAGAACAAATTTCAGTCCCGTTCGGTGTAATTGGAATGGTGTATGAAGCTCGTCCAAATGTGACTATTGATGCTGCAGTAATTTTGCTGATGTCAGGAAACGCAGCCCTGCTTCGTGGGTCTTCTAGTGCTACCCACAGCAATGAGATCTTGGTTCGAGTAATGCGTGATGCGTTATCAACGACTTCAATTTCTCCAGATGTTATTCAGTTAGTTCCATCTGAAGACCGTGAAACTGTTAAAGCTTTGCTCAATGCTCGTGGCAAAGTCGATCTTGTTATTCCTCGCGGAAGCGCTGCACTAATTCGTATGGTCGTTGATGAATCAACTGTCCCAACAATTGAAACAGGTGCCGGCGTTTGTCATGTTTATATCGATGAATTTGCAGATCTTGTTAAGGCTGTGCCGATCATCATTAACTCAAAGGTGCAGCGCCCTAGTGTGTGTAATGCTGCAGAAACCTTGCTGTTGCATTCTGGGATAGCTACAGAGTTTGGACCAGTTGCACTAAAGGCGTTGCATGAAGCTGGAGTAATTTTGCATTGTGATTCTGCATCCCTGGCGATTGCTAAGAAAGCTGGTATCCCAGCAACGCTGGCAACCGATGAAAACTTCTGCACTGAATATGGAACTTTAGAAATCAATGTTGCAATTGTTGAATCTGTTGATGCAGCAAGTGCTCATATTGCCAAGTACGGTACACAACACACCGAGGCGATAATTTCTGAGAACACAGAGAATGTGAAGAGATTTATTGCATTGGCAGATTGTGCAGCTGTCATGGTCAATACCTCCACCAGATTTACAGATGGCGAACAGATGGGCTTTGGGGCTGAAATTGGTATTTCAAATCAAAAACTGCATGCCCGTGGCCCAATGGGACTTGAAGCGATGACCACCACCACTTGGATCGTTACTGGAAATGGGCAAATTCGCAGTTAGTGCGTAATTTAATTAGACTGACACCCATGAGCAGCCTTTCTCGCGATGATGTCGCAAAACTCGCAGGCCTAGCCCGCATCGAAATGAGTGATGAAGAGTTAGTAAATCTGTCTAACGAGTTCACCGTTATTTTGGATGCAGTAGCCCGTGTTCAAGAGGTTGCCGGAGCAAATGTTGAACCAACATCTCATCCACTGCCACTTCGCAATGTTTTTCGCCCAGATGTAGTGGTGCCAAGTCTTTCTCCAGAAGAAGCGTTATCAGGTGCACCTGCGCAAGAAGAACAACGTTTCCGTGTTCCGCAGATTTTGGGTGAAGAATGATACGTAGCAATGCCTCCGAAATGGCCTCAAAACTGGCTGCCGGAGAAATTACTTCTGTTGCATTAACACAGGCGCACCTTGATCGAATTGCTGCTGTTGACGCAGATGTACACGCTTTTCTACACATTGATACCGAGGGTGCACTTGCCCAAGCAGCTGCAGTTGATGCAAAGCGCGCAAAGGGTGAAAAGCTGTCACCACTTGCTGGAGTTCCACTTGCACTCAAAGATGTTATGGCGCAAAAAGGTATTCCAACAACGTGTGGATCAAAGATCCTTGAAGGCTGGCGTCCACCATATGACTCAACAGTTGTGGCAAATCTAAAGAAGAATGACATTGTTATTTTAGGTAAGACAAATATGGATGAGTTTGCGATGGGCTCATCAACTGAAAACTCTGCATACGGCCCAACACATAACCCTTGGGATTTAACTCGCATTCCTGGTGGTTCAGGTGGTGGATCATCTGCAGCTCTTGCCGCTTTTGAAGCACCTCTAGCAATTGGCACCGATACTGGTGGATCAATTCGCCAACCTGCAGCAGTGACAGGAACCGTTGGAGTTAAACCGACATACGGCGGAGTTTCTCGTTTTGGATTAGTCGCATTTTCTTCTTCACTTGACCAAGCAGGTCCATGTGCTCGCACAGTTTTAGACACAGCGCTGCTGCATGAAGCAATTGCTGGACATGATCCAAAGGATGCAACGAGTATTAATGCGCCGGTGCCACAAGTTGTTGCTGCTGCTAAATCTGGTGATGTTAAAGGAATGAAGATTGGCGTTGTTAAAGAACTAAACGGTGATGGTTACCAACCCGGAGTTCGTGCACGCTTTGAAGAATCACTTGAGTTGTTAGCAAAAGCTGGCGCAGAGATCGTTGAAGTATCTGCACCTAACTTTGAATACGCCCTTGCTGCGTACTACTTAATTGCACCATCTGAATGCTCTTCTAACTTAGCTCGCTTTGATGCAATGCGTTATGGCTTGCGCGTAGGCGATATTGATGGAGCATCAGCTGAATCAGTGATGAATTTGACGCGCGAAGTTGGCTTTGGCAAAGAGGTAAAGCGCCGCATTATTTTGGGAACTTATGCTTTGTCATCTGGTTACTACGACGCTTATTACGGAAGTGCGCAAAAGGTTCGCACACTAATTACTCAAGATTTCACAAATGCTTTTGAGAAAGCAGATGTTCTGGTTTCACCAACATGTCCAACAACAGCGTTTAAAATCGGCGAAAAAGCCAATGATCCGCTGGCTATGTATTTAAATGACATTGCAACTATTCCAGTCAACATGGCAGGTATCGGCGGAATGTCATTGCCTTCAGGTTTAGCTGATGAAGATGGATTGCCGGTTGGTTTCCAGATCATGTCACCTGTTATGAAGGATGAGCGCATGTACTCCGTTGGTGCGGCGTTGGAAGCAGCTCTACTTACCAAGTGGGGCGAACCATTGTTGGATAAAGCACCAGTCATGGGAGGTGCTAGATGACTCTTTCATATGATGATGTAGTTGCTAAGTACGAACCAGTACTAGGTCTTGAAGTTCACGTTGAGTTAAATACAAACTCAAAGATGTTTTGTGGTTGCAGCACAATCTTTGGTGCAGAGCCAAACACACAAACCTGTCCTGTTTGTTTAGCTTTGCCGGGTGCCTTGCCTGTAGTAAACGAAAAGGCAATTGAATCAACGATCAAGATTGGCCTTGCGCTTAACTGTTCTATTGCGCCTTTTTCACGTTTTGCACGAAAGAACTATTTCTATCCAGACATGCCAAAGAACTTCCAGATTTCGCAGTATGACGAACCAATTTGTGTTGATGGCTACGTAGATGTTGAGATCGAAACTGATGAAGGTCCAAAGAAGTTCCGTGTTGAAGTAGAGCGCGTGCACATGGAAGAGGACACCGGCAAGTCACTACACGTTGGTGGTGCAACTGGTCGTATTCATGGCGCCGAATATTCACTTCTTGATTACAACCGTGCGGGTATTCCATTAGTTGAAATTGTCACCAAGATTGTCCCTGGTACAGGAAAGTACGCACCAGAGGTGGCAAAGGCATATGTAGCCGAACTTCGCGACATCTTGCGCTCATTAGGTGTCAGCGATGTAAAGATGGAACAAGGTTCACTTCGTTGCGATGCCAACGTTTCTTTGCGCTTAATCGGCGCCGAAAAACTTGGTACACGTAGTGAGACCAAGAATGTGAACTCACTTCGTTCGGTAGAGCGTGCGATTCGCGGCGAAATGATTCGTCATGCCGAATTGTTAAATGCAGGTGGACGCGTTGTTCAAGAAACTCGTCACTTCCAAGAAGACACCGGGCTAACTCGCTCTGGTCGCTCAAAGGAACAAGCAGAGGATTACCGTTATTTCCCAGAGCCAGATCTTGTGCCGGTTGCACCAGATGCTGCGTGGATCGAAACATTGCGCGCCGGATTACCGGAGCGACCATCTATTCGCCGCAAGCGTTTACAAGAGGCATGGGCCGTTCCTGACAAGGAAATGGCTGCGATGATTAACGCAGATGTTCTAGACATTGTTGAAGCAACAGTGTTACTTGGAGCAGACCCTACGAAGTCTCGCACCTGGTGGCTGGGTGAAATTTCACGTATTGCAAACGATAAGGAAGTAGCACTTGCAGATCTTGCAATTACTCCTGCCGATGTAGCAGAGATCGTGGCACTTGTTAACGCCGGAGAATTAACAGACAAGCTTGCACGCCAAGTTGTTGAAGGCGTTATAGCCGGTGAAGGAAAACCTTCAGAAGTTGTCGCAAAGCGTGGCATAAAAGTTGTCAATGATGATGGCGCACTAATGGCTGCGATTGAAAAAGTTTGTGCCGAACAAGCAGAAACTGCAGAAAAAGTTCGCAATGGACACTTGCCTGCAGCTGGTGCTCTAATTGGCGCAGTTATGAAAGAGACAAAGGGCCAAGCAGATGCTGCCAAGGTTCGCTCGCTCCTCTTAACCCACCTTGGACAATCAGAAGGCTAGACTTAGCAAATGCCCAATATGAAGCCCCGCTCTGGAGTAGTTACTGATGGACTTGAGCGAGCACCTGCGCGAGGAATGTTGCGTGCAGTTGGAATGGGCGATGCTGATTGGGTAAAGCCACAAATTGGAATTGCCTCATCGTGGAATGAAATCACGCCATGCAACTTGTCGCTTGATCGCTTGGCCAAGGCATCTAAGCAAGGCGTAATTGATGCTGGTGGATTCCCAATGCAATTTGGAACTATTTCTGTTTCCGACGGTATCTCAATGGGCCACGAAGGAATGCACTTTTCTTTGGTATCGCGTGAAGTAATCGCAGATTCAGTTGAATGTGTAATGCAAGCAGAGCGTTTAGATGGAATGGTTACATTTGCCGGATGTGACAAGTCATTGCCAGGCATGATGATGGCAGCGGCGCGTATTGATGTTGCAAGTGTGTTTGTTTATGCAGGTTCAACATTGCCCGGCCAAGTTGATGGTAAAGATGTAACGATCATTGATGCTTTTGAAGCTGTTGGCGCATGTGCTCGTGGACTCATTACCCAGGATCGCGTTGATCAAATTGAGCGCGCAATCTGTCCAGGAGAAGGTGCCTGCGGCGGTATGTACACCGCAAACACAATGGCAAGTATTGGTGAAGCAATCGGACTTTCATTGCCAGGTTCTGCTGCACCTCCAGCAGTTGAC
>Ga0209189_1000402_pt1 | contig 36368 bp, 31 predicted proteins | sample C_130820_EF_Meta_FD_187308 | JGI IMG/M metagenome (GOLD analysis project Ga0209189, IMG submission 187308) | Freshwater microbial communities from Lake Croche, Canada to study carbon cycling - C_130820_EF_MetaG (SPAdes) (version 3) | ecosystem: Environmental > Aquatic > Freshwater > Lake...
AACGTCGCGTAGCGATCGCCCAGCGAGTCGTATTCGAACGAGCGATTGCTGCGGTCTTTCGCAGCCGGCCGCGCGGCGGGGATCGTGCCGGGCGTCACGAACACGGCGACCGTCACGGGCATCTCGCCCTTCGCGAGCAGGTCGTCGAAGACGAGCGGCACTCGATACGGGCCGTCCGCCTTCGAGTAGCCGGGCCCGTCCTGAAACACCATCAGCCGCGCGGGCTCCGCGCCCGTGTATTCCGCAGGCACGTAGACCGACCACTCGCGGCGCGTTCCCGGGTAGATCGAGCTCGACTCGAACACACCCTGCACGAACCGTCCCCGCGGGCCCGGGGCGTCCGCACCATGCATGGGGAACCGCGGCCACGTCGCGGCCGCGAGCACCATCGCGATCAACACGATACGGCACGACACTGCATGTCCTCCCTCGTCACACCAGGCCGGCAGCACACCACGACCCCGGAAACCCCGGATATGCTACTGCCCACCAACTCCACCGCATACTGGCCTCGAGGCTCGTCATGACCGACCCCGCTGCACCGGCCACGATCCGTCCTCTCGACGCCACCGAACGACGTGTGCTCGGCACGCTCGTCGAAAAGGCGAAGACCACGCCCGACCAGTATCCGCTCTCGCTCAACGCGCTCGTCAACGGCTGCAACCAGAAGAGCAATCGCGATCCGGAGATGACGCTCGACGAGGAGCAGGTGATGAAGGCGATCGCGAGCCTGCGGTCACTCGGCGCCGTCGCGGAGGTGTTTGGCAACGGCAGCCTCGCCCGCTATCGCCACCTCGCCTACGAGTGGCTCGGCGTCGGCAAGGAGGAACTCGCGATCCTCGCCGAACTGCTGCTTCGCGGCGAGCAGACCGAAGGCAGCCTCCGCGGCCGCGCGAGCCGGATGGACGACATCCCGGACCTCCCCTCGCTCCGCCGCCACCTCGACGCGCTCGCCGCACGCGGGCTCGTCGTCTGGTTGACGCCGCCCGGCCGCGGCCGAATGCTCACGCACGGACTCCTGCCGCCGGAGAAACTGGACAAGGTCCGGGCGTCTGTGGGCTCCTCGTGAGCCCGTCCGGGCCCGGACCCATGGCCATCATCGCCCGCCTATTCCAGCCTCGAGCTGCTTCTGGATCTTGTCGAGATTGAAGGAGCCCGGCGTCTGGCTCGGCGGAAACTCCTTCATGGTCATGAGAAACCGCCCCGCGATCTGCTGCAGCGGCACCGCCACGAACGCATGGTCGAGGAACCAGTCGTTGTACACGGTGGCGTTGTGCTGCGCCTTCTCGAGGGGATCCCGCCGCAGGTTGAAAAGCAACGGCACCCGTAGTTCGACGAACGGCTCCCGCCAGACCTCGAACGCCTCGCCGCGGTTCTCGAGGAACACCGCCTTCCAGTCGGTGTAGCGGATCGCCACGATCTGGCCGTCGTCGTTGACGTAGAAGAACTCGTTCCGGGGCGACTGCTCCGACTTGCCGACGAGGTAGTCGAGCTGGTTGTAGCCGTCGATGAAGTTGCGGTACTGCCTCCCGGCGAGCGACACGCCCTTGGCCAGTTTTTCCTTGATGGCGGGATCGCCCGCTGCGGCGGCGAACGTGGGCAGCCAGTCCTCGTGCGCTACGATGCCGTTGAGCGTGACGCCCACTGGGAATTTTCCCGGCCAGCGAACGAAGGCCGGCACCCGGTAGGCCCCCTCCCAGTTGGAGTTCTTCTCGCTGCGGAAGGGCGTCGTGCCGGCGTCGGGCCAGGTGTTGTAGTGGGGACCGTTGTCGGTGGAGTAGAGGACGATCGTGTCGTCGGCGATGCCGAGTTCGTCGAGCGCCGCGAGCAACGCACCCACGTGACGATCGTGCTCGACCATGCCGTCGGAGTACTCGTCCTGTCCGCTCTTTCCGAGGCTTTCGGGCTTCACGTGGGTGCGGAAGTGCATCCGTGTGGCGTTCCACCAGCAGAAGAACGGCCTCCCTGCCTGCACCTGGCGCTGGATGTAGTCCTTGGCGGCGGCGAGCGTCTCCTCGTCGATCGTCTCCATCCGCTTCTTCGTCAGCGGGCCGGTGTTCTCGATCGTCTGACCGCCCTTGCCGTCGGCCTTGCACTTGAGCACGCCGCGCGGGCCGTAGGTCTCCCGAAACGTCTTGCCGGTGGCGAGTTTCATGTCGCCGGGATAGTCACGGTGCTCCGGCTCCTCCTCGGCGTTCAGGTGGTAAAGGTTCCCGAAGAACTCGTCGAAGCCGTGCATGGTCGGCAGGTGCTCGTCGCGGTCGCCCTGGTGGTTCTTGCCGAACTGCCCCGTGGCATAACCGAGGCTCTTGAGCACCGTCGCGATCGTGACGTCGGTCTTCTGCCAGCCCTCCTTCGCGCCCGGCAGGCCGACCTTCGTCATCCCGGTGCGGACGGGGCAGTTGCCGCCGAGGAAGGCGGCCCGGCCGGCGGTGCAGCTCTGCTGGCCGTAGTAGTCGGTGAACGAGACTCCCTCGCGGGCGATCCGGTCGATGTTCGGCGTGCGGTAGCCCATCATGCCGCGGCTGTTGTGGCTCACGTTCCAGGTGCCGATGTCGTCTCCCCAGATCACGAGGATGTTGGGGCGATCGGCAGCCGTGGCGGGGCAGGCCGGAAGCAGGCCGGCGAGCAGCGGGCAGAGCCACGCAAGGCGGGAGGCGGACTTCGACATGGTGACTCCTCGAGGACCGGGCAGGGAAACCCATGAAAACCGGGCCAGCATACGGTTTCGGTCCGTGGCGGGAAGGGGAGGCGCTTTCCCCCCCTCACGCAAATCTCACCATTTCTCGCGCTGCCGCGAGCCGATGGCCTGAGTAGCATCGGAGACGTGGCCAGTGAGGTGATGCCTTGCGAGTCCGTGCACTGTTCATCTCCGACGTGCATCTCGGGTGCGGGTTTTCCCGCACGCAGGACCTGTTCGACTTCCTCGGACGGTTCGAGCCCGACCGCCTCTACCTCGTCGGCGACATCATCGACGGCTGGAAGCTCAAGCGGAACTTCGTCTGGACCGACACGGCGAGTTTCGTGATCCGCCGCGTGCTCGGCATGCTCAAGCGCGGCACCCGGGTGTTCTACGTGACGGGCAACCACGACGAGTTCCTGCGCGGGTTCGCCCCCCACACGTTCGGCCACATGGAACTCGCCGACCAGTTCGTCCACGTCACGGCCGACGGCCGCAGGCTGCTCGTCATCCACGGCGACTGCTTCGATCACCTCACGCGGCACGCCGCCTGGGTCTACCATCTCGGCGATCATGCCTACACGCTCGCCCTCCACGCCAACGCCTGGCTCAACGCCGCCCGCCGCCTGCTGGGATTCCCCTACTGGTCGCTGAGCGCGACGCTCAAGAGTCGCGTGAAGCAGGCGGTGAATTTCGTCAACGACTTCGAGCACTTCGTCGCCCGACACACGCGGCTCGCCGGCTGCTCCGGCGTGGTGTGCGGCCACATCCACGTGCCCGCGATCCGGAAGATCGAGGGCATCGACTACTACAACTGCGGCGACTGGATCGAGCACTGCTCGGCGCTGGTCGAGCACCTCGACGGCCGGATCGAGCTCGTGGGCATGGCCGGACTGTCGGCCCCGCCCGAGGCCCGCAGCCGTCGGGATCAGCGGCGGCGATGCGAGCTTCCGGCGGACACGGCCGCGGCGGAGGCCACCCCGCTGGAAACGCTCGTGACCAGCCAGCTCGAAGCCGCCGACTCGGAGTCGTTCACCGCGACGACGCAGAACTGGTAGGAACGGCCGGCCCGCAGCCCGCTCACGTCGATGCTCGTGGTGGCGGCATCGACCCACGCCGAGGACTGTCCTCGGCCGCGGCCGTCCGCCGCGTAGACGAGGTACCACGTGGCTCCCGAGACAGGCGACCACGAGAGCGTTCCAGCGCCGGCCGACGCCATCGTGAGCACGAGTCCCTGCGGGGCGGCGAGAACCGCCGGCATCGTCACGCTCACGAAGGCCGACGTCGCCGAACTCGTGGCGTTGGAGGCCGTGACGGCGAAGGCATACGTCCTACCGCGGGTGAGGTTCGAGACCCTCACCGACGTGGTGGCCGAACCCACGCTCGCCACCTGGCTCGTGGTCGTGCCGTTTGACATCAGCACCTTGTAGCCGGTGGCTCCCGCCGAGGCGGTCCACGACACCTGCACCGACGTCCGGCTCAGGACGGTGACGGTGACGTTCGTCGGCGCAGCGATCGCCACCGCGGCCGAGGTCGTCACCTGCGTCGTCGCCGAGGCCGTGCCGGCCGCGTTGTAGGCGTCGAGACGGAACGTGTAGGCGGTGCCGGCCGTCAGCCCGGTCACCGTCGCCGAGGTCGCAGTGGCCGCGAACGTGCCGATCAGCGTGGCCGTCGTGCCGGAAACCTGATAGAGGCGGTAGCCGGCGGCGCCCGCCGAGGCACCCCATGACAGGTTGACCTGTGTCGAGGACGCGGCGACCCCGCTGAAGTTCGTCGGGGCCGGCGGCGCCGAGGCCGGGGGCGTGGTGCCCGCGGTCCAGACCACGAGGTCGGCGATCACGAGGTTCGCGACGGGCGTGCCCCTGCCGGTGACGAGGTCGTAGCCGGCGGTGGCGGAGTACTTCGGCAGACCGGTGCTGCCGCCGGTCGCCACGTCGTGGAAGTCGACGGCCGCGAGCTTGTAGATCGCCGGCAGGAACTCCGTGCGCCCGTCGAGCGAGCCGAGACCGGCGAGCGCACGGCCCTGATCCGCGATCGCGGCGAGGGCCGCCCACTGTGGCGCCGCGGCGCTCGTGCCGCCGAACTGGCTCCACTTCGCCGCGCCGGTGTTGTTGAACGAGTCGTAGACGGGGAAACCGGTGTTCGGGTCGGAGTCGTAGGCGATGTCGGGATTCGCCCGGCGGGTCGTGGTCTGGGTCACGACGCCGGCCTGGTAGGAGGGCTGCGACTCGTAGGCGCTGATCCCGCCGCCGCTTCCGCTCCAGCCCGATTCCGAGGAGTAGGTGGACCCGCTCAGGAACAGCGACGTGCCGCCGACCGACACCACGTTCGGACTGGCCGACGGATAGCTCGTGGGTGCGCCGGTGTCGCCGCTCGAGGCGAAGAACGTGACGCCCGCATGCCCGGCCGGAGTCGTGAACGAGGAGTCGTACGCCGTCTCGCCGCTGAACTCGCCGCCGCCCCAGCTCATCGACACGGCCACCACGCCGGGCTGGTTGCGGGCATAGTTCACGGCTGCCATGAGGTCGGCCAGCGAATTGCTGTTGGCCTCGACGAGCAGGATGCTCGCGCCGGGCGCGATCGCATGGGCCCACTCGACGTCGAGGGCGATCTCGGAGGCCCAGCCGGCGTCGGCCTTGGGCATCGTGGCGCCGCCCGTCTGGTTGACCTTCGTGAACACGGGGTCGGGCAGACCGAAGGCCGCGTCGAACTGCTTGAGATCGTTGGCGATGTTCGGGTCGTCGAACGCGTCGACGATGGCGATCGTCGTCCCGCTGCCGTTCGCGGCCGTGCCACCGAACGACACCGACGCGAAGCCGTACGCCTGGCTGATCTGCGAGGGCGAATAGCCCGTGGGGCCCGTCGTCGCCAGCGGTGCGATTCCGTCGAAGGCGTGGGCCCGCAGGAGACTCGGGGTCGCGAATCCCGGGCAGGCGGCGAGCACCTGCCGGCGCTCCATCGCCTCGAAGCCGAGGGCCGAGGCCTCACGCCGCACCGACCTCCGAGCAAGAACCTGCCGACGCTGCATGGAACGACGATCCATGACACACCCTCCTGTGAAACGGCCAGCCCCGTAGCCGGTCTGGAAATATACCCCGTCCTCACGGCCGCGCCCAAGGGTCCGCCGGGCCCCTGCTCAGTGCACGAGGACGTTGCGAAACTGCCACGGGTCGTCGGGGTCGATCGACTCGGGAAACAGGCCGGGGCGGCCGGTGAGGGGGGTCCAGTCGGTGAAGTGGCCGCTCACCGGCCCCAGGTAGGGCCGCTGGACCTCGAGGCAGCGCCGGAAATCCATCTCGTCGGCCTCGACGATGCCGGCGGCCGGATTTTCGAGGGCCCACACCATCCCCGCGAGCACAGCGGACGACACCTGCAGGCCCGTGGCGTTCTGGTAGGGAGCGAGGCCCCGCGTCTCCTCGATCGAGAGCCGGGAGCCGTACCAGTAGGCGTTTTTCTCGTGGCCGTAGAGGAGTACGCCGAGTTCGTCGATTCCGTCCACGATCTCGTCCTCGTCGAGGATGTGAATCCCGTCCTGGCGGACCCCTGCCCGGCCGAACAGTTCGTGGAGCGAAAGCACCGCGTCGTCGGCGGGATGGTAGGCGTAGTGGCAGGTGGGCCGGTAGACGACCTCGTCGCCTTCACGGAGCGTGAACGCATCGGCGATCGAGATCGACTCGTTGTGCGTGACGAGGAAGCCGTATTGCGGACCCGGCGTGGGGCACCACGTGCGCACCCGCGTGTTCGCCCCGGGCTGGAGCAGGTAGGCACCGGCCCGCGAGCCGATCGTCTGCAGCCGGCCGTTCTCCGGGAGCCACTTTTCGTGGGTGCCCCAGCCCAGTTCCGCAGGCTGCATGCCCTCCGACAGAAAGCCCTCGACGCTCCAGGTGTTGACGAACACGTTGGGCGGCTTCGGCCGGCGGGAACGCTGCGTGTCGCGTTCCGCGATGTGGATTCCCTTGACGCCCAGATCCCGCATCAGCCGGGCCCATGCCGCCTGGTCGCCGGCGGCAGGAATGATCTGCCCGCGGCCGCAGGCGGCCGCAAGATCGACGAGCGCCTGCTTCACGAACCACGAGACCATCCCCGGGTTCGCGCCGCAGCAGGAAACCGCGGTGGTTCCGCCCGGGTTGGCCGCCTTCTCATCCCTGACCGTGGCGCGGAGGGCGTTGTTGGTGCGGGCCTCCGGATGCGCGGTGCGGTCGAAGTAGAATCCGGGCCAGGGCTCGACGACCGTGTCGATGTAGAGCGCGCCGAGCTCGCGGCACAGCCGCATGATGTCGAGCGACGACGTATCGACGGACAGGTTGACGCAGAAGCCGCGGCCGCCGTCGGTCAGCAGGGGCGTGAGCTGGTCGCGGTAGCGGTCCCGCGTCACCGCGGCGTGGATGAACCGCACGCCGTGGCGGTCGAGAATCGCGCGGTCGCGGTCGTCGGGATCGATGACCACGAACCGGGAGCGGTCGTACTCGAAGTGCCGCTCGATCAGCGGGAGCGTGCCGCGTCCGATCGAGCCGAACCCGATCATCACGATCGGTCCGTCGATCCGGCCATGAACGGGCCATGCGGTCATGCAGGTCGTGCCTCGTCGATGGATCTGCGGGGGGGAAGAACTGCCGGAGGAGGGACTTGAACCCACACGCCCTTGCGGGCAACGGATTTTGAGTCCGCCGCGTCTGCCATTCCGCCACTCCGGCTCGTGCCCGGCTCGTGAACCTGGCCCGTTCTGTGGGAGATTACGGTCTGCCAGCGCCATTTGCCAGCGTCGCTGGCGGCGGCGGGATGCGGCGCGTGGTAGGGTTCTGTCGTGCCGCGCCCCGGTGGGGGCGGAACCCTCCGGTGCAGCCATGCGAGTGCTCCTGTTCGAAGACGACGCCGTCGACCGGCTCGGCGTGCTCTGCGCCGCCCGGCCGGCCTGCGACCTGACGATCGGGGCGACGACGCTGCACGACGCGCTGGCGGGCATGGGGAGCGTCGAGCGACTGCTGCGGCCGCACCTCGCCCGCCACCTCGCGGCCCTGGGCCACCGCCGCGTCGCGTTCTGGGGAGGCACGGTCGATCCCGGAGCGGCGGCCCCCGCGTCGCGACACGGCGGGGTCGCGATCGCGGTCAACGCGCGGCTCGTTCCGAGTCGGGACAACCTCGTCGCCTTGCGCACCCTCGTCGAGGCGGGCCGGCGGACGATCGTGCGCGACGGCGAGGTGATCGCCGCGGCCGTCCTGCACCTCGCTCCCGACGGCGACGGCCCGGACGACGCCCTCGTGCGGCGGTTGCGCGCCGAGGGCCCGATCACACTCCACGACGAAGCCTCGCGAAACCTCGTCGCGGCCGACATGCGGCTCGACCTCGTCTCCGGTGCTCACGACGTGATCGGCGCCCACGAGCGAGCACTCGAGGGCATGCTTGCGGTCGCGCTCGACGGCGGCGGGTATCGCGAACTGCGGCCGGGGCTCTTCGTCGCCGACGGGGCCACCGTGGCGACGGAAGTCGTCGTGCGCCGCGGGCCGGTGGTCGTGGCCACGGGGGCCGAGATCGGGCCCTTCGTCTGCCTCGACGGACCGCTCCTCGTCGGCCCTCGCACCCGGGTCCATCCGCACGCGTGGCTCCGCGCGGGAACCGTGCTCGGCGCCGACTGCCGCGCCGGCGGGGAGATCGAGGCCACGGTCATGGAGGCGTTCTCCAACAAGCCGCACGACGGGTTCCTGGGGCACAGCCACGTGGGCAGCTGGGTGAACCTCGCGGCCGGCACCGTCACGAGCAACCTCAAGGCCACGTATGGGACCGTGCGGCTGCACGAGCGGCGCGCCGACGGCGGCCGCTCCACGGTCGAGACCGGGCGGCAGTTCTTCGGGGCCCTGGTCGGCGACCTCGTGCGCACGGCCATCAACACCTCCATTCCCTGCGGCGCCAGGATCGGCGTGGGGGCGACCGTGCAGGGCGCGGTGGCCGATTCCGTGCCGGCCTTCACCAACGACCTGCTCGGCGGCCGCTCCACCGCGGAGCAGTCGGCCACCGTGCTCGGCCGGATGATGGCCCGGCGCGGATTAGAATTGCTCGACGCCGACCGCTCGCTCCTCGCGACGCTGGCCGGGATGGAAAAATCCGGCGGCTGAAAGCCGGACGCCTTCCAATTACCATCAGGGGCACCATGCTTTCCACAGCCTACGCACCCGGCCGATTCGGCCTGTCGTTCGAGCTCTTTCCGCCCAAGACGCCGGAGTCGGAGGCGGCCATGTGGCGGACCGTCGACGAGCTGATGGAGTTCCAGCCGTCGCTCATCACCTGCACCTACGGCGCGGGAGGCTCCACCCGCGGCACGACGCTCGACGTGCTCCGGGGCGTGCGGGAGCGTCACGACCTTCCCGTGGCCAGCCATCTCACCTGCGTCGGCAGCACCGTGGACGAGTTGCGGGCCTACCTCCGCGAGGCGGCGGATGCCGGCGTGGCGGCGATCGTGGCCCTGCGCGGCGATCCACCCAAGGGGCAGACCGAGTTTCGGCAGTCGGAGGGCGGCCTGCGGTATGCCGCGGAACTCGTCGCGCTCATCCGCTCAGAGTTCCCGGAGTTCGGCATCCTCGTCGCCGGATACCCGGAAACCCACCAGGAGGCGGTGAGCCCGGAGGCCGACCTCGAGAACCTGCGCCGCAAGTGTGCGGCGGGCGGCGACGTCATCGTCACGCAGCTCTTCTACGACAACGCCGACTTCTTCCGCTTCCGCGACCGGTGTGCGGCCATCGGCATCACGGCGCCGATCGTGCCGGGCGTGATGCCCGTCACCAACTACGCGCAGGTCCGCCGCATCGCCACGCTCTGCAAGGCCCGCCTCCCGGACGCATTCACCCGCGGCTTCGAGGCGGCCGGCGACGACGAGGCGGCCCAGTTCGAGGCCGGCGTCGAGTTCGCCACGCGGCAGGTCCGCGAGCTGCTCGACGAGGGCGTGCCCGGGATCCACTTCTACGTGCTCAACAAATCCCCGGCCACCGTCCAGGTGCTCACGAACGTGGCGGGAGATCGTCGTCCATGCTGCTGATGTAGCTCCGCAGCCGCTCGAGCTCGTCGCTCACGTGCCGCAGCTTGAGCATGTTCTCGACCCGTTTCACGAGCTCGACCTTGTTGACCGGCTTCGAGAGGAAGTCGTCGGTGCCCGCCTCGACCGCCCGCTCGATGTCGCCGAGTTCGCCCAGTGCGGTCACCATCAGGATCATGATCGGGCTCGTGGCCGGATCTCCCTTGAGCTGCTGGCAGACCTCGAATCCCGACAGCTTCGGCATCATGACGTCGAGCAGGATGACGTCGGGGTGGAAGGCCGCGACCTTGTCGAGCGTGTCGCGGCCGTCCACGGCCGTGGCGATCTCGCAATCGACGTCGGCCAGGTAGACCTCGAGCAGTTCGCGGTTCGGTTCGTTGTCGTCGGCGATCAGCACGCGGCTGCGGCGGGCCGGAGCGGGTGGAGGCGACGCGGCGGGGCGGGATTTGGGCATGCGTCAGGCGGCCTCGAACAGCGTCTGGCTCTTCACGATCGCCAGATCGTCCGGGAACGTATGGAACGCCTGCACGAGCAGGCTCCGGGCCCGGGTCTCGATGTTGAGCCAGCTGATCGCCCCGAGGGCGAGCCGCCCCCCCGACTCGAAGCGGTGGAACAGCCCGTGCTTGATCCCCTCGCTGCACAACTCCTGCTGGAACGTCCAGAACACCTCGGGCGCGACGCCCTCCAGCTGGAAGCAGGTCTGGTAGGTCGTGCCGCCGCGGCACTCCATCCGGTCGCTCCGCTCGCCGGCGAGGCGATGGGACAGGAGCCGGCGCTTCTGCGGCAACGGGTGGGCCGAACTCGTCGCCACTTCGCAGAGCGTGAGTCCCTCGCGCCGCCACGTCACGACGTGTCCGGCGCTCGTGATCGTGACGTCGGCCCGGTACGCACCGCGTTCGATCGACCGCGTCGCGCGGATGTCGAAGAGTTCCGGATGGAGCGTCCGCCCGTAGAGCTGGAAGACGAGATCGGTGACTTTTGGTCGGACGGACAGCACGTCGGTACCTGGCTCGATGTCGGGATCGCTTTCCCGGTCGATGGCGCTCGCTGCGGACGCTCGCGATTATAAAACCACGTCCGGTCTTCCACAAAGCGAGGAATGCGCCGTCAAAAAAGCCCGACCAGCATGTCGTAGGCCGCGTGGGTGCCGGCGGCGATGCCGAATCCCCTCACGACGAACAGCGTGGCGAAGAAGATGCCTGCGAGCATGCGGAACGCGAAGCTGTGCAGGCCGAACGTGTCTCCGAGCGGACCGACGTAGTGCGCGGCGGCGAACAGCGCGCTCGTGCCGAGAATCGCCCACGCCCAGGCTGCGAACGGCGTCGCGCCGAATCGCCGGCACGCCCAGGCGCAGGCCGGCAACAGGAGCAGCCTGAAGAGCACCTCCTCGTAGAGCCCCGCGCCGCAGAAGCCCACGAACCGCGCAAACACACCACCGGGCACGGCGTGTGCCAGCAGTGGCAGGCCCGGCAGGGGCGGCCCCTGGCCCCAAGGCCCGGGATGGGGCAAAAACAGCGGCCAGAGGCGGTTTTGGAGCCTCGCAAGGCCCACGAGCACCGCCGCCAGCACGAGGCACTCCAGGCACATGCCGAGGAACACGGCGGGGCTGAACCGCCAGCGGTCGTGCCGCAGATGATGCCAGGCCAGCAGCCACACCACGGTGAGCATCGGCAACAGGAAGTATGCCCCGAAACCGAGGGCGTCGAGCAGTTGCCGCAGCCACACATCGGCCCCGTTGCGCGGCGATCCGCGGCCGAGCAGCAGCACGCCTCCCTCGTACGCGAGCACGAGAGGCAGCGTGAACGCGAGGCTCATGAGCGGTGTGCGTGACAGCGTCCAGTAGGTGTCGCACGCGGGCTCGCCGGCGATGACTTCATCAGGATCGTGCCCCGCTGCGGCATCTGCCGCAGCACCGGCCCACCCGTCGTCCGCACCGTCCGGACAATCGGTCCGAATCTCGTCAAGTACCCGCTCCCAATCGGCGGTGAAACCGCGATCTTCATCGGGACCTGGCGACGGAGGAGACATGAAGGTGCGTCCGTGAAAGGTCGCGGTCTCTCCACCGCGCGGAATCGAAGCAGCCGCCGGGCCGTGAAAATGGAGATTTTTTCGCCGAACGCGCGGCGGCTCGCAAGCCGGATTCTCGATCCCTCTCTTCGCGCCGGCGCCCGAAAAATTTTTTTGGTGGGCCCGTTCGCGTTTCGCTCGCAGATTTCGCACGCGACGCGCGGTCGCATGAGCGGCTTGCTTGACAACCCTCTCCCCATTCCCAGAATGCCGCGAACACGAAGCCGTCGCAGTTTCACAACTCGACATCGGACACCAGCACCGCGGGCCCCGCGGCGATCGACGGCAGCGAAGCACGGTGCTCGAAATATTGGGGGGCGACGACTTGAGGGATCGACAGTCGACGACCTTGGTCGTGGCCTGGATGTCCCCCCCGCTTTCGAGCCCGACGAGGCTGATCGGCCCGGCGGCGACGCGAATCGCCAGCCGCCCGGGGCCGCCCGGGATAGAATCCCGGGACCGGAAAACGGGGCAGGTGCGAGAGTGACGTGGGATCGGGGCGACGAGCCATGGCACGATGCCTCATCGGATGTGGTGCGAACGAGGGGCGCCCGCGGGAGCAGTTGGGCGACGCGCTGGAGTTGTTGCGTTCCATGCCGGGCGTCTCCGTGGTCGCCGCCAGCCGGCTGCGGGCGACCCGACCGATCGGCGGCCCCGCCGGCCAGGAGCCCTTCGTCAACGGCGCGATTCTGATCGACACCGACCTGCCGCCCGCCGACACGCTCGGGATGCTCACGGCGATCGAGAACACGCTCCACCGCGACCGGTCGGATCGCTGGGGACCGCGGACGATCGACCTCGACCTTCTGCTCTACGACGACGCCGTGCTGGACCGCGCCGACCTGACGGTGCCCCATCCGCGGATGACGACCCGCCGCTTCGTGCTCGAACCCTGCGCCGAGATCGCCCCCGATCTCGTCCACCCGCTCACCGGACGCACGGTCGGCGAGTTGCTCGACAACATCTCGCGACCGCACCTCCACGTCGCCGTGATCGGCGTGCCCGGCAGCGGAGCGCCCGAGGTGGCCGCCACCGTCGCCGATGCGATGCTCGCCCGCCTCGTGCACGCGCCCGCCACGGTTCCCCTGCCGAACGACCCCGACTTCGAACGCCGCTGGGAGACGGCACTCGCCGCGTGTGCCGCCACGCTGCGTGAGGAGTCGTGGCCCGCCGACTCGCACGTGACCGTCGCCGGATTCTGGCTCGGGACGTTCCTCGCGGCGGCGGAAGGCCGCCTGCCCGTCGCGTCGGCCCGCAGCACGCACGACCGCTTCGCGACCGCGACGAGCCGCCCCAACGTGGTCATCCTGCTGCTCGCCGAGGCGGCGTCGCTCATGGAGCGGCTCGCCTTTCGCCGCCGCACGACCACGTCCCAGACCGACATGTTCTCCGACCTCGTGGCCGCCTCGGCGGCCGTGGTGGACGCTCCCCCGACGGACGCCGCCGACACCGCGGCGATGCTCATCGAACTCCAGGACAGGGTGCGTGCCCGGCTGCTCGGAGCGGGCGACCTCCCCGACGACCGGCCGCCGGCGGTCGTGGCGATCCCCGCCGACGACCTCGGTCAGGCGATGAGCGAGGCGATCGCGGCCGTCGAGGCGATGGCGTGACGCGTCCGGCCACCGCCGTCGGGAGCGGAATGATGATCGTGGTGGATGAACCGGGTCGGATGCGTGACGAACTGCGGGCGGCGCGGGCGCGCGGACGGCGGATCGGGTTCGTGCCCACGATGGGCGCCCTCCATGCCGGACACGCGAGCCTCGTCGCCGCCGCCGCGGAGGCGTGCGACGACGTCGTGGTGTCGATCTTCGTGAATCCGACGCAGTTCGGCCCGCACGAGGACTTCGCCCGTTACCCCAGGCCCCTGGATGCCGACGTCGCGCTGCTCGACGGGCTGGGCGCGCGGTGGGTGTTCGCGCCGACGGTGGAGGGGATCTATCCGCAGGGCACGGCGGATCGGGTCGCGGTCGGCCGTATCGCCGAGCCCTTCGAGGGCCGCGTGCGACCGGGTCATTTCGCCGGCGTGGCGACCGTGGTGAAGCGGCTGTTCGAGATCGTGCCGGCCGATGTCGCCTACTTCGGCGCCAAGGACTGGCAACAGACCGTGGTGGTGCGGCAGATGGTGCGCGCGGCCGGCATCCCCATCGAGATCGTCGTCCTGCCGACGGTGCGCGACGCCGACGGCCTCGCGCTCAGTTCACGCAACGCCTATCTGTCGCCCGAGCAACGCGTCCGTGCCGTCGCGCTGGCGGAGGGACTCGCCGCCGCCACCGCCCAGTGGCATGCCGGCGGCTCCGTCGCCCTGGCCGAAGAGGCGTTGCGGGCGGGCCTCGTCAGCCGCGACGTGGCGTGCGACTACGCGGCGATCGTCGATCCCGAGTCGCTCGAGCCGCTCGCCGATCCGCGCGGTCCCGCGGTCGCGCTCGTGGCCGGACGGCTCGGCACGACCCGGTTGCTCGACAACTGCATGCTGCCATACCGTCCCTTCGGCTCCCCGTGAGACCCGCCACCGCGCCCGCAGATGCTCTCGACCCTGTTTCACATCCCTTCGCGACTCGTCATCGGCTCCTGGTCGCTGCCGCTGTTCGGGGTCGGGCTGTTGCTCGCCGTGTGGGCGGTCGGTGGCGCGCTGGCGGTCGCGAGATCGGCTGCCGCCCGCGGTTGGCGGGAGACCGTCAAGGCACTCGCCGTTCCTCTCGCCGTCACCGGCGGGCTGATCGCGTTCATCCTGCCCGCGCTCGACGACGGCCGGGGCGTTCCCGTCCGCGGCTACGGGGTGATGCTCCTGGCCGCGGCCGCCGCCGGGACGTGGCTGTCGATCCGACGCGGCCGCGCGATGGGTTTCGACGCCGACACCATCCTCGGGCTCGGCATGGAGATCTTCCTCTGGGGACTCGTCGGAGCGCGTCTCTTCTACGTGGTCGAATACCGCGAACAGTTTTTCCGTCCGGGGCGAAGCCTGTGGGCGGCCCTCCCCGACATCCTCAACATCGCCGCGGGCGGACTCGTGGTGTTCGGGGCGCTTCCCACGGCGGCGCTGGCGGCCTGGCGATTCGCCACCCGACACGGTCTGCCTCTGCTTCAGCTCGCCGACTGCATCGCGCCGGGACTTCTCGTGGGCCTCGCCCTCGGACGCGTCGGATGTTTCCTGAACGGCTGCTGCTACGGCGGGCCCTGCGACCTGCCGTGGGCCCTGGCGTTTCCGCCGGACAGTCCCCCCTGGCTCGACCAGGCGTCGCGCGGGCTGTTGCCCCCGGGCTCGGCCGCGTGGAGCCTGCCCGTGCACCCGGCCCAGCTCTACGCGGCGGTCGATGCGGCGCTCCTGGCCGCGCTCGCCGTGGCGTTCACGCCTCTCGCCCGGCGTACCGGCGAGGTCTTCGCCCTCGTGCTGACCCTGCACCCGATCTCCCGGATGCTCCTGGAGGGGATCCGGGTGGACGAGCCGCCCGCCCTCGGAACGCCCCTGTCGGTCTCTCAGATCATCTCCGTCGGCCTGCTGCTGCTGGCGGCGACCCTCTGGTGGTGGCTCTTGAGGCAGCCGCTTCGGCCACTCGAAGCGTCGACAATCGTCACGTCTCCTTTCCCGTCAACTCGCAGAGGTTCGCCATGACAGCCCCCGAAAACAGCCCGCAGCCTTCTCCGCCCGCCGCCTCGGGCGGGCAGGATTTCCGCACGTTCCCCCCGGGAACGGTCACGATCCGCTGCCGGCTGGACGGACCGCTGGTGGTGGAACTCCCCCCGGATGCCGAGACTCTGGGGGTCACCCTGCGGGTCACCGACCACCTTGGGGGCGAGTATCCCATTCCTGCCGGCAAGCGGGCCGTGGCCCTCTGCCGCTGCGGGGAGACGAAGACCCGCCCGTTCTGCGATGGGGCCCACAAGGCATGCGGTTTTCAGGCGGCCGAAACGGTTTCCCGAGCCGGTGACGGGGATGACGGGCGTTGAAGGGGGCCACGTCCGCGGTCTGGTTGTGCGGTCTGGGAGGCCGGTGCTTCGAACGGAAACTCTTCCCACTGAACCACTTCCATCGCTGCCACCGGAAAAAAATTGTCCCCCGGCAGGCCCGAACGATATGGACTGGCGCCGAAATCCCCTGTACGGTTCTGTGGTCTGCATGAGGGATCCGGCGGCCCGGGCGAATATGGCATGACGTCATCGCAAACACCCAACTTCTACCAGCGGTACAGCGTGGGGATCATGGCGATCCTCGTGTTCCTGCTGCCGATGGTCGTGGTGGGGGCGATCAAGGCCAAGGGCAACAACCGCAACGACGTGAAGGGCTGGCTGCCCCTCGAATACCCGGAAACGCAGGTCTACCGGTTCTTCCGCCGCAGTTTCCAGGGGGAGGAGTTCATCCTGCTCAGCTGGGACGGCTGCACGATGAGCGACCCCCGGCTCGAACTTCTGGCCAAAAAGCTCCTTCCCCCCCCCGAAGAAGCCTCCCGGATCGACCGGCCGCTGTACTTCAAGACCGCCCAGACGGGGCCCCGAGCCGTCGAACGGATGACGGCCGAGCCCCTGAATCTCGACCGCGAGGAGGCGATCGGCAGGCTGACCGGCGCGCTGATCGGCCCACCGCCGCAGGGCGTCGAGGCCGGCTCCCCCGCCGACGACCTCGACCAGCGCCAGACCTGCCTCGTGCTCACGCTCGCCGACACGGCCCGGGCCAACCTTCACGGCACGATCGACCTCATCAAGAAGGTCGCCGCCGAGGAATGTGGCATCCCCGAGCAGTCGCTGCACATGGGCGGTCCGCCCGTGGACAACGTGTCGATCGACAAGGCGGGCCAGACGAGCGTCACGATCCTGTTCGGACTCTCGCTCGTGGTCGGCTTCTTCGTCAGCTGGTGGAGCCTCAAGAGCAAGGCGCTCGTGGGGATGGTGCTGGCCTCCGGCGTGTACAGCATGTTCGCGAGCCTGGCCGTCGTCTGGTACTCGGGCTACCCCGTCGATGCGATCCTGCTCACGATGCCGTCGCTGGTCTATGTGGCGACGACGAGCGGGGCGATCCATCTTGCCAACTACTACCGCGACCAGCTCGCCGAGACCGGCATCCAGGAGGGGGCGGCGGGCCGGGCGGTGCATCACGCGCTGCTCCCGCTTTCGCTCGCCACCGGCACGACGGCCGTCGGCCTTGCCACGCTGGCGGTCAGCGAGCTCGTGCCGATCAAGATGTTCGGCATCTTCTCGGCGGTCGGCGTCGTCGTGAGCTTCCTGATCCTCGTGTCCTTCATGCCGGCGGCCCTCGAACTGTTTCCCCCGAAGCTGAAGCTCGGCAGGCTCGCCGAGGGGGGCGACGACGACCAGTGGAAACCGATGGAGGAGAGCCGGTGGTGGCGGGCCGGCGAATGGATCACCCGGCACCACGCCTTCGTCGCGACGGCCTGCCTGCTCGCGATGGCCGCCGTGGGCTACGGCATGACCCGCGTCGAGAGCAGCGTGCAGCTGATGCGGCTCTTCTCGCCGAAGGCGCGGATCCGCGAGGACTACCGCTGGCTCGAGGCGAAACTCGGCCCCCTCGTGCCGATGGAAATCCTCGTGCGATGCGACCAACGGTCCTGCGACCTCAACTTCCTCGAGCGGATGGAGCTCGTCGGGCGGATCCAGCGTGAAATCGGCGGACTCGACGAGGTGGGCAGTTCGCTTTCGACCGTGACTTTCGGCCGCAGCCTCGACAGCGGCGACGGCGGCGACGGTCTGGGAGGGGCGGCCGCGCGGGCCTTCGGCCTCGGGGCCCGCACGAAGCGGAGCGTGCTCAATCGGCGGCTCATCGCGCATCGCGACGAATTCCTCGCCGGGGACTATCTCCGAGACGCGAAGCATCCGGACGGACGCGAGGAGGAACTGTGGCGGATCAGCGCCCGCGTGAGCGCGGTCCAGGAGGTGGATTACGCCCTGTTTCGCCGCGATCTGCAGGCGAAGATCGACCCGATCCTCGCCGGTCTCGAGAAGGACGGCATCGCCGGCATCAAGGTCGATTACACGGGCCTCGTGCCGCTGGTCTACAAGGCGCAGCACTCGCTCCTCGACGGCCTGATCGCCGGATTCGTCACCGATTTCGCCATCATCGTGGTGGTGATGATCCTGCTCTGCAGGGCGGCCTCGGCCGGCCTCGTGCTCCTCCTTCCGGCCGCGTTCCCGGCCGTGATGGTGTTCGGCGGCATGGGCTGGGGCAACGCCCTGCTCAAGTGGTTCGGCACCGGCAACATGCTGATCGACATCGGCACGGTCATGGCGCCGAGCGTGGCCCTCGGCGTGACGGTGGACGACGTCGTGCACTTCATGCTCTGGTTCCGTCGCGGCATCGCCGAGGGGATGGACCGCAAGCAGGCGGTGATGCTCGCCTACAAGGGCTGCGCCCGGGCGATGTACCAGAGTTGGGGCGTGATCGGCATCGGCCTGTCGGTGTTCGCGCTGTCGCCCTTCGGTCCGACCCAACGGTTCGGGCACATGATGCTCTCGATGCTCACGATCGCGCTCGTCGGCAACCTCGTCTTCATGCCCGCCCTGCTCGCCGGACCGCTCGGCGCCGTGTTCGGCTGGAGCGTGCAGCGGATCGAGCGCAAGAAGGCCCTGCGCGAGGGCCGCCGCAAGGTGAAGGCCGACCCGGGCAGCGACGCCCTTCCGGCGCCGCACGTGCTGCCGGGCCCGGCCAAGCAGGTCGTGCATGCCTGACGCGGTTCCGGAGGCCGACGCCGGCGAGGGACTGCCGACCGCCACGATCACCCTCAAGCCCAAGCGGGCGCGGCCGTTCTTCGGCCGCCATCCGTGGGTGCTCGACTCGGCCGTGCTGCGGGTGGACGGCACCCCCGCCGACGGCGCCGTGGTCGATCTGGCCTCGCACGACGGCCAGTTCATCGGCCGCGGACTGTGGAATTCGGCGAGTCGGCTGCGCGTGCGGCTCTACGCCTTCGACGCGGCGACGCGGCTCGACGACGCCTTCTGGCGGTCGCGGATCGAGGCCGCCGTCGGACTGCGACGCACGCTCGGCCTCGACGACCCCACCGGCGCGGCGCGGCTCGTCAACAGCGAGGGAGACGATCTCTCGGGGCTGATCGTGGACCGCTACGCCGACTACCTCGCGGTGCAGGTCACCGCGCTCGCGATGGCCGCCCGCCTCGAGACGATCTGCGACGCCCTCCAGGCCGCCGTGGCCCCGAAGGGCATCCTGCTCCGCGGTGCGGAGCGGGGCCTCGCGAAGCTCGAGGGCCTGCATCTGGCCGACCGGGTCGTGCGCGGCACGGCGCCGGACGGACCGATCTTCGTCCACGAACACGGGCTGAGGTTCGGCGTCGATCTCGCAGAAGGCCAGAAGACGGGCTACTACCTCGACCAGCGCGACAACCGCCACGTCGCCGCCCGCCACGCGCAGGGTCGCCGCGTGCTCGACATGTTCTGCTACTCGGGGGGGTTTTCCGTGGCCTGCGCCGTCGCCGGCCGGGCCGCGAGCGTGCTGGCCGTGGATTCGAGCGCCAAGGCGACGGCGCTCGCCAGGGCCAACGCCGACCTGAACGGTGCCGCGAACGTCACGGTCGAGACCGCCGACGCCTTCGAGAAGCTCGACGCCCTCGCCGCGGCGGGCCAACGGTTCGGCATGGTCCTGCTCGACCCGCCGAAGTTCGCCCGGAGTCGCGCGTCGCTCGACGACGCCCTGCGGGCTTACCACCGGATCAACCGCGTGGCCGTGAACCTCCTCGAGCCCGGTGGGATCCTCGTGACCTGCTCCTGCTCGGGCTCGGTGTCGCGGGACGATTTCCTGCAGATGCTGGCCGGCGTCGCCCAGCGTGCCCGTCGCCCGATCCAGCTCCTCGAATGCCGCGGCGCGGCCCCCGATCATCCGGTGAGCGCGAGCTGCCTGGAGGGGGAATACCTCAAGTGCGTGATCGCCCGCGTGGCCTGACGGGGCCATGAAACCAACCATCCTGCGCGCCCACGCCACGACGCCCGACGGCAAGCGGATGTCGCTCCACGAGCACGACGGCGCGCTCGTGATCCGCGTGGCCGGTGTCGAGCTGATGTCCACCCGGCAGCACCATTCCGAGGAGCGGCTCGCGGCCGCCGCCTGCGATCACGTCCGCGGGCGGCCGCGGCCACGGGTGCTGATCGGCGGCCTGGGCCTCGGGTTCACGCTCCGCGCGGCGCTCTCCCGCCTCGGCCCCGAGGCGCGCGTGGTCGTCGTCGAACTCATGCCGGCCGTGGTCGAGTGGAACCGCGATCCGGCCTACGGCCTGGCGGCCGGCGCGCTCGCCGACCCCCGCGTGGAGACCATCGTGGGGGACGTGGCCGTCGTGCTCGAGAACAGCCGCGGAGACTTCGACGCGATCATCCTCGACGTGGACAACGGCGCCAGCGGCCTGAGCACGCGATCGAACGAGCGGCTCTACTCGCCGGCGGGCCTCGCGCTCGCCCGTGCCGCGCTCCGGGGCGGCGGTTGCCTCGCCGTCTGGTCGGCGACCGACGACCCCGCGTTCGTCGAGCGGATGCGCCGGGCGGGCTATGACGTCACCGTCGAACGAGCCCGCACCCACGCCACGGGCGGCAGTTGGACGTGGCTGTTCATCGGCACTCGGTCCGGCTGACCCGTCAGGGCCCATGGGGGCCATGGCGAGGCGGCCTGACAACGACTACCTTCCATCCATGCCAACCGCGACGCACGTCGGACTGCTGCTCATCCTGCTGCCCGTGGGCCTGTTCTGCGCCATGGTGGCGGCGGCGCGGGCCGGGAACCGGATCGCCGTGCGCCGCCGGCAACGCCCCGATGCCGATGCGGAAGTGGGCACCAGCGCCATCGATGCCGCCGTGCTCGGGCTGCTCGGGCTGCTCGTCGCCTTCTGGTTCAGTTCCGCCGGCACCCGACTCGACGTGCGACGCAGCCTGATCGTGGAAGAGGCCAACGCGATCGGCACCGCCTGGCTCCGGCTCGACCTGCTGCCCGCAGCCACGAGAACCGCCGTCCGCGACCTGTTCCGCGGCTATGCGGATGTGCGACTGGCGCAGACCACTGGTTCGCCGCAGGCCGACAGGGAGGCCTCGCTCGACCGCCGCCTCACCGACTTCCGCGACCAAATCTGGCGGCAGGCGGTGGCGGCCGCGCCGGAGTGCGAGAGCGATCAGGCGGCGGCGATCCTGCTCGAATCGCTCAACGCGATGTTCGATGCCGGCACCCGACATCAGGCGTTTTTCAACGCCCACACCCCCGCGGCGATCCTCGTCCTGCTGCTCGCCGTGGCCATCTTCGCCGCCCTGCTCGCGGGACACGACATGGGCGGCCGGGGCACGTTCAACTGGCTCCACACGGTCGTCTTCGCCGGGGTCGTGTCCCTGACCATCTGGGTCATCTATGACCTGGAGATGCCCCGCTACGGCCTGATCCGCGTCGACAACTTCGACGCGACCGTGCGTGCGGTTCGCGCCGATTTCGACCGCACGCAGTAGCTCCGCAGCCACCGTCGTCCACGTCCGACGCCCTGACTCACACCCGACGCAGACGCGTGTACTCGTCGATGGTGACCGTGGTGAGTTCGCCGTCGTCGCGCGACAGGATGAGCACGTCGCTGTAGACCTTGTCGTCGGGGTTTCGCTGGAAGTGGAGACCGTGCCGGCGCCGCTCGCTGCGGAGCACCTTGCCGACCGTCGTCGTCGTCCACTTCGCGCTCGAGCCCACCGTCACGCCGTGGATCACCTCCACCCGGTCGCCCGGCTGGAGCTGCTCGTAGAGCTGCCGCGACTGGTATTCCTCGGGGGTCATCAGACCTCCTTCGCCTCGATCCACTTCATCATCGTGCGGAGCCGGCGGCCGGTCTCCGTGAGCTTGTGCTCCCGCTCCCGGCGGCGGGTGCTCTTGAACATCGCGGCCCCGCCCCGGTTTTCGAGGATCCAGTCCCGGGCGAACTCACCCGAGCGGATCTCCTCGAGGATCTTCTTCATTTCCTTCCGCGTCTCGTCGGTGATGATCCGCTTGCCGCGGGTGTAGTCGCCGTACTCGGCGGTGTTCGACACGCTGTAGCGCATGTACTCGAGTCCGCCCTGGTAGAAGAGATCGACGATCAACTTCATCTCGTGCAGGCACTCGAAGTAGGCCATCTCCGGCTGGTAGCCCGCCTCGACGAGCGTGTCGAAGCCGGCCTTGATGAGCTCCGAGACGCCTCCGCAGAGCACCGCCTGCTCGCCGAAGAGGTCGGTCTCCGTCTCCTCGGCGATCGTGGTCTCGATCACGCCGCCACGCGTGCCGCCGATTCCCTTGGCGTAGGCGAGGCCGATCTTCTTGGTCTCCGGGCTGGCGTTCGGCCCGAGCGCGATCAGGCAGGGAACGCCACCCCCCTTCACGTATTCGCTGCGGACGAGATGGCCGGGCCCCTTCGGCGCCACGAGCAGGATGTCGTGGCCCGGCGGCGGCTCGACCTGGCCGAAGTGGAAGTTGAAGCCGTGGCTCGCCATGAGCACGGCACCCTTCTTGAGATTCGGCTTGATCGCCGTCCGGTAGACGTCGCCCTGGAGTTCGTCGGGCAGGAGGATGTTGACGACGTCGGCCTGCTTCACCGCGTCCTCGACGCTCATCGGCTCGAAGCCGTGCTTCTTGGCGAGGTCGTAGTTCGGACCGCCCGGCCGCTGTGCCACGACCACCTTCAGGCCGCTGTCGCGGAGGTTTTGGGCCTGCGCATGACCCTGACTGCCATAGCCGATGATGGCGATGGTCTTGCCTTCGAGGGCCTTCAGGTCCGCATCCGAGTCGTAGTAGATCGTCGCTGCCAAGGGTTCTCTCCCGTGAGGTGGTCGGGCGCCCGGCGGGCGCGGGTGAGGAGTTGTGGAAGGTCGTGTCAGGCCAGGGATTCGCGGGCGGGCGCCGAGTCGGCCGGACGTGCACCGTCCGCGGCCTCGGTGAGTTCGCGGGTGGGAGGGCTCCCCCTCACCATCGCGATCCGTCCGGTGCGGACGAGTTCGAGTATGCCGAACGGACGCATCAGTTCGATGAGCCCCTCGATCTTCTTCTCGGTGCCCGAAATCTCGACGATCACGCTGTCGGCGGCCACGTCCACGATCCGGCCCCGGAAGATCTCCGCGAGTTCGCGGACCTCCGTCCGGGCCGGCCCCGCGGGGGCCGCCACCTTGATCAGGGCGAGGTCGCGTTCGACGTAGTTGCGCGAACTGATGTCATCGACCCTCACGACCGTCACGATCTTTTCGAGTTGCCGGCGGACCTGGTCGAGCACGCGGTCGTCTCCGCGGAGCACGAACGTCATCCGGGAGAAACCCGGATCCTCGGTCTCGCCGACCGCCAGACTGTCGATGTTGTAGCCACGGGAGGCGAGCATCCCGGAGACGTGGGCGAGCACGCCGGGGACGTTCTGGACGGTGGCGGAGAGGACGTGGCGCATGGGGGAGGCTCGGGGTGCCGGCGGACGGTCGGCCGAGTCTAGTTGCCTCCGAGAGCCGGATTCAAGCGACGACCTGCGTCAGGGAGCCGATTTGCAGCCTCCGACCATCCGGGTTTGACGCTTGGAGCGGGGATGCCGGTCATGCGTTGACACGCCGCGAAAAAAGCCGATAGTTTGCGGTGCTCTGGCGATCCTGTCCCGGTCTGTCTCCTCTTTCCGCGAGCATCAACAGCGTGTCGAACGTCCTGGCCCAAGAACTGATCGAAGCTGGCGTCCACTTCGGCCACCGCGCGAGCCGGTGGAATCCGAAGATGAAGCCGTACATCCACGGCCGCAAGAACCTCATCCACATCATCGACGTCCGCGAGACGATCCGCGGCCTGCTGCGGGCCCGGAAATACCTCAAGCAGGTCGCCGCCTCCGGCAGCCTCGTGCTGTTCGTGGGCACCAAGCGGCAGGGCGCGGAGGCCGTCGCCCGGGAGGCGGCGCGCTGCGGCATGCCCTACGTCAGCGATCGCTGGCTCGGCGGCACGCTCACCAACTTCCGCACGATCCGCAACCGCCTCGCCCGGCTCGAGGAACTCGAGAAGCTGATGCCTTCCGAGGAGTTCGGCGCCTACTCCAAGAAGATGCAGTCCTCGCTGCGACGCGAGTTCCGCAAGATGGAGCGGAACCTCGGCGGCATCCGCACGCTGGCCAGGCTGCCGGAGTGCCTCGTGGTGTTCGACCCGAAGAAGGAGAAGAACGCCGTCAACGAGGCCCGCAAGATGGGCATCACGACCGTGGCCCTCATCGACACCGACTGCGACCCCGACATGGTCGATCTGCCGATCCCGGGCAATGACGACTCGATCCGCTCGATCGAACTCGTCGCCGCCCGGCTCGCCGACGCGATCCTCGAGGGCAAGTCGCAGGTGGCGGCCGAGGCCCAGGTCGCGGCCGAGGGGGCCGACTCCGGCGAGGGCGGCGCGAAGGCGGGCCCCAAGCCCCGCGCCACCGCCAAGCGGGCCGTCCCCAAGCCTCCCAAAGTGTGAACGTCTCCACACGGTGCGGCGTCAGCGAGGCGCGCACGGGTTGGGCAGGCAGGTGGGATCCCAAACAGGAGTAACCCATGGCAGAGATTACCGCAGCTGCAGTGATGGCCCTTCGCGACAAGACGGGCCTGCCGATGATGGAGTGCAAGAAGGCGCTCCAGGAATGCGGCGGCAACACGGAGCAAGCGGTCGAGTGGCTCCGCAAGCAGGGTGTCAAGACCCAGGCGATGCGGGCCGATCGCGAGATGTCCACCGGCCGGCTCGCGGTCTACGCCGACCCCGCGCAGGGTGTCGGGGCGATGATCGAACTCAAGTGCGAGAGCGCCCCGGTGGCGGGCAGTCCCGATTTCAAGGATCTCGCCAACGACATCGCCAGGACGCTCGCGCTCGGCCCCGGCGCGAAGACGCCAGCCGACCTGCTCGCCCAGCAGAGTCAGGCTCACCCGGGTCGGACGCTCGGTGAGCTGAAGGACGACCTGTTCAACCGGATGCGCGAGGTGTTCGACCTCGCGCGGATCTGCCGGATCGACGCGCCGTGCGGCGGCTACGCCCACCACGACGGTTCGAAGGCGGCGCTCGTCGAGGTGGCCGGCAAGACGACGTCGCCCGAGGCCGCCACGACCGCCAAGGAGATCGCGATGCATGTCGTCGCCCTGGCGCCGCAGGCGGTGACCAAGGACGAGCTCGATCCGGCCGTCGTGGCCAAGGAGCGTGAGATCCTTACCGAGGCGGCCCGTGGCGAAGGCAAGCCGGAAAACATCATCGCCAAGATGATCGAGGGCCGGCTGCGGAACTTCTTCAGCCAGTGCGTGCTCCTCGAGCAGCCGTTCGTGAAGGACGACAAGCAGTCGGTCGGCCAGGTCGCGAAGGCGGCCGGGATCGAGGTCAAGCGGATGGAGAACTGGAAGCTCGGCGGCTGAAACCGGCGAGCGTGCATACAGCCTCGCCAAAGTTGTTGCGAGCCGGAGCCCCGCCGAATCACGGATGAAGCGGACGTCCGATGGAAACCACCCCCTACGGCCGCGTGCTCCTGAAACTCTCGGGCGAGAGTTTCGTCCGTGCGGGGGAGCGCGGCATCTCGATGGAGGAGGTGCTGCACGTCGCCCGCCAGACCTGCCAGGCCGCGGCCCGGGGCGTGCAACTGGCGATCGTGATCGGCGGCGGCAACATCCTCCGCGGTGCGTCGTTCACCGCGGGCAACGCGGGCGTCCAGCAGGCAACCGCCCACTACATGGGCATGCTCGCGACCGTCATCAACGGCCTGGCACTCCAGGACGCCCTCGAAAGCCTCGGCGCCCAGACCCGGCTCATGACCGCGATCCGGATGGACGGCGTCGCCGAGCCCTACATCCGTCGCCGGGCCCGACGGCACCTTGAGAAGGGACGGATCGTGATTCTCGCCGCCGGGACGGGCAGCCCGTTCGTGACCACCGACACCGCCGCCGCCCAACGGGCCCTCGAACTGGAGGCCGACATCCTCATGAAGGCCACGCGGGTCGATGGCGTCTATTCCGACGACCCCGAGAAGAATCCGCACGCGATTCTCTACCGCGACCTCACCTACCAGCAGATGCGGGAACAGAATCTCCGCGTGATGGACGCCACGGCGATTTCCCAGTGCATGGAACACGGGATGCCCATCCTCGTGTTCAACTACCGCAAGGAGGGCAACATCGAGCGGGCCGTGGCGGGGGAACGGGTGGGAACGCTCGTGAGCGGCCGCCGCGAGTGAGAGCGGGCCAAATCCGCGACGTGCCGACGCCTTGACGCGGCCGGAATTCGAGCGGAAAATCCGGAGGTTGCGCGTCCTGCCCGGACTTTTCCCCACCCTTGCCGAGGGCACCCTCCCATGCGAGCAACACATCCCGCCGTGGCCCGCCGTCGTGGCTTCACACTCGTCGAACTGCTGGTGGTGATCGCGATCATCGGGGTCCTGGTGGGGCTCCTGCTGCCGGCCGTGCAGGCCGCCCGTGAGTCGGCCAGACGCAACGCCTGCTCCAACAACCTCAAGCAGGTCGGCCTCGCCGTCGCCAATCACGAGGCGGCCAAGAAGATGTTCCCCAAGGGCCGCGATACCCGCAGCCCCGGAGGCGTTCCCGAAGGTGATCCTCCGAGGCTCCGCGAGGCCTACTCGTGGGCGTTCCGCGTGCTCCCGTTCATGGAGCAGCAGTCGATCTTCGACTCCTACGTGCCCACGCTGCCCGTGTACGACGTCGCCAACTCCCGCGCCATGCGCACCACGGTGGCCGGATACTACTGCCCGAGTCGCCGCGCCCCGGCGAGTGACCGCAACTTCGACAACAACAACAGCACTCCTCCGAGCGGAGGCCTCGGGGTCGCCGCAGGGGGCGACTATGCCGCCAATGCCGGCGCCTACTACACCTACTCCTCCACCGACACCTCCGATCCGAACGTGGCGGCCGATTCGCGGAACGGTCCGCTCTATGCGGGGCCGATCCACACGTTCTCCCGGATCAGGGCGGCGCAGGTCACCGACGGTCTGAGCAAGACGTTCGCGATCGGCGAGCGACACATCCCTCCGGTCCAGGCCGCGTGGCCAGCCGACATGGTCCACTACTACCAGGGGGACACCGCGTTCTTCGCCGCAGACACGCCGAACACGCAGTTCCGCGACACGCTCCGAGGGCTCGCGTCCGCTCCCGACGACACGAGCAACCGCAAGTTCGGCGGTCGGCACCCCGGGATCACCAACTTCGCGTTTCTCGACGGGCACGTCGAGGCGATCGCCAACGAGACCGACTCCGACATCCTGCGCTGGTACTGCACGATCGCGGACGGCAATGACCCGACGGCGCCGCCCGACGACGGCAGCGGTGGAACGTGACACGAGTCGCCGGCGCGTCGCGAGGAAAGTCGTCGCGGCCCCCGCGGCCTTCGGGCACCGGCGGGAGGGGTGGCCGCTGGCTGGCCGGGCTGGCGGTCTGCGGCGTGGCGGTGCTGTTGGCCTGGTCGTGGCTCGGTCGCGGCGAGAATCTGGTCGACCGCACCCTCGACATGGAGCGCCGGTTGTTGACCGAGGGGGCGACGGGGCGGGCCGGCCGGCGGGCCGTGGACGAGATCGTCCGCAACGTCGATCGCATGCGTCCCGAGGAGGTCCGCCGCGTGCAGCAGTCGCTCGAAGCCGAATGGGCGAGGAGCCTGAGGCAGGATGTCGACGCCTACTTCGCGGCCCAGGCCGAGGAGCGGCAGTCGATCCTCGACCGCAGCATCGACCGTTCGCTCGTCTACAAGGAATTGCGGTTCGCCGTGAATCCGCGGGCGGCGGGCAGGGGAGGCCGCCGGGCGAAGAAGCAGAGCCCGCCGGCGGTCAAAACGGCAGACGCCGGGGCGGCCACGGCGGAGGAGAAGGCGGCCGAACGACGGCTTCTCGAGCGGTATGATGAGGCGGTCCGGCAGCGGGCCCGAGAGCGACGGATCGACCTCCCGGCCTGGCAGTAGTCGCCGGGCGTGCAGGTCGGAAGCACGAGCAGGAGCCGCATGTGACCCAATCGACCCATGATCACCGCCACTACGCGTGGCCGCTGATCATGTGCCTGTGCGGCGTCGATTATTTCAGCACGCTCGGCTACCAGCCGTCGATCGCGTTCGAGGGGGCCGGCACGCTCGCGCCCCTGGCGACGCTCGTGCTCGTGCTCGTGACGCTCTTCGGCGCCCTGCCGATCTACCGGCACGTGGCGGGAGAAACCCCCGACGGCGTCGGTTCGATCGGCATGATCGAGCGGATGTTCCGCGGCTGGGGGGCGAAACTCGTCGTGCTCGTGCTGATCGGGTTCGCCGCCACCGACTTCGTGATCACCAAGACGCTCTCGGCGGCCGACGCCGCGGCGCACCTGATCTCGAACCCGCTCTACGCCGGGCACGTGCCCGCCTGGATGCAGGGGCAGATGCCGGTCACGATGTTCCTGCTCGTGATGCTCGGGGCGATGTTCCTGAAGGGGTATGGGGAGGTGGTGGGGCTCGCGACCGTGCTCGTGATCGCCTTCCTCGGGCTCTCGTTCATCGTGGTCGGTGCCGGGCTCGTCTACCTCCTCGGCCACGCCACGCTCCTGCCCCACTGGATCGGTGAGATCACGTCGGGCCGGTACCACCTCGAGCATGCCCCGCTCTCGGGAAGCGGGCCGCTCGTGGCGATGGGGATCGCGCTGCTCGTGTTCCCGAAACTCGCCCTCGGGCTCTCGGGGTTCGAGACGGGCGTCCTGCACATCCACCTCGTCAAGGGAACGGACGCCGCACCGGACGACGCGGCCGCACGGATCGCCAACACGAAGAAGCTCCTGCTCGTGGCGGCCCTGATCATGTCGTTTTTCCTGATCGGGTCGTCGCTCGTCACCGGCACCAACACACTCATTCCGGCCGAGGAACTGCGGCTCGAGCCGGTGAAGGGCAAGGCGATCGACCGGGCGCTCGCCTACCTCGCCCACGGCGAGAGCCCGCACCCGATCTGCCCGCTCTTCGGCCGCGTGTTCGGCACCGCCTACGACGTGAGCACGATCCTGATCCTGTGGTTTGCAGGAGCCTCGGCGATGGGCGGCCTCCTGAACATGGTCCCTCGCTACCTCCCGCGCTACGGCATGGCGCCCGAGTGGGCGGGGGCCTACCGCCCGCTCGTGATCGCCTTTACGGTGATCAACCTCCTCGTCACGCTCGCGTTCCGGGCCAATGTCTCGGCGCAGGGCGGCGCCTACGCGACCGGCGTGCTCGTGCTCATGACGAGTGCCTGCATCGCATCGTTCCTGCACGAACTGCGCCGCAAGCCGGAGCCCCACCACGGCCTGGCCCTTCAGGCTCAACGCGCGGGCTTCGGCGTGATCATGCTCGTGTTCATCTACACCACGATCGCCAACATCATGGAGCGGCCCGACGGGATCATCATCGCCTCGATCTTCATCGCCACCGTGATGGTGATCTCGTTCACGTCGCGGTTCTGGAGGAGCGATGAACTGCGGCTCAAGGAGTTTCGCTTCGCCGACGACGCCGACCGGATGCTCTGGACCGACATCCTGCTGGAGGGGGCGTTCCGCGTGCTCGTGCCGCATCGGCCCGGGAGCCGGTCGCTCGCCGACAAGGAGGCGGAGATCCGCCGCAAGCACCGGATCCCCGAGACGGTGCCGCTCGTGTTCCTCGAGGTGCATTACGGCGACGTGAGCGAGTTCCAGAACGCGCCGATCATCTCGGCCCGACAGGAAGGGACGCGGTTCGTGATCGTGGCGAAGGACGTCGTGTCGGTGTCGCACACGATCGCCCAGGTGGCGATGGAGATGACGAAGGGGGGCGCCCCGCTCGACATCATCTTCGGCTGGAGCAAGGGGGGCAGCCTCAAGCTCGCGCTCGATTACGTGCTCTTCGGGCAGGGCGACATCCCCAATCGCGTCGTCGATCTGCTCGACAAGGCGATCCCCGACTCCGCCCGGCGTCCGACCGTGATCGTGGGCTAGCCTGCTTGCGGCCGCTGCATCGGTCCTGCAAGAATCCACGCAGTCAGATCCGCACTGCCTTCCCCCCAATTTTCGGAGCCCCGCGATGCCCGCCGACGAAATCCTGCTCGACGCCGAGGAACGCATGGAAAAGGCGGTCGACGTGTTCCGCCACGCGCTCACGGGCATCCGCACGGGCCGCGCCAACCCGGGCCTCGTCGATACCCTGCGGGTCGACGTCTACGGCTCGCCCACCCCGATCAAGGCGTTGGCGAGCGTCGGGGCGCCGGAGCCCAACCAGATCGTCGTCAGGCCCTTCGACCCCGGCACGATCAAGGACATCGAGAAGGCGATCCAGGCGAGCGACCTGGGCCTGAACCCGCAGAGCGACGGCCGGCTCATCCGGATCACGATCCCCGCCCTCTCCACCGACGTCCGCAAGAAGATGACCGCCCGCATCAAGGAACTCGCGGAGGAGGCCCGCGTGGCGATCCGCAACGTGCGTCGGGACGGCAACAAGGCGGCCGACACGCAGCAGGCCGACGGCGGCCTGACCGAGGACGAGCGGGATCTCGCCAAGGAGAAGGTGCAGGAGCTGACGAAGGACTACGAGGCGAAGGTCGGCGACCTCGCGAAGGCGAAGGAAGCCGAGGTCATGGAGCAGTAGCGTGCCGTCCGAGCCCATGATCGATGTCCGGGGGCTGGTGAAGCACTACCGCGCCAGCGACGGCGGCATCGTCCGGGCGGTCAACGGCGTGTCGTTCCAGGTGGGCGGAGGCGAGATGGTGGGCCTCCTCGGCGCCAACGGCGCCGGCAAGACCACGACGCTGCGGATGCTCGCCACCCTGCTCAGGCCCACGGCCGGGACGGCTGCGATCGCCGGCTGCGACGTGCGCGACGATCCGGTGGGCGTCAGGCGGCGGCTCGGCTACGTGTCGGCGACCACCGGGGTGCCGGACCGCCTGTCTCCCCGGGAGATCCTCGCTTCGTTCGGGCGGTTGCACGGTCTCCACCCGGCCCATCTCCCCGGCCGCGTCGATCGGCTGCTCACCGAACTCGACCTGGCGGGCTGTGCCGACCGGCCCGCAGGCAGACTGTCGTCGGGGCAGCGGCAGCGGGTGTCGCTCGGTCGGGCCCTGATTCACGATCCTCCCGCCCTGATCCTCGACGAGCCGACCAACGCCCTCGATGTCGTGGGTTCCCGGGACCTCCTCGTGCTGCTGGCGCGGCTGCGGGCCGAGGGCCGTGCGATCCTGCTCTCGACGCACCGTCTCCACGAGATCGAAGCCCGCTGCGACAGGTTCGTGATCGTCCATGGCGGAAGCGTCGTGGCGACCGGAACCCGCGAGGCCCTGATCGGGGAATGGATCCCCGGCCACGAGGGCGAGTTGGAGGACGCGTTCTTCGCAGCCATCGGCCGCCCGGCGGCCGGGGGAGTCGTCCCGTGAGCGGCACCACGCTCTCAGCGCCCCTGACGGCCGCATTCGCGATCGCCCGCCGCGACCTGCTGGAGTTCGTGCGCGATCGACGCACGCTCGTCGTCACGCTCCTGCTGCCGATGGCGACCTACCCGATCCTCGCGCTGGCCACGGCCCTCGGCCTCCGCACCGCGACGCACGAGATCGAGGCCCACACGGCGCCGGCGACGGTCCAGCTGGGACTGTCGGGGCCGGAGGCGGCGACGCTGGCCGGCCTCCTGGCCCGGATGCTGGAGGCGACGCCGCCCGACGAACGCAGCGGCTGGCCGGCGGACGTCGCACTCGCGGACGTGACCGAGGCCGAGGCCGGGCAACTGCTCGACGACGGCGCGATCGACCTCTGGATCCACGCCCGCCCGGGACTCGTCGCGGAGCTCCAGGCGAACGGCACGGTGCGCGTCCCCGTGCAGGTGTCGGCCAGACGGCCGGCCGGAGCCAACGTGCGCGACCAGTTCCTCGCGGTGATGCGGTCGCTCGGCCGGCAGGCGGCACGCGCGCGGGTGAGCCGCGCGGGGCTGCCGGCCACGCTCCTCGACCCGGTGGAGGTCGACTTCGAGGGGGATGGCGACGGCGGTCCGCCGCCGCCGACGCAGAACGTCGTCTCGACGCTCGCCGGAGGCGTGCTCGTGCTCCTCACCGTCCTCACGCTGACCGGCGCCTTCTATCCCGCGATCGACGCGATCGCCGGGGAGAAGGAACGCGGCACGATCGAGACCCTGCTCATCGCCCCCTGCCGGCTCGGCGACGTCGTGTTCGGCAAGTTTCTCGGCGTGCTCGCGATCACGCTCGCGACCCTGGTGGCGAACGTGGCCTCGATCACCGCGACGGCGGCCGTCGCGGTGCGGTCGCTGCCACAGGGCATCGTCGCGACGCTTCCCGAGGGTGCGCTCGCCCTCGCCACGGTCGCGACGGTGATCGCCTTCGCCGGGATGGCGGCTCTGGCGGCGGCCACGTGCCTCGCCGTCACGACCGCCTCGAAGAGCGGGAAAGAGGCACAAAACACGCTCACGCCGGTGATCCTGCTGGTGAGCGCCGTGGCCGGCACGGCGATGCTGCCGCGGGCACACGGCGGACCGCTGCTCGCGGCCGTCCCGTTCGCGGGCCAGATCATCGTCGCCCGCTCGGCGCTCGGCACCGCGACGGAGTCACCGGCGACCGTCGCAGAGGTCGTCGCGACGCTCGCCATCTCGCTCGCCTCGTCGCTGACCATCACGTGGCTCCTGTTGCGGCTGACGACGCACGCCCTCGCCGACGAGGACATGCTGTTTCGCGGCCCCGACGTGGCGAGCGGCGCCTTCCACCGACCGGAACGCCGCGCCCGGCCGAACACCGTGCAGGCCTTCCTGCCGCTCGCGGCAGGGTTCGCCGGACTGTGGTACGCGCAGGGCATCGTGCCCGCCGACCTCGTCAAGGCGATCCCGATCCAGCAGGTCGTGGCGGTCCTCGCTCCCCTGGCGGCCATGGTGTGGTGGCAACGGGTCGATCCGCGCGAGACGTTCGCGCTGCGTCGGCCAGCCGGGACCGTCGCCGCGGGGGCGGCCGTCTTCGGCGGGGCGCTCATCGGTGCCGGCATGTTTTTCGTCGGGGCCGCCATGCTCCTGGCGGTGCGAGGCGGTGGGATTTCCGCGGAGGCGCGCCAGCTGTCGGCGCGGCTCGTGGCCCTCATCCAGGAGCAGCCGCTGTGGCTCGCGTGGCTTCTCATCGCGGTGGTGCCCGCCGTGTGCGAGGAACTCCTGTTTCGAGGCTGGGTGCTGGCCGGCCTCCGGGGCCGGCCGAAGGCCGGGTCCATCCCGTGGACCGCGATCGGCGTCCAGGCGGCGGCCTTCGCCCTCTTTCACCTGCTGCCGGAGCGGATGCCGCAGACGTTCGCCCTGGGCCTCGCCCTGGGGCTGCTCGTCGTCGTCACGCGCAGCATCCTGCCCGCGATCGTCTGCCACCTGGCCCACAACAGCATGCCCCTGGTGATTCTCGGCTTCGCCGGCGACATCCCCCGGCTCGCGAGCATGGTCGAGGCCGGCGACACGGCCTCTGCGCCGCTGCCGGGCTGGCTGGTGGCGGTCGCAGCGGCGGCCGTCGTGGCTGGAATCGGGCTCGTCGCCGCGTCGCTGCCGCGTGCGAGGCCGCCGACTCGCTCGTTGACGGCCACCCCTTCCCGAACGTAGATTCTGGCCAGTTTTCCGGTGGAAACACGCATCGGAACGTCTCCTCCCCCTTCTGGAAAGGTCCCCCGACAGCCCATGGCCACCTCGCTCAAGAAGAAGTCCGCCGCGAAGAAGTCGTCGAAGTCGGAGGGGAAGGCCGGCAAGGCCGGGAGGATGATCTATTACTTCGGCGCGAAGAAGTGCGACGGCGACGGCACGATGAAGCCGCTGCTCGGAGGCAAGGGCGCGAACCTCGCCCAGATGACGAAGATCGGGCTTCCCGTGCCCCCCGGCTTCACGATCACCACGCAGGTGTGCATCGACTACTACGACAACAAGAAGAAGTTTCCCAAGGGACTCGAGGAGGATGTCGCCGCCTACGTCAAGCTCCTCGAGAAGGAGACGGGCAAGAAGTTCGGCGATCCGCGGAATGCGCTGCTCGTGAGCGTCCGTTCCGGCGCCCGCGACAGCATGCCGGGCATGATGGACACGATCCTGAACCTCGGCCTCAACGACGAGACCGTCAAGGGACTGGCGGAGGCCACTGGCAATCCGCGGTTCGCCTACGACTCCTACCGCCGCTTCATCCAGATGTACGGCGACGTCGTGATGGGCGTGCAGAAGCGGCACGAGAACGAGCACGAGCCGTTCGAGGAGGTGATGGAGGGCCTCAAGCACCAGCTCGGCATCCACAACGACACCGACCTCGGCGAATCACACCTCCGGGAACTGATCTCCCGGTATCTCAGGCTCATCAAGGAGCGGACCGGAAAGAGCTTTCCGCAGGATCCGTTCGAGCAGCTTCTCGGCGCCGTGGGCGCCGTGTTCGGGAGCTGGATGAACGAGCGGGCGATCCTCTACCGCCGCAAGTACAAGATCCCCGACGAGTGGGGCACGGCCGTGAACGTGCAGAGCATGGTGTTCGGCAACATGGGCGACGACTGCGCCACCGGCGTGGCCTTCACCCGCGATCCCGCCACCGGCGAGGACGTGTTCTACGGCGAGTATCTCGTCAACGCCCAGGGCGAGGACGTGGTGGCGGGCGTGCGCACGCCGAAGCCCGTCGCCGAGATGGCGCACGACCCCGAGTTCGCGAGCACCTACAAGCAGCTCGAGAAGGTCCGCGAGCGGCTGGAGAAGAAGTTCGGCGACGTCCAGGACTTCGAGTTCACGGTCGAGAAGAAGAAGCTCTACATGCTGCAGACGCGGCACGGCAAGCGGACGGCGCTGGCCTACGTGAAGATCGCCCACGACATGGTGAAGCAGAAGCTCATGGCCCCGGAGCATGCGATCCAGTCGGCCGATCCCGACGCGCTCTCGCAGCTCCTCGCGCCCATCTTCGACCGGCACGACTACGAGGCGGCGAAGAAGAGCGGCCGGCTCATGACATCGGGCCTCCCGGCCGGCCCCGGAGCCGCCACCGGGCAGCTCGTGTTCTCGGCGGTCAAGGCCGAGGAACTCGCGCACGCCGGCAAGAAGGTCGTGCTCGCCCGGATCGAAACGTCCCCGGAGGACCTGCGCGGCATGATCGCCGCCGAGGGCATCCTCACCAGCCGCGGCGGCGTCTCGAGCCACGCGGCCCTCGTCGCCCGCCAGATGGGGAAGGTGTGCGTGGCCGGTGCCGGCGCCATCGTGATCGACTATGCCAAGGGCACGCTCACCTGCGGCGGGCAGACGCTCCGCGAGGGTGACGCGATCTCGATCAACGGCTCGACGGGCGAGGTGTTCTCGGGCGCCATCAAGACGGCCGACAGCGAACTGAAGCAGGTGCTCATCGCCGGGACGATGAAGCCGGCCGACTCGGAAGTGTTCCAGTACTACGACTTCATCATGAAGCTCGCGGACAAGCATCGCACGCTCGGCATCCGCACCAACGCCGACACGCCCGAGCAGGTGCGGCATGCGATCGCGTTCGGTGCCGAGGGGATCGGCCTGACACGGACCGAGCACATGTTCTTCGAGGGGGATCGGATCGACGCGATGCGCGAGATGATCCTCGCGGGGAGCCTCGAGGCCCGCCGCGAGGCCCTCGCCAAACTCCTCCCCTACCAGCGCGACGACTTCGAGGGGATCTTCCGGGCGCTCGACGGCCGCCCGGCCACGATCCGCTTCCTCGACCCGCCGCTGCATGAGTTCGTGCCTCACGACGACAAGGCCCAGGCCGACCTCGCCGCCAAGCTCCGCCTGCCGGTCGAGACGGTGAAGGCCCGCGTCCACGCCCTGCACGAGTTCAACCCGATGCTCGGCCACCGCGGCTGTCGCCTCGGCATCAGTTATCCCGAGATCTCGGAGATGCAGGCCCGCGCGGTGTTCGAGGCCGCGGCCAAGGTGCAGAAGGACGGCGTCAAGGTGAAGCCCGAGATCATGATCCCGCTCGTCGGGTTCAAGAAGGAACTCGACAACCAGGTGGAGATCGTGCACCAGGTCGCCGAGCAGGTGCAGAAGGAGACGGGACAGAAGATCAAGTATCTCGTGGGTACGATGATCGAGATCCCGCGCGGTGCCCTCACGGCCGACGAGATCGCCGAGACGGCCGAGTTCTTCTCCTTCGGCACCAACGACCTCACCCAGACCTGCCTCGGCATGAGCCGCGACGACATGGGGTCGTTCCTCCAGAAGTACACCGACGCCGGCATCTTCAAGGCGAATCCCTTCGCCTCGATCGATGTCTCGGGCGTGGGCCAACTCATGAAGACGGCCGTCGAGAAGGGCCGCAAGACACGGAAGGACATCAAACTCGGCATCTGCGGCGAGCATGGCGGCGATCCCCACTCGGTGATCTTCTGTCACCACGTGGGGCTCGACTACGTGAGCTGCTCGCCGTTCCGCCTGCCGGTCGCCCGCCTGGCCGCCGCCCAGGCATCGCTCGGCAAGACGTACTGACGCTCAGTGGAGTAACGGATCTCAGAGCCCTACCCGGCTCGGAGCTTCCCACGCTCCATCGCCGGACGTTCGGCTGGTTGGCGCGAGCCGGCTCGGTGCTGGCCGTGCCCTCTCGCCGGACGTTCGCCTCGGCCCTCCCGGCCTCGGCTCTCTGCGTGTCCGCTGCGCTTCGCCATCCTGGCTGCGCTTGCTCCCACAGCCCGCTCGAGGGCACCGGCCAGCCCCGAGCCTCCCCGTTCCGGTTGAGGAGG